>Ga0101944_10007802_pt1 | contig 10522 bp, 9 predicted proteins | sample DewCreD2012metaG_FD_75245 | JGI IMG/M metagenome (GOLD analysis project Ga0101944, IMG submission 75245) | Hot spring sediment bacterial and archeal communities from British Columbia, Canada, to study Microbial Dark Matter (Phase II) - Dewar... ...
TCAATGGTACTTTGATGGGAGTGCCGCAGGGAGTGATACATGGAGCCTATTTAACACCGACAACACCAATGGAGAAATTCACTTTGGCGTCTCCAATCATGGTGGATACCTCGACTGGTACAACGGCTCTCTAGACGATATTGCTATTTTTAACCGCGCTCTTTCTGCTGACGACATCGCTCTTCTCTACAGCGGATCCTTTTACGCACAAATAAACACGACAGGAAGTTTGAATCTAAGAGAGTATCCCAACACTTCCTCAGCTATCTTAAAGACGCTCCCTGGTGATTGGGTAGTGTATGTAACGAGTACGGTCAGCGCAACAGGAACGATGGTAATTGCTGATAGCTATAAGTGGTTTAATGTGCTTGATAAAACTGATGGCGTGACCGGCTGGATGGCTGCGTCTTCTTCTGGGAGCTCAGTATATCTTTCCTATACAACAAGCACTTCACAGGCAGCTTTGCTAACAAAAGCAGCTACGGCCATTACTACACGTCCCACAAGAGCAGAAAAGATTGTCGAAGCAGTAAATTGGTACTACGACCACATAAATTCAACCGACTCTCTTTATTACACAGGTTTTTCCTATTTGTTTAGCGCAACAACGAGCGTATCCAGCACATGGATGTTCCCTAAAGAACTATTCTTCGCAATGGCGTCTGCGGAAGATGGTGGAGCTGTTAACCTCTTTAATAACGAAGAAATCTCTTTCGATTACGGGCATGGGATAATGCAATTAACCCCCACTGGATTGTGGTCGCATGAACCCAACAGCTCAGGAAATTGGATAAATAATGCCGAAAATGTACCAGCCTATGGTAGTCATATTAACATTCCTCCCTGCGAGATGATCGCGACTACAACATATACTCGATGTTACACATTCGCTGCTACCAGAAACAGCACAGGAACTAAAGAATATAAGGATTATGGTTATAGTAATAGCAGCACAACCTACAAGTTTTACACAAATACGCATCAATCAATTTTCGCTAATATAAAAGATGGTCTAACTGTACTGAGAAATAAATATAACGTTAGCACTGCAACTTCTACGGCTGTTGCAAGTGGAACAGTGTTTCAAGCTTATGAACGAGAGTGGTTACGAGCTACCTGGGGCTACAATGGATTCACTACGTCTACTGACTTCCAGTATCTAGAGGATGTAGCGAGTAGGATGGATAGCTTTTCTGATTACATATCATCAACCGGTACTCTTATGGTGGCGACCAGCAGCCTCACGATAGATCTGGCAAATAAATTAAGAATTGCAGATGATAATAAAGAATTGGTAGTTATATTTAGCCCCGTAGAGCTCCTACTTAAAGATTCCATGGGCCGCATTACTGGGATATCTGATGGCGTTGTAAAGGAAGAGATTCCTGACTCTGCATATAATGCGAATACAAAAGCTGTTGCTGTTTTCTTTCCGAATGATTCTTACGAATACATCTTAAAGGGTACGGGAGATGGAACTTATGGTCTTTTAGCTGAACATCCTGACAATGGGGGAAAATTAAGGGTTTATGGCCCAGCGGTACCGGTCAAAATTGGAGAAGTGCATCATTATAAAATCAATTGGGACCTTGTCCGCGAAAAAAAGAATGGAGTGACTATACAAATTGATAATGAGGGAGATGGGTTAGTTGATAGGGAGATACGAACAGATTCTTTACTAACTGCAGTTACTCAATACCTAGCAGAAGAGCCATCAATCGCTCCAGCCAGGTCATCGTCGCTTGAAGATACCCAACTACTTTGTGCTGACGGAATCGATAACGATCGCGATGGAGCAAAAGACTATGCAGATGGCGATTGTGAGGAATTTACTCCCCCGCGGACGATTCAGGTTTACATACCAACTCCTTCGACGTATCCAGTATTTATAAATTCAACCTCAACTAATTAAATGAATAGGATATTGTTTATTTTAGTTTTATTAATTGCATTGATTGGTTTACCATGGTTCTTCTTTAGCAAAAATACTCCTGAGACTATTACGAATGACAGTCCAGTTTCATCATCGTCTTCTGTCTCGGTAGATGTTTTCGGAGATAATAAAAGCCTCGATAGCCAGAAATTTACGAATTCCAAGGACTCCATTTCTTTTCAAGAAATAATCGCAGAACCAAATCTTCAAGGTAAAAATCCCACGTGGAAAGCATTGGTAAATGATAAATTTATAGGCGAGGTTTCGGGACTATCTTTTTCACAGTTTAGTTTTTCTCCAGACAATAAATATTTTGCCTTTAAGGCTATTCTTGTAGGAGGGTGCGCAGGAAGATGCCACACCTTTATTATTTATGTTATTAATTTGGAAAAGAAGGAAATAATTGGAATTGGCTCACCTCGAAAGAGCAATGAATATAGTGGCCCGGAAAAGGAAGATGGATTTCCAATAAGTGGGTTTATAGAATCCTATAATTGGAATGGCGACTCATTGGAAGTCATTTCGTATTTCATAGCCTTCATAAAGAACGAAGAAACTAAGCAGGGGAATTATATTAGGCTTTCTCCTAAAGAAACCTGGCAATTTGATTTGTTAAGTAAAAAATATAAAGCAAACTTTCTCTAGATGGTTTTAATTTTGCTGCACAATGGACGTCAAACGTCATAGATTCCGCTATGCAGCAGAATTTACTCCCACGAACCCAGCGGATTCGCAAAGGCGACTGGGACGCTGGATAGTCACTCCGTTCCTTAAGAACCCACGGCTCTTAACATCCGCTTCACGAAACTCCTCCACTAAATTAGGGTCATAACCCTTCGCGGCGACTATTTTTTTAACATCTTCGGGATTATCCCGAAGCAGGGAAATATCCAACATAGTGGGCTAATCATACACCCGAAAAGCCTGCAAAGAAAAGTTGCCCCTAAGAGGGCTACTATGATACAAAATAAAACAGCAGAAAGGAGACTTTCTTGTCCAAGGAAGACTTGCGCAAATTCAGTAGCGAAATACCGGAGGACTTCGGGACGTTGTCCTGGAGAGTCCGGTCCAAATGGAACCTTTTCCTTTTCTGGCTGGAGAGTCAAAAATGGAATAATCTTCAAAGCGACACAATTTCCTGGTGCTTTTGGGGCTGGGCAGACTGGAAAGTATGGTTTCTGGGACTGGAGCTCTACTGCCGACTGAGAACCATCTCTTCCAGAGACCAGTCCACCGCAGATAAAGACACCTCCCGGATAGCCGTACTCTGGAGATCTGTGGGGTTGGAGTTACGAATCCCCGCCAAAGACGCCGGAGTGAAAGGAGTGTGCTGGATAGACTGGAATGACCGCCTGGAAGAAAAACTACTTGTGCCCCTGCCATATCTTCCAGAGGTATAGGGATAGGCACAAAGGGAAATCCGGCCTCTCCCGCGTCACTTATTAAAACCCCGCCGACAGACCCAAGCTTGGTCTATCTGCGGGGTTTTTGCTTAATAAACTAATTCCTGCCTATAATAAACCCACTATGGATAAAAACCCTGCATCGTTAGCAGAAAACTTAAGACACTCCCTGTCCCATCTCTTAGCCGCCGCAGTCGAAACTCACTTCCCCCACGCCATGCGAACTATTGGTCCGGCTATAGAAACCGGCTTTTATTATGATTTTGATTTTGGAAATGGCCCGGTTTTAAGCGAGAGTGATTTGCCTAAAATAGAAGAGACTATGCGGGAGCTTATGAAAAGCTGGAAGAGTTTTGATAGAAAAGATGTCTCTCCGCAAGAAGCCAAAGAATTCTTTAAAGATAATCCCTACAAGCTGGAACTTATAAACGAATTTGAAAAAGAAGGCGGACCAATAACTTTTTATGTTTCCGGTAATTTTACCGACCTTTGCCGCGGAGGCCACAGTGAGGACTTGTCCGCCAGCGACCCTCTGGCATTTAAACTAAGTAGAGTTGCAGGAGCTTATTGGCGGGGAAACGAGAAAAATAAAATGCTCACCCGTGTTTATGGCATAAGTTTCCCAACCAAAGAAGAATTGGAGGCCCACCTTAAGATGCTAGCGGAAGCGGACAAAAGAGATCACAAAAAACTAGGACCGGAACTGGATCTTTTCACCTTCTCCCCTCTAGTTGGCTCGGGTCTTCCTTTATGGACTCCCAAAGGAACCATACTTCGCAATTTACTAGACGAGTTTGTCTGGGAGCTTCGTAGCGCCCGCGGATATGAGAGAGTGGAAATCCCCCACATAACTAAAAAAGAGCTTTATCAGACTTCCGGTCACTGGGACAAGTTTAAGGACGAACTTTTCCGCATAACCACCCGCGAGGGACATGAGTTTGCGATGAAGCCGATGAACTGCCCCCACCACACCCAGATATTCGCCCGCAAGAAATGGAGCTATCGGGAGCTGCCTCAACGTTACGCCAACACCACCACCTGCTACCGCGATGAGCAAACCGGAGAGTTGGCGGGACTTTCTCGGGTGCGCGCCTTCGCCCAAGACGATGCTCACGTTTTCTGCCGGATGAATCAAGCCAAAGAAGAATTCTTAAAAATATGGGATATAGTTCATGAGTTTTATCCCGCTTTCGGTTTTAATCTGCGAGTCAGACTTTCTACCCACGATCCCGCCAGCCCGGAAAAATATCTTGGCGACAAGAGCAAGTGGGAAATGGCTGAAAATATTTTGCGGGAGATAGTGGCTGATAAAAAAGTGGAATGGTTTGAGGGTTTGGGTGAAGCGGCTTTTTACGGACCCAAGCTGGACTTTATGGCTAAAGACGCAATCGGACGCGAGTGGCAGGTTGCAACTATTCAGCTGGATATGAATATGCCGGAAAGATTTGATTTGTCCTGCATCGGCGAAGACGGCAAAGAAGAACGGGTGGTGATGATACACGCCGCCATAATGGGCTCCATTGAAAGATTCCTAGCAATTCTAATAGAACACACTGGCGGAGCATTCCCAACCTGGCTTGCGCCGGAACAAGTTTGGGTGCTTCCTGTGTCTGATAAATTCGCCTCTTATGGACAAGAAATAGTAAAAGCTCTGCAGTTGGCCGGGACAAGAGTTAATATGCCCGCCACCGACTCCACTCTAGGAGCCAGATTGCGCGAAGCCCAAAAACAAAAAATCCCCTATATGCTAGTGGTTGGAGAAAAAGAAGCTATAGCTGGAACTGTTTCTATAAGAAGCCGCGACAAAGGACAACTGCCCGACGCCGTGCCCTTGGTTCAATTTACAACCGAACTTATAAACGAAGTGCGTTCCAGAAAATAAAAAAAGCCACCACGTCATCACGACGTTGCGGCTAATTTTGCGGGGGTTCAGTTTCAACGCTCCCGCGGCGTACCGTTTTTTAGCGAGTATCGCTCGGTCTCTCGCCCAAGGCACATCTTACCCTTGGAAAGTAGCTGGTTTATAACATTAGCTTTGGGCCTCCTTAAGCCCGTAACGCCCCGCTTGCTCGGCCCCCAAAAAGGGAGCGGGAGTTTGCGCGGGACACATCCAATAGAAACGACCTGTCGCCGGGCTTCCTTGTTTTAAAGGGTGGCGACTTTAGCGTTAGTCTACGCTGGGAAGTATCGAAGTGAGCTCTTCCCGGGCTCAATTATCTACGTTTTTTCATCAAGGTGCCGTCGCTACATTTCGTAGCTTGTTAATATATTAGCATATAATATGCTATTTGTCAATACCAAAAAGGAATGCCCAGATTTGTGATAAATCCGGGCATTTACCTAAGTTAAGAAAGGGTCCAACCCCTATCAAGCGATAGAAACTACCACTCGGCCATGAATCTACCCCAAAGGGGCTGCCAGTCTTCTTTGAATACGGTCAGAGATACCATATCCACGTACTGCCCATTCTTGAAAATGTGCTGAGGGAACCTGCCCTGCTCTTTATAGCCGCACCGAAGCTGGGTGCGAATACTTCTCTCGTTAAACAGAAAAACCTCCGAATCAATCTTGCGAAGGTTTAGGGTGTTGAAAGCGTAGTTTAAAAGAAGCATCTTGGCCTCGGTGCCAAAACCGCGTCCCCAAAAATCCTTCTCGCCGATAACAGTGCCGGTCTTTGCCCGCCGGTCATTCCTGTTTATGCTCATCAAGGCGGTGGAGCCAAGGAGCTTGCCGGTTTCCTTCTCACAGATAGCGAATCCGACCGAAGACCTCTCCTTAAGTTGTAACAAGTATCTCTGATACCAGTCCTTCTCATGGGAAAGAGGCAGTGGCGCATCCGCGTGGCTTAAAAATGCATTGACCTGCGGATCGTTCATCCAGGAGCACATGATAGGGAGATCCTCTTCCAGGACCGCCCGCAAAGAGGCCTTGCGACCAACCAAGAACGGGGTAAACATATTATTTTCCTTTCAAGTTGCTGTTTCCCGGAATATGAATAGGGATTAAGAAAACTCCCAGCCATTTCCGGCCGGGAGTTTCCTTCATTTGCTTAAAATTTATGTATTAATTCATATCACACAAGCAAACCCCGGGCCGAAAAAGCTCTCTGAAGCAATGGCGTCAAAGCCATTAGAGCGAGAAAGCATGCGGGTCTGTTTGTGATATGCGAATATCATTTGATTTATATAACGCTAAAAGCGTAATTTAGGTTACACATTTTTATGCTATTTTGTCAATAACAAGGAAATCTAGAAACGTATACCGCCCCGCGATAAGCGGGGCGGCAGTAATGAGGGAGTATTTTGGCCTTGGGTTGAAGGCGCAGAAATGGGACTAGGGCTGGAAAGTTTCCGAAAGGGTGTGCGAGCGCTTCTTGGGCACCTCTTCAGGGTCTCTCTTCCCCCAAAACAAGAGCAGCAGCAAACCGGCCGCAAAAGGCAGGAACCAAATAAAAGAAAATGCAAAACAAAGATTCATCACTTGCCTCCTTGGCGCCAACTAACGCAGAATATAAAGGAAATATGAAAGCCAGTCAAAAAAATAAAGTGGTGGTCGTACTGGGGCAAACCGCCTCCGGCAAATCCGACCTAGCGGTAGAAATTGCCCGGCTTTTTAATGGCGAGGTTATTTCGGCCGACTCCCGACAGATTTATAAGGGAATGGACCTAGGCAGCGGCAAAATAACCACTAAAGAAATGCTAGGAATAAAACACCATCTTTTAAGCATCATCTCCCCTAAAAAAATATTCAACGCCTCCGATTACGGAATATTGGCAAAGCGGGCTATCAAAAATATCTGCCGAAAAAATAAACTACCCATCCTTTGCGGAGGTAGTGGCTTTTACATAGACACCGCCCTTTACGACTTAAAACTGCCGGAAGTAAAACCAAACATACTCCTTAGAAAAAAACTGGCAAAGCTTACATCGGAAGAATTATTTAAAATACTCAAAAAATTAGACCCCCAAAGAGCCGGCACCATAGACGCGCGCAATAAAGTGCGATTGGTTAGAGCAATTGAAATCGCCAAAAAAATAGGCGCATCACCCCTGCCATCAGAAGCACTTCAAAAAGAAAGTCCCTATGACATTTTAAAAATCGGCATAATCTGGCCCGCCAAAAAATTGGAAGAAAGGATAAAGTTAAGACTAGAAAAAAGACTTAAAAAAGGAATGGTTGCGGAAGTTAGAGGTCTTATTAAGAAAGGAGTTTCCTTAAAAAGACTGGAGGATTTTGGATTGGAGTATAGGTATATAAGCAGATTTATTTCCGGCAAAATAAAAAGAGAAGAGATGAAAGAAGAAATAATAAAAGAAAGCTTAAAATACGCTAAACGCCAAAATACTTGGTTTAAGCGAGACGCTAAAATAAAGTGGATAAAAGCCGGCGACAAAAAAGCCCTAGCCCTAGTTAAAAAATTTATTTCTTAGGCAAAAAGAAAATGGACGCCCAGCGACTAGGCGTCCAATTCTTTTTTGGTAAAAGTAGCGGGGTTCAGTCCCCCAGTCCTCTGGCGTGGAAGCCGAATCGACCTCCACCGCAGGTATGAACTCCCGGGTCTCCGGAACAGTACTTTGCCTCCGGGCCCAGGACTTCTTGCAGGTTGCAGGGGTTGCATACATCCATCTTATTATGGATGGAAAGCCGGCAACCACACTTCCTGCACTTTCTGATATCGTCCCTCAAAGCAACGACGGGTTCTTCCGTGTCCCTGGGGGTACGGCCATTCAAGCGACTATTGGCCATTGTTATGAATCTCCTACGATGATACTCTGACCTCTTTTAGGAGGCAGGCTGTTTACTATACTGGCAGATTTATGTCTTATTTTCAAGAAGAGGAAATCTCCTTGCGAAATAGGTCTTTTAGGATTTCCGGGCTGGCCCTGCCCTTAAGCTCGCGCATCGCCGAACCAACCAAAAACATTAGCGCCGCTTCCTTGCCGGATTTAAAATCTTCTGCCGGCTTGGGGTTATTGCTAATAACAGAACGAACCACTTCCAAAATAGCCCCCTCATCGGTGATGCTTTCTAGGCCCATAGACTGTATAAGTTCGGCCGGATCTTCTCCCGTCTTAAACATCTCCCCCAAAACATCCTTGGCTTGGCGAGAGTTAATCTTGTTGTCCGCAATCATATCAACCAGCGCAGCAAAATTAGCCGGATTTATTTTTATATCCTCAATGGATTCTTTAGCCTCTTTCATAAGCCCCATTAAATCGCTGGAAAAATAATTAAACATAAGCTCCAGCGGTTTTTTCTCCGGGAAACTGGCAGAAGAATCGTCGCGGGTTAAAAGCTCCGAAATCGCATTTTCAAACCAGTCCGCCAACTCTTTCTCGCTAGTTAAAAAGTCAGCCTGTTTTTCGTTAAGTCCATACTCGCGCATAAATCTGTCTTTTTTGGGCAACGGTAGTTCCGGCAAAGAAGCGCGCATTTCATCCAAATCAAAAATTTCCGCAGGCACAAATGGCGGGATATCCGGTTCCGGGAAATAACGATAGTCATGCGCCTCTTCTTTGATGCGCTGAGAAAATGTTTTCCTCTTGGCCTCATCCCAGCCCCTGGTTTCCTGAACCAGTTTTTCACCTTTCTCCAAAGCTTCTTTCTGCCTCTCTATCTCATAAGCCACCGCGTCCATAACCGCTCGGAAAGAATTTATATTCTTAAGCTCAGTCTTAGTGCCCATATCCCAAGACACATTAGCCTCTATACGCATTTGGCCTTTTTCCATATCCGCATCCGACACTCCCAAATAGCGCAAAATCTGCTGAAACTCGCGGGCGAATTTAGCACAATGCTCCCCGTCCACAACATCTGGCTCAGTTACTAATTCCATCAAAGGAACTCCAGCGCGATTAAAGTCCGCCATAGAGGAGCCGTCTTTGGAGTCATGGGTCAAAGTCCCAGTATCTTCTTCTAAATGAATTCTTCTGATGCGCACCCCGCACAACTGCCCTCCGGTTATAAGTGGCTGATCGTATTGGCTTATCTGATACCCTTTGGGCAAGTCCGGATAAAAATAATTTTTTCTATCAAATTTGGAAATATCCGCCACACTACCGCCTAGCGCCAAGCCAACCCGCAAGACAGACTCCACTGCTTTTTTATTAGGGACAGGAAGAGTTCCGGGATGAGCCAAGCAGACTGGGCAAGTATGGGAATTAGGAGTCTCTTCCGGACGATTTAAGCAATCGCAAAACATTTTGGTCGCGGTGTTTAATTCGGCGTGAATCTCCAGTCCTATGGTCGGCTTATTGAGCATATTCTTAATAGTGAAATTCTAAGGTAATTTTTATATTCTGTATATTGACGCCATATTTATTTTATGTGATAAATAAGAAAGAACCTAACCCAACCAAGACAAGGAGGACTTTTGGATTTATGATCGTAAGCGCACGCTTGGTTTTTTTGATACTGGCGGTGTTCTTGTGCGTCGGGTCAATTTTTCCGATAATTTCCCTGATGTTCTTTTTTTTGGCAGCCGCCGCCATGATTGGCGTTCTGATTTTGTGGCTGGCCAACAAGATATCTGGTGGCAGAATCCTAGAACCCCTAATAAGGTCTTGGGAAAAAAGACGGCCAAAACAATAGATTTAAAAACCAAAGAGCCCCGCCGACTAGGCGAGGCTCTTTGTAATTTCTAATACAATTTTAGCCCTCCACAGTAATACCCATAGAGCGTGCAGTACCTTCCACTATCTTCATGGCCGCCTCAACATCATTAGCGTTTAAGTCTGCCATTTTATTTTCCGCAATCTCGCGAATCTGAGCGGAAGTTACCTTGCCAACCTTCTTCTTGAGAGGATCAGCCGCACCCTTTTCCACGCCAGCCGCCTTAATCAAAAGGGAAGAGGCAGGGGAAGTTTTTAAGATAAAATCAAAAGACCTGTCTTCGTATATGGTAATCACAGCCGGAACAATACTACCCTCCATAGAACGAGTCTGGTCATTAAACTGCTTGCAAAATTCAGCGATATTAACGCCGTGGGGGCCCAAAGCAGTACCTACCGGAGGAGCCGGATTGGCCTTTCCTGCTTGAAGAGCAATCTTAATAGTTGTTTTTACAGCCTTAGCCATTGCCGAGGAATAGTAAGGTATTTTATGGTATTTGTAAAGAACTAATGACTTCATAGACTAAAGGCACAGTTTGACATTATTTGTATTTAATGATAATATAATAAAAGAA
>Ga0101944_10007804_pt1 | contig 10520 bp, 9 predicted proteins | sample DewCreD2012metaG_FD_75245 | JGI IMG/M metagenome (GOLD analysis project Ga0101944, IMG submission 75245) | Hot spring sediment bacterial and archeal communities from British Columbia, Canada, to study Microbial Dark Matter (Phase II) - Dewar... ...
CCCGACGGCGTAGTATTGAGTAATGGCCCCGGAGATCCGGAAACCGTTACCTATGCAATCGAAAGCACCCGGAAGCTTCTTGGCAGGAAACCGATCTTTGGAATCTGCCTCGGTCATCAGATTCTCGGGCTGGCCATGGGCGGAAGAACGTACAAACTGAAATTCGGTCACCATGGCGGCAACCATCCGGTCAAAGATTTGCAAACAGGCAGAGTCGAAATAACTTCGCAGAACCACAACTATTGTGTCGATATCGAAAGCATGAGAGGTCAGGTCAAATTGACCCACAAGAATCTCTATGATGGAACGGAAGAAGGCATGCAGCATGTGGAGTTGCCGGTTTGTTCTGTCCAGCACCACCCTGAAGCAGGCCCCGGCCCCAACGATTCGGCGCATCTGTTCGCGAGATTCAGAAAGATGATACGTGGCAATACTCAATGATCATAACCGGGATGGCAGATAGCGTATTTGAGCGGATTTTTTTGCCGGTAGTCGAATGCACGATTTCAATTATAAAGCGGTAAAAGCCTCGGAGGTCCCGATGCATATCGGGACCGAGAATGAGCGAAAATATTGTATCTGCCACCCTAAAGAAATGGCGCTTTATTGATTATTATCCAGCTTTACCAAATATGCCGAAAAGAACTGACATTCAGAAAATCCTTCTGATCGGCTCCGGTCCGATCATCATCGGTCAGGCATGCGAGTTTGACTACTCGGGCACCCAAGCGTGCAAGGCCCTGAAAGAAGAGGGATATAAGGTGGTGCTCGTCAACTCAAATCCTGCAACAATTATGACAGACCCCGAAATGGCAGGTGCCACATACATTGAACCATTGACGGCTGACATCCTCGAAATGATTATCGGCAGGGAAAAACCGGATGCGCTATTGCCGACCATGGGGGGGCAGACCGCTCTCAACCTCTCGGTGGAACTTGCCGAAAAAGGTATCCTCGCGGCCCATAACGTCGAACTGATCGGGGCAAAACTGGAGGCGATTAAGAAAGCCGAGGACCGTCAACTTTTCAAAGAGGCGATGGAGAAGATAGGTCTTGACATGCCCGCATCTGCACATGTGGGATCTTTGAAAGAAGGGCTCGAAGTTATCGAGAGAATCGGTTTTCCGACCATCCTCAGGCCCTCCTTTACTCTCGGAGGGACAGGCGGCGGTATTGCATATAACCATGAGGAATACCGGATCCTGCTGGACAGGGGGCTCAAACTGAGCCCCATCGGACAGGTGCTTGTCGAAGAGTCGGTGCTCGGCTGGAAAGAATATGAGCTTGAAGTTATGCGCGACGGTAAGGATAACGTCGTCATCATCTGCTCGATCGAAAACTTTGATCCCATGGGAATCCATACCGGCGACTCGATCACGGTCGCTCCCGCCCAGACCCTGAGTGATAAGGAATATCAGCGTATGCGGGATGCATCGATAGCAATTATCCGTGAAATCGGCGTCGATACCGGAGGTTCAAATATCCAGTTTGCCTTGAATCAACAGAATGGACGGATGATCGTTATTGAAATGAATCCACGGGTCTCACGGAGTTCATCGCTTGCCTCGAAGGCAACCGGATTCCCGATCGCCAAGATCGCCGCAAAGCTTGCCGTAGGCCTGACCCTCGATGAGATTCCGAATGACATAACCAGGGAGACCCCGGCATCTTTCGAACCGGCAATCGATTATGTGGTGACAAAAATCCCGAGATTTGCCTTTGAAAAGTTCCCCGAGGCGGACACCACTCTCACAACCCAGATGAAATCGGTGGGTGAAGTAATGGCAATCGGAAGGACGTTCAAAGAATCTCTACAGAAAGCCCTCAGGAGCCTCGAGATCGGAAGCTATGGCCTCGAGGAGGTCTCCTCTGATCGTTCTCTCCTCAAATCACGGCTGAAATCACCCAATGCCGAAAGGGTCTGGTTCGTCGCGCAGGCTATTCGCATGGGCATGGGTATCCAGGAAATATATGAGCTGACGTATATTGATCCATGGTTTCTCCAGAATATAAAACAGATTATCGACATGGAAAAAGAAATACAAGATTTGAGGATTCGGGAATTTGAAGGATCAGGGGATGAAACAGGTCCTGCGCCGGAGTCCTTGCGCGCCAGGCCTCTCGTCGTTTCGGGACAATCGCCGGGGTGGGAATCCTTGATTCTGAAAGCAAAAAAACATGGGTTTTCCGACAAGAGGATAGCATCATTGCTCGGGACACAAGAGAATGACATCAGAGACCTGCGGCGTCAGAAAGGGATACATCCTGTTTACAAGATCGTTGATACCTGCGCCGCCGAATTTGAGGCATTCACCCCGTACCTCTATTCGACGTATGAAACACCGTTCTACAGGATACAGGATACAGGATGCGGGATGCAGGCCTCGGAACATCATGGATCATGCATCATGGATCACGCATCGGTCATCGATAATGAGGCTCATCCGAGCCGAAGGAAGAAAATAGTCATTCTCGGCTCCGGTCCGAACCGAATCGGTCAGGGAATAGAATTTGATTATTGTTGCGTCCATGCCGTATTCGCGCTCAGGGAGCTCGGGTTTGAAACGATCATGGTGAATTGCAATCCTGAAACGGTGAGTACCGATTATGATACTGTGGACCGGCTCTATTTTGAGCCGCTCACCTTAGAGGATGTGCTGAACATAATCGACACCGAACATCCGGAAGGGGTGATTGTTCAGTTCGGAGGGCAAACGCCGTTAAAACTTGCGGTGCCACTCGCACAAGCGGGCGTTAGAATACTGGGGACATCACCCGACTCAATCGACCGTGCGGAAGACCGAAAAAGGTTCAAAGAACTGTTGCATACGCTCAATTTGAAGCAGGCAGAAAGTGACACGGCACGCTCTATTCAGGAGGCGCTTGCCGCAGCTCAGAAAATAGGGTATCCCGTGATGGTGCGACCTTCTTACGTGCTTGGGGGTAGGGCGATGGAAATTGTCTATGATGCGCAGTCTCTCCGCGACTATATGAAACGTGCCGTAAAGGCATCTCCCGAGCATCCGGTTCTCATCGACAAGTATCTGGAAGATGCGATTGAAGTTGATGTCGATGCGCTTTCTGACGGGGAGACCGTAATCATTGGCGGCGTTATGGAACATATTGAAGAGGCGGGGATCCACTCAGGGGACTCCGCCTGCTCGCTTCCCCCGCATTCCCTGGATCATCGCATCATTGAAGAAATCAAGAAGCAGACGAAGGCGCTCGCCCGGGAACTCAATGTCATTGGTTTGATGAATGTCCAGTTTGCCGTAAAGAATGAGGACATCTACATACTGGAGGTGAATCCACGGGCATCGAGGACAATACCCTTCGTCGGGAAAGCCACAGGAGTGCCCCTCGCAAAAATAGCGGCAAAAGTCATGGTTGGTGAAAGCTTGAAAGGGCTCGGGGTGAGTGAGGAAAAGAAGCTGAGTCATATCGCGGTGAAGGAAGCCGTCTTCCCCTTCGACCGGTTCTATGGAGTTGATACCATACTCGGTCCTGAAATGAAATCAACGGGTGAAGTGATGGGCATTGACGAGGATTTTGGTCTCGCTTATGCGAAATCGCAAATAGCCTGCGGCAACAGGATACCCCGGTCCGGGCGCATATTTATCAGTCTCAAGGACAAGGACAAGGCCGGTTCCGTCAGCATCGCACAACGACTCCTTCAGCTCGGTTTTTCGCTGATAGCAACCAGAGGAACGGCCGACTTTCTGAGAGGGCATGGGCTAAGCGTTGAGGTCATTCATAAAGTAGCAGAGGGAAGACCGCATATTGTAGATCTCATCAAGAACAGGACTGTCCATTTCATCATCAACACCGTCAGCGGATCACTTGCGCAAAGAGATTCCTTTTCCATCAGGCAGAGTGCTCTTCAATATAAAATCCCGTTCACGACTACGCTGTCCGGAGCGCGCGCCGTCGTGCATGCGATCGAGATGCTCCAAAAGAAGAGATTTCATATGCAATCAATACAGGAGTATCACAGAAACAGCCGATCCACCAGCACTCCTGATTAGTGAAAAATCCTTATAATATGATAATATTTAGACTACATCACGAATACGTATGTTTCACCCCTGGAGGCAAACATGCTCGCGAGTAATTATTTTTTTACGTCGGAATCGGTCACGGAAGGTCATCCTGACAAGATTGCTGATCAAATCTCGGATGCGATACTCGATTCGATTATCGCAAAAGACCCGGTAGCACGGGTTGCCTGCGAAACGCTTGTCACGACAGGGCTTGCCTTCGTGGCGGGTGAGATCACAACAAGCTGTTACGTGGAAATCCCTGAAATTGTCAGAGAGACGATCAGGGATATCGGTTATACGCGGGCCAAGTATGGCTTCGATTACGAGACCTGTGCCGTTATCACGTCCATTCACGGCCAGTCCTCGGATATCGCTCTCGGTGTCGATATTGGCGGAGCGGGAGATCAGGGTCTCATGTTCGGATATGCATGCAATGAAACGGAAGAACTCATGCCGCTCCCTATCATGCTCGCGCATAAACTCGCCATGCGCCTTTCAGAAGCGAGGAAGAAGGACATCTTGAGTTACTTGCGGCCTGATGGAAAGACACAAGTAACCATCGAATACAGAGACAAGAAACCCTTCCGGGTGGATAGTATCGTTGTCTCAACCCAGCACAGCCCGGAGGTTACCCTCCATGAAATACGTGAAGATGTGATCGAAAAAATCATCAAACCGATTGTTCCGCCCGATCTGATTGATGAGGAGAACATAACGTACTATGTCAACCCGACGGGGCGTTTCGTTGTCGGCGGGCCCATGGGCGATACCGGAGTGACCGGCAGGAAAATCATTGTTGATAGTTACGGCGGGGTAGGAAGCCATGGAGGCGGCTGTTTCTCCGGCAAAGACCCGACAAAAGTCGACCGCTCGGGTTCGTATATGGCGCGGTACGTTGCCAAAAATGTCGTTGCGGCGGGGATTGCCGACAGAATCCAGCTCCAGGTGGCTTATGCGATCGGCATGCCTGAGCCGGTTTCGGTTTTAGCCGAGACATTCGGCACCGGGAAGTTGCCTGCCGAACATATCGTGAAGATTATCCGAAACACTTTCGATCTGACACCTCAGGGCATGATAGATACCCTGCAATTAAGGAGGCCGATTTTCAAGAAGACGGCGGCATACGGCCACTTCGGAAGAAATGATCCGGATTTCACTTGGGAAAAGACTGACAGGGCAGAGCTTCTCAGAAAAGAAGCCGGATTATAAAGGAAGAGGGGAAGAATGGGAAAATACGACATTAGAGATATCGGGTTAGCGCAGAAAGGAAAGCTCAGGACCGAATGGGCGGCACAGGAAATGCCGGTTCTCAAGAGCATCAGCGAGAGGTTCAGAAAAGAAAAACCGCTCAAGGGATTCAGACTTGCCGCATGTCTGCACGTGACGACGGAGACAGCCAACCTCATGCAAACCCTGAAAGATGGAGGGGCTGAAGTCGCACTCTGTGCCTCCAATCCGCTCAGCACGCAAGACGATGTGGCGGCATCTCTCGTGCGGTATCATAAAATTCCGGTCTTTGCGATAAAAGGTGAGAATAATAAGACCTATTACCGGCACATATTCGACTGTCTATCGCACAAACCACATATTACGATGGATGACGGGGCAGATCTCGTCTCGACGCTCCATAAGACGAAAAGAAATCTTCTTTCGAACATTATCGGTGGGACTGAAGAAACGACAACCGGCGTCATCCGCCTCAGGGCCATGGCCGAAAAAGGTGTCCTTCAATACCCGATCATCGCTGTGAACGATGCGTATACGAAGTATCTTTTTGACAACCGCTATGGCACCGGCCAAAGCACGGTGGATGGTATCATGAGGGCAACGAATCGGTTGATCGCCGGCTCGGTTTTCGTTGTTTCCGGATACGGTTGGTGCGGTAAGGGTATCGCTATGCGGGCGAAAGGGATGGGCGCACGGGTAATTATCACCGAAAGCAATCCCCTGAGGGGGTTAGAGGCGACAATGGACGGTTTTGAAGTGATGCCCATTCAGGATGCATCCCGTTTAGGGGATATCTTCGTAACGGCGACTGGAGACGTGAATGTCATTTCAAAGAATTGTTTCGGCCTCATGAAGGATGGAGCTATACTCTGCAATTCGGGTCACTTCAACGTCGAGATATCCATCGATGAACTGAAAAAAATGGCAACAAAGCGGAGGATCATTCGCGAATTTGTGGAGGAATTCACCCTCAGAAACAAGAGGAAGATATACCTCCTCGGCGAAGGCAGACTCATCAATCTGGCTTCGGCCGAAGGGCATCCCTCCGCGGTCATGGATATGAGTTTCGCTAATCAGGCCCTCTGTACGGAATATATCGTGAAGCATTACCGGAAATTCCAGAAAAAGGTCTACAGTGTTCCGGCCGAGATAGACAGGAAGATCGCACTCCTGAAACTCAAGGCGATGGGCATTCAGATCGATACATTGACAAAAGAGCAGAGACACTACCTCGAAAGCTGGGAACTCGGAACGTAATCAAGTAGACAGTAGACGGTAGACAGGGAAGAGTTGATACATTCATTGTCTTTTTCTGTCTACTGTTTTCTGTCTACTGTTTTCTGTCTACTGTCTACTGCATACTTGCAATGATGATTACTGCCGCTGTTTTGACATTGAGCGATAAGGGGTCAAAGGGCGAAAGAGAAGATGCGAGCGGCCCCCTGATCAGGGATCTCCTGAAACAGATTCATGCCGAGGTACTCCACTATGACGTCCTGCCGGATGAAGAAGAACTTATCAAACAGAAACTCATGCATTATGCCGAAAAGGTTGATTTGATACTCACAACGGGAGGCACCGGTCTTTCGCCGCGGGATGTTACTCCGGAGGCAACGCGTGCGATCATAGAGCGGGAAATCCCCGGGATAGCCGAGGCAATGCGTCTCGAGGGACTGAAAAAGACCAGCAGGGCTATGCTCTCGAGAGCTGTGGCGGGGGTAAGGGGGCAAACGCTGATCATTAACCTTCCCGGAAGCCCCAAAGCGGTTCGGGAAGGGCTCTCCGCCATACTCGATGTTATCCCGCATGCGGTCGAAAAGATAAAAGGCGATCCGTCGGAATGTGCAACTCAGTAATTATTGAGTAATTATTGAGAATCACTGGAGCTGTCTTATACGAGGCTACATCTCCGTGCACGTCAGTTACATCCCGAATATTTGCTCACCGGCCTGAAGCCGACTTTGCCGATGGGCTTCAAACGAAAACGTTCCCCCCCTGCCATCCAAGCTATCCCGTAAGCTTCCCCATTAGATAGACAGTTGCAAAGTAGAGTTTTCCGCATTTTGTTCCATATATTCAGACGGTGTCAAGTCCCCTAACGCATCATGAGGACGCTGTTCGTTGTAGTCGATCATCCACCAGTATGTTATCTCCCGAACTTCCGTTAAACTGTCAAACAGGTACAGATTCAGCACCTCTTCACGGTAGGTGCGGTTGAACCGTTCTATATAGGCATTCTGATTCGGCTCCCCGGGCTGAATGTAGTAAATCAGCATTCCAACTGATTCCGCCCATGTGACAAACTCGCTACAGAGGAACTCCGGTCCATTATCAACCCGAAGCACATCAGGCAGACCTCGGGTAACGCGAAGTCGCTCAAATACTCTGATAAGTCTTTTCGCTGTAAGAGAGGTATCGATTTCAATGGCTACTGCCTCCCGGTTGAAGTCATCGATCATCGTGAATGCCCTGAACCGGGGTCCGGCATATAATGCATCACTCATGAAATCTGCTGACCACACTTGGTTTGGCCCCTGCGGCACCATCAAGGGCTGTCGCATACGCTTCGGGAGACGCTTCTTTGCCCGACGCTTCTGATTCAGGTTCATCTGGCAATACACTCGATACACCTTTTTATGATTCCATCCATACTTTTTTCTCCTGAGTGACTTGTAGCATTTCCAGAACCCCCATCTCGAATGCCGATCAACTACTTCATTCAACGCCTCTATGACCTCTGCATCACGATCTGTGGGTCCGTTTGTATCTCTATAATAGGCCGACCGGGATAACCCGATACACTTGCAGCTTCTTTGTACAGATAAGCTGTGCTCAGTAATCAGATACTCAACAGCCTTGCGCTTATCATGCGGCCTTACAATTTTTTTTCAAGCAGATCCTTCAACGCCCTGTTCTCAAGCGCCATATCAGCATACATCCGCTTCAGCTGGCTCAGTTCCCTCTCAAGCTCTTTCATCCGCTTCAGATCGGATGCCTCCATCCCCCCGTACTTTGATTTCCAGTTATAGTAGGTTGCATCGCTAATCTCATACTTGCGGCATACATCTTTGACAGGAACTCCGCTGTCTGCTTCCTTCAGAATTGCTACAATCTGCGTCTCGGTGAATCTTGCTCTCTTCATGAGAACCTCCTGGTTGTTATTTTGCCAGAAAGCTCTACTTGTGAAGTGTCTACTTTTTAGGGAAGCTTACGGAAATAGAGGAAGCAAAGAAAGAGACTTTTTGGGAAGAAATGCTGCATCGCAGGTAAAGGTTCTCAGCCGGGTATCCCGAAATACTCGATTGAAAAGGTTAGAAAAAGCGCTCCGGATACTTCAATGGAGATTGGAACTTCTCAGGGATATTATTGGACGCATTGGCCTTGCAGATGTGTGAGAATTTGGCCTCACGTTGAGACTCACTTCTTATAACACTAAGCCTTCAGCCCTCGATGCATTAAGGAGTTTTTCATCGGCAGAGAAGAATTGAATTTTGTCATTTATAATATCCTTAAATGATAAGGCAGAGGATAAATGAATTCCATCCAATGCCCGCAATGGATATTTATAAAGGAGTTTTTCAGTTAGTTCCAATACTATTTGTGATAACTGCACCTTATATACGAGATCATAATCTCTTTTAAAGGTAGCAACAGTTAGTTCAAAGCCTCCTTCTGCAAAACCGTCTTCTCGCCTTTTTCTGTTCAGGGCGGAAATCACCTCCGGGTAAAGCAAAACAGAGGAAACAGCCCTGTATTTATAGACGATTGAGCTTATACCTTCAGCATCATCTTCGCGCTGGTCATAGAGTTTAACGAACGCACTGGTATCAAAATAAGCAAAACCTACCAAGATTCCCGCCGTTCTTCCATAATAATCTCAGGTAGCGTTTTCCCCTCACCCTTGAAATACCTCTTGAGTTCTTTCCTTCGCGATCTCAAGAAACCAGATCTCTTTGGAAGCTGGATAAGGTTCTGTGCCGCCGCTTTCAGCAGTTTTTTCTCTATGTTTCCCTTCTCCGGCAGAGACCTAATTACCGCTACCGGGATTCCTCTTTCTGTGACAACAACATCTTCTCCTTCCTTGACCATGTGAAGATATTTTGAAAGGTTCTCTTTTATTTCTCTAATACCTTTCGTAATCATTGCTCCTCCATTCAATGTAGTTATGTGACTACATTAATTATGGAGCAAAAAATAATATACGTCAACAGCCTGTTTTTACTCATCCGCATGCCTGATTTTTTCTACCCTGATCTCGGGATGGCCCCTGTCTTAAGCATATCAATTATTAATGCGAGATTTTTCAGTATTTCAATTACTTACGGGAATAAAGCAACGGAGCCACTTCAGAAGTTCCGGTTGTTGTTGCAGTCGATCGCAAAAACGTCACCGGCCACACGAGTGCCGGTATTGCCGAAAGCTTGTGCCCTGAAGCACGGGGACTGGGCGTTGCCATCTAAATCGACATCATTCTCAATGCAATAGCTAAAACTTGTGTCGTTACCTGGTTTGAATCCAGGGAGCTTATTAGTAGGATCTCCTCCACCAGTTTGAATTATTGCTACATTGCCGGGGTTGTCCGCTGCACATGTGCCTAAGTCAATCGTATATCTTGCATTTTCGGCAAAAAACTGCTCCTCAAGTAATCTCAAGTTCTGAAGATTGCTGTACGCCTCGGTTCGTGCAGCTCTCTTTTGTTGTCCAATGTAGGCAGGCACTGCGATTCCCGCCAAGATACTGATTATCGTTATTACTATGATCAGTTCTATTAATGAAAATCCTTTTTGATTCATTGCGCCCACACTCTCCATATTGTTGTATCTTTCATGTTCCAAAAATATCTCATTGTTGTCATAGATGCAAAAAAGAGGATGGGGTAATTACCCCATCCTCTTTTCCCACTAATTGTAATTAATCGGCGGAAACAGTTTTTAAATAAATCACATTACCATCACCATCGGTCCCGGTAATAGTAATCGTGCTTGCTGCCTGAACGCAGGAAAGTTGGCCATTAGCTGGTGCATTATTCCAAAGAAGAGTACCTGCTGGAACCTTTCCACCTGCCCAAGGAGACTGTGGCGCTGTTGGATACAACACTGAAGGGGCTTGATAAGCACCGAGCCAAGTGGTGCATACTCCTGCAGCTGCGAGAGCAGAATTGGTCAAATCTGGTGCCGCAACTGTGGCGCTTAAATCTGTATCCACTTCAATAAGGGTGGCACCCAAGCCTGTTTTTACGGATGAACTCAGCCA
>Ga0101944_10007805_pt1 | contig 10520 bp, 9 predicted proteins | sample DewCreD2012metaG_FD_75245 | JGI IMG/M metagenome (GOLD analysis project Ga0101944, IMG submission 75245) | Hot spring sediment bacterial and archeal communities from British Columbia, Canada, to study Microbial Dark Matter (Phase II) - Dewar... ...
AATTTCTTTTGGAAAAAAAATAGTTGAGTAATAAAAAGTTTTTGAATTTTTTTTAGTTATTTTTTTATATGTATTCATATAAATTTTAAATTTAATCAGAGGCGATTTCATTATCTTAATAATTTAGAACAAAGATCCTGAAACCTGTCTGCCGACAGGCAGGTAAATTCAGGATGACAAATAATAAGATTTAATTAGATAAAGTATGCTTTCCATTTTTCAAGATTAAATTTTCAACAATCTGGGAGGAGATTAAGGTTGGGGGCATGCCAACACCGGGATTAGCGTATTGACCCACATAATAAAGATTTTTTAATTTTTTGGAAAAATTTTTTGGCCGAAAAAAAGCGGTTTGAAAAAAGGTATGGGCTAAACCAAAAGCAGCGCCTTTGAAAGCATTATAATCTTTTTTAAAATCATCAACCGTAAATATTTTTTCTACCATAATTTTATTTTTTACATCATTGATTTTGCCAATTTCGGCAAATTTATTAATTAATTTTTCTTTGAAGTTTTGTTTTTGATCGTCGTTTAATTTAATTCCTGGGGCAATTGGAGCCAAAATCATAACGCTATGACATTTAGGAGGGGCCATATTTTTATCGGTTTTTGATGGGATATGAAAGTAAAAGTTGGGATTTTCCGGCAGTTTTTTTTCGCCAAAAACGTCTTTAAAATGGCTTTCCCACGATAAATCAAAATACAGGTTATGATGGTGAAAATTGGTAAGATTATCTTTAATTCCAAAATAAATTAAAAAAACTGCCGGTGACATAGTTTTTTTATTCCAATAATTTTGATCATATGTCTGATATTTTTTTGGAAGTAACTTTGTTTCAAAAAATGGGTAATCAGCGTTGACAACAACAATGTCGGCTGAATAGGTGGATTTGCTTGTTTTTAAGTGGGTTATTTTGTTGTTAACAATTTCAACTTTTTTAACTTCCTCATCTGTTTTTATTAAAGCCCCGTAACTTTTGGCAATTTTTTCTAAAGCTTTTATAACCTCATAAATACCGCCAATTGGATAATAAGTGCCTAAAATAAAATCAGCGTAGGAGATAAGCTTGTAAAATGCCGGCGTGTTATAGGGGGAGCCGCCTAAAAAAACAGTGGTAAACTCCAAAATCTTTTGAAGGTATCGGCTTTTAAACTTGCTCTTTATTAGATTATGGAAAGATCTGATTAAATCAAATTTATGGATATTTAAAATTGTTTCTTTTCCAAGCAATGAAAGTGGATTTTTATAATCATTAAATACTAATTTTTTGGTTGATAGCTTATAGATAAACTCTGCCTCTTTTAAATAATCTTTTAATTTGATATCGCCATTCTCTTCTTCTTTTTTGAAGGTTTCAAGATTTTTTTTAAGGTTGGAGTAAATATCGATTAATTTTTTATCATTAAAAAAGACTCGATAATGAATATCTAATTTTTTTAAGGTGTAAAAATCAGACACTTTTTTACCAAATTTTTTGAAAAAATCTTCAAAAACTTCAGGCATCATATACCAGGAAGGACCCATATCAAAAAAAAAGTTGGAAAGTTTTAATTGTCTTCCTCTTCCTCCAAGTATTTTGTTTTTTTCAATTAGAGTCACTGAAAAGCCATCTTTAGCCAAAAGACAAGCGCAAGCTAATCCGCCAATACCGCCACCGACAATAACGACTTTTTTCATAAATTTTTAATTATTTGCAACTTCATTTTCTTAACCCAGGGAGTAAAGTTAATAGTCTTAAAGTTTTTTATTAATTCATCTTTGGTTACAACTTTCATTCCATAACTATATAAAGGATTATTTTTAACCTCTTTTTTAAGATTGATAAGATAAAGATAGTTCATTTCGTGTTCAAAATAGCCGCTTTTTTGATCTTTTTCTTTATAATAATATTTTTCTAAAAATTTAATATCAATTTTTTCCTCTTCACTTACCCACTCGCGTTTAAATGTTTTAAAGATGGCTTCTTCAAAAGTTTGAATTTTTTTGCCAATAAAAATCGGGTGGGAAGAAAAAGACAAATCAAAAAAATTATCAAAGACAGGATGTTTGCGATGTTGGATAATAAAGCTATTTTGATGTTTTAAAATAGCGGTGAATCCCCGATGAAGAATTCCTTCTTTATGGGCTTGCCAGCGCTCGATTTTTTTAATTGGATTATCATCTTTATCAACAGTTAATATAAAAAGTTGTTTTTTGTAATAGTGGTTATGATTCATTGTGTGTTTTAAAATTTACAACCCTTGGGGTTGTTTTATATTTGAACCTTTAGTTTTTGTGCCGCAGAGAGGAGTTGAACCTCTACTCCCAAATTTTTGGGAACAGGGTCCTAAGCCCTGTGCGTCTGCCAATTCCGCCACTGCGGCATTTATATTCGTCTGCTCCTCCGATACGGAGGACTAACTGGCAGTAATCCTCTTCGCTTATCAGCGAAATCGGAAACTGCCAGTTGAGCAATTCCGCCACTGCGGCTAAATATATTATATCACTAAACACTCAACATCTAACTTCTAACACTAGATTTTATAAACGTATAACGTGAAACATTTAATGTATAATTTTAAAAAATTCAAAAATCAAAAAATTAAAAATGATAATTAAAAGTCACAATCTCTTACACACTTTTTAACACTAATAACTAATAACGTTTAACGTTTAATGTTTAATGTTGAACGTTTAATGTTTAGTGTTTTTGTTGCTTTTTTTACCCACGTCGTTTAATATTTAGAGTATGGGTATAAAAGAGGCGGTTTTGCGATTTTTAGAATATTGTGAACTTGATAAAAATCTTTCTCAAAGGACGGTTAAGATGTATGGATATTACCTTTCTTTCTTTCAAGATTGGTTGATAAAAACTTACCAAAATGAAAATTATGAAGTAGAAAAAATTGATGAAAATGTTGTCCGAAGTTTTCGTCTGTTTCTTTCCCGAGGTTATAAAAATCCTTTTAAGGGACAGCTTAAAAGACAAACTCAAGATTATTTTTTAGTTGCTTTACGAAGTTTCTTTCGATATTTAATTAAGCAAAAGTTAAAAGTTATCTCACCTGAGATGATAGAATTGGGAAAACAAAGAGATAGAGCAATTAAATTTTTATTACCGGAAGAATTAGAAAAACTATTTAACGTAATAGATATTTCCTCACTAATTGGTTTACGCGATCGGGTAATTTTGGAGGTTTTGTTTTCCACCGGTCTTCGGGTTTCTGAACTTGTTTCTTTAAATCGTGAGCAGGTAAATATGGAGTTGGGTGAGTTTGGAGTTTTGGGAAAAGGAGGAAAGGCGCGCGTGGTTTTTTTATCAAAAAGGGCCAAAGAATGGCTGAAAAAATATTTAGATAAAAGAACCGATCCCTACTCTCCTCTATTTATTCGCTATTCCGGTCCTAAAGCAAAAGAAGAATTGACTTCCGAAAAATTAAGATTATCAGTTAGATCGGTGGAGCGAATGATTGACAAATATCGCAAAAAAGCAGGGATTTTATTTCGCATTGGTCCCCATGTTTTGCGCCATTCTTTCGCGACAGATTTATTGTCACACGGGGCAGACTTACGAAGTGTCCAGGAGATGTTGGGCCATAAGAATATCTCAACTACACAAATTTATACTCATGTAACTAATACAAGATTAAGAGAAATACATGAGAAGTTTCATTCGGGAAATAAATAATATGAAAAGTCAAAAGTCAAAAATCAAAAGTCAAAATTTAAACTCAGAAGTCAAAAGCTTTAATCCCTTTTTTTTAAAAAAATACTTAATTTTTTTATCTTTAATTTTTACAGTTTTTGTATTTTATTTTTCTTACTATTCAATAGAGCGGGTTGATACTTTAAATTCTTACTACTATGATTTGGGGATTATGGATCAGGTGGTTTATAACACCTCACGGGGGCGATTTTTGGAAATGACTAATCCGACTTTTTTGAAAAATATGTCTCGTTTTGCCATTCATTTTGATCCAATTTTGGCTTTTTTTGCTCCTTTTTATTGGCTTTGGCCCAATTTTAAAGTTTTATTAATTGGTCAAGCGTTAATTGTGGGTTTAGGTGGTTTAGCAATATTTTTATTATCAAATCTTTTATTACAAGATAAAAAAATCAGCTTTATTTTTGCTTTATTTTATTTTTTAAATTTTCATATTGCCCGTTCATTACTTTTTGATTTTCATGCAATAACTTTAGTTATTCCCTTGCTTATTCTTGCATTTTATTTTTATCATCGAAAAAATTATCGCCTTTATTATTTGTTTATTTTTTTATCGCTTTTAACCAAAGAACATGTGGGGCTTTTTTTGGCTTTTTTGGGGATTTTTTATTTTCTAAATTCTGATAAAAAAAATGGTTTATTGACTTTTTTGATCGGTCTATTTTCTTTTTTATTGATAAATTTTTTTATTATTCCATATTTTCGGGAAGGAGGCCATTTTGCTTTAAGTTATTACCAGCCAATTAAATCAGATATAAAAAATTTTTTATTAAATTTATTTTCCGGCGAAAAAATCGACTATTTAAAAAGGATTCTTTTACCATTTATTTTTAATTTTTTTTCTCCCTTATCTTTTTTACTGGTTGTACCTGAATTTTTGATTAATTATTTAAGCAAAAATGCCAACATGCGCTCATATTATTTTCATTATCAATCTTTAATCATTGCCGCCCTTTTTTATGGGATGATTTTGGGTTATAAAAAAATTGATTATTTCAAAAATAAAGGAATGAGATTTTTTTTGATTGCTTTATTTTTTTTGGTTAACTTTTATTATTTTTATCAATGCTATCCTCTGCCTTTTTTTGTTAGAGAAAAAATTGTTTATCATCAAATTTCTCAAGAAAAAAAGAAATCAATTTATTTATGGAAAAAGGTTTTGAAAGACGAAAATATAATTTTAGCCACCACACCAAAATTAGCCCCTTTTTTTACCCAAAGAAAATATTATTTTAATTTTTTATTTGACCCGGCTTGGTATAATTTAGGTTATTCGGATGAAGAGATTTTTAATATAAAAAAAGATGTTTATAAGAAAGCCGATTATATTGTCATCAACAAAGATGAGATTGGTGATGAAGAAAAAGATAATGCTTTGAGTAAAATTTATAATAATTTTTCAAGAGACAAAAATTTTACTTTAATATATAATCAGGGAGGAATTGAAGTGTATAAAAAATCTCAAAACTCAAATGTCAAAACTCAAAACTAATATTAAAAATTTTTAAAAATATTATGATTTCGGTAATTCTGCCATTTTACAACGAAAAGGAAAGTTTGCCGATTTTGATTGAATCTTTGATTTTTGAATTAAATCGGTTAAAAAGAGAATATGAAATAATATTGGTTGATGATGGATCTGATAAAAATTCAAAATTCAAAATTCAAAATTCAAAATTACAATTAAAAATTAAAAATTTGAAATTAATAGAACATAAAAAAAGATTAGGAAAAGGAGAGGCGTTAAAGACTGGGGTGGAAAATTCAAAGGGGGAGATTTTGTTTTTTATGGATGCTGATTTGCAAGATGATCCAAAAGATTTACCAAAATTTTTAAAAAAAATTGAGGAAGGTTTTGATTTTGTTAATGGCTATCGAATCAATCGCCAAGATAATTTTTTAGTTAAAATTTATTCAAAGATTGCCTCCCTTTTTTTAAAAGTTTTTCTTCACTCGCCATTTTCTGATATTAACTGTGGATTTAAAGCCTTTAAAAGAGAAGTTTTAAAAGATTTTGTTTTTTACGGCAATAACTTTCGCTTTTTTCCGCTTTTTGCTTTTTATCAAGGATTTAAAATTACTGAAATCCCTGTGATTAATCATCCGCGGCGATTTGGAAAAAGTAAATTTGGGCAAAAAAAAGTTTTTGTTGGTATTTTTGACTTACTTACTGCCTATTTTTTATATAAATTTTCAGAAAAACCACTCCATTTTTTTGGTTTACTTGGAGGGATAATTTCTTTAGTTGGTTTTTTAATTTTAGCGGTTTTAGTATATGAGCGAATTTTTTATAATGTTCTTTTGTACCGACGACCAATTTTGTGGCTCGGGGTTTTGTTGGTTATTGTTGGTATTCAGATAATTGCCACAGGCATCATTGGAGAATTAATGGTTTATTTAAATAAAAAAAACAAGGTTTGAACCTAAACAACCCTTGGGGTTGTTTTATATTTGAACCTTTTGATACTATGAATCCAATTCTAGCTCTAATTATCACCAATATTATCTGGGGCGGGGCTTCGCCAATTTTTAAATTTGCTTTGCAAAATATTCCTCCATTTACCTTAGCTTTTATTCGTTTCTTTTTTGCCGGTTTAATTTTTTTACCACCGACTTTAAAAAATTTTCAAAAAATTTCTTTAAGGCAATGGTTTGAGATTTTTTTGGTTGGTTTTTTTGGTGTTTTTATTAACATCACTTTTTTCTTTTTGGGAGTTAAAAAAACTGAAAGTATCAATGTCCCAATTATTGCTTCCTCCGGCCCAGTTTTTATTTATCTTTTTTCAGTTTTGTTTTTAAAAGAAAAGCCAAAGTTAAAGGTTTTTTTTGGGATGATGGTGGCTTTATTTGGAGTTCTTTTAGTTATTTTGTCACCGATTCTATTGGATGGGAAAAGATTATTTTTGGGAGAAATTGAAGGAAATTTTTTTATTGTTTTGGCAACTTTGGGATCGGTCTTTGCCACAGTTATTGGAAGAGATTTATTAAAAAAAGTTAATCCCTATTTTGTCACCGCTTTTTCATTCTTGTCATCAAGCATTTTGTTTTTATTATTTGTCCCCAAAGAGCTAATGGATTGGTCGTTCTTTAAGTTAAATTTGGCCGGTTGGGTAGGAATAATCTATGGCGTATTTTTTTCATCAGCCGTCGCCTATTTTTTGTATTATTATGCCCTATCAAAGATAGATGCTCAAGAAGTTGGGCTTTTTACCTATATTAATCCAATCGTGGCGATTTTAATTGCAATGCCATTACTTTCCGAGTTTCCAACGATTTATTACCTTATTGGTTCAATTTTGGTTTTTGGGGGAATATATTTAGCAGAAGGTAGAATGCATTGGCGCTCGATACACAAGTTAAAAGTCAAAATTTAAAAGTCAAAAGTCAAAAGTGGAAGTTAAAAGTGTGAAGTGCAAAAAGTAGTGTAAAAATAGTGTAAATATTGTGTAAAAGTTAAAAATGTTACTGGTTACTAGTTACTTGTTGCTGGTTAAAATAGTTAAAAGTTATAAGTCAAAAATTCCGCCTTCGTCAAAGGCTACGGCGGACAAGCAAAAGTTAAAAGTTACAATTAAAAATTAAAAGTATAAAATTAAAAAATATGGGAAAAAAAATTTTAATTACCGGCTGCGCGGGCTATATTGGGTCGGTGGCAACTGATTTATTTTTAAAAAACGGTTATTCAGTAGTTGGTGTTGATAACTTCCAGACTGGATACCGTCAGTCGATTGAGTTTTTAAAGCAAAAATATCAAAATTTTAATTTTTATGAAAGAGACTTAAAAAATAATTTATCAGACATTTTTAAAAAAGAAGAAAATATTCAAGCGATCGTCCACTATGCTGCTTCTTGTATGGTTGATGAGTCGATGAAAAATCCGCAAAAATATTTTTTAAATAATATTGTTGGCTCATTGAATTTACTTAATACAATGATTGAATTTAATGTTAAAAAAATTGTTTTTTCTTCAACTTGCGCTGTTTATGGCGAGACTCAATATACACCAGTTGATGAAAATCATCCAACCAATCCGATAAATCCATACGGAGAATCAAAGAGAATGACGGAAAAAATTATTGAATGGTATGGGAAGCTTTTAAGGGTAAATTATTTTATTCTTCGTTATTTTAATGTTTGTGGTGCTTCAGATGATGGTGAAATTGGTGATTCAAAAAAACCATCGGTTCTTTTGGTGCAAAATGCAGTCCGTGGTGTTTTGGGTGTTGAGAAGTTTTACCTTACTTGTCCAAAGGTGAAAACGGCTGATGGTACGCCAATCCGTGATTATGTCAATGTGGTTGATTTAAATGAAGCTCATCTTTTAGCGGTTGAAAAATTGTTAAATGATGGTAATAGCTTTGAGATCATTAATTTAGGGACAGGGACAGGTAATTCAGTTTTGCAGATAGTTGAGGAGGTTGAAAAAATTACCGGTAAAAAAATTAAACGAGTTTTTGGCAATACTCGAGCTGGTGAATATGCTAAAATTTATGCCTCAATTGAAAAAGCAAAAAAAGTTTTGGGCTGGAGACCAAAAAGAACAATTGAAGATTCGGTAAAATCTTTAATTAAGTGGTATAAAAAACACCCTAAAGGATGGGAATATTAAGTTAAAAGTTAAAAATCAAAAATCAAAAATTAAAATTAAAATTCAAAAATGATAATTGGGGTGATTTTGGCAGCCGGAAAAGGGACAAGGATTAAGGCAACAAAAACTAATAAAGTAACCTTGCCTTTTTTAAATAAGCCTTTAATTCTTTACTCAGTAGAATTAATGGAAAAAGTGGCTGATAAGATTTTTGTTGTTATTGGTGCTTTTCATGAAAGTGTAAAAAAGGTTTTAAAAGAAAAAAAAGTTTTTTATGCTTATCAAAAAAAACGCTTAGGCACAGGTCATGCAGTAAAAATGGCGGTTGATAGGATTATTAAAAGAAATCTAAAGCCAGAGATTGTTTTAGTTGGCTATGGCGATCATACAATGTTTTATAAAAAAATGGATATTAAAAAATTAATTGCTCTTCATCAAAAAGAAGGCGCCGTAATGTCAATTATTACTACCGAAAGAGATAAAAACGACGATATTCATTTTGGGTATATCTTACGAGATAGTGAACAAAATATTATTGATAGCGTTGAGTATAAAGATGCAACTGATAAAATTAAAAAAAATACCAAAGAATTAAACGCAGGTTTTTATTGCTTCAATTTTGATTTTTTGATAAATAATTTGAGAAAAGTTCCTAAGTCAAAAGTCTCAGGAGAATACTATTTAAATTCATTAATTAAAATTGCTATCGATCAAAAGTTAAAAGTAGCCGGTTTAAAAGTTCCTTTTTCTTCGGTAGGAATCGGAATTAATACTTGGACAGAATTAAAAGAAAGTCAGAGAATCTATCTAAATTTTATCAATCTAACTAATTAATATTTTAAAATTATGAATTTAAAATTAAGAAAGTACTTTGAAATTAATTATTTTTTTTGTCCACAATGCCGTGAGTTATTGGAATTTAAAATGATAGAGGGAAGAATGAGATTGGTCTGTCCTAATGATAATTTTATTTTTTGGAATAAGCCAAACTGCGTGGTTTCTGGTTTATGGCGAGTTAGAGATAAAGTTTTCCTAATTCTTAGAGGAAATAAAAATAGTTCATATTATGATTATTGGGCTCTTCCTGGAGGTATTTTAGAAGTGGATGAGGAACCAGAAGCCGGTCTAAAAAGAGAATGTTTTGAAGAGTGTAGTATGATAATTAAACCTAAAAGAATAATTACTGCTCATTTAATTATTGATAGAAAAAGATTTTCTTATAGCTCAATTGATATTGTTTATGAAATACAAGTGAAGAAAATAAATGGATGGAAATTAAATAAACATGAAATAAAAGATGCAAGTTTTTTTTCTATAAATCATTTACCAAAAAAAATTGCTTTTAATCATGATAAAATTATTACCAATTTTTTTCAAAAAAGAATATGAAGATTTTAGTCACAGGCGGTACAGGATTTATCGGTTCTCATCTAGTTAATCATTTGATAGAAAAAGGGAACAATGTTGATGTTTTGGTAAAGGAAAAAAAAAGTTTCATTAGCTATAAAAAAAATAAATTTAATCTCATTGAGGGAGATATTACAAATCGTAAATTTATTCTTAATTTAATTCCAAATTACCAAATAGTTTACCACTTAGCCGGTTTATTAGGAACAAGCGAACTGATGGATAAGGCATATTTAGCTTCGAAGGTAAACATTTTAGGAACAATTAATATTTTAGATGGGGCTTTTGTTTCAAAGACAAAAGTTGTTTATATTTCTAAACCAAATGTTTGGTTAAACACGTATACGATAACCAAAGAAACCGGAGAAAATTTTGTCAAGATGTATTTTCAATATTTTAAATTACCTTCTGTAATTATAAGATGGTTTAACGTTTACGGACCAAATCAATCTTTTCATTGCCAAAAAGCGGTTCCCTATTTTATTTATTGGGCACTGACTAATCAGTCGATTAAAATTTGGGGTGATGGTAATCAAACAATGGATCTTATTTATGTAACTGATACGGTAATTGGAACAGAAATAGCTGCATTAACAAAGGATTTGGAAGGTAAAATTGTAGAAATTGGTAGCGGGAAAGAGGTAGCGGTTAATAAATTGGCTAAAGACATAATCCGTTTTACAAAAAGTAATTCCAGAATTATTCATTTGGGGATGCGAATCGGAGAAAAAGATGGAACACATCTTAAAGCTGATATTTCTTTAATAAAAAAATTTGGTTTTAAACCAAAAACGTCATTAGCCGATGGTTTAAAAAAAACA
>Ga0101944_10007806_pt1 | contig 10519 bp, 7 predicted proteins | sample DewCreD2012metaG_FD_75245 | JGI IMG/M metagenome (GOLD analysis project Ga0101944, IMG submission 75245) | Hot spring sediment bacterial and archeal communities from British Columbia, Canada, to study Microbial Dark Matter (Phase II) - Dewar... ...
TGGGGCACGAGGCGGTCGGCTACGAACAGTTCGTGCGCGGGCACACGCGCGGCAGCTCGCACGGCGAAAGGCGCATCTACCGCCTCACCTACGCCGACCCACACTACACCCGCCTGATGCGCGAGGCGTTCCCTCTCTGGCAGGCGTTGCAAGCGGAGGCAGGCGAGGAACTCATCGCGCCCTGCGGGGTGCTGTGGCTCGGCGACGCCAACGACCCCGAACTGAACGCGATTGCGCACGCCCTGCAGTCCGAAGGCGTCCCCTACGAGTGGCTGGACAGTGCCTCGCTCAGTGAACGCTTCCCCGCGCTGCGTATTGAGGCGCACGAGCGCGCGCTGTTCCAGCGCGAGGGCGGCTTCCTGCGGGCGGGCGCGTGCATAGAGGCGAACCTGCGCCTTGCGGAAGCGCACGGCGCGGTTGTCTACGAGCAGACGCGCATCACGCACATAGACCCCCAGCCCAGCGGCGCGTGGCTGGAGACCGAATCGGGCGAGCGTGAACGGTACGACCGCGTACTACTGACGGCAGGCGCATGGCTGCCGAAGCTGCTGCCATTCCTGAACCTGCCGCTAACCGTCACGCGCCAGACCTACGCCTACTTCGCCGTGCGCCCCGACGCCGAGCCGATTTTCGCGCCCGCGCAGATGCCCGTGTGGATCGAGGCGACGCGCCACTTCTACGGCTTCCCCTGCGACGGCAGGCAGGCGGGCGTCAAGGTCGCGTGGCATCGGCTGGGCGAGGTGCAAGACCCCGACGCGCCCGCGCGCCCTGTGGACGAGGCGGACCTCGCGCCGCTACGGGAGTGCCTCGCGCGTCGCCTGCCCGATGTGCTGCCCAAAGCCCTCAGTGCCGCGACCTGCCTCTACACCAACGCGCCCGACGAGCGGTTCATCCTTCAGCCCCTGCCCGACGAGCCGCGCGTGTGGCTGGTGAGCGCGTGTTCAGGGCACGGGTTCAAGTTCTCCATCCTGAACGCTTGGCGGGCGGTGCAGCACCTAACCGCCTAACGCAACCACACGGGCGGGCTGGACAGGCGCGCTTGGCTGGGGCGTTGCCCTTCGGGAAGAGCGTCTTCGGTAATCGGCAGCAGGTCGCCCTGTCGCCGATTGGCGCTCAGTCGCCCGCCGTCGTCGTTGAGGTTTTCGCCCACCGAGTAGAGCTGAAAGCCGCGCTTGGGGTGGGTGCGGTACACGAACGGCTTGCCCGTGAACGGGTCGATAATCATCTCGCCGAGTTCGGGGCGCAACGCCTCCAGCGACGGGGGATACGCCCCGCGCTGTTGATGATAACGCCTGATAGCGGCGTAGCAACCCAGCAGACGGAGAGTAGCTATGCTCTCTGCTCCTGCTTGGTTGAAAAATCAAATACAGGAAGCAATAGCTGGTTTAGAAATCGCTTTGGGTTTGTGGGCACAGGCTTGCGTTCCCAAGGGGGTTTCTCAAACTCCGCGAACAGCTGGTCGTAGTAATGCTGATACTCCCTAAGCGAGGGCTTCACGACGAAGAACGCTCCGATACCACTCTGCAGCAAGAGCGCTTCGGGAGATAGAGCGTTCAGATCATTGAATCCCCACCTATGCAGGTCTTGGAGTTTAATATTGCCGCTCGCGATGTCGCGATGAGTCGCCAGACCGAGATAGTATTCTTGGGTCAGCGCAGCGCGCACTGGAGTATGCCGCTGCTCGGCGTCGCGCGCCAGCGCAACAAGCGCGTCGAGCGTTTTCGGCGACTGGAGCTGCGGCAGCCACTCGCGCAACGGCTCCAATCCCAGTTCGGACACGGCGACGCCAACCATGTAATGAATGAGTGTCCCTTCAGTGCGTATCTGTTCGCTGAAGCTCAGTAGGGCTTGGAGGCGCAGTAGCGCTTCGTCCTCGCGCCCCGCCGCAAGCGCGTCGCGTATCATCAGCGACTCGGCGCGGGCAAGCCGACGGAACTGAGCCATCTCAGAAACCGCCAGTTCAAGTCATACTCGTAGACCGCCAGGCATGGTTGGGAGGTGTGCCTGCGGTAGGCTTCGAGGAATGGCTGCATCTTCTGGAGGAAGTACCGTCGCTCCGCCTGCGAGACGGGCGCGCTGCCCCCGCGGAACAGGCGCGATTCAATCTCGCGCAGGCGCGCGTCCGACTCGAACAGGTCGCTGACGCCCTGCGCGATCTGCTTGTAGGCATCGTAGGCGTTGTTGGGCGGGTACTGGCGTGGCGGAATGACAATCGCGGGCGGTCGCTGCGCCGCCCACCACCCCAGCGCGCCCAGCGCCAGCAACGCCAGCGCGCCCAGCACCCACATCGTTTTCCGTCGGCGCATGTGGCGCAATTCTACCCCAGTGCATGCTATACTTATAGGCGTGTTTCAAGGAGGTTCCAACCGTTGGCACTCGAGATCATTCCGCTGGGCGGCACTGGCGAAATCGGCAAGAATCTGAACTTAGTCCGCTGCGACGGCGAAGCGCTGATTATTGACTGTGGCATCTCGTTTCCGGGCGAAGACCTGCCCGGCGTGGACTTGGTGATTCCCGACCCTGAGTATCTGCTAAGCGTCCGCGACGAGGTGCAGGGGATTTTGCTGACGCACGGGCACGAAGACCATGTGGGCGCGTTGCCCTACATGCTGCCCCTGTTGGGCAAGTTGCCGATTTACGGCACGCCGCTGACGCTCGCGCTGATTGAGCAGAAACTGCGCGAGCGGCGGCTGGACGCCCCGCTGCACCCTGTCAAGCCCGGAACGCCGTTTCAGGTCGGGAGCATCACCGTCGAGCCGATTCGCGTGACGCACAGCATCCCCGACTGTGTGGCGTATGCGCTGCGCACCGCCGAGGGGATTGTCGTCTTCACGGGCGACTTCAAGTTCGACCACACGCCCGTAGACGGCGAGCGCACCGACTTCAACCACTTGGCGCGGCTGGGCGACGAGGGCGTGCTACTGCTACTGAGCGACAGCACGAACGCCGAGCGCACGGGCTGGACGCCTTCAGAAAGCACGGTTAGCGACGCCTACTACATGCTGTTTGCCAACGCGCGGGGACGCATCCTCGTCACCACCTTCGCGTCCAACATCCACCGCCTGCAACAAGCGATTGACATGGCGCAGCTGTACGGGCGCAAGGTCGCCGTGCTGGGCAGGCGCATGGAGCAGAATGTGGACATCGCCGTGCAACGGGGCTACCTGCGCGTGGAGCCAGGCGTGCTAATCAGCGCACGGCAGATTGACGACTACCCCCCAGAGCGGATTCTGGTGCTGACCACAGGCAGTCAGGGCGAGCCGCTTTCCGCGCTTTCGCGGATGTCTATGGATGAACATAAGAAGATAAAAATAGGCTCTGGCGATACGGTTATTATTTCTGCTACGCCAATCCCTGGCAACGAAGACTTGGTTCTGCGCACTATTAACAATCTGTTTAGTCAAGGTGCGAAAGTGTATTATGACGCCATAGCCAAAGTGCACGTTTCAGGACACGGCAATCAGGAAGACCTAAAGCTTATGGCGAATCTGCTTCGGCCTGCTTATATTCTGCCTGCTCATGGGGAGCCGAGACATTATGCGCAGTATGTTGAAATGGTAAGAGACGTCGGCTATGAACCTGAGAACATAGTAAAGCTTTCGGTAGGGCAGATTTTGGAGATCACCCACGAGAGCGCGAGAATAGCCGGAACGGTTGAGCGGGCTGGAAGCGTGATGGTGGACGGCGCAGGCGTCGGCGATGTGAGCGATGCGGTGCTTCGGGACAGGTGGCATTTGGCGCAGGATGGGGTTGTGATTGTAGTTATATCGCTCGACAGCACCGGAGGAAAGTTGACTGCGGATCCTGATGTAGTGATGGTTACCAGAGGTTTTGTTGTGCCGGAGTACGAAGAAGAACTAATTAATGAAGCCAAAGAAGAAGTGCTTGCAAGACTCAGCGAGATAGAGCCGGATGATGTTGTGGATACTAGCGATATAAAAAACGCGATTAGAAGTGTGCTGAACAGATTTTTCAGAGAGCGCACAGGCCGCCGGCCAATGGTGGTGCCTGTAGTTATTGAGGTATAGAGTTAAGAGCAGAGATGAAGGCTATTTAGAAGCCATCATCCCTGCATTACGGTTAATATGCTTTTGCGAATACGACTTTTTCGCTTGAAGGACTGCCGCAGTAGATGCAGCTCCCGCTGCCGCCATCTTGGTTCAGAGGTATGCATCGGTTTGTCGCTTTCGTATCGTTTTTGATGGCGGTCTCGCATTCCGCGCTTCCGCACCACCAAGCAAGCGCAAACCCCTCTTCTACCGCCGCTTTGAACTCTTCGTAATCGTTGGGTGTATACGTATTCTTCTCTCTAAACTCGAGTGCGCGGTTGAAAAGAGATTGCTGGATTTCGGACAGAACCCTTTCAGCGCTCTCGGCAGCAGTATTCCACTGAACAAAACTTTTTCCATCGCGGCCAGGCACATCGCGTCTTGCAAAGACAACGCTCTTATTTGCTACATCTTTTGGTCCTATTTCAATTCTCAGCGGCACGCCGCGCATCTCCCAGTCGTTGAACTTCCAGCCAGGCGTGAACTCCTCGCGCTCATCAAGCTTAACGCGAATGCCTGCTGATTTGAGCGTTTCAGTTATACTCTGCGCTGCTGCGATTACATCTGCGCGTTCTGAGTCGGATTTATATATCGGCACAACCACGGCTTGGATTGGCGCAAGTCTTGGCGGCATTATCAAGCCTTTGTCATCGCCGTGTGTCATGATAATCGCGCCGATTATCCTTGTGCTCATCCCCCAAGAAGTTGTCCAGCAATATTGAAGCTCATTATTTTGGTCGAGATACTGTATATTGAACGCTTTCGCAAAGTTCTGCCCCAAGTTGTGCGATGTGCCGGACTGGAGAGCGCGTTTATCGCCCATCATAGCCTCTATCGTGTAGCTTGTTGCCGCGCCTGCAAATTTTTCGGATGCGCTTTTGCGTCCTGGAATAACAGGGATTGCTGCCTCGTTTTCGGCAAAGTCCTGATACACCCCAAGCATCCTCAGAGTTTCTTCCTGAGCTTCTTCGGCTGTTGCGTGCGCTGTATGTCCTTCCTGCCATAGAAATTCTGTAGTGCGCAGGAAAAGCCTTGTTCTCATCTCCCAACGCACTACGTTAGCCCATTGGTTAATGAGCACTGGCAGATCGCGGTAGCTTCTTATCCACTGCGCGTACATATGTCCTATGATGGTTTCAGATGTTGGGCGCACAACAAGCGGCTCTTCCAATTCTTCCCCGCCGCCGTGCGTGACTACTGCAAGCTCCGGCGCGAAGCCTTCCACGTGTTCGGCTTCTTTTTGAAGGAAGCTCATAGGGATGAACAGCGGAAAGCAGGCGTTTACATGGCCAGTTTCTTTGAATCTTCGGTCGAGTGCCTGCTGTATATTTTCCCAAAGCGCGTAGCCATAAGGTCTAATAACCATACAGCCTTTAACCGGCGCGTAGTCTGCAAGTTCCGCTTTCTGTATTACGTCTGTATACCAGCGGCTGTAATCTTCGCTTCTTGGAGTAACACCCTCAGCCATAAAATTAATGCTCCTTCGTATGCTTATCGAAGTTACATTTTACCCTGTGAAGCCTATTTACGTCGAGACCTTTGGGATGATGGGGCTGGGGATAAGGCATAAATTGAGGGTTAGCTTAGCGTGCTTTCCCTAAGCTCTGGCTGTCGAAAGTATCATTCTAAAGGGATATCTTCGACGTTTTCGTATAATTCTTTCCAATGGTCCTGCCTAATCCTGAATTTGGTTCCGTGGTTATGGCCGCTGCGCGCATCGAAATCAACCAGCACAGCTCCTTTTTCTATACAATTTAGAAAACCTTCGAATGAAAACCCTGAAAGAACCAGTAGTTTATTATACCTAAAGAGTTCGTGTCCCGATTCAATCTTGGATTCTGCGATTACATAAAAGCAGTTCTTTATTTTCGCGCCTATCTCATATTTTAAATCTTCAAGTCCCCAATATGGTTCCGGATTTAGTGCCTCCAAGCCCACTCTTTGCTCGACGCTTTTCAACCAACTTACAATTTCAGGGTCATTGATATCAGCTTTAGATGCTTCGAACACGAATCGCAGTTTCTTTTGTCCTCTGTCTAGAATTAACCGAAAACCGCGGTTTGTATAATTAACCGCGTTCGTTGTTGACCTGAAGCTCATTTCTTCGACGCTGTATTTTTTACCGGCTTCCGCATGCTTCCATCCGTATTTTGGAAGTAAAATGTTTGCAACTATTTTGGCGCCGCGCGGAGAAGGCTCCAAATGCTTAAGCGTTACTAATGACTTAGAGTGCATTCTTTGTCCTTTTAGTTCCCATTCTTGTGCATTGGGAATCGGTAAGTTATTTTCTTCTATGCCCAGCAGGCGCTCTAATGTATTGCCGACTGCTCCGTCGTTGCGATTATCACTGGTATCCTTGACGCTTTTATGCCAGCCGCCCGCACAGATTTCCCTGAGTCTTTCTTTCAATTGTTCTTTAGATAGATATTCCATTATGGGGATTTCCAGAAGTCCAGAAGGTACTCAAAAGTTGTACCCATCGTTATATAGTTGCTGGGCCATCCAAATATGCCGATTTTGTTTACAATATTCGTTCTATCCCATATTATGATGTTGCGAAGTTCATACCCGCGTTTTCTCAATTCTTCGATTATTGCCACGTGAATTGTTATGCGCTTATCTTCCCACCACATATCCGGAACATTGATCACACAGTGCGCCTTTGGACGAAGCAGCGGCAGCAGTGACTCAAATATCTCACCTATAGCATTGGAATACTCGTCGAGCGACATTGTACCTAAATCTCTCGGATCCTGAGAGTACTGCTCTATTTTGCCAAACTGCTCGGTGCGTCTGTCGCGCCTAGACTTGTTTAGTCTTTTTCTGTTCAGTAGGTTAGCATAAGGCGGTGAAGTCCAAATCAAACTAACTGTCTCTTGGTATATGTAATCACGTATGTGCCGCGCATCATCTTGCACAACAATCTGATGGGAACTGTTGAATAAGTTATCTGAAGACAACCGTTCGACACATAGTCTAGTATACTTCTCGTGAAGATCGAATCCTATTGCGTTCCTGTTCAAGTCTCTGGCTGCAATCAGAGTTGTTCCACTGCCAACAAATGGATCTAAAACAAGTTCGCCTTCATGGGTAAAGAGGCTTATAACCCTTTTAGAGAGAGCAATTGGGAAAGTGGCGGGATGAATACTTTTGTCGCGAACGTCTCTTCCTTCGTATGCAAATTGCCATATCCCCAGTTGGCATTTTATCCATTCCTTTGCGGTTAAGCAGTTTAGGTGGTTCGGCGGGCATGAACATACCCGCTCGCAGCCGATTGGTATCTTAGAGCGATATAGGTAATGCGATTCATCTACAAGAGTAGGTAATACAGCCACTGTAGAGGTTTCGCTCAATGTGATCATTCTCCTTGGGTTTGTGTCTATCCAGTAAGAGCGTTTTATTTGTTCCATTATACTGTAGATTGTAATCAGGTGTGAATGTATAAAAAGAAAGGTTTGAGTTTTTTACGGTATTTTGTCGCCAAGCACCGATTGTGTGCATTGGGATGCTGTATTTGTTTCGTACTCGTGAACCAATGTTTGCCAGAGATGGCTGGTTTCTGATAGAATTGGAAAAAACTGGCTGGCGCATTGAGCGCTTTGCCTTGTAATAGGGTGCACGGATTTGGATGAGGTAAAGTCTATCCTTGCTACTGACTGTGGAAGCACTACCACGAAGGCGATTCTTATCGAGAAACAGGGTGATGAGTATCGCCTTTCAGTTCGCGGAGAGGCGCCCACAACCGTTGAGGCGCCATTCGACGACGTAACAGTCGGTGTTGTGAACGCAGTTCGTGAAGTTGAAGAGCTGTCCGGCAGGGCTATCTTGGACGGAGAAAATCATATTATGCGTCCATCGTGCGATGGGCGAGTTGGTGTGGATATATATCTCTCCACGTCCAGCGCTGGCGGCGGGCTTCAGATGACTGTTGCTGGCGTTGTAAAAGCTATGAGCGCTGAGAGCGCTGAGCGAGCGGCATTGGGTGCTGGAGCGATTATTATTGATGTTATCGCCGTTGATGATGGACGCAAAGATTACGAGAAGGTAAGGCGAATTCGCGAGCTGCGTCCGGATATGATTCTTATGTCCGGCGGCACAGACGGCGGCACTATAAAGCATCTTGTTGAAATAGCTGAGATGCTGTATGCGGCAGATCCTAAGCCGAGGTTGGGCGGCGGAATGAAGCTGCCTGTTATATTCGCCGGCAACAAAGATGCGCGCGAAGCGGTGCTCGACACACTTAAAGACAAGGTTGACCTGCGGATTGTAGATAACCTTCGTCCTACTCTTGAGAGAGAAAATCTTGGTCCGGCGCGCGAAGCAATTCATGAACTGTTCCTGCAGCACGTTATGCAGCAGGCGCCTGGCTACGGCAAGCTGTCCAGCTGGACGGACGCAGGAATAATGTCCACGCCGAATGCTGTGGGCAAGATTATTCAAACCATAGCGGAGCAGTTTAATATAAACGTGCTTGCCGTTGATATCGGCGGTGCTACGACGGACGTTTTCTCGGTGTTTGGCGGCACGTTTAACAGAACGGTAAGCGCAAATTTGGGGATGAGCTATTCTATCTGCAATGTGCTTACAGAAGCGGGGATAGCTAACATACAGCGCTGGGTGCCGTTTAATGCGAACGAGGCGGATCTGCGCAATAGACTGCGCAACAAGATGATTCGTCCGACAACAATCCCGCATACGCTTGAGGATTTGCGCATTGAGCAGGCAGTGGCTCGTGAGGCGCTCAGGCTCGCTTTTGAACATCACAAATCGCTTGCCAGAACTCTTATGGGGGTACAGCAGCAGCGTTCGGTTGGAGATATTTTGGATCAGCAGGCTACGGGTCAGACGCTGGTTAAGATGATGGAACTTGATATGATAGTTGGAAGCGGTGGAGTGCTCTCGCATGCTCCTAGAAACGCTGAATCGGCGTATATGATGCTTGACGCATATCAGCCCGAAGGCGTAACAATGCTTGCTAAAGACTCTATATTTATGATGCCTCAGCTTGGAGTGCTTTCTACCGTTATACCGGAGGCTGCGGCTCAAGTTTTCGAGCGCGATTGCCTTATAAAGTTTGGTCACTGCATAGCGCCGGTTGGCACCGCCAAACAGGGCGACCATGCGCTTACAATCACAATGGACGGCAAAGAGTTGAAATTTGCCTTCGGCAGTCTTTCGGTTATACCGCTTGGCATAGGCGAAAAGAAGGAAGTTACTCTTTCTCCTGCCAGAGGCTTTGATGTAGGCGCTGGGAGAGGACGGCAGATGACTGTTACTATAGAAGGTGGAACCGTGGGCGTGATAGTTGACGCCAGAGGTCGTCCACTTAACCTTCCGGCGGATGAAAATCAGCGAATAGCGAAGCTCTGCGAGTGGCATAAGGCTCTAGGGCTGCAGGTCAAGGAGGAATAGCAGATGGGAACAGCTTATACTCCGGGGCTTAAGGTAAGCCCCAGAACTATTGTAAGGAAGACCCGCAGACTGCCGCTTAAAGGCGAGGTGCTGGTAAGCCAGGGAGATAAGGTGGAGCCTTCCACTATAGTTGCTCGCACTGAGATACCGGGGATAATGCAGACGGTTAGAGCGGGAGAAATGCTTGGTTTGGAGCCGCAGGAACTGAAGGCAGCCCTTAAAGTATCGGTGGGCGATAAAGTTTGGCGCGGGCAAGTGCTGGCGGAGACTCGGTCGTTCTTTGGGTTGTTCAAATCGGTTGTCAATTCGCCGGTTGAAGGCACTGTTGAGATGCTTTCGGAGCACTCTGGACATATAGGCATCAGACTGCCGGCTACTCCGATTGAGGTGGCGGCTTACATAGAAGGCACGGTGGCTGAAGTCATTCCTGAGGAAGGCGTGGTTGTGGAGACAGAGGCTGCTATGATACAGGGAATCTTCGGCGTAGGCGGCGAAAGAACAGGCGTTATTCACATGCTTGTTTCCAGCCCTGACGAAAACCTTACCGCAGATATGATTACAGAAGAACATGCGGGGAAGGTTGTGGTTGGAGGCGCAAACGTTTCCGGCGCGGCGCTAAAGAAGGCTTCTGATGTAGGATGCGCTGGGATTGTTGCAGGCGCGATAATAGACCGAGATTTGATAGATTTTCTTGGCTATGACATAGGCGTTGCAATAACTGGGCAAGAAGATATAAACATTACTCTTATCGTAACCGAAGGGTTTGGTTCGATAAGAATGGCTGATCGCACTTTCAAGCTGCTTTCTTCGCTTGAAGGAAAGACGGCTTCGATAAATGGCGCTACTCAGATACGCGCTGGAGTCATAAGACCTGAGGTTATAGTGCCGAGTACGGAGGCTGCTGCTGAAAAGCCTGTTGATTTGGAGCAGGTGCTCGAGATAGGCTCTCATATACGCGCTATCCGCGAACCTTACTTTGGGATGCTGGGCACAGTTACAGAACTGCCGCCGGAACCGGTGCTGATACCTTCTGGTTCTACGGTTAGGGTTCTTAAAGC
>Ga0101944_10007808_pt1 | contig 10515 bp, 12 predicted proteins | sample DewCreD2012metaG_FD_75245 | JGI IMG/M metagenome (GOLD analysis project Ga0101944, IMG submission 75245) | Hot spring sediment bacterial and archeal communities from British Columbia, Canada, to study Microbial Dark Matter (Phase II) - Dewar... ...
TTAACGGTTTTGGTGTAGGCCCAGGAGCCGCCTAGGTGCTTATTCACCACATCTGGATTTTTCTTGGCAGTTTTTTTAGCGACAATCTTTTTTTTCGCAACAGTTTTTGTGGGCATATTACTTTTTCTTTTTTCGTAGGAAGTGAGGAGTTTTGCCTCCGACAAAGGCTTTGGGGGTAGACATATCTGATTTCTGGTGGACGCTTAAGTTTAGCGGAGAAATTTGGCGCAATCGCTCAATGATCGGTGGCAGTTTTTTCAAAACAAAATCAATGTCTTCTTTGGTGGTGGTGCGCCCCAGGGAAAAGCGGATACTGCCGTGCACAAATTCATACGGAGAGCCTAAGGCGGTTAAGACGTAAGAGGGCTCCAGACTTTCGGAGTTGCAAGCCGAGCCGGTGTTAATGCAGATGCCTTCTTCGTCTAGATATAAAAGCATTGCCTCGCCCTCTACATCCAGAAACGACACATTCAGCATATTTGGCAGGCGATGCGTCCGACTTCCGTTAATGACAATTTTAGGGATTGTTTTGGTAATGCCTTTTTCTAGCCGGTCGCGGAGGGCAGCAAGTCGTTTATTTTCCGACCCGCGATACATCGCGGCTAGCCGCATGGCTTCGCCAAACCCCACTACGCCCGGTACGTTTTCGGTGCCGGAACGGAGTCGTCCTTGCTGTCCGCCGCCGTAAATTAAGGGACGTATTGGGGTCCCCCGCCTCACATACAAAGCGCCAATTCCCTTGGGCCCGTGCATCTTGTGGGCCGAGAAGGTCATCAGATCTACATTTAGCGCATCCACCTTTATTTCAAGGTGGGGTGCGGCCTGGGAGGCGTCGGTATGAAAAATAGGGTATCGCCAGTCGCCATTCGGGTTTTGGGCAAGTCTGAATTCGCGAATGATCTTCCCAATTTCAGTAATGGGCTGAATGGTGCCAGTTTCGCTGTCCACGGAAGTAAGTGAAACAAGAATAGTGTCGTTGGTTAGATATTTTCGAAATTCTTGCACATCAATGAGGGCGTCTGTCCCCACGGGCAACTCTATTATTTCAAACCCCTCCTTACGGAGCGCCTCGCACACCGCCAAGACTCCCTTGTGTTCTATTTGGGAAACAATAATACGTTTGCCTTTGTCTCGGTTGGCGTAGGCCACTCCCTGAATTGCCATATTGTCGGATTCCGTGGCGGAAGAGGTGTACACTAGCTCATCTGGTCGGCAACCGATTTCTTTGGCAATAATTTGGGTTGCTGTCCCAACCGCTCGCTTGGCTTCCAGACCAAGGCGGTACAAATTAGAGGGATTTCCGAAATTCTTTGTTAAGTAAGGCAGCATCGCCTTTAACACCCGCGGGTCCAGTGGGGTGGTGGAGGCGTTGTCTAAGTAGCGGAGTTTTTTGGTTGGCATAATGCGTAAATATTTCTCAATAATAAGCCAAACTTTAGCAGATGAATAATACTTTCAACAAGTAAAAGCAGTAACAACGAAAGCCGGGCCGCATATTGCGGCCCGGAAAGTGGGGCTAGGAAACAAATTCAATTATTGTCTCTCGGTGAACAAACACCTTTGCGTGAGGGGTGAGCGGCAGGGAATATGGGTTTTTAGCAATGAGGCAGAGGCCGTTTTGAAGAAAAACCAATGCGCGGTCTTTGCTCCACACCTCAAAAACCGTGCCCTGCCAAACCGCACATGCCGGATGCTCTCCGCGGTGGGAGTGCCAGTAGCGCGCGACGTTCTCTTTTGACCAGGGGGTTGTCCCGTTGCCGGAGGATTTTTCAAGAAGTCCAGCCGCGGCATTCGGGAAGCATCTAATTAAGATCTCAATCGGTGGGTTGGCTGTGGGGTCTTCTAGGTAGCGCCGCAGCAGTTCAAAGTCTTCGTTGGTAATGAGCTTATGGACGAGGCGCGTGCCGGCGCAGGGCCAGGCGTAGCGCAAAAATAGTTGTTCTCCAGTGATAGAGTCTCCGGCCATCTAACTCCTCCTTGGTTGTGCTCTTGCTGAGGTAATTCTATTGCGCGGGCGGTTCCCCCCGCAAGCTGTTTTTCCTACAATTTTTTGAACGCAGAGCGGGCGCGGAAGGTTTCAATAATAGCTAGGGTAATAGCCACGATGATTGGTCCGAATAAAAATCCTAGGCTGCCAAAAAGTTCTAAACCTCCCAGCACGCTTAACAAAACAAGCAGGGGGTGCATACTGACCTGCTTGCTGATAAGTTTTGGCGCAATAATGCTGTCAATGAGGAGATGCATGGCGCTATACCAGGCCGCCAGCAGTAAACCCGCAGAAATAGATTTAATAAGAAAAAGATAGAGGATGATGGCACAATAATAACTGCCGTGCCAACTACGGGGATCAGAGAAGAAACTGCCGTAGCAAAACCCCAAAATAATGGCGCGGACACAGAGGCCATCACAAATCCAACCCCGGCCACCGTGCCCTGAAGAATCGCGGTTAAAAAATTGCCGCGAACCACTCCGTTAATGGCGCTTACGGCTCGCTGGGTCAGGCGTTCTTCTTCTAATTTGGGAAGGGGGGAAAGGTCCTGGGTGAAATGCATAATTTTTTCGCGGTCTTTCAGGAAGTAGAAAGCGGCAAACAGCACAATAAACAAAGAGAAAAAGAATCCGGCCACATTGGAAATAATATTGGTGGTATTATCGGCGATATCCTGAATCCATTTGTTAATGCGCAAGGAGCTTTGGGCGGCAAAGGTGGATGCTGCTGGCTGTAGATGGCTTGGAAGTTTCTGAATAAATATTTGGGGGTCAATGGTAATACGCCCATCCGCATAATCGTTATAAAAGCCAGCCACCTCACCGAGCACTGCTTGGCTAAGGAAATATAGGGGTATACCAGTAATCAGTAGAATGGAGGTGATGGTTAGAGCAGCCGCCAAAGTCTCTCGGCCGCCCAATTTGCGCACGTATAACTTATGGAGCGGCAGAAACAAAACGGCCAAAATCCCCGCAAGGGCGAGTAATTTAAGATAGGGTAGGAACAAAGAACCAGTCAGCACCAAAAAAATTCCGGTGATAATAAGAAAATCAATTTTCTTTTGTGTAATGTGGCGCGGGCGGGGCATGTAGTCATTATACTACCACCGCGACGCACGAGTCTTAGGGAATTAAATATTGCCGCATCTGTCGGTCTAACATTTTCTGGTTATGCTGGCTGAAAAAGACATCGGTCATATCGGTTCCGCAAACGAATATGTCTCCACCGGGATGAGAGCTGCGCAGGGGCTGAACATCGTAGCGTTTGCCGGAAATAGTAATAATGCAGCCTGGCGGGGAGGGAGGTGTTGTTTGCGTTGTTGCGACGGTTCCTGTGGGGGTTGGTTTAGGTGCTGGCTTTGGAGTAGTTTTTTGAACGGTACTGGAGGGTGTTGAGGCGGGAGTAGATGTAGCGCTTGAGGGGGACGTTGTGGTTTGAGTAAGTTGTTGCGGAGCTTCTATGTCCTGTGAAGGTGTTCGTAACGAATGCAGTCCCGCCGCGAGAAACACAACCACCACATTAGCTAAGCCGATGATTAAGATAATGCGAAGCTGTTTCATGAGAAGAAGGAGAAATCTTCAAAGTAAATGCTGCGAGGATGAACGCCATCCGCGGTAAATTGCTCGCGCAGTGATTCCATCATACCTTGTGGACCACATAAGAGAATGCGGGTATTCGCAAAACCGCCGTTCATTCGCTTGATCTTTTCGGCGGTAATAACGCCCATATCGGCGGAGGAATAATGGAAGAATTTTAATTTATCTCCGAGTTTTTCTTTATATTCCTGTATTTCGGTCAGGTAGGGAGCGTCTTCTTTTGTTCGGGTAGCATAAATAAAGAAGATGGAAGGGGATTTGCCCTGATTCGCATAGTAGCGGAGCAAGCTTAAAAAAGGAGTTACGCCAATTCCGCCGGCAATCCAGAGTTGCGGTTGATTTGGTGATTCCATAGAAAACCGTCCGAACATGCCGTGTGGTCCGTATAACGTGGCGCTATCGCCCACCGTAAGATTTGATAACTTTTTTGTGTAATCTCCGGATTGTTTTATGGACAGACGCACCAGCGGTTCTTGGGGCGCGGATGAAAACGAAAACGGATGTTTTTCCGTCGAAATTTTTGCATTGTGAAATGCGACAAAAGCGAATTGCCCCGGCAAAAAGAAGTAGTTTTGCGCTGTCGGTTTCAAATAAACTTCCACAATATCATTCTTCTGCTCTAGGTGTTCAATGCTAAATTCGGCATGCGGGGAGAACCGCCCGTACAGAAATCGTCGGTACAAAAATGAAGCCGTGCCAATCGCGCACAAAGAGAAAATCCAAATACGCAACGGAAGATACCTGCCTACATCGCTGCCGATGATTGCAACATGCCAAACTGCCAACAAAAATGGCGCCCCCATCCAAATGTGAGTTTTTTTCCAGATATGATAGGGGAGTTTCAGGAACATAGTAACAACAAGCAATACTAGATAGGCATAGAGTGCTGTTATTCCTAAGTTGTAGGCAAACTCATCTCCGAAGATGAAATAGGTGCTCGCCTCTTTAAGAGAGGGCAGAGCATTTACTGCTAGGAAAAACGGATGATACAGAATGAGAAGGAAGCCGACCGTGCCAAGTAAGCGATGGGCTTTGTAGGCACGATCCAGACCGCCGAATTGGCGCTCAATCGCCGTAAGGCGGGTGGCTAATAGGTATTGCGCGGTAAGAAAAACAATACCCAGTAAGCCAGCCAGTTGCCCCGCAGAGCGGAAAGGCGAGGCCCAAATATAGTTAATGGCCGGCTTGGCCAGCATCCAAAGAATTATTGTTATTAAGCTCGCTATTGCTAACCCAAAATACCCGTAGTTTTGATTTTTCATAGGCATATAATAATTAGAGATACCCTAACTATACCCAAGGAATTGCGAGCTTCCTAGAGTTTCTAACTAGTCATCTTCTTTTTCGTTTTTGTCTTCTGATTCAATTTCTTTAGAGGACGGTTTTCCCTTTGCGGTATTCAAATTGGTGGTTGGCGCAGTTTCAAGTTTAGAGTTGTCGTCGGTTGTGATTTGAGCTGGGGTAGACGAAATTGATACTGCTTGTTGCGTTCCTGTTGGCAGGGGTTGTTTTAAGGCGGGTTGAGTTTGCTGGTTGGAGTTGAGTTGTAAGCGATGGAAGGCCGAAACAGTCGTAGTAATGGCAACTGCCAAAACAATGCCGGTAATAATATGCGGGTGGTTGATTTTCATGCGCTTTGGGGAATATGAGCAGAGAGTAACAAAAACTAGCGGTTGCGCTGTTGCTTTCGCTCTTTTTGAGCCTCTTGATTTTGATATGATTCGGGTTGCGGCGTGGGCATCCTTTCTTCTTGGCGGATTTTTGAAGCGGGATTCTCCGATTCGGCAGAAGGAGCGAAAATTGTGGCAGAAGAGGCAGTTGGAGTTTTGGAAGTTTCGGTATTTGTAATTTCCGCGTCCCCATTTCTTTTGCGAAGCAAGTTTTCCTTAATCAATCCGCCCTGGTTAGACGGCAAATCGGACCGCTGGATTTCCATGTTTTGGGATGTGCTACTTGCAGAGGCCTCGTATTCTAGAGCATTTACCTCTCGCTTGAATTCTAAGGTGTGGATGAGGGCCGCGCGGACCTGCTTCTGTATTTCTTCGGATTTCTTGCGCTGTCTGATTTCTTCCAGCTGATCGCTGCGTTCATTTAGTTTTTGTTTTGTTTCCCGCAGTACCTGGCTTGCTGTGGTGGGTCTTTTTTTAGCAACCGCGGAAGCTTCCGCTAAGGTGCTTTGTAACTGGCTCAAATATTGGCTTAAGGCTGCCGCAATGTCGGTTTGCGTGCTTGTGGTTGGCTGTTGTTCGGCCTCTGATTTTTCAAGCGCCTTCTGAATGTCGGCGAGGCGGCGCTTTGCGGTTTCTAGTCGGGCGTTGATTGCCGCTTCCTTGGTTGGCGCAAGCGAAACGCGCACCGCATCGGACCAAAGCTTTACCGCATACAATGGTTCTCCGGGTAAGCTACGCTGTGAAGCAAAAACGGTGCCGCCTCCGCCGATGAGAATAATCAGCATGGCTGCCACAGCTCCGCTAAAAACATTCTGCCAGCGAAATGATTTGGCGTTGGCTAAAGAGTCGGTTGGTATGGGGTATGCGTGCATGTAGGTTCCCAACCGCTGTCGCAATCGCGCGCTAAATTCCGCGTCGGGCAGGCGTTCTTTTAAGGGTTCTAAAATTTTTTTTATATCGTTATCCATATCAGTTCATTCGCTTGCGCAGCAGTTTAACTGCTCTATGTATTATGACGTATATGTTGGCCGAACTCTTGCCGGTTAGCTTGGCAATCTCTTGCACCCCCATATCTTCCACAAACCGATAGGTCAGAATCGTGGCATAATCGTCCGGGAGGTTGTTGAGGTGCATTTGTAGCAGAGCGACATCCGCATTGCGCCGCATTTCATGTTCGCCCCCTGCGGAGATCGATTCATGGGTCTCATCCAGGGCAACCTCGGTGCGTCTCTTGCTGCGGTAGTGGTCAATAATGAGGTTGTTGGCAACGCGGTAGACGAAGGCCCGCATATTTTCTATTTTCCCTCCCTCTCGCAAATAATCCCACGTGCGCATAAAGGATTCCGAGGTAATGTCTTCGGCTAAGGCTTTAGAGTTTACGCGAGAGGCTACAAACCGATAAACCTTCGGCATTTCCTGCTCGTATAGCTCCAGATACCGAGTTTCTATGGAGGGGGGACTAGACAATACTTTATATATAGACGGTTATTGTCGGCTTTTATTACAACCAAATTACCTATTCATTTTTTGCAACCTCTGAACGTTACAATCTAATAGCCAATATGGCGGTAGGTCAATCTGTGTGTAAGAGTTGAATATTTAATTTCGTTTTTGTATATTTTCTCCCGTGCCTTAGCTCTTTGTTTTATTAATATTCCGCGGTAGCTCAATGGTAGAGCGTCTCGCTGTTAACGAGGGGGTTGTAGGTTCGAATCCTACCCGCGGAGCCAAAAATAAAACGGCCCATTACCGGGCCGTTTTATTTTTAACTCCCGAATCAAAACCTTCGCAAACTTTTGAAATTATTTTGCCGAATTTAATTCACAAAGCCAAAACGAAACTTGAAATAGTGGCGTGCTTCGCGCACCACCCCACCTCGCGGTTCGCCACCTTGCGGCGGCACAAAATTCGCAAAATTTTCAAAAATCATTTAAGAAGGTGCGCGCAAAAAATCCTAAACTAAAAAGGGAATAAAATTTTGCGAGTTTTGCTTTCTTGCTAACGCAAGGACGAGCCGCTTCCCACCCTTTGCGCTCGGGCGGACAGAAGGATTTTGGCGGAGGTTATCTCTCCCAAACAATGTGTCCATTTATATTGTATCGCTCGTAGGTCTCTAAAATATCAGCACAAAATTTCATCAATTCTTTATTGCCCTCACTCTTTGCTAAATCATAAAGACGAATAAACATTTTCTTGCCGGTCTCAGTTTGCTTGAGATTCTTTTTAATAAAATTATGTTGGGAACAAAGCGTTTGACCATTTTCTAACGTTGCTTTACCACCCAAATCTTTTGGTTTTATGTGGTCAATATGTAGCTCAACACCTTCTTTTCTACCTTTGCCGCAAACAACGCATCTATACTTGTCGCGTTTTAGTATGGCCGCTTTTTGAGCGGCAGTAAAATCTTCTAGCTCTCTACGGTTAACAGAATCAGGATCGTAGCGATAAACTCCTTTTCTGACTTTGATTAAATATCCATCTTGATGCAAACGACGTATTCCACGGTCAGGATCCCGAAACACGGTGCCTGTTCGCTTTCTCCATTCACTTGTTGCCCAATCAACAATTTCAGGATGTGGAATATCCCGGTTTGGGTTTTTCTTAAAATACTCCATGAGTAGATCGAGCTGAGTTTGTTCGGTTTTGTTATTCTTCTTTGGCATATTATTTCAATAAATTTCCTTGACCGATTTTTGCTTCTTGGCGTAAACGGTCTATAGCAATATCACAATACTTTTTGTCAATCTCAACTCCGATTCCTTTTCTGCCATGCAAATACGAGGCGATTAGCGTTGAACCACTGCCCAAAAATGGATCTAAAACTATATCGCCGACGAAGCTAAATAATTTTATGCAACGACGCGGTAGCTCAATAGGAAATGGTGCAGGATGTCCGCCGGCTCCTTTTTTGCTCTGGCCGTTGAAGGTCCAGACGCCATTTGTCCAATCCATGAATTCTTTTTTAGTTATATCGTTTTTTCGGCTACCGCCAATCTTTTTCCAATTATCTTTGTATAAAACAAGAATAAGTTCAACAGGCGCAATAACGTAAGGTGCCGAGGCGGACATATACGAACCCCAAGCAGTACGGCGCGATATATTGCCTTCGTTCCAAATTATAGTTGAATGGTATTTCCAACCAATATCTTTTGCAATTTTTGTAATATCCGCCCCAACCGATTGTTGACCGCCTTTGTTTTTGTCCAAGGGAATATTTAGTAAAAACCGGCCCGTGCTTTTAGTTAAATCAAAACATTTTTTGATCCATTTTCGAGTAAATTCTAAATACTCGGCATAAGTTAAATTGTCAGAGTGTGAATTGTAGTGAATATCTACATTGTAGGGCGGCGAAGTAACAATTAAATCAATGGAATTATTTGGAATTGCGGTAATTTTCAAAATATCTTCGTTATATATCAAAATATTATCCGCTTCAAAGTATGGCTTACTGGGAATCATTTTATCGACTGGCTTAGTTTCATTTACTTCAATTTCTGTGTCCGATACGTTAATATCCCGAATCACATCTAGCACTATTCCTTGTATGGCAAAATCCCGGCCGTTTCGCAAAATAATCGGCTCCATATTTTTGTTGGCTGGTTGCAAACGGATATACCCCCGCTCTCGATAGTATTTTTTTAGTGTCGCTTCGTAGTTGCCTATAAGCGCCACAACTTTTTGTCCGTTTTCAGCGGTTTCTTGTTTTTTAACCAAAATAACGTCCCCATCGTGTATGTTTTCATCGACCATACTATTTCCGACCACGCGTAGAGCGTAAACTTCAGATGAGCGAGGAATTTTGCTTTTCGGCACAGCAATTAATTCTTTGTTCTCAATCGCTTCTATTGGTTGTCCTGCGGCAATCGTGCCAAGCAAAGGAATTTTTACCATCATCTCACGGCCAATAATATCAATAGCCCGTGGCTTGTTTTCTTCTCGTGCCAAATATCCCAAATCACGAAGTTGAGAAATGTGAAAATGAGCAGTAGACACCGAAGCCCACTTAAACTTCTTTCGTATTTCCTCCAGTGCGGGAGCATAACCCTTCTGTTTCTTGTATGCAGTTACGAAATCAAAAACTTGTTTTTGGCGTTTTGTGAGCATAATTATAGATTGACTTTTTATCCTTACCCCTAGTATACTAGAAAGTAATTAGAAAGTCCAAACAAAGTTATCCACATAGAAATGATAAAACTTACATTCGATACAAATTGCATCATCAACCTGTTGGACTATAAGTCCGAATCTACAATATCAGTGGATGAACTAGCAGAAGTCATACGCTATGGGCTAGAGGGTGACGTTAATATAGCTATTACCACTAGAGTAGATAGCGACGTCAGCAGGGATAAAAATCAGGATCGGAAAAATGAAATATTAAAAAGAATAACAATGTTCCCAGTTATTGGTACTGTTGCTCGTTTAGATACTTCAAAATTCGACAGTGGTGATGTTTGGGTTGGCGAAGAGTATAAGGCGTTAGAGGAAGAACTCAAAAAAATTATTTTCCCGGGCCTAAAAAATGACGATCCCCACTACGAGAATAAGATAAACGACGTCGATCATCTAATAGGTCATAAAATCAATAACAGAGACATTTTTGTTACCGATGATCAGCAGATTCTAAAGAAAGCCGAAACGCTCAAATCAAGTGTTGGCATAGAGATTATGAGTCCAAAAAAGGTACTTGAATACATTAATCTTCAGGCGAACCAGGTTGTTCTTGCTCAAGAATTTTATGAAAAATTTGTGGAGTATAAAAATATCGTAATCGCTGCCATATCCGGGGAAATCGATGACACTCAATTAATTAGATATGAGGAATTACGTAGATGGATGGTGCAAAAACTTCCCGCGATAAAGGATGGATTGTTAAATTTTAAATTCCGTATGGTGTCAGTGCCAACAGGAGGACAAAGAGTATTCGGGCAAGATGACCTTATGTCGTTGCAAATGTTCAACGATCGATTAAATGGTATTTTGAACGAGCGATATCCATCAACAATTTCGCAAATAGCTTCAACACACCGACATGATTACGAAAGTTACAGATCTAAACGAGAACAAGTTAATATGACAATTTTATATCTAAATTCAGTAGAAGATAGTCTCCTTGGATATTTAGGAGCACTAGAAAATCAAAGATAACCTCCGCCAAAAATCCTTCTGTCCGCGCGAGGGCGGCGTGGGCAGGAGGGGTGTGGGGAGGATGCCCACGCCGCCCGAGCGCAAAGGGTGGGAAGCGGCTCGTCCTTGCGTT
>Ga0101944_10007809_pt1 | contig 10510 bp, 10 predicted proteins | sample DewCreD2012metaG_FD_75245 | JGI IMG/M metagenome (GOLD analysis project Ga0101944, IMG submission 75245) | Hot spring sediment bacterial and archeal communities from British Columbia, Canada, to study Microbial Dark Matter (Phase II) - Dewar... ...
TGTTGCTTGTTTTACATGCTATGGGGCTGGGCGCAGTATGGATGACCGGACCAATGCAGGCTAAAGGAGAGATTGAAAAAATACTCAGAGTCCAGCCCGGGATGGATCTGGTAGCCTTTATACCGGTCGGCTACCCTGCAGAAACTCCACCTTTGAGAGAACGCAAACCGGTCACCGAAATCTGCCAGATCATCAGTTAGTCACTCTGTAACTCTAAGAAAATAGCTGCTGTAATAACCAGGTAGTTAGATTCCCGGTCCGCAGCCGGGAGCACGCACCAGTAGAACTGGCACGCAACTCCCCCGAAAAACCTTTTCTGCCACGCTACCGGCTGCCCAGCGGGAAATTCCCGACCTGCCATGGCTTGCCATGATAATCAAATCTACGTGATTATCATTGGCATAGGAGATAATTGCATCGGCCGGTTTCCCCAGCAAAACTTCCGTACGGGTATTGATGCCTTTCTTCTCTAGTCGTCTCTGGATTCTATCCAGATATTTATCTGCCTGATGATACATTCTTCCAACCGTACGCGTCCATTGTGTTTTATCCAGCGGAAGATTTCCAATCAGGTTATCCGCATTAGCAGCCGGTACCTGTCCGGTGGTTAAAACGGTTTCGCTTAGAACATGGTAGCCGATATGGTCGCTGGTCTCATATCCGGGAGTTTTTACCGTCACCTTCACCGGTTCCGTCACACTTACCAGGATAACTTCCGGAACATTACAACCAGAAGCTATCGCTTCGACATGCTCAAGTGCAGATTCAGCCAATTTAGACCCGTCAAGAGGCACCAGTATTTTCTGATACATAATTTTTCCTCCCGTGCAACAAATCCTCTTATGATACATTGTAATCTAAGAAAGACAGTATTGCTTGTCTCCGATAGCTGAAAAAATGAAAAATACCATTCAGCCAGAATCACTCGCCTTGCCAGATACCAAATTTAGGTTTATGATTGCATTATACCTGAAAAACAACCCCGGTCTGTTCAGGCATAAATTCCTGTAAACAAGATTGCCTATGACTCAGAAAACGTATTATGCTCCCGGAGGGACAAATCCCAACCAGGGGATTGTGCTATTCACCAACAGTATTACTTTGTTTTTCCTGACCACCATTTTTTCTGCCGTCAACGTTGCCCTGCCAGATATTTCCCGCGAGTTCGACGCGGATATCATTGCTCTTGGCTGGGTTAATACAGCCGGACTGCTCACATCAGCAGTGCTGTTAATCCCATTCGGCAGGATATCCGACATTGTGGGAATCAAAAGGATGTTCGGCTATGGCATGATCCTCTATACATTGACCTGTGCCATCTCTGCCGCCGCAACCTCAACCCTGATGCTGATTATTATCAGGGCTGTTCAGGGAGTCAGCATTGCCATGGTAGTCGGGAATGCTACCGCCATAATCTCAAATGTTTTTCCTGGCGGACAGCGTGGTCGAGCCCTCGGAATTACCACGGCTTCCGTTTACGTGGGTCTGGCAGTCGGTCCTTTGCTCGGAGGATTTTTAACCGAGCTCTTTGGCTGGCGCAGTATTTTTATTCTGAATATACCCATTGGGCTGATTTCAATCCTCTTAATTTTCTGGAAAATCAAAGGGGAATGGCGGGGTGCAAAGGGAGAAAAATTGGATATTCCGGGTTCAATTATTTTCAGTCTCTCTTTCGTTGCACTGATGTATGGTTTTACCACCATTGAGCAACTTATGGGAATGCTGCTGGTATCTGCCGGTATTCTGGGACTTTGCGGTTTCGTGGTCTGGGAATCCAGAGCAACCAGCCCGCTGATCAATATCCAGCTTTTCAAGACCAACCGGGTTTTTGTTTTTTCCAATCTGGCGGCTTTTATCAACTATGCAGCCACCTATGCCACCGTCTACCTCCTGACTTTTTATCTGCAAATTGTTAAAGGTCTCAGTCCTGCCAGTGCCGGCCTGGTATTGCTTTCACAACCAGCAGTTCAAGCTTGTCTCTCACCGCTAACAGGGCGACTTTCGGACAAAATTGAACCCCGCATTGTTTCTTCAACCGGCATGGCATTCACCTGCGCCGGATTAATTATGCTCAGTTTTGTGGGTGCCGCCACTCCACTCTGGGTTGTCATTGGCATCCTGATGATACTGGGTATCGGGCTGGCTCTTTTCGTTTCTCCGAATACCAATGCAGTCATGAGTTCAGTAGATGCCAGGATCTACGGAGTCGCTTCAGCCACTGTGAACACCATGCGGCAGATCGGGCAGATGTTCAGCATGGGCATAACAATGCTGGTGCTCGTAATTGTTATGGGTAGAGTTCAGATTAGCCCGGAAAATACCACCGCTTTTATCTTGGGTAGCCGGATCTCTTACGGCATCTTTTTTATACTCAGTATTATCGCGATATATGCCTCACTGTCCCGGGGTAAGGTTCACCAGGAAAATCCTGTAAAATAAAGCAGGGCGGCATATAATGTACTTATCCGGAGAATAATGGAGGTAAGCATTACAATTTGACTTTACCCCCATTATCCATCACAATAAGGGTAGAATACAGGAGGATTTTAATGAACGAGAAAGTAAAAGCAGCTCTGGATAAAATTAGGCCAGCTCTTCAGGCTGATGGCGGAGACGTTGAATTGATAGACGTCGTTAACGGCACAGTAAAAGTTAAGCTCACCGGCGCATGCGGAGGTTGTCCCATGGCAACCATGACCCTGAAAAGGGGCATTGAACGCATACTTAAAGAGCAGATTCCTGAAGTAAAAGAAGTAGTAGCTGTTTAACAGGTGCTCTCCTAAAAATTGCTGAATTCGATTGTGTAAGTCTCAAAGGCCGGGTTTTAGCCCGGTCTTTGTTTTAATCATAAAATACAGCCAAAGAGAATTCTCTGCTTTTATGTGATTTCCTTTCCTCTTAGAGACCTGCCGAATATGTTTCCCTTTTTACAAAATTGGGAAAATAGAAGATAATGAGTTATTAAATGACTGGCTTCAAAGATGCAAAAGATTATCTGATGCGCCCGGAGAATCATGTTCACTGGATCAGGTTGCTCATTGCTCTCGCCGGGCTGGTTGTCATCAGTTTTGCCTTTTCTGCTCTGCTTCAGTTCCTCAAGTCAAGACTAAATCTCCCTATTTACGAGTTTGAATCCATAGCCTATATCACCGTCTTCGTAGCCTCCATGCTCGCCAATTCCACCATCGTTGCCCCGGTACCTTTCGCCATCGCCATCATGGTCACAGCGGCTCACGAATTCAACCCGATTATAATAGCCTTTCTCGGAGCAGCCGGCGGTACAATCGGGGAGCTCAGTGGCTATTACGCAGGAAGATGGGGCAAGAAACTGGCAATCCCGGACACTGTTATTGGTTATAAAAGGCTTGAAGGCTGGATCCATAAATATGGTTTGTGGGCGATTATACTGATCGCTTTTCAGCCGATCATCCCCTTTGATGTCGGAGGACTGATCGCTGGCGCTGCGAAAATGCCACTTATTCAATTTGTGCCCGCTCTATTCCTGGGCAAATTTCCTAAATACCTGATCCTGACCTATGCGGGTATAGGGATTATTGGATTCTTACCGCCCTGGCTAATGGGCAACTAAAAATCATAAGTCATCTGTCCGGTCAGTCCGTCAGGAAACGATAGATTATGTCAGCAAGGTCTTCGATATCTTTCTGATAAACGAATTCATTTGCCCCATGTATATTATTGTCTGGTCTGATTACGCCCAGACCAAATTCTTTACCACCCCACTCATTGACCACAATATTAGCCAGGTCTCCTGAACCCATTTCCCCGAATTTACCTCCTTTACCAGTGACCTCCCGCAAAATCCGGTCCAGCTTATCAGTAATCGGATCCTCACAGGGCGGTACAGTCGGGATACTGAACTCACGGACTATTTCCCAACGCACGTCTTTAACCTGTGCAAGGGTTTCAATAATTTCTTTTCTGGCATTAGATATATTCTCTTCCGGGATCAACCTGCGATCCACAGAAATCACACATTCATCAGGTATTATGTTAACTTTCAAACCCCCGTGTACCATATTGATATTCAATCGGGCAACCATCTGGTCCAGTCCTGTATCCGGATGAGCAGAAATCCGGGATTTTCTCTGAATAACTTGCTCTTTTAGCTTCATCAAAGCATCTGCAACCTGGGTTGCCTTCTCCACGGCATTTTCTCCCAGATGGGATAGTCCCGAATGCACTGATTTTCCCAGAACCCGAATATCCATCTGTAAAGCCCCAAGTCCAGCGATGCTCACATAGCCGAAACTGGAATCCAGATCAAAAATATAAGCCCTCTTTAATGGTTGTAAGAACTGGCTCAAATATCTGAGCTGACTTGCCTGGCTGTATTCTTCATCGGTAGTCACCATCACCGAAACATCGTACGATAATTCCCGGTCTTTCACCCTTTCAAGTGCTGTTAAAAGGGCAGGGATAGCACCTTTCATATCGGCGGCACCTCTACCATAAATCTTCCCATTTTCGATTCTGGGCTCAAATGCCCGCCAGCCCTGCGCGGGAACAACATCAATATGTGCATAAAATATCAGCCTTTGTTTACCTCCTGCCCTCCGGTGACAGACCAGATTAACCCTGCCTTCCCTTCCTTCGGCATCGGCTGGTGGTATCGCAATCTTCCGGGTTTCAAATCCTGCCTTTTGAAACAGAGGCTCAAGATAATCCACTGTTATCTTATAATTATTCCCCGGTGGAACAGAGGTATCCATGGCGATAAGGTCGCAAAGTATTTTGAGATAATCCATTTCGCTTTTCCTCCCTGTAGAAGGCATATAACAGGATGAAATAATTATACTATTTATATCTGCGTTCTTCTCAATATATTTCAAAATGATTTTCCGGGCTGATGCAAAAAATATGGCGGATTACCTTTGTAATATATTATAATCAGTACTAAGGTACTATTCCTGAAAACTGGATGAGGTCAGTTAAATGAGATCAAGCTCAATCTGGCTGCAGGTAGATGAAAAAATCAAAGAACTCAGAACATTAACTGAACACCGGTGGAAACAAGGTGAATGGGAGCTGGCTGCACTGGGAGAAAGAGTGATCCGGACTGCCGAACAATCCAAAATCGAATCGGCAGCTTTAAGGGCTTCGTACGAAGCTCTCAGGGAATCGATTGAAAATCTGCAGAAGCACCTGCAATCGAAAATTACACTCGCCTGAAATGGAGAAAGCACTTGACTTTTCAGGCATAAAAAGTGATAATGTGCACGGTAGGGTAAAATCAAATCCTTCATTTGCCTATCCTCATGACGTGCTCCCCGATAGCTCAACGGTAGAGCGGGCGGCTGTTAACCGCTAGGTTCCAGGTTCGAGCCCTGGTCGGGGAGCCAAATTTTATAAGGACAATGTCAATAGAAAAATACTGGGTATACGTTCTTCAGAATCCCCACGGTCAACTCTACATCGGTTACACCGCGGATCTTGAGAAAAGACTGGCCCATCATCTCAACGGTGATTCCAGGTGGACACGCAATCGCGGCCCCTGGTCTCTGGTTTACTCCGAGGAATATTCTACCCGGTCTGAAGCTATTAAACGGGAACGTCAACTTAAAACCGGCAGAGCTAATCAGCAAATCCACTCCCTAATCCAGCATCTGCAACGGTAGAGCGGGTCCTTCCCAGGAAGGATTAACCGCTAGGTTCCAGGTTCGAGCCCTGGTCGGGGAGCCAAATTTTATTAGGACAATGTCAATAGAAAAATACTGGGTATACGTTCTTCAGAATCCCCACGGTCAACTCTACATCGGTTACACCGCGGATCTTGAGAAAAGACTGGCCCATCATCTCAACGGTGATTCCAGGTGGACACGCAATCGCGGCCCCTGGTCTCTGGTTTACTCCGAGGAATATTCTACCCGGTCTGAAGCTATTAAACGGGAACGTCAACTTAAAACCGGCAGAGCTAATCAGCAAATCCACTCCCTAATCCAGCATCTGCAACGGTAGAGCGGGTCCTTCCCAGGAAGGATTAACCGCTAGGTTCCAGGTTCGAGCCCTGGTCGGGGAGCCAAATTTTTCATTTCTAGGAGCTTCAGCCATTCTGGTTTCCGCACTACCTCTTTTCTCAATACTGATAGAATCTGATGAATTATTGAACAAAATTTATGCTTAATAATGTATTGTGTTCGATTACGATATATGATACAATTTTCGCTACAGCACAGATGGCAGGCAATTTATTCTCGAAATAAAAGGTAAGGAACCTTGCTAACGTCTTTCACAAAAGTAGAGGGGGAATATGCACCACAACAACTCTACAAGTTGAAAGAAGGAGGTGCAAAATGCCTATTGAAACTGCCGAACGAACCTATCAACTTAAGGCTTTAACAGACTTGTGGACGGGCTCGGTCACACTTGAAGAGAGGAACGGTCAGATAAAGGAAAAAACTGGATCGGATCGTCTTATCACGACCGGTCTGCTCGGCTCCATCCGCTGGTGGTTCGAGGTGCTGGTACGCGGCCTGGGCGGCAGCGCCTGCGACCCAACAACAACTGATACAAAATGCCAAGACTGGAACCATTGCGTTGTCTGCGAACTGTTTGGCTGCACCGGCTGGGCGCGGAAGTTCCGATTTGAACTCTTGGATGAGAAGGGCGATACCAAGACAGATCAGGTCAAACAAAACCAGACTTTCACCATCCGCTTCACACCCCTTCGCCCGATCCGCATTGAAGAGTGGACGCTCCTCGACGCTACTCTTCGCCTAGTCGCTGAATACGGGGCCGTTGGCGGCAAGACGGTATTCAAGCCAACGGACGAATCCAGTCGTGCGATGAGGTTGCACCATAAAGACTATGGCCTGGTGCAGATGGCCACGTCCCATCAATTCGTTAGAATAGGTCGTGATGACTTGGGAAATTATCTGTCCAAGTGGCGGAAGCTCAATCACGGTGAGTTCGCCTGGGCTTCCTTGCAGCACTTCTGGTGCGTGAACGGAAAGTATCTGGCTCGTGAGGACAACAACAAAAGCACTTTCAACCAGGTGCTCGGACGTCTGGAGGCAAAAAACCAAGGACAACAGTTGGCCACCCGCAACGACGGAATAGCCAGATGGCTTGCCGGCTCTCAGCAGGAGAGCAAGAAGGTGTTCAGTTTCAAGAACCCCGCAAGAACCTTCGGCTTCGTGAAACCCGGACTTATTGATCTCAACGCCATGAAGCAACGTCTGTCGAACGTTTGGGGGCAGAATGGCTGGGATTTTCTCACCGGAGACAAGATCATCGATCAACTATTCGCCGGGAAGGAGGATCGCTCATGAGCTTTGATTATTACGCCTCCCTGGCCGAAAACAGAGCATGCCCGAAACGGGTGAACGAGGCCGGTCTCGCTTCCGGCTTTGGGGATGGATGTACGGTCTGGTCCTGCCGTGATGGGGAGAAGAACAACGCACGTCTGTGCTACATGAAACGGGCAACTAAACTGGAGCTCAATCTCCCTCCGGACCTTCACCTTGAGCCAGACCATGCTTCCCTTCCGGACTCAACTTGGTTTGGCATCGACGTTTCTTTCACACTGGTATCGCCCTGGTACTCGAAGGACGACCGTCCCTTTCACGTGCTGGATAACCCGGTGCGCAAGGATCGGGTCTTCGGAGTGCCGTTCATGGCAGCGGCCTCCTGGAAGGGGCTTCTTCGCTGGTCTTACGCTATGACGAACGGTCTTGTCGGCCCGTATCCCGAATCCGATCAGGAAATAATAAAGAGCAAAAAGAAAGAGATCATCCATCTCTTCGGCAATGAAAAAGGAGAAGATGAACGCTTCCGATCCGGGACACTTGTCTTTTATCCAACCTACTTCAACAAAGTCGGCTTCGAGGTGATTAATCCCCATAGTCGTACCCGTCGGGCAGGGACTCAGCCCATTTATTATGAGGTTGTTCCGGCAGGGACAAAAGGTAGGTTACGGCTGCTCTATGCACCTCTGCCGGGAGAAACCGAGCGCGATAGAGTTAAACCGGCCGACTTCATCGACAAGCTTATTGACAGTATAAAGGTGCTTCTGGAGACGTATGGCATCTCCGCCAAACGCACCGCCGGGTGGGGCACTGCCAAGATTGACGACAACGGTTGGAGACTACATCCCGATAACGGCAGCAACATCAAAACGGCGGATGACGTCGTCAGAGAGATAAAAGGGCGATTTACCCCGCAGGGAGGTGCCAAATGACGGGATTTCAACTTCCGGACACATTGCGGCAACATCGCCCTCTATTATTGGCGAGTGAAGCTATTGGCTGGCTCCACATGACCGGCAAGGCCAGGATCGATTTCCCGCGAGCGCACGGCGGTCAGAAGAGTGACTACGAATACGAAAAGTGGGATGAAATAGAGAATCCTCCTTTTCCCTGGCATGACCGACTTAAGTGGGTGAAAGACAAATTCGCTTTGAATGGGGACGCCTGGCCAGATACTCTCACGGAATTTATCAGGAAGCATACCAAAAAAGACAAAGGGTTGCTTGGCCTGCTCCAGGCCGGACACGCCATGGCATCGGGTATCGAGAAGAACCTCCCATCGGCTACAGCCAAATACCTTGGCCAGAATGCCACACACATGTGGTTATCTTCGGCTTTCGGCCACCCGGTCCGCAACCTATTAGCCGACCCACCTGAGTTGCTGACTGAGTCCGGCTGGAAACGGCTACTTGAGCAGATTGAACAGCTCCTCACCGAGCTGCGGCAACTTGGTGAGAGCACAAACGACCTTGATGGCTGGTGGCGGTGGCGCAATGCTACGGTTGGTCCTGAAGGTTGGCTGCGCCAGGCATTTACCAGCACGCTGGCTGAAACCAGATTGCCGAACAACGATGTCACGCTTTTTGACCAGTCCTATGTTGCAGCCGCCTTGTTTAAGAGCGCCGTGGCCGGTGCGCTTCTGGAAGGCAACTCGTTTCCCTGGCCCTGCAATGAACTCAAACAACAGACCCGTTGGCGGCTCTTGACCATCGGGATGAGCGCTGACCACTATGAGGCCAGGGCAGTGAAAATCGGTGACTGGACCGGAGTGAGGTTGGCGATAGAAGAGCTATTTAATAAGGCTTGTAGGCTCGTCGAGGCCGATCTGGCAATGGGTTCCGTTTTATATAGGGATGGAGAGGTTTGCGTCTTTTCATTCCCAGGTGAGCGATTCGGCTTTGGTGGCCAAGGGTACCAGGGTGGTGATCTGCAGGTCGCAGATTGGCAAAACTGGCTGACGGAGCAGATAGACGGCTTCGCTGGTGACGCCAACTTTGAGATGCCTCCCTATTGCAGCATCAGCGAGCCCTCCCGATCCCTTGTAGGGATGACGGCTGAAATCCGGAAGGCACGGGAAACGATGGCCGTGCCGCTGCACCGCCACTGGCAAATTCCCGGCCAGGATTCGTCGGATGGCCATGTTTGCCCGGTATGTCTGGTGCGTAGAAGCCGCTCAGGGACAGACAAGCAAAGGCCGTGCGACCCGTGTACGGTTCGGCGATCTCATCGCCTTGACGGGTGGTTGAAGGGAGAGTTCGGATCAGACTCTATCTGGATCGATGAGGTGGCCGATGCGAATGATCGTGTTGCTCTCGTCACAATGAGCCTGGACATTGATCCCTGGCTTGACGGAACCCGGCTGGATGCGCTCCGGACGCAGGCCATTCCGGAATGGCGAAAGTTCAATCCTCTCTTGAAAAACCAGCCAAACCCCATTGCCCCTTCCAAATGTTTTAGATGCCTCTGTCAGTACATCGAAGGAAAACTCCAGTCCCTCGACAAGGCGGACCCCGTGCTGAGCAGCCTTCAGGATGGGTACCAGCAAGAGACAGATTGGCCATCATTTTTCTCCAAAATCGTCGAGGACCGCACCGACTCACCCCAATGGAACGACCTCGACGAGAACGCACGCGCCGCATGGCTTACGCATCAGTTATTCCGCAAGCTCGCCTCGCCCGGTCGTATCTATCGCTTTGAGCGGCAGGCCGAGGACTTCTTCAAAGCTATGCTTGACGAATTCAGAGAAATAGGAGCTGTCGCCCAGAACCGCTGGCGCGTGCGCCGTTTGGTTGTCAAGCCGGGTGCCAATTCATCTGGCTCGTGGGAAGACCGGCAGATCTATGACGGACGGTATGGGGATTCGCCTGTTAGCCTTTTGTATCGGAAACAAACCGGGGACTTCCTTACCATTTGTAACCTTGCCCGACTTCTGAAACCGGAGCAAGACAAAGATATTCTGCGCGGAATCATCCTGGAATTGAAACCGGATGACCACACGGAAACCAAACAACTCGTGGTGCACTCGATAGCTGAAGATACGGGCGCTCTGGGAGTTTATTACCCATTGATCCCCCTTGAGATCTCCCCAGTGCGCTTTCGGGTCCTTATGCCACTTGAAGCCACATCGACTTGTGTAGATCGAGCGATTGAGGCCTGGAACGATCAGTTCGCCCGAGTCTGGGACCGGCTGCCGCTTCGGGTCGGGGTCGTGGCCTTCCCCAGGACGGCACCGTTTCAGGCTGTGA
>Ga0101944_10007813_pt1 | contig 10503 bp, 5 predicted proteins | sample DewCreD2012metaG_FD_75245 | JGI IMG/M metagenome (GOLD analysis project Ga0101944, IMG submission 75245) | Hot spring sediment bacterial and archeal communities from British Columbia, Canada, to study Microbial Dark Matter (Phase II) - Dewar... ...
GGACGTAGGCAATGCCTCGGGAAACGGTGAGCAGGCTGACCGGGGACAGGAACAGGTTGTGGTCCACCAGCGCCGGGCCGTGGTTGACTTCCAGGAACAGATCTTCGTAGCGGTTGCGGTGAAACACGTTTCCGGAGACCCGCGCGCCCTGGGCCATCCAGTCCAACCAGAGCCCCCGGCAGGTGTCGTGGATGTGGTTGTTCCGCAGGATGACGTCGATGGCGCCATGCAGTTTGATGCCGGCCATTTCCGCTCCGGTGAAGAGTTCCCTTACATGTATATGATGGATATGGTTCTGTTCAATCACGCTGAACACGGCGCCCATGCTGCCGACGATGCCGGTCTGTTCGCAATGGGAGATGTGGTTCCGCCGGACCGTATGGCTGCCGATATTCTCTTTGCTCCAACCCCGGGCGATGGCGCGGTGGATCGTCTCGACGTATCCTTCGGCCGTATTCGCGGAGGTGTTGTCAAACTCATCGCCATGCTTGCCCAGGGCGATGCCTGAACAAACGGAATGGCTGATCTCGTTATCTTCGATAATCCAGCCTTTGCTCCAGTTGGTACCGATCAGCCCCACCTGTTCCGCGGTAGGCGGCGCCCAGTTGGTGGCGGCGTGCCGCATGGCCAGTCCGCGCACGGTCAGGTAGTTTATGCCGGTGCGGGAAGGATAGAACACGGCGCGGCGGACATTGATTTCAACGGTTTCAGCGTTGGGGTCCGCGCCGGGAAACTGCGCCCACACCGTGGTGGCCTCAGGCGCGACCTCGGCGAACCACAGGGGAGCGTCCAGTTCCCGGGTGTCTTCCGCGCCCGGACGAAACACGAAGCACAGGCGCTGTCTGCCGGAGATGGGGGAGATTTGGGCTTTCCGGTTGCGCCAGCGCTGCCAGTCGCCCGTATGGGGCACCCGGCATTCGCCCAGTTTTTTTCCGTCCGGCCCGTCCAGGCGGATTTCCACGATGCCGCCCTGGGTGGCAGATGCCACGCGGAGGGTCAGGGTGTCGCAGGATGGGCCGAAATCGGTCACGTCGTACAGCAGCCAGTTGCCGGCCTTAATATATCCGACGCATTCTCCGCCTTCGTCGCAGGGCGCGTTTCGGGTGCCGCTGCGGTTAACGATCCGATCCGTTGTTACCCTGTTTTCTTTACTGGCCGAAGGTCCGGGGCTCCACCATGCCACGTTGAGCAGGTATACGTCGGGGTATGCCAGCCAGTCAGGTTTCTGACCGGCGGGCAGGAAGAGGTCCTCTTTTGCCGCGGCCTCAATGAGCCAGTTTCCGTTCAGGTATACCGCGCCGGTGTGGTGTTTCCGTCCCCGTCCGTCAAACCAGTCCCCCCGGATTTCGTCGGCGAAGGGGTTGAAATCGCCGAAGAACGACGCGGGGAGGGTTAATTTCCAGACGTCGCCCGAGACCTTTTCCCACCCCTTGACCACTTCGGAACCGCGGATTTCCGGGCGGGCCCCCGGAGCGGCCTGGTAGGTGATCCGTTCCGCGTCGCTGGCGCCTCCCCGGGGCGGGTCGACCCGTTCACGGTACAGCCCTTCATGGATGAGTACCGTATCCCCCGGCATGGCGCGGTTGGCGGCCGCCTGGATAGTTTTCAGCGGGGCGGCAGCATCGCCGGGATTGTTATCATCGCCCGAAGGGGAAACATGCCACTCCCTGGCCCATCCGCTTCCGCACAGCATCAGCCCAACCGCTATTGGAACCAATTGTCGGATCATGGGGGGAATCCTTTATTATTTTTCGCAGGAAAATTGTTTTTACGGTATCAGGTTGAGATTACAACAGAACCCGAGGATGGATCAATGCAATTCAGTTCGCTGGTCCGGGGTGTTATGGAAATGCTGCCCCAAACTTTCGGGCCGCGGATGCGGGAGACGTCGCCGCTGAACCTGGCCATTGCGCTGCTGTTGCTGCTGACGGTGGCGCTGCTGGCCGCGATTCCGGAGTCTTTCGCGCGGAACGGGATTGAGCCGTGGTCGGAGAACGGCTGGTACTGGAGTTACCAGGGGAAACCGGTCCTGTTGATCGGGGGCAGCGATGACGACAACCTGTTCCAGTGGCCGGAGGCGGATCTCAAGGCGCATCTGGATAAACTGGCCGAGGCGGGCGGCAACGTGATCCGGAACACCATGAGCGACCGGAAGGATAAGGGTTTTGAGGTATATCCCTTTGCGCAGCTGCAGAACGGAAAATATGACCTGGACCAGTGGAATCCTGAGTACTGGGAGCGGTTTGACCGTATGCTGCGGGAGACCGCGAAGCGCGGCATATTCGTGCAGATCGAGGTCTGGGACCGGTTTGACTACACCGATTCGGGCGGATCGGACCGGTGGTGGAACCATCCTTACAACCCCAGGAACAACGTCAACTATACCTATGAGGAATCCGGGTTCGCGGAACGGTACCCCGACCATCCGGGAGCGAACCGGCAGCCTTTCTTCTACACGGTGCCCGCGCTGCAGAACAACCAGACCGTTTTAAAATACCAGCAGGCCTTCGCGCGCAGGATGCTGGAATCGTCCCTTCGTTACGGCCACGTGCTGTACTGCGTCGACAATGAAACCAGTGGCGCGGAAGAATGGGCGCGCTACTGGGCGGAATTTATTCAGGAGCAGGCCCGCAGCCGCGGCAAAACCGTTTACATTACCGAGATGTGGGATGAATGGGATATTACCGCGGCGGTGCACCGGCGAACCTACGATCACCCCGAGCTGTACGGTTTTGTGGACGTATCCCAGAATAACCACGTGAAGGGCTGGGCCCACTGGGAACGTCTGCTTAAGGTCCGGGAATACCTGCAGGGGCATCCGCGCCCTATCAACAACACCAAGATATACGGGGCGGACGGGAACCGGTTCGGAGATACCAACCAGGACGCGGTGGAACGGTTCTGGCGGATCCTGCTGGCGGGCTGCGCAAGCGCGCGGTTCCACCGGCCGGACTCGGGGCTGGGCCTGAATGATTTGGCCGTGGCATCCCTGCGGTCGGCGCGGGCGGTGGAATCCCGGATTCCCTTCTGGAAATTGACGCCGCGCGCGGAGCGTCTGCTGCCTCCGGAGCAGGGGAATGCCTGGATGGGCGCGGCGCCCGGCGAAGGCGCGGTGGTGTTTATTCCCCGGCAGCAGCCCCAGCCTGAGGTTACCGTGGACCTGTCGGATCTCGGACTGAAGCGGAACGTTTCCATCCAGTGGATTAACGTGAAAACCGGAGACGCGCGGGCTCCGGAACCGTTGGGTTCCGCCGGCGGACCGGTGACCCTGCGGTGTCCGGACGCGGGCAACTGGGTAGCCGTGATCCGGTAACGCGCGCCGGGGTCTGTTCCAGTTTTGTGGCAGCGTCCCCAATTTATTACAATTTCTCCGGTCTTGTTCATCTCCCCGGCGCGGCACACGCCGGCATAAGGAAACTCCCATGCGCGAATATACGATTTCCCTTGACGCGAAGCGCCTTCCGGACGCCTGGTACAACATCAACGCCGATATGCCTGAACCCATGGCGCCGGTGCTGCATCCGGCAACCCACAAACCGGTGGCGCCTGAAGATCTCGCGCCTATTTTCCCCATGGGGCTCATCCAGCAGGAGATGAGCACGGAGCGGTTCATTTCGATTCCCGGGGAAATCATGGACAAATACCTGCTGTACCGGCCCACGCCGCTGCGCCGGGCATGGCGGCTCGAAGAAGCACTGCAGACCCCCGCGCGGATCTACTACAAAAACGAGAGCGTTTCCCCGTCGGGCAGCCATAAGATCAATACGTCCATCGCGCAGGCCTACTACAACATGAAAGAGGGCGTGCGTCGGCTCAGCACGGAAACCGGCGCGGGACAGTGGGGTACGGCGCTGTCCATCGCCTGCGCCATGTTCAGCATGGAATGCGTGGTGTACATGGTGCGGGTAAGCTTTGAACAGAAACCCTACCGGAAGATTCTGATCGAAACATACGGAGCCCAGGTGATCCCCAGCCCAAGCGACACCACGGCCATAGGCCGGAAACTGCAGGCGGAAAATCCGGGGACCACCGGAAGCCTGGGGATGGCCATTTCCGAAGCCGTGGAGGTGGCGGTTACCAGCGGCGGGACGGTCAAATACAGCCTGGGCAGCGTGCTGAACCACGTGTGCCTGCACCAGACAATTATCGGCGAGGAGGCGAAGCTGCAGCTGGAGAGCGTGGGGGAATACCCCGACGTGGTTTTTGGATGCTGCGGCGGCGGTTCCAATTTCGCGGGAATCGCGTTTCCGTTCCTGCGGGACCGCCTGACGGGCAAAAGCCAGGTCCGTTGCGTCGCGGTGGAGCCGGCCGCGTGCCCCACGCTGACCCGCGGGCCATTCGCTTATGATTTCGGCGATACGGGCGGTCTGACCCCGCTGATGAAGCAGTACACGCTGGGCCATAATTTTGTGCCGCCCGGCATTCACGCGGGCGGGCTCCGGTACCACGGCGTGGCCGCGCAGGTGGCGCACCTGAAGCACCTCGGGCAGCTGGACGCCCTTGCCCTGCCGCAGAATCCCTGTTTCGAATCGGCGCTGCTGTTCGCCAAGTGCGAGGGTATTATTCCGGCGCCGGAATCCAGCCACGCCGTTCGGGCCGCGGTGGAAGAGGCGATCCGGTGCCGCGAGGCGAACGAATCCAGGGTAATCCTGTTCAACCTGAGCGGGCACGGCCACTTTGACATGTCCGCTTACGCGGCATACCTGCAGGGGAACCTGGTGGACCTTGACCTGGATGAGGAGTCCCTTAAGAAGGGACTGGCCAGCCTGCCGCAGGTCAACGAGCCGGTAGCCTGATTCGTTTAAACAGCAACAGGAAGTCAGGCCGCCATTTCCGGGCAGCCGGACAGATGAACACATTCAGCCTATAAAACTAATAAGGAGCAGCAGTGTCATGGTGAAGCGTTTTTCCCTTATTTCAGCGGCGGTTTTGGCAGTTGTGGCGGCCGCGTTGACGATGGCAGGGGCCTCGTCGGATGATCAGGCGCCCTCCTGTGACGTGAAAAACGTCAGGATTACCGGCGAAAATGTCGCCCTGCTCGAGGCGGTTGGCGGGGGCGAGGCCGATGAGAACTTCGGAAAGCTCTACGCGCTCAAGGTGGAAAAAGCGGAAGATGACGCCGGAAACTGCCTGGACGACGCGCTGAAGGGACGTATCCTGTGTTACGCGCCGACGAAATCGGCTGCCGCGCTGCTTTCCGGCGAACTGAAGGGTAAGGTAACGGTCAGCGGTAAACTGGTGGGTGGCAGCGTGTTGGTCGTTGAGTCCGCCGCGGCAGCGGAAGCGAAAACGGATGAGGATAAGGATGCCGGCGACAGCGGGGATGAATGGGAAGAAATTGGCGTAAAAACCCTCAGCCAGCAGCAGGTGATCTGACGCCCGTCAGCTGTCGTTTTTCTGTATGTTTTCTGTTGAGCGCCCGGACTCTACCGGGCGCTCGGTTTTTGCGTGCCCGGCGCAATATCGAGTTTTACGCAGTTGGGGTACAGTAAGCCCCTTTCCGGTAGCGTCAACTCCCGGAGCAGCCTTCCCAGTTACCCGCCGGAAACATAAACATCCCCCGCCAAAGCTGGCGGAGGATGTGAAATTCGCCTGTTTCGCGCGGGTCAGAAGAGGATTTCGCCGCCTCTTCCCTGGGCGATCAGGGACTTGTAGGATTTCAGGGCGTCCTGCGTGGCCTTGTCGGTCAGGTAGATGGTGCGCCCCTGTTCCGCGGCCATGTAAGCGGCCTGGCAAAGCAGGGTGATGGTCGCGCCGTATTCGAAATTCAGGAACGCATCCCGGCCTTCCTGAAACGCGCGGACCGCATCTTCGATCTCGTCCACGTAGCCATAGAGGTCGGCCTCATTGGGCTCGACCACCAGCAGGCCGCGGCTTGCCGTGGATTTTTCCAGGGCCGATTCGGCATCCATTACGGCCTCCGCGGCCTGGTCGCCGATGAAAATTTCCAAGGGGGAACGCAGGCTGTTCAGTTCAAAGGCGTAACCCGGCCCGAGGCCGTCCATGTAGAGCCGCAGCCCCTGTTTGTCGTACATCCAGGAATTGGTGAACTGGGCCTGGACCAGTTGTCCCGTTTCCGGATTTTTGAAAGTGACCATGCCGGTGGCGAAGTCTTCCGCCGGAGTTTTGGCATAGTCGACGCCGGTGCGGTCCAGAAGTTCCTTGCGGTATTTGGGCTGGCCCCATTTGAGAAGGGACGTGGTAGCCTGCACCGAGATGGGTTCCAGGAAATCCACGGGTTTTCCGTAGGGGGTCAGGACGTACCATCCGCAGGCGATGGAGTGGCATCCCATGTCGGAGAGGACGCCTCCGCCCTGGCGGGTGGGATCCCAGAACCACGGCTCGTGCGGGCCGCTGTGTTCTTCAGCCGACCGGGCGAGCGCCAGCGGTCCCATGGTTTCTTCGACCCGGCGCAGCTGTTCCTTCTGCGCGCGGATCCCTTTCATGTGGCACTGGTTCTCGAAATAGGCGGTTGGCAGTCCGGCTTCTTTGGCCAGCTCAACGATCTGGTTGGCCTCGGCCACGGTGCGGCCCAGCGGTTTTTCGCAGATGATGCCTTTGAGTTCGGCGCCATCCTTTACGGCGGCGACAATTTCCTGCATCAGCTGGACGCGCGCCATGTTGGGCGCGAAAATGGCCACCGCGTCCACCTCTTTGCAGAGTTCGGCCACGGACGCGCAGACCTTGCAGGGTCCGAGCCCGTTCGCGTTGGCGAAGGCAGCCAGTTCTTCCGCGCCCTTGAGGGCGGTCACGCCGGCCAGCTGCACGCCGCGGATTTGGCGCATGGCCCGAGCCTGGAATTTGGCTATGAACCCCGCCCCGATGAAGCCCAGTTTAAACGCTGACATCTTGAGTCTCCTTTAGTGTGTGGGAACAATCCCACCAGCCCTTGCACACCAACTTGTCCGACACGGAAACCTATTATATGTCCGGCCTCCGCGATACTGGCTACCCTGTTCTTTCCGTTCAGGCCGCTGTCAGCAAAAAACTGGCGGAGAGGGTGGGATTCGAACCCACGGTACCCTTTTGGGGTACAACGCCTTAGCAGGGCGCCACCTTCGGCCTACTCGGTCACCTCTCCGCCGAACGGTTATATCCTACCATGTTCTTCCCCGGATACGCAAGGTTCCGGGCCCTCATCATAAGGGTGTGCCGCGCAGTTGCAACCGGCGGCGCGGTTGGGGTATGATAATAATCCCTTAACGCGGTGTTCCTGTAGCTCAATTGGATAGAGCACTTGGCTACGGACCAAGGGGTTGGGGGTTCGAGTCCCTCCAGGAACGCCATGGCCGTTAATATTCCGTCCGCGCCAGTTGAGGGCGGATGCGGTTCTTTGATATAATTAAAACCCGTTCAACAGCGTTGAGCGGTCACGCGGAGACGTAGTTCAGTCGGTTAGAACGCCGGCCTGTCACGCCGGAGGTCGCGAGTTCGAGTCTCGTCGTCTCCGCCATTTTTATTTTGTCAGGCCATTTTTGTCAGAACCGGATCGGTTTCTATTCAGCCGCTCCCGCCGGCCCGAGGGATCCTGTTTAGTTTTTCAGACCGATTTTGCAGTACTAATAGGGCAATTTTGAGAAACGGGCGCCATATTTTGTGGTATGATGGGTTAACTTTTACTAAGCCGATGTGACACTTTCCGGAGTTCCGCCCGTTCTCCCCAGGGTATTTGGCGGTCCGGGATTTCAATCGGCAGCCCAGGGTCAACAGTATGTCGCTGAATCTGACAGAGTTTCTTGCGCGGTCCGCGCGGACGTGGCCGGACAAGGCCGCCATCGTGTTCAATGATTTTCGGTTGAGTTACCGGGAACTCGCGGGTATGGTCCGCCGTTTCGCGGGCGCTCTTGAACAGCACGGCGTGGGTCCGGGGGACCGGGTGGCGCTGCTGCTGCCGAATACGCCCCACTTTCCCATCATTTTCTACGGAATCCTGTGGCGGGGCGCGGTTGCCGTTCCGATGAACGTGCTGATGCATGCCCGCGAAGTGGCCTATCAGCTTGCGGATTCGGGCGCGGTAATGCTGATAGCCCATGAAGTCATGCTGGAGGTCGCTCGGGAAGCGCTGCGGATCGCGGACCGTCCGATCCGCCTGGTGGCGGTTGAAAAAGAGCCCCTTTCCGTCCTGTCTTTGGCAGACGGCGATTCTTTCAACAGCCTGATGGGCAGCGCGTCTTCGTCGGGCCGCCTGCCGTATCCGGCCAACCCGGCAGACACGGCGGAAATCGTGTAAACGGCCGCCATGTCGGGCTGGCCGATGGGGGCGGAGCTGACTCACGCGAACCTGTTTCTGAACGCGTGGATCTGCAGCCGCCTGCAGGAATACAGGCCGGAAGACAACTGCTTTTCGGCGCTTCCGTTTTTCCACACCTTCGGCCAGACGGGCATGATGCACACGCCGCTGATGTCCGGCAGCACGATGCACCTTTTTTACAAGTTTGATCCGGCGGCGGCGCTGGAATGTTTCACCCGGGAACGGATCACGATTGCCGGGTTCGTTCCAACGATGTGCCACTATCTGGTTCACGCGCGTTCGAACGAACACTATGACCTGTCCAGCCTGCGGGCGCCGATAGTGGGCGGCGCCAAGATGCCGCTGGAGCTGGCCGAGCGGTTCCGCAAACGGTTCAACCGCCCGCTGATGGAAGGTTACGGGCTGACCGAAACCAGCCCGGTGGTCAGTTATAACATTGACGACCCGGAACGCCGCGCGGGATCGGTGGGCCAGCCTATACCGTACTGTTACGTCCAGATTGTGGATGACCAGGGCAACCCGCGCAAAGCCGGAGAGCCGGGGGAAGTGCTGGTCCGCGGCCACAACGTGATGAAAGGGTACTGGAACCGTCCCCGGGAAACGGCCGAAACCATCCGGGAGGGCTGGCTGGCCACGGGAGACCTGGGATACCTGGACCAAGAGGGATATCTGTGGCTGGTTGGGGTGAAAAAGCCGCTGATCATCCGGGCCGGCCTGAACATTTACCCGCCTGAAGTGGAACGGGTGCTGATGGAACACCCGAACGTGCAGGAAGCGGGGGTCACGGGCATGGCTGATCCCGCCCGGGGCGAAGAACCCGCAGCCTTTGTCGTGGGGGAAGGGGTGGATGAAAAATCCCTGCGCGAATTCTGCGCGGGCCGGATGGGCAGCTATAAGATTCCAAAACGGTTCTTCCTGGTGGAATCCCTGCCCAAAGACGCTCGGGGGCGGCTGGACCGGTCCCGGCTGGCAGACCTGCTGCGGGAACGCCTGAACCCCTGAGAAAACCCGAAACGCTGCCGGATTTCTGGTATGATTACGGCTAAACGAGGTGTTTTATCAGGCAGGCCTGGACATTAACGTCATGTCAATTTTGGATCAGATAAACGGTCCGGCAGATCTGAAAAAACTGCCGGAGGAACAGCTGGGGGACCTGTGCGGGGAACTGCGCCAGCGCATCATTGAGGTTGTAGACCGGAACGGCGGGCATCTGGCGTCGCCGCTGGGGGTGGTGGAGCTTACGGTCGCACTGCACCGGGTTTTCGAAATCGGCCGGGACGTGCTGGTGTGGGACGTGGGACACCAGTGTTACGCGCACAAACTGCTGACGGGCCGGCGGGACTGTTTTGACCGGTTGCGGCTGAAGGGCGGCCCCAGCGGATATCCGAAACTGGCCGAGAGCCCGCTGGACGGGTTCGGAACCGGGCACAGTTCGACCTCCATATCCGCCATTACCGGCATGGCCATCGCCCGCGACCTCAAAGGGGAATCCCACCATGTCATTGCCCTGATCGGCGACGGGGCCATCACGGGCGGCATGGCCTTCGAAGCGCTGAGCCACGCGGGCCATCTCGGCCTGGATAAACTGCTGGTCATCCTGAACGACAACAAGATGTCCATTTCGGAGAACGTGGGAGCCCTGGCCCGGTATTTCAACCGCATCATTACGGCCGCGCCTTACAAGCGCGCCAAGGAAGACGTGGGCGCTTTTGTCAAGCAGCTGATCCCGGACCGGATGACCCGCACGATCCGGGATATCGAGAAGTCCGTCAAGGGACTGATCACCAAAGGCGTGCTTTTCCAGGAGCTGGGTTTCAACTACATCGGCCCGGTGGACGGCCATGACCTGCCGCTGTTGATCGAACTGCTGCAGCGCCTCAAGACCATGCGGGGTCCGGTGTTTCTGCATTGCGCCACGGAAAAAGGAAAAGGGCTGGAACTGGCGGAGCGCGATCCCGAACGGTACCACGGCGTCAAGCCGCGGTTTATTCCGAGGGATCCGGGAGAAGGAGACCCGGTCCCCGCCAAAGTGGAGGCCGTTCCGCCCGCGCAGCCGACGTTTACCGACGTTTTTGCCGGGGCGCTGATCCGCGCGGCCGAGCGGGATTCCCGCATATGCGCCATTACGGCGGCGATGCCTACCGGAACCGGATTAAGCCGGTTCGCGGCGCGGTTTCCCGAGCGGTGTTTCGACGTGGGCATCTGCGAACAGCACGCCGTGACCATGGCGGCCGGGATGGCGGCGGCAGGCA
>Ga0101944_10007814_pt1 | contig 10502 bp, 7 predicted proteins | sample DewCreD2012metaG_FD_75245 | JGI IMG/M metagenome (GOLD analysis project Ga0101944, IMG submission 75245) | Hot spring sediment bacterial and archeal communities from British Columbia, Canada, to study Microbial Dark Matter (Phase II) - Dewar... ...
CGGCGCTGCCGTAACAGCTCGGGGAGCCTCGACAAGGCGTCGCCATACCCCCGAAAAACGGCAGCCAGCAGGTCCATCCGCTTCCGCGAGGCGAACCTCCCTATTCTCAGGATGTCATAGACGCAGGAGGCGACCATCCCCTTGAGAAGGTTAGGCACCCCCAGGTTTTTGATCATGTTCGCCAGACGGTTCTTCTGGCAGAAGTACGTGCGCATGGGGTTCTCGTCGATGCCCTGATAGCCCCCTCCCCCCACATGATGAAAGACAATGGAGTCGGGGACATACACGACGGAGTACCCGAACATCCTGAACTTCCAGCAGAGGTCCACATCCTCGTGGTAGAAGCCATACCAGGGGTCGAAGCCCCCCACGTCCAGGTAAGCCTGCCTGCGCACCAGAAGCGAGCAGCCGGAGCCAAAACCCACCTGCACCGGCGCACCTCCCGTGCCGGGGTCCCTGTCCCATTTCCCCGGCTCAATCCCCGATCCGATCAGGCTGAAAAACCCTCCCGCATGGTCAACGATGCCGGGATCCTCCATGAGGAGCACCCTGGAAGCACAGGCGGCCACGCGTTGATCCGACCCTGCGGCTTCCACCAGACTCCGAAGCCAGTGACGATCCACCATGGTATCGTTGTTGAGCAGGACCAGCCGGTCGTGCGGCAGTGACCGGACCGCACGGTCATAGCCTTCCGCAAATCCCAGGTTGGTCTCATTCCGGGTGATCACGACCGAAGGGAATTCGCTCCGAACAAGGTCCACGGAATGATCCTGTGAAGCGTTGTCCACCATGACCATGTCGAAGCTCGAAAAAGAGCTGGATGCGACGGAGCCGAAGCAATCCATCAGAAACTCGGCACCGTTGTGGTTAAGCACCACAACAGCAACCCCAGGATCTTGCGCCATGTTGTGCCCCGTTACTGTTGGGAGGCTGGATCAGCCCATCTTTAGCGCCTGCGGCGGCAATGGATTTCTCCTCCTTGCACGGCAAGGCGAGACTACCCGACCAGCGCGGTTCATTGCAACCCTTGTAAGCTGGTCTCCTCCTGATCGGCCGGCCGGTGGGACTTCCTTGCTCGACCCATGAATGCGAGAATCCGGGTGGGCATACCTGCCGGCCGATGGCAATGGAAGCCCCATGTGTCCGAGAAGTCGACTGAGTGGTGGATTGTCGAGGGAGGCCTTTAGAACGCCGCGAGATGGATCAAAAAAAGCTTGAGCTTTTTCAGGAGGTTGATCAGAATACAGATTCGGTCAGCGGCGAGGTGCTTCCAGGCTTCCATTAGTGGTTGCACCAGGAGCCCGGTACTTCGAACGTGGTCCACTTCACTCAAGGGGCCGGCTCCTGGGACCCGGCCGGAATCGTTGTGTGCCTGGGCCCCAGTTTGAGGTATGGAGTGGACCCCATCGAACATGTAGTATGAAGAGAAATAGTGAGGGAGAGCCTGGAACCCCCGTTCACCCAACCGATTCATTCGTCATCAGGGCAAGCGCTTTCATGAATGCCAACTCCCAGGTCGCCATCGACCCCCATGCTCACCCATCCACCTCACTTGCCGCCCTTTGGCGAAGCATCTGGCGCAACCGGCAGCTCATCCTGCAAATGGCAAAACGTGAGGTCACGGGTCGCTACAAAGGCTCTGTCCTGGGGCTGGCCTGGTCATTTTTCAACCCGCTCCTCATGCTGGGGGTATACACGTTCGTCTTTTCGGTCATCTTTAAAAGCCGCTGGGGATCCGGAACCGACGAGAGCAAAGCTCAGTTCGCCCTGGTGCTCTTTGGTGGCATGATCGTGCACGGCCTGTTTGCCGACGTGTTGAACCGCGCCCCCGGCCTCGTGCTAACCAATGTCAACTATGTCAAGAAGGTCATTTTTCCGCTGGAAATCCTGCCGGTAGTCACCATGGCCGCGGCCCTGTTCCACAGTCTCGTCAGTGTCAGCGTGCTGTTGGCGGCCTTCGTCGTTTTCAACGGCTACCTGCAATGGACGGCGGTTTTTATCCCCCTGGTACTGATGCCGCTCGTCATATTGACCCTCGGGCTGGCCTGGATACTCGCATCACTGGGGGTATTTCTGCGCGATGTGGGTCAGACCATCGTGATCGTTACGACAGTGATGATGTTTCTCGCTCCAGTCTTCTATCCGATAGCCGCGGTACCCGAGGGTCTGCGCCCCGTGCTCCTGGCCAACCCCCTCACCTTCATCATCGAGCAGGCAAGGGAGGTTCTCATCTGGGGAAGATCGCCAAGTTGGACTGGACTCACCGTGTACAGCTTGCCGGCTGTCCTGGTGGCTCAAGCGGGCTATGCCTGGTTCCAGAGAACGAGAAAGGGCTTTGCCGATGTCCTCTGACGACATCGTCATCCGGGTCGCCAACCTCAGCAAGCGCTACGAGATTTACGAGAGCCCGCGAGACCGACTCAAGCAGTTCCTGCTGCCTCGTTTACAGCGTCTGGCGGGACTGCCGTCCGGACAATATTTTCGCGAGTTCTGGGCACTCAAGGATGTCAACATCGAAGTGAAGCGGGGAGAGACCGTCGGCATCATCGGGCGCAACGGTTCCGGCAAGTCCACGCTTCTGCAGATCATCTGCGGAACTCTCACCCCCACCATCGGACATGTCGAGACCCTTGGTCGCGTAGCGGCCCTCCTCGAGCTCGGCTCGGGCTTCAATCCGGAATTCACCGGGCGAGAGAATGTGTACATGAATGCAGCCGTGCTCGGTTTTCGGAAAGAGGAAGTGGATTCGCGCTTGGGCGCGATCGAGTCCTTTGCCGATATTGGACAGTTCATTGATCAACCTTTGGCAACTTACTCCAGCGGCATGGTGATGAGACTGGGATTTTCCGTTGCCGTCCATATCGAGCCCGCGATCCTTGTGGTTGATGAAGCCCTCGCTGTCGGTGACGCTGCTTTTCAGCGCAAGTGCCTACGCAAGATCGAAGAATTAAACGATAGGGGAGTGAGTCTTCTCTTCGTCAGTCATGACCTGGAAACCGTCAGAAAGCTCTGTACCCGCGTGGTCTACCTTGAACAAGGTGAAGTGCGCCTCCTCGGACCATCAAAAACGGTGTGCATTGAGTACGAGAGACGTTTGTTCGGAGCATCAAAAGAGAATCAAGGCTCACATGACATCAACATGTCGAGAGAATGCCTGGATTTGGCCCTCACGGACTCAAGCTTAACAAATGTGGCTGAAGATATCTATGGTGATGGACGCATTAATATATTCGATGTTAGGCTTATGACCCGAAATGGTGAGCCTACAAATATATTGCACCCCAAGACCTCCTTTTCAATATCTTATCGAGTTCAGTTCAACGAATATGTTTCTATGCCTATTTTTGGAATAATGATAACAAACAGGGAGGGTATCTGTATTTTTGGAGTAAATACTCATGAAAAAGATATATCCATGAACACTTATCATAAAGCCGATGAGGTTGCTGTTTCATTCCATCTTGTCAACAATTTAGGCCCAGGAATATATTATCTGACATGCGGGGTTCATGCTCATGATTCTTCTACAGGTATAGTTTATTTGCAACGTCGCATAGACACTTTAATTTTTAGATGTATTTCTTACGAGAAAACCAATACCAGTGGCACCACAAATATGTATCCATCTATCGAATACACAATTCTCTTTAAAAATAATCAGAGAATAATATCCTCATGCTCATAACCGCCCCAACAAAGAATGATAGAATTATTTTTGTTCATTCTCTTTTTCGCGCAGGCAGCACATATTTTTACCATGCCTTAAAGAGAACCGGTCGTTACCATGTATATCACGAACCTTTTCATGAAATCATTGCAGATTTACCAGATCAATGGGAGAAATTCGCTAACGGAGAAAATGAATTGAAATCTTTGCTGAGGCATGGATTTCTCAAAGACGGGTATTTCTCAGAGTATAAACCTATTTTAGAAGATCTAAAGCATACCTTTGAGCACAGTCTATGCTATGAATCCTATTTCATTGATGATTCCATGAGATGTCCACAGTTAGAAAAATACATTCATCTCCTAGCTTACAATTCGAAAATAGGTAACCCCGTAATTCAATGCACTCGGACAATCGGTCGAGTCTCTTGGTTGAAGAAAAATTTTGATTCAGTTCATATTTATCTTCTTAGAAATCCTTGGGATCAATGGTTTTCATACAAGGTTGACCCTTATTTCTCTGCAACGACCAGAATCATTTATTCTCAAGAAAATTCGCCTGAATACCTATTAAATATATTGAATGAACTGAATGTTAAAAAGTTCCACACATGCAGCATTGAAAACATGATAGACTTTTACACAAAATCAATGTTAATACCAGAACTTGACTACGCTCTTTTTTTTGGTTTATGGCTTTTTGCTTATATTACCTCTTATAAGCACTGTAATACCTCTATTGATATGGATATGCTTTCGACAAATAACGTTTATCAATCATCTATTATAAACGAACTTGCTCATTTGGGTATTAACGATATTGATTTCCATGATGCTTCACTACATCGAACTTTTTTTGTAAATAAAGAAAGGGATTTTTACGAACCCATCGAAAACAGAATTTATGAGCTGTTTTTGCGGAGCGGCTGCGATAATCATGCATTGTCCGAAGCCTGGGATTATTTAATAAGAAGTCGCAAAGTCGTGTTTACCCCTGATACCGAGACCAGATTCAACCACTACAGTATCCTGGAAGATGCGGTGAGAGCTCGAGAGCTTCTGTTTTCAACCCAGGAGCGCAGCGCGACCTTACGGGAGAGCCTATGCATGGTGCTGGCCCAACGGGACAAGCAAATCTCCGAAATCGCTCAAGCGCTGGCCAGGCAGGAGGGTGAGGCAGACAGACTCTCTGAAATCCTGGTCGAGCGTGAACAACGGCTCTCCGAACTCTCTCAAGCACTGGCTGAGCGGGAGGAGCAGATTGGGGCAATACTCTCTTCGCGATCCTGGCGGATCACGAGACCGTTACGCTGGTTTTGGACATTTGCTCATGCATTGATTGATATAAGAGCTGCTACCTTGCGGCCGCTTATTCAACAATGGGGATGGAGTCTTTATCTTCGGACTCCGCTACCAAACAACTGGAAGGAACAGATCGTCACATGGACATATCGAGCGTTCGGCCAGTGTTTTGAGGGCATGGTGCACTATGAGATGTGGAAGGCCTCCCGTCAGGGCATCCCCTGTAATCCGCAAGGCCTGGGTCCCGTACCGGACAGCGAAATAGATTCGGTTTTGCAATCACTGGAATTCGAGGAACCGTCCGACCCCATTGTGTCCATCATCATCGCGACTTACGGCAAGCTTGATTACACCCTTTCATGTATTCGATCCATTAGAAGATGCCTTCCCGTGGTCTCAATCGAAGTGATTGTGGTCGAAGACGCCTCAAACGACCCCGCGATCATGCGGCTCAAGGGTATTCGCGGACTGCGTTTCTTGTTGAATGACTCGAACCTCGGTTTCCTTCGATCCTGCAATCGCGCAGCCCGGAAAGCGCAGGGCAGATATCTCCTTTTCCTGAACAACGATACGGAAGTCACCGAAGGGTGGCTGGACGCGATGATCGAGGTTTTCGATCGCCTCGCCGACTGCGGTATGGTGGGCTCTAAGCTTGTCTACCCCGATGGGCGTCTGCAGGAAGCCGGCGGCATCGTGTGGCGGGATGGGACTGCATGGAACTATGGCCGGGATGGAGATCCTGGCCGAAGTGTCTTTAATTATCTCCGGAAGGTGGATTATTGTTCAGGGGCATCGTTGATGATCCGCGCAGATCTCTTCGCCCGACTCGGCGGCTTCGACGACCGCTATGAACCTGCGTACTGTGAGGACACCGATCTGGCGTTCAGGGTGCGCGAGGCAGGCTACGAGGTATACTATCAGCCCCGCTCCGTCGTCATTCATCATGAAGGTGTATCTCATGGGACGACCGTGACGAGCGGTTTGAAGTCGAATCAAGTCATCAACCAGAGGAAGCTTCTCCAACGCTGGCGCAAAATCTTGGAATGCGACCATTACGCCTGTGGCGACACACTGCTGAGAGCCCGTGACAGGGCGAAGCACAAGCCTCTTGTGCTCGTGATCGACCATTACATCCCGAAACCAGATCAGGATTGTGGTTCGCGCAGTATCTGTCACTGGATGGATATACTCCTCGACCAAGGGATGGTGGTGAAACTATGGCCGGACAACCTCTGGTACGACCCTGAGTATGCAATCCGCCTACAACAAAAGGGGATCGAAGTCTTTTACGGCGAGGAATACCAGCGCCGAGACGGATTCAAAACATGGATCGAGAAGAACGGCCGTTTTCTTGACTACGTCATTCTCAACCGTCCTCACATCGCCCAGCAATACCTCCCGCTGATCAGAAAGCATACCAGTGCAAAGATCGTCTATTATGGCCACGATATCCATCATCAGCGACTCCAGGCCGAGATGAGAATCAAGCCACAGGAGCGTAAACTGGCCAAGGAAGAGCAGTACTGGCGAGACCTTGAGCATCGGGTTTGGAGTGAGGTCGATGTCATTGTCTATCCTTCCACGAGCGAAACGGAGCATGCGACAAACTGGCTTTTATCGCGCGGCCTTCAGACCCGAGCCATTACGATTCCCGTGCTCGCGTTCGATCGCTTCCCGGAAGACGTGGCCCGGGAGCTTGCCCATCGCAAAGATATTCTCTTCGTCGCCGGATTCGCCCACCCTCCCAATGTCGACGGTGCAGTCTGGTTCGTCACGGAGATACTCCCTCTGGTCCACGCCAGGATGGAGGGGATTCATGTTTATCTCGTAGGCTCGAACCCCTCGGAGGAGGTCCTGAAGCTCGCATCGAAAGACATCACGGTGACCGGCTTTGTCTCCGACGAGGAGCTCGAAAGATTCTACAACCGCTCGCGGGTAGCCGTTGCCCCGCCAAGATTCGGAGCCGGGGTCAAGGGAAAAGTGATCGAGGCCTTGCGCTTTGGCCTCCCTATTGTCACCACAACCACCGGGCTCCAGGGCCTTGCGCACATGTCCGACTGCATCGCCGTCGCAGATGATCCTCACTCATTCGCCGAGCACGTCCTCCACCTTCTCACCGACGATGGAGCCTGGGTGAAGCAAGCGTCCATGGGCGTAGCAGCAGCACGGGCACAATTCTCACCCCATGCGCTGTTCGCTGCCATTGCAGAAGAATTTGGACTGCCACCCAAATAGAATGAGGCCATTGGAATACCGATTAAGGATCAATACCCAGCTGCCAAGAAGAGGCCCCGAAAGCACCCCAATGAACCGACCAGATACCCAAAACGTTTTCAACCTTAAGGCAATCAGCTCGAACCACTTAAATTGGTGGATTATTTTAATCATATTTTTTTATTTTGTTTGGATCTACTATATTCTAGCTGCTGGCAGAAATGTAATATATACCGATCAATATAGAATTGTACCTATGATTGCAAATGATTACTTTAAAAATACTCTAAATTTTTCTTCGCTATGGTCTGCGCATCTTGAGCATAGAGTGCTCGGCTACAATTTACTCGTATTATCTAATATTGTAGTCTTTAATTATAATACTTTATTAGAGATGTATCTTTCTGTACTAGTATTAATCGCTACAATATGCCTTGTACTTTATTTCTTGCTTGATTCTAATGCGATCCATAATCACACCTTTTCATTTCATCTTTCAGTTGCCTCTATTATCTTGGGGGTGCTCAGCTTATCCCAAGCAGATATTGTAGTCTGGAGCATTGGAGTTGGAATTTTCATTCTTAATTTGCTTTTTATTTCTACTATATTATGCATTGAAAACTATTTATATAAACATAGCGCTTCTTTTATTGTTTTTCTTGCAGCACTATTGTATTCAGTCAACATAATATGTTTTTCAGGTGGATATGGCACAATTCAAGCCTTATCAATTCTTTGTGTTTTATTGCTACTTTTAGCGTTGAAACAATGCAAGAAGCAGGTCGTTTTCTGCTTGATCATGTTCCTCATAGCAAGTCTTATATCTCTTGGGACATATTATTACAAGCTCAACATTGAACACCTAGACAGACTAGAACACGGCATAGATGTCTTGGGGGTTCTGAAATTTTTCTTCTATGCTCTTGGTAACGCATTTCTGGGCAATGCCACTATTTCTGCATATGGTCTTGATCATGCAGTATTACTTTTTGGTTTACTGTATTTTATCGTAATGATTTGGATTTTGAGTGATTATCTATTATATAGACATTATAACTATTTTATGTGGCCTGTTGTGCTTATATATTTTAGTGCTTTAGGTATTTTATTGATTGGAGTAGCACGTGTTCCCCTATTTGATGCTTATTATGGACTTCAACCACGATATATTTCCACATCAATGCTAGGCATTGTAGGAATCAGCTCCTATAGAATATATAGGCATACCTATTTTCGCTTTTCAGGAACTTTTTTTCATACAAGTATTAGCATATGGCTTTTTGTATTCATAGTTTTCCAAATCTTCAATAGCTCATTAGAGCTTCGCATCGCCCCCTATCGGGGCTTGTATTTTGATCAGTTACAGGACAAGATGGTTCGGATACTCTGCAATGACAACGAGCTACCCGATTCTTTTTTTTCCCCTTTTAACGCTTTCAATCCTGATGAAGTCCGGAATGCTGTTGTAACGCTGGCAGAGCACCGGATTTCCTTTTTCAAGGACTGGAAGCCTGGGAGCGATTTGAATTCCGCGATCCTTCACAAAGGCTGGCATGGCGAGGAGCATGGCGGTCGCTGGATAAGCAAGGAGGCTTTGTTCACATTGGGGTCAACGGATACGTTTGATAGTCTAGTTGTTGCGGGGCACATTCCAAATGGGGATGGATTCCATCGACTCCGAATCTTCTCCGGACGCGATGTGCTCTATGACGCGATGGTATCAGGATCAATTTCCATAGAGGTCCCCATATCTCCGAGGAAGATGATCCATGGCTCCATAACTCTTGATCGTTTTGTTAGTCAAAAGCCCCCTCAAGGCCAACCAAATGAAGATGAGAGGGGTATGCTTGTCACTCGGTTAGAGGTGGCCACATCGAGACCCCTTCCTGCACCACCGGCTCCCCATGTTGATGAAATTGGGCCTTGATATCATATGCTCGATCTATCCTTAGTCATCAGTCATCGACGACAGCAGCCTGAACTGTTCAAAACATGTCATTGTATTGAGGAGCAAGAGTACCTACTGCCTCAGGTCAATTTGCCTAGGATTTCGGATATGGCTTTGATGACTCGGACTTGATGTTCCTCCAACCCCAGCCAAAGAGGAAGTCGAAGAAGGCGATCAGAAACATCCTCCGTCACGGGCAATGTATTCGGGGTACGGCTGAACCGACGACCGGCTGGGGAGCTATGGAGGGGAACATAGTGGAAAACCGTCTGAATGTTTTGATCTTTCAATTCGGAGATCAACTTCGTCCTGTTTTCCAGGTCCCGCAGCAGGATGTTGGTCATCGTCTCGTTCACGCGCCGCGCTCCAGCCGCCGCAACCAGCCGTCCGGCTCCGCGACGCCCCACGCGGCGAGTGCTTCCGCCCGCTCGGGCGTGTCCGCCACCGTGTAGACCCGCAGCTCGTCCGCGTTCCCCGACGGCCGCACGTGCGCCACCTCCCCGTTCTCAAACCCGATCCGCACGCCGTCCACCCAGTTGATCCACGCGATCCCGCCCAACCCGAGCCCTGCCGGAAAAAACCGCGCCAACTCCGACCGCAGGCCCTCGAGCTCCCGCGCTGCCGCCGCCGTCGCGACCCGTCGCCGGCCCGCGGAATCCACGATCAGTACCTCACCCTCACCCTGACCCTCGCCTGGTACTTCGGGAGGGTGCGGCGGCCGGAGCGGTGGCCACAGCGGCAGCGATGGCCGACGACGTCAAGCTTGCGCCCACGGCAACGCCCGCCGCGACGAGTCTTCTTCAACGGATCATAGACAGCACCTCGAACGCTCGGACGCGGGCCGCGCGTTTGTTGCGGAGGTCCCCGGTTTCGTGGATGATCTTCAGATCGGCGAGCACGCACCCGCACCGACCACCCGCTCTGCCACCGTATCCCGGCGGTGACCCCAATGGCTTCACCCACGCTGCACGTCGATCCGCGCTACCAGCCGCTTCTGCGGCGGGCCGGAATCGACGCCGAGAGCATCTTCAACCACCCGGACGTCAGGGTCTGGCGGTCGATCCCCGAACGGGAGAACTGCACGCTGGACACGAGCGACGATGCCGGCCGGCCGGTGCGACTGCACATCAAGCGATACCATGCGGTCGGCGAACGGCAGACGCCGGCCGACGTGGAGGCCGCGGGCATTCACCTGCTGCTGGAGCGCAACATCCCCACCGCGCCGCTGGTCGCCTGGGGCGCCCTGCCCGACGGCCGAAGCTTCGTGATTCTGGCAGACCTGGCCGGCTATCGCCCCGCCGACAAGCTCCTGGAGTCGGGCGCGAGCTTCGATCAACTGCTTGCGCCCACGGCCGACCTGGCGGCCCGGCTG
>Ga0101944_10007815_pt1 | contig 10502 bp, 9 predicted proteins | sample DewCreD2012metaG_FD_75245 | JGI IMG/M metagenome (GOLD analysis project Ga0101944, IMG submission 75245) | Hot spring sediment bacterial and archeal communities from British Columbia, Canada, to study Microbial Dark Matter (Phase II) - Dewar... ...
TCCGAATGCTTGAGTCCTGTAGCCTTGGCTGCCACGGATGTGAAGCTGCTTAACCGGGCTATCGCCCCACAGGCCGTCAAGCGGACCGACTCCGAGGAATCCTCCAATAGTTTCCACAAGCCGGCCGCGCCATCGGGCTCGCCGAGTTCGCCCAGCAACATCGCCACCAACGTCCGAACCTCGGCGCGCGGGTCGTCCGCCAGCGCAACCAACCGCGACACGGCGCGTTCTTCGTCCTTTAGTGTTTCGGCGATAAACTGCACCGCCTCCGGCGGGAGCAAGCGTTCAAATCGCAACCGGGTGTAAGCGCTTTTCAGCTTGGGGTCCCGCGGCTCCAACGACGTCCCTTGAGCCAAAACGCTGCTCGCGATGAAACCCCACAGCACTCCGGAAAGAATCCCGGCCAGCAGTTTCATCGGCTGTGAGGTCACTGGCACTTCACTCCATCCGCCGCGGCGGACTTCAACTCGGATACCCCGGTCCGCGTTGGATTCGTCCGATGCCTTTGGACAGGCCCTGGAGAAACTTCGGCAGGGCGCGTTCGATGGCATCGCCGGGCAACATCATGCGCCCAATCACCGTCGGCCCCTCGGCGCGAATTTGAGCCCGCGCCAACTGTTGCAAACCCAATTCTGAATACTCCGAGCCGCCATACCGAACGCGGCCCACACCGACGGCCATCATCCGCAAATCGGAGAAGATCTGCGCCAAGTTCTCGGCTCGCTTGGGGTCGTAGCTCAAGGCGACCATCTCTGCTCGCGCTTCGTCCATCGAGACTTTCCCCTTCACCAGCATCGCGGCCATATACGGCCGGTAGCGGTCGGTGAGCAAAAGCCCGGGCTCGGGAATCACCGCGATGAACGATACCGGATCATGCAAATAGTCTTCCACCACCGGGTACCGGTTGTTCATGACCGCCTCGATCAACACCCGTTGCTTTTTCTCCGTTTCCCGATTGGCCAGCACCAGAATCTCGCGTCCCATCAGGGAGAGCGCGGATTGGCCGATGGAATAAAACTGCTCCGGCAACTGCGACCTCCAGTATCCTTCCGTGCTGAAGGCCGGCAGGCGCTCGGGAATCAGGTTCCCGAAAATGTGAATCGCCACATCGCGCAACTCACCCTCCGCCCGGTACGTGACCAACATCATCGCGACGTCTCCCTGCGCGATCTTCGGATCGGCGCCCAGCGCTTGGGTTAAGGCCTGCTTGATTTGCTCCAGCAACGGCGGGTTGTCTCCGAACGCCATCTGGAGAAAGGCCGGGGAGAACTCCTTGCGAGCGGGCGCCTTGACGATCATCTCCTGCCGTCGCACCGCTTCTTGAACGACTTTACGCACCTGGTTCGTTTCCATCACCACGCGACGGAAACGCTGGGTTACATTCAGGGCCAGCACCCCGGCCGCCAGTACCAGTACCCCAAGAAGACTCCAGACGATGACATTCGCCTTTGTCCCCTTTTTTCGGACAATCGTGGTTGTCTTGCCGGTCGGTTTGCCATTTGTAGCCATATCTCAACCCCCTATTGTGGCGCGATTGATGTGCCGCCCTGCCCAAACTTTATTGGCTCATCCACTCCCAACAACTCCCATCCCACATCAAATCCGGCCTTGTCTGCCTCGATCCGAGCTGTCCGGAACACGTCAAAACTATCATCTCTCACCAGAAAAGCAACATATTGACTTTCCTTGTCAAGTTGTTGCAACACACCCTGAAAACGACTGTTCGCCTGCTTCAATTGCTCCAAGCCTTCGCCTTTAAGCCCCGGTCGCGGCTCAAGCGCCATGACACCCACCAGCAAGAACTTAGGGTCCACACGGTAACTTTCGTTCCCAATCACTTCACCCTGAATAGCCTTGAGGAATTGCGAAAGATCCCCACTGCGGACGCCGGGGTTCAACTGCGACAACTTCTTGGCCACTTGAGTGTCGAGGTCGTCCTTGTTGACGTAAAATACCTCCTGCCCGCGGCACTCAAAAAAAACCGGCGTCTTGTTTGTCGGGATCGCCCGCGGCGTCATCTTAAGCTCGGGAATCTTGGTGGCTTCGAACACCGTGATGATCGTGGCCATGAACAGGCCCGAGATCGAGATGGTCAGGATGTCACAAAACGAGACCAGCAGCAGTTCCGGGTCGGATTTTTTTGGCTTGGCCATGCTCTCTTCTCCTCTCACCCACCAAGGGCGCGAACGGCCGCGTCCCAATCCACCACGTATTCGGCATCCACCGCATCATACCCCACGTCAATCGGACGCTTCCCAATCAAGTTGCGCACCTGCCGGTAAAACTTCACCGACTGGGGTCGCACCATGACGATGATGTATTCCTTCTCGGTCTCCTGCTGAATCTTGTCCAACATGCGTTCGAACTGATTGCCGGGCCTCTGAAGATCTTCCCACGTGACCCGAATCTTGCCGGGATACAAGACCAGCCCATTCGGTTGGCAGTCCACATAGGACGGCACCTTCAGGTTCGCGCCGGTCGCGCGACTACTGGTGAACAACCGAAAGGAGACGATCTTCAGCGCATTGGGGTTCAGCGCGATGCGCAGGGCGATGACAAACAGAATCAGCGCGATCAACCCCGTCACAATGGACATCACCGACAGAAACCCGGTGACATCCAGGTCGGTTTTTGTCTTTGTCCTTTCCCGTGCCATGCGAGTCGTCTCCCGCCCGGGTTACAGGCCTTCGTCGGCGCGCGCCTCTTGGAAGACCACCTTGCGCGGTCGCGACAACTGCTTGAGCAGTTCATCGCTGGTGTTGAGGTGATTGCGCAGGTTGGCGAGCGTCTGCCGGAACTCGTCCGAACTGCCCACCTGTCGCAAGGTCGCCTCCATCGCCGTGGTCGTCTTCAGCACCTTGTCAATCTCAATGCCCAACTGCGACACGCGCTCCAGTTGCTTGGCCAACGAATCCACCGACGCGCGAATCTGATCGCTGTAGCGCATGGTGGCGTTTTCCATCGAGGCCACCGACTTGGTGAACTGCTCGGCCAGTTTCGCCGCCAACTCGTTGAATTCGCCGACCGATTTTTCCCAGCGCGCGATCGTCTTCTTGTCCAACTCCTCGACCGCCTCGACGTATTTGTCGTGCGCTTCGCCGAACGCCTCGGCCTGTTCCTTGCCGAGCGTGGTGATCTGCTCCGTCAATTCGTCGAATTTCTCCGCCAATTTTTGTTCGTTCTTGGCGAAGATCTCCAGGTTCTTCTCTTGGGTCTTGCGAAATTCCTCGGCAAGACGCTGGCTGCCGGCGTTGAAGTTACCGGCCACCGCCTCCAGCTTGCCGCCCAACTGCGAGCCGAGTTCGCCGACGCGCCGTTCGTAGTTGGTCTGAAACTCCTCGTATTTCTGGTTGATGATGTCGCCGGCCTTGGAGATCGCGCGCGTAAAAACCTCCTCGTAGCGGTCGGGGTTGGGCAGCCGCCGGAACCCGGCATCAATCGCCTGCGCCAATTCATCCACGGGGAATTTCAAATTCGCTTGAATCCCCTCCATCCCCTCCTTGATGGCTTGCACCATCTTCTCGAGCGGGAACTCTTCCTTGGCCTGCTCCGCCGGCGTCGGCAATCGCAACAGAATCCGCCCTTCGATTTCTTCCGAAATGGCATCGAGCATCCCCTCTTCCGTCCGTTCCATCAACAGACTCGAGAACGCCGCCACGGTGGCAAAAACCAAACCGAGCAGGGTCGTATAAAACGCCACACCCAACCCGGTCGTGATCAGCCCGACCTGCATCTTGATCGCCTCCGGCGTCACGTCGCCCTGCAAAAAGCCGGCAAAGTTCGAGACCGCCAAGCTCACTCCGTACACCGTACCGATAAACCCGAGCACCGGCAGCGCCCAAATAAACAACCGATTCAGCCGGTACGTCGAATCCGAGGAAAACGCATCCAGCTCGCTCTCCTCCTTGGCGACCGCCTGGGTGTGCTCGGGGTCTTCCGAGTTAATCCACACCGCCAGCACGCGCACCAACCGCGTCAACCCCACGCTCTCCGTCAAACCGGAATGCGACCGCAATCGTTCATAAACCTGCCGCAGCCCATCCTGGTCGTGAAAATCCAGCGTTTCAGGAAGCGCGGCTTCGTCCAGGTACTTCCGCTCCTTGCTCAACCGGCCCCGTTTCAAAATCACATACGTCATGGACAACGCCCACACGTACGTAATGACGCCGCAAAACAACACGCGATCCGGATAGTACGAGCGATTGTGCTCCACGTCGTACCCGATGAACAAATCGCGAATGAACGGCTGCTTGACCGTCCCATCCGGCTGCTTTTGCGCGATTGGCCACATCACACCGTAAATGACAATCGTAATCGCAAACGCCACTCCCAACAGCGGGCCGACACTCACATCGGTGGTTGGCCGTTTATGACTGGGAAACTCTACTCGCTGAGCCATGGGAATTCTCGCTCCTCTCCAAGAATGGTTGGTTGCTGACTTTCTTTCGCTTGCATCCTGGCAAACGTTTCTCCTGCGTTCCGTCTCGCTAATCGTCCCGTCACCCTCACCGCGACGCTCGGCCTACGCGACCAAGTCGCCCAGATGCTACCGACCTCGCCCCGCGCTGTCAACGACTGAATTGCTCCCACATCGCCCGCGACCGCGGCCACCGCCCCACCGCCTCCACCCAGCTACGCCCCACAATTTCTCTGGCTTCCCGCACTTGAGCCTCGCTCAGCTTGACCCGCTGCGCACCGGCCCGCGTCGCTCCCGCCAACGACTGCAGCGCCCGCTCCAGACCGCTCGGTTTGCGCCACTGCGGCCGCCATCCGGCCAGCGTCATCAGCCGCATCTCAAACCAAATCATCAGCCCCGCCGTGGCGCCGCCGCCCTCCACGGCCGACAAGACCCCGGCCAATTCCTCGAACATCACGGACTGCGCGTCCTCCACCTCCGTAATCGCTTCCACCAACTCGCACGCATACGCCGCGGCGGCCACGCCGGCCACCGACTCGCGCAATCGCCGGTGCGCCTCCACGACAAAACAGTCCGTCAACAAATGCAAATCCCCGCGCCGACTTGGCAGGTATAACAACTCGTCATGATAAAACAGATCAATCTTCCCCACCCACGGCCCTTTCAGGCGCCGCGCCCCTTTGGCCATCGTCTTCAGCTTGCCGGCCTCGCGTGTGAACCACGTCACCACCAGACTCGACTCCGTCACCGGCTGTTTGCGCAAAACGATCCCTTCCGCGCGCAACGCCTCCATCCCGCTACTCCGTCCGCGGCTTGTACGGCGGCACCACCGACCCGCCCGAAATCACAAACTTCATCCCCTCCGCCACCGTCATGTCCATCGCGATCACGTTGTCGCGCGGCACCAACGCCAGAAACCCGCTCGTCGGATTCGGCGTGGTCGGAATGAACACACTGATCACCGGCTCCTTCGTCTTGGCCTGCGCCTCGCCTTCCGTCTCATTGGTCACGAACCCGAGCGCGTACATCCCCGGCCGCGGATACTCCACCAACACGACCCGCTCAAACACCGTCTTCTTCCCGGCCAACATCGTGTCGCTGACATCCTTCGCGAACCCATAAATCTTGTTCAACACCGGAATCCGCAGAATCAACCCCTCCGTGAACTTCACCAGCTCCCGCCCCACCACCAACCGCGTCACCCAACCCAACAGAATCGTCAGCAACAAAAACACCAGCAACGCCACCACCCGGTACTGAAACGGCACCGTGCCGTCCGGCTGCCGCAACACCCCCGGCACCAGCCAGCCGGTAAACGTGTTGAACAACCACAACAAAATCCCCACCGACGCCGCCACCGGCACAATCACCAACAGCCCCGCGAAAAACGAATTCCGCAGGTCCCGCGCCCAGTGCTTCTCCTCCGGCGCCGGCGTGGCCCCCGCCGGCTTCACAACTTCTTGTGTGTCCCGTCGCAAAACGGCTCCTTCCCGGTCTGCTTGCACGCGCACAGCCACACTTTCTTCTTCGCCTCCAACCGCCACTCCATCGGCTCGATCCCGGTGCCCTTGTGCGACCCGTCGCAAAACGGCTGCGACTGCGACCGCCCGCACCGACACCACCAATACGTTCCCGCCTCCAACTCCAGCGCCACCGGCGCTTTCGCCGCGACCACTCGCTCGGCCATGATCTTTCCTCCGTTAATGGTTCCCGCGCATCCTATCAGCCCGCCCTCCGAGCGAAACAAAATTTTTGCCCCCACCGCAAATCCTGATACAGTCGCCGCCCGTGTCTGTCTCCGCCGAAATCGCCAAACGCCGCACCTTCGCCATCATCTCCCATCCCGATGCCGGGAAGACAACGATGACCGAGAAGCTCCTGCTCTACGGCGGCGCCGTGCAACTGGCCGGCTCCGTCACCGCCCGCAAACATCAACGCGCCTCCACCTCCGACTGGATGGAACTGGAACGCCAACGCGGCATCTCCATCAGCTCCACCGCCCTGCAATTCGATTACCACGGCTACCGGATCAATCTCCTCGACACCCCCGGCCACAAAGACTTCTCCGAAGACACCTACCGGGTCCTCACCGCCGTGGACGCGGTGATCATGATCATTGACGCCGCCAAAGGCATCGAAAGCCAAACCCGTAAACTCTTCGAAGTCTGCCACCAACGCGGCGTGCCCATCTTTACCTTCATGAACAAATGCGACCGGCCGACCCGCGAACCACTCGCCTTGATTGACGAACTGGAAAACGTCCTCCAACTCGGCGCCTTCCCCGTCAACTGGCCCATCGGCGACGGCCCCGCCTTCCAGGGCATCTACGACCGGCTCACCCGCCAAGTCCATCTCTTCGAGCGCACCACGGGCGGGATGTATCGCGCCCCGGTCGAGGTCGGCGACATCTCCGACCCGGTCATCCGCCACCGGATTGACGACGCGACCTACCGGCGCGTCAGCGAAGAACTGCAAATGCTTGACCTTGCCGGCGAAACCTTCGACCCCGCCGCCGTGCTGGCCGGCTACACCACCCCGGTCTTCTTCGGCAGCGCCATGAACAACTTCGGCGTCCAACTGTTGCTCGACGGGTTCCTCCAACACTCCACCCCGCCGCGACCCCGCCACGTCAACGGCCAACCGATCGCCCCCGACCACCCGGCCTTCTCCGGCTTCATCTTCAAAATCCAGGCCAACATGGACCCCCGCCATCGCGACCGCATCGCCTTCCTCCGCATCGTCTCCGGCCGATTCGAACGCGACATGATCGCCCACCACTCGCGCACCGGGAAAAAAGTCCGCCTCTCCAGCTCCCACAAACTCTTCGCCAACGAACGCGAGACCATCAACGAAGCCTTCCCCGGCGACATCATCGGCATCGTCGGCCACGACGAATTCGGCATCGGCGACACCCTCACCACCGACCCCGCCATCGAATACCGCGAAATCCCCCGCTTCCCGCCCGAAAGCTTCGCCTACCTCCGCAATCCCAGCACCGCCAAATACAAACAATTCCGCAAAGGCCTCGACCAACTCCTCCAGGAAGGCGTCATCCAACAACTCCACCTCGCCGACAACACGTCCACCGCGCCCCTGCTCGCCGCCGTCGGCCCCCTCCAATTCGAAGTCGTCCAATACCGGCTCCAAACCGAATACGGCGCGGAATCCAAACTCGAACCCGCCCCGTGGACCGCCATCCGCTGGCTGCCGACCGGCCTCGACCACAACCCGGGTGCCCTCCGCCTGCCCACCGGCGTCAAACTCGCCGCCGACGCCGACCACAACCCGGTCGTCCTCTTCCCCAACGACTGGTCCACCCACTACTTCGCCGAGTTGAATCCCAACCTGCCCCTCGAAAAAATCCCCCCGCCGCCCCGGCCCGCCACCATCGCGAGGTAACCGCGCCCGTTACCGGCGCGTCGTGCGGTCGGCGACCCAGCGGTGGATTTCCTTTTTCACCGCCATCCATTTCTTCGGATCGGTCCGGTCGGCCACGAACCGGTCGAAGATCTCAAAAAAAATGTCGCGGAACAGCCCGAGCTTGCCCATCCGTTCCTGAAACCGCGACGCAGCATCGAGCACTTCCTTCGACTCCGGTAGTTTCAGGCTGCGGAACACAAACGTCGCCGCGTCGAACGTGCCGCTCCAACTGTCATCGGCGCACGCGATCAACAATTTCGCCCGCCGCAGTTTTTTCCCGCCGAGCAACGCGGTCTTCGCTTCGGCGCTGACGGTGGGCAATCCCTTGCGCAGCGCCGTCTCGTGCGCGCCGTCGCCTTCGCGGGTGAACAGCAACGGACCTTCGAGCGCGACACCCACGTCGCCGTGTTCCTTGCTTTTGAAAATCCCGCCGCGCGCCTCCGAGGCAAACCACAGCCAGGTGAGAAAATCGTGGCCGGGCGTCTCTTCCATTTCGTCGTCGCCCACTTCCGGGGAAAAACTGGTCTTGCTCCAGTCCGCGACCTTGATCTGATGCCGTTTCGCCGCTGCCGTGTCGGCGGCGACCGGGATCAGATCGAGACCGAGCGTCATCCGAAACTGGACGCAGAACGCATCGAGTTGGGTTTCCGACGTGCCGCCCAGATAAACAATACCGGCCCGCTCATCATGCACAAACGGAAGGCCCTTCAACGTCGGCGGCATTTGCGGGAGCAACCGGTTCAAGACCGCCTTGCGGATGTCGCTGCGCGTCTTGCGGTCCACGAACGATTTGTTCTCCGCGCGCATGTGGGCGACTTCCTCCATGATGCACTCGGCGCGCAACAACGACGGCGGCACCTTCCGCTCTGCCTTCACCAACGTCAGCCGCAGATGCCCGCCAAACGTGGCGTTCTCCTCCGTGATCGGCACATCCAGCAAGTGCCGCCCGCCCACCCAGCCCTGCACCGGCTCCGTGCTCAACGTCGGCAACGGCGGCGCGGCGTGCCGGGCAAATCGTTCCCGCGCATCGGCCGGTAATTGGCGGACGACGTACAACAGACGAAAACTCACGGCACCACTTTCAAATGACATAATCTCTCTGGGATGAAAGGCGGCGTGTATAACACAGCCGCCGTTAGAATGGCCAGAACCGCGGGATGAAAATCACCGCCACGATCCAAAACACCACATTCAACGGAATCCCCACCTTCAGGAAATCCGTGAACCGGTAGCCGCCCGGATTGTAAATCATCGTGTTCGTCTGGTACCCGATCGGTGTCGCAAACGCCGTCGAGGCCGCAAACATGATCGCAAACAAAAACGGCTTCGGACTGACCCCCATCCCCACCGCCGTCGAAATCGCAATCGGCGTCACCAACACCGCGCACGCATTGTTGCTCATGCACTCCGTCAACGCCGCCGTCAGCAAATACAACACCGCCAACACCGCCACCGGCCCCCACTCGCTGACCAGCCCCAACCCATGCGTCGCCAAAAACTGCGCCGTCCCCGTCTTCTCCATCGCAATCCCCAACGGCAAAACCCCCGCCAACAAAAAAATCACCTTCCAATCAATCGCCGCGTACGCTTCCTCCAACCGGATACACCGCGTCAACACCATCGCCACGCACCCCAACACCGCCGTCGCCAAAATCGGCAGCGGCCGACCCTCCACCAACGGCACCGACGCAAACAACACCACCAGCCCCACAATCGCCAACGCCAGCAACCCCTTCCCCCGCCGCAACGCCGGCTCATCCACCTCCTCCAACACAATGAAATCCTCCCCAGCCCGCAACTTCGCCATCTCCGGCCGCGGCCCCAACATCAACAACGCATCGCCCAACTCCAACGGCACCTCCCGCAACTTCTCCCGCATCGTCTGACCCTGCCGCTGAATCGCCAGCACGATCACGTTGTACCGCCGCCGAAAATCCAACTCCGTCAACGTCCGCCCGATCACCGCCGACCGCGGCGCCACCACCGTCTCCACCAACGCCAGCTCCCCGGCCTCCAAGGTCGCATCCCGCAACTGAAACTCCGGCTCCAACGCCAGATTCAAGGCCGACTTCAACTCCATCCAGTGGGCCACCTTCCCCCGCACCAACAACACATCCCCGGCCTGAATCGGCTCATGCAACGGCGAAAACAATTTCGCCCCGCCCCGCAACAGCTCCAATACCGTCACATCGTACCGCGTCCCCAACCGCGCCGACACCACCGTCTGCCCCACCAACGGCGAACCCGCCAACACCCGCAACTCCGTGATGTACTCGCCCAATTGATACGTCTGCGTCAGCTCCTCGCCCCTTCTCTCGGGCAACAACCAGTACCCCACCGCCAAAAAGTACACCACGCCGACCCCCACAAAAATCAACCCGAGCGGACTGAACTCAAACATCCCAAACGCCCCATACCCGGCCTTCTCCGACAACGTGCTCACCAGAACATTCGTCGAGGTCCCCAACAACGTGCACACCCCGCCAAACTGCGACGCAAACGACAGCGGTATCAAAAACTTCGACGGCGAAAACTTCCGCTTCGCGCACACCGCCAACACCACCGGCAAAAACACCGCCACCACCGGCGTATTGTTGATGAACGCCGACGGAATCGCCGCCGCCGGAATCAACAGCAACAACAACACAAACGGCCGCTTCCCCAC
>Ga0101944_10007816_pt1 | contig 10501 bp, 6 predicted proteins | sample DewCreD2012metaG_FD_75245 | JGI IMG/M metagenome (GOLD analysis project Ga0101944, IMG submission 75245) | Hot spring sediment bacterial and archeal communities from British Columbia, Canada, to study Microbial Dark Matter (Phase II) - Dewar... ...
GACGCACTCGATCGGGAAGCCGGAAACCGGCACCCGCCCGCTGATCCGGATCCGCGATTCCCGCAATTTCCAGATCTTCGGTTTCGGCGGCATCATCGGCGCTTCCAAAGGCTGGCCGCCCTTCGTCATAGATTTGGAGAATTGCCGCGGCTTTGCGCTCACCAACTTCGGGCACCAGAAAGATTTCAGTTACTTTGCCGAACCGTCCACATGGAGCGCGGTCCGTGACCGGGCGGCGGGACGACAGGTGGACACGCCCGGGTCCGAACACTTTGTGCTCTACCGCGTGGGCAGCCCTGCGCCGCTCAGAAGGTGATTTTGCCCAGAATGAGGGGATGCCAGGCGCCGGTGGCGCAAGGCAGAGTGGGCGGTCGGCCCGGTGAATCGCCCAATGGATTGCGCCGCGGCGGCGGCAGCATGCTACACGCCTTCTGCCTCCGGACCCTCCGCGAAACGCCCGTCCGCCAGGCGGTTTTGGGATTTCGACTGGTCAAACCAGCCCGCCCTGCTTCCCGGGTGGCAGTCGAATTCCGGCACGTAAGGCTTGATGTCCAACAACGGGGCGCCGTCGACGATATCGACGTCGGCCACCTCGAGCACGCCGTCTTCCCCCACCGACAGCAAGCGTACCGCCGACATTCCAATGGGACATGGTCGCGCCGGCGCGCGTGTGGCGAAGATGCCGCGCGTCTGGGTGTCCAGAAACGGGGTTACCAGCAAGCGCGGCGCAGGCGCCCGGTGAAACCAGTAAAGAAGCCAGATGCGCTCGAAGCCTTCCAGATCCTTCAAGCCCTCCCGAAAGCGCGGATCTACCCGCACTCTCCCTCTGGCGCCGGCAGCCCGCGACGGCTGAATCGGCACGCCCGCGGGTTCCCGAAAAGGAGTTTCAATCACTCCGATGGGCTCCATCCTGAGTTGGTCCCTTATGCCTGCCTGCATCGCCTTTCTACCCGATTTCCCAGCGGCTGCCCGCGCCCGCATCTAGCACCAGCGCGCCGAATCGACCCCTCAAATAGGCATGCGCCGCCATGCCGGGGCAATGGCATAGCGCCTGTGGCTGAGAACAACGGCGTCGAGAGGAGCCAAATCAACACGGAGCCACGTAGTTATCCGTCAGCACGGTGATGCGTAATTGCTCGGTCATGCCCCGGTTTCCGCCGCCTGCGCTTGACAGTCCATCAGGGCTAGTATAACCTAAGTGTTAGTTACACTACTTGTTCCGCTCTGAATGTCACTTAGGAGAACATCACCCATGCGAATCGCCATCCCCTTGGCGGACGGACTTTTGGCCCAGCATTTTGGACACTGCGAAAAATTCGCCCTCATCGACGTCGACCCGGTAGCCAAGCAGATCACGGCAACCGCTGAAGTGGAAGCCCCGGAACACCAGCCCGGTTTCTTGCCACGTTGGCTCAAGGACCAGGGCGTGACGCTCGTGATCGCCGGCGGCTTGGGATCGCGCGCTCGCGCGCTGTTGGAACGCGCTTCTGTCTCGGTCCTGACCGGCGCGCCCACCGAAAGCGCGACGGCGCTGGCGCAACGCTTCCTGCGCGGGGACTCGATCGGCGGAGAAAACGCCTGCGATCATTCGGCTGCGCCCCATAGCGGCAGGTGCGGCTTGCACACAAGCCCCCATGACTGCTAGCGTTGGACTGTCGCGAGGCCAATTATGGACAAAGCCCAAAGTATCCGGTTGTTGAACGCCGCTGTGGCGGACGAGCTACAGGCGGTGCACCAGTACATGTACTTCCACTTCCATCTCGATGACCAAGGTTTGGGTCCGCTTTCCGTGCTTTTCAAGCAGATCGCCATTCAGGAAATGGGCCATGTGGAGCGTCTTGCCGAACGCATCCTCTTCTTGAAAGGAGACGTTGACATGCTCGCCGCCGGCGAGGTCGAGCGGATTACAGATCCTGAACAGATGCTCTCCAAAGCCGCGCAAATGGAGGAGAGCAGCGCCAAAGCTTACAATGAGGCGGCGCTCCAATGCAGCGCCAACGCCGATTCGGTTTCCAAACAGATGTTCGAGCAGCTCGTCCAGGACGAAGAGCGGCATTTCGACGAATTCGACAAGCAACTCGACAACATCAAACGGTTCGGCCCAAGCTATCTTGCCCTCCAGTCGTTCAACCGCATTCCGGAGAGTAGCGCAGCTTCCGGCGATTGAAGCACGGCTGGGCTGGCGGAGAGAACGTATTTGCCGCTGCTTGCCGGTGGCGGCATCCTTTTTACCGATCTTTTTGAGAAGCCTCGATGAAGTCCCATCTTGAATTTCCTGAAGTCGATCAGCTCCGGGAACGGTCGCAAGTCCGTAGCCAGCCGGCGTGTTTTGTTTGCGGGCAGGACAATCCGCACGGACTGCGGATTCGCTTTCAACGAAACGAGCAGGGCGAAGTTTCCGCTCTCTGGAGCCCTGCGCCAGTCTGGGAAGGTTTTGAGGGGATCGTCCACGGGGGCGTCGTCAGCGCCGTGCTCGACACCGAATCCTCCTTGACGGCCCGCAACGGCGCCGAGCACGCACACGCCTGGGCCTCTTTCTTGTCGGTCCGTTAAGCTCTTGCCCCCAACGGCTCTTTATCGCCGTCAGCGCCGCCGCCGGAGTGGCGCATTACTTCTGGCTGGTAAAGTCCGACATTCGCTCGCCCGCGCTGTACGGCGTCATTCTGGCGATGTTGCTCCTGTACCGGGTGGCGTCCGCTGTTCGTCCTCCGTCCCGTAGTAATCTTGGGATGGACCGGACATCATGAAGAGGCATCCGTTTCGGACACAGATCTCAAGACGAGGCTTCTTAGGGGCCGCGTTGCCGGCCGCGGCAGTGCGCGCCGCGCCGGCCTTGGACGGGCGCACGGTTTTGGTGGCGCCGAACTTTCACCCGGCAAGCTGCGGGTGGCTTACGGATTTTTCCAAAGAGCGGGTGTATTGCGCCAACAGCTATTTCGATCATTTGGACCGCGTGCGCGACGACCCGCACTACGCTTTCGCGCTATCGGAAGTCAACAACATCATCGCCATGATGAACTTCCAGCCGGGGCGGATGGAGGAACTGCGCAGGCGCATACGCGAGGGCCGCGTGGAGCTGGTGAACGGTTTCTTCTTGGAATCGACCATCAATCTTTCCGGCGGCGAAGCGCTGGTCCGCTTAGGCGTGGAAGGTTTGCGCTGGCAGCAGGCAATGTTCGGCGTCCGCCCCCGCTTTGCCTGGACCATCGACGTGTGCGGCACCCATGATCAGATGGCGCAGATCACGGCGGGGCTGGGGCTGGAGGCCATGGTATACACGCGCATGAACCCCACCGGAAGCGCGCTGCACTGGGCTGAGTCTCCGGACGGCACGCGGGCGCTGGCGATCTCGCCTGGGCACTACGCCGAACTCCGCACCCTGATGAGCGCCAAAGAACCGCTGGACATCAAGGGATTGGCGGCGCTGCGGAAACAGATCGAGGCGAAAATCCAAATTACTCCCGAAGGAGCGCCCATTTTGGTGCTTGCGGGCTCCGGCGACTATTCGCTGGCGCCGCTGGTCAAGCAATACCCGAAACTATTCCTGGAGCAGTGGAAGCAGTTTGCCCCGCGCGTGGAAATTCGCTTTGTCACGCCGGGTCAATACTTGGATGCAGTGCTGCCGGCGGTGCGCTCGGGAAGCATGAAGTTGCCGGTGATGCGAGGCGGGACCGAATATAACTTCCTTTCGTTCTGGATTCAGAATCCGCGCGTTAAGACATGGTTTCGCAAGAACGAACACTTACTTCAGGCGGCTGAAATGTTCGCCGCCGCCGCCAGCCTTTGGGCGGGCTACCGTTATCCCGTTCAGACGCTGTATCACGCGTGGCTTCAAACTTGTCTCAACATGGACCGCAACACGCTGTGGGGCGCGGCGGGCGGCATGGTGTTCGAGCACGACAAGTCCTGGGATGTGCGCGACAGGCTGGAATGGGTGGAAAAAGAATCCCGTGCGGTATGGTTGGCCGCCTGCCGGGCGCTGACGAAGCCCGGCGGTGGCGTGGCGCTGGCGAACCCGTTGAACTGGAGACGCTCCGATCCGGCGGTGTTCGATGCGGGCGCAGGCGCGGAAACCTTAGGCGGGCAGCGGTTGCCCGACGGACGGCTGGCGGTCCGGCTGGATTTGCCCTCCTGTGGAATAAGGGCGATTTCGGGCGCCGGGCAGCCGGCCGCTTCAAACCAGGTTGCTTTGCCGGAAACCATCCGGACGAAGTACTACGAAGCTCGCATGGATGCTTCCAGCGGCGCTCTGGTGAGCTTGAAGCTGAGGGCTTCGGGGCGGGAGATGCTCGGCGGTCCGTGCAACGTGATTGTGGCGGAGCGCCCGGTGACGCAACGTGCGGATCCGGGCGATCACATGCAGAACCGAGAAAGCCGCGTGCGGGTACATTCCTCCAACCAGTCCGACCATGCCGTCACGGTGTGGAGCGGACCGGTGGCTACGGTAGTTCAGATCGAGGGACGGTTTTTCGGTGGTTCGCCATGCCGCCGGGTAGTCCGGTTTTACAACGATCACCCGCGCATCGATTTCGAAACGGAACTCAGCGACATTCCCGACCGTACGGTGGTGGTGGCGGAGTTTCCGCTCGCGGGCGAGATTACGGAAGTGCGGCGGGGCATCCCATACGGCTTTTCGCATGGGGCGTGGGCCAGACCGAATCCAAATCTGGCGGGCTGGACGCGCGGGATTGTGCCGGCGGTGCGCTGGTCGCACTATAGCCTGGCATGGGGAGGCGTGGCGCTGTTTGACCGTGGACTTTCGGGGCGCGAACTTACCGGGAACGTCCCAGTGGTCTTTTTGTATAACGCGACCGACAAGTACCGCGGTTATCCCAACGCATGGTTGAGCGGGAAAGGGCGACACTTGCTGGAATACGCTCTGGTGGCTCATGAGGGCGAATGGAAAGACGCTGGAATCGTGCAAATGGCTTGGGAGTACAACGCTCCGCCGGCGGTGATCGCGGAGTGCGCTGCGGCGCCGGCGCGGAGTTTCCTTGAGACTTCCGGCAACGTGGTGGTGGAGGCCATGCGGCGGGAAGGGTCAGACGTCGAATTGCGATTTGTCGAATGTCTGGGCTATGCCGGGACTGCGGAGATCCATCTGGGGTTGCCGCACAAGGATGCTCGGCTGACGGACATGACCGGAGAGCATGCAAGACCACTCAGTGGCGGACCTCGCTACAAGATTCCAGTGCGCCCTCAGCAAATTGTCACTATGCGATTTCGCACGGTTTCGGCGGTGGAGCCCGTTCAGCCGCTCACCGATTGGGAACCGCTGGTCCCACCCGCCAAGCGGGCTGCGCTGCGCGAGTACACCAGCGACAAAGGCCACCCGCCGCGCGGGTAGCAAGGCGTAAGCCTTTACCAGCGGAGCACCAGAGCCGCTTGCACGATGCGGGGGTTGCGAGCGGCGGTGGGCTCCAGGAACAACGGGTCGATCTGGTTTCCTTGCGCATCGAAGCGCGCCGAAGTGGAAAGGGACGAGAAATTGGCGTGATTGAAAGCGTTGTACGCTTCTAAGCGAATTTGAAGCGTCCGGCTTTTTTCACCGAGTGGAATTCTGCGGCTCAACGAGAGATCCCAGTTGTTGAGCCCCGGCAGGCGCAGGACGCCTGGGCCCATGTTCCCGAAGCTGCCGCGCGGCGGGCGGCCGAAACGTTGCTTGGGCGGAGCCGCGGGATCCAACACCATCATCCGCGCGCTTTCGGAGGGAGTGCCGGTGATGTCCTCCCCGTCCACGGTGCTGAAGCCGGGCGTGAACGGTCCGCCGGTATGCATCTTTACAATGCCGGAAAACTCCCATCCCTTCAAGACAGCTTCACCGGGTTTCCAGCCGCCCAGATTGGGTTTGGGAGCTTGCCAACTGAACCGGCCGGAAAACACATGGCTTCGGTCATAGGAGAGCGGGCCGTAATTGCGGGATCTTGCCGGCCAGAAGGGGCTGACCGTGGAGCCTTCGTTGTCGGCGATGCCGAGCACTTTGCTGAAGGTATATGAGCCGCCCACTTGTACGCCGCGCATCATGCGGCGGTTGAAGCTCGCCAGGAGCCCGTGGTAATTGGAGGTTGCGCCGAACTGATAGATCATGACGTCGGCGTAGCCCGCTAGCGGACGCAGGAAATTCGGGGGCAGCGAGGTATTGGTAGCGGTGGGATCGCGGTTCTCCGGATGCAGGTCCACGAAGCGCGCGCCCACCGGCACGGCGTTGAAGTTTCGTAAAAACGGGAGGTGGCGGGCCAGCGATCCGACATAGGAGACGTCAATGATAGCGCCCCGGCCGACCTGCTGTTGCACTCCGAAGCTGTAGTTGTACGTAACGGGCAATGGCTGGCGGCCGTACAAACCCGTGACCCGGCTGGATGGGGCAAGTACGCCGGCGCCGGAGGTCTCCGCCAGCCGGTCCACATAGCCGTAATAGACCGACGGTTGATAGACCATGGGCGGATTGCTCACCAGGTTCTGGGTGGGATTAGCGATGGTGCGGTCGAAGAAAACGCCGCCTCCGCCGCGAATCGCCGTTCGTCCCTTGCCAAACGGATCCCAGGCGAAGCCGAAGCGCGGCGCGACGGCGAGTCCGCGAGTCGTGTAGATGGATCGCGGATAACCGCCCGTGGCAGCCACCACCATGCCGTTGGCGGGGTCGCCGCGCCCCGGAGCGTAGGCGCCGATCATGACCTGCGGATACTGCGCGCCACTGATCGGGTCCACAGCCACCTTTTGCCTGGCGCTGTCGAAACCGGGCCGGAGCAAGACCACGGCCTTCGCCGGGTCGTAAGCGGAAAGCACAAACGAAGAGATCTGGTTGCGTTCGTCGTATACCGGGAGGTTACGGTAGAACCGCACACCGTAATCCAGCGAAAGCCTGCGGGAGACTTTCCAGTTGTCCTGGACGTACCACTCGATGTTGTTGAACAGATACTTGCCGCGCGGGCGCGCAGTCGCTTCCGTGTAGGTGCTGTAGATGCCCAGAATGGCGTTGGCGTAAGCGTAACCGGCGTCGATGGGATTGCGCGAGTCGCGGTCGAAGGCGATGGCTCCGCGCGTATTCACGGGCGCGCTGCGGTCGGTGCGGGCGCGTTCAAAGTACAAGCCGGTCTTGAAGGCGTGGGTTCCCATCACGCGGCTGTAGTTTTCAGCCAAGCTCACGATGGGATTGAAGATGATGGCCGGCAAGGCGGCGTGCAGCGAAGGATTGGCGTAATTCGGTACGCCGCTGAAGGTCATATTGGGGATGACGCCGTAGGGGTTGAGATGCGGATACCACTGGGGAATGTCCAGCCCGAGCGCTTTGCGGGAGACCCGCTCCGGAAACTCCACGCCGTAGTCGCTGTGCCGCTGGCTCATCCCCATGATCAGCTCATTGAAGCTGGTGGGCGAAAGGGTCACCGAGGAGTGCAGCATGATGGCCTTTCCCGGCTGGTCCCACAACACCGGCGTAAACGGGAAGTTGACCGAGCCGTTTACGAAGCGCCCGTACTGCGAGTGCTGCTGATCCGCAGTCTGGTTCATTCGCGTGTATAGTTGGACGTTCTTGCGGGGCGAGTAGTCGATACGAAGGGTCTCGGTGCGGCGGGGATAATCTCCGCTCAACGCTGAGATGTAGTTCCACTGGTACAAACGCGAGGGCATGGGATCGACGAAGTTCGGCTTGGGAAACAAATTCAAGACCGCCGGACCGGAGCGGCTGAAACGGCTGGCCGGCACCCGGTTGCCGGGGAAAGCCGCGCCGGTGAGCGGATCGCGCACCGTAAACAGGCGGGCGTTGACGTCATAGCTTTGCGAGAAATCGCCCTGGCGCTCCAACTCCGTGGGTACGCGGACCGTACGCGAACCGTAGTCGGCGAGCTGGCGCTGGAATTCCTGCGAGAAGAAAAAGAACACGCGCGAGCGGTCGGTGTTGAAGCGGCGGGGGATGTAGACCGGACCCCCAAGCGTGTAGCTGACGATGTTGTAACGGTAACGGGCGCGCGGCAGTCCGTTGCGGTTGTTGAAGAAGTTGTTGGCGTTCCAACTGTCGTGGCGGCGGAACCAGCTCGCCGAACCGCGAAACTCGCGCCCGCCGCCGCGGGTCACCACAGTGATGGTTCCGCCGGAGTTGCGCCCATGTTCGGGCGAGTAGTTCGACATCAGCACCTTCACTTCCCCGATGGCGTCCATGGAAGGCATGGTGTGGATGTAGACGTTCGAGCCCGTGTCGATGTTGGCCACGCCGTCGATGGTCATGTTCTTTTGCGTGAAGCGGCCGCCGAGAATGGAAATGCCGTCGATGCTGTTGGAGGCCGGCGCGTCCCGGTCGGTGTTGGTGTCCACAACGCCCGCCAGCAGACCCACAGCTTCGAAAAAGTCGCGGCCGCGCAGGGCGAGTTCCTTCATCTCCTCTCCGGTCATGACCGCGGCTTTCTCTCCGGAGGCGAGCATGATGGGGTTGCTTTCAGCCACCACCGAAACAGACTCGGCCACGTCGCCGATCTCGAGCTTGATGACGCGCAGGGAACGGTGTTCGCCGCTGGCGATCTCGATGCCGCTCAACCGGTATTCTTTGAATCCTTTGGCGGCAATGCGCAGGTTGAAGCGGGAGGGCGCCAGGTCGGGGAACGAGAAGAAACCTGCGCTGGTGGTCTTGGTGGTCCGCACGAAGCCCGTGCGCGTGTCTTCGAGCGTCACTTCTTGGGATGGGATCACGGCGCCCGCCGGATCCTGGACGACGCCCGACAGAGAACAGGAGATATTCTGCGCCTGCGCCCCCACCAGACTGAGGAGCGCAGTCAGGATCCACCTTTTCATTTCTGTTTACCTCTCTTTTTGAACTGCGGCTTCGATGTAGTTACGATCGAAGTAATAGAAGAACCCATCTTCGGCCCCCACCAGGAGGTCGAGTTTCCCGTCGCCGTTCCAGTCCGCCGCGTTGGGGGTCGGATTGTGGCCGGCGATCTTGTGTCTGAGAATCGTCCCGCGAAGCTCCAGCACCGGCTTGGCTTGGCTTCCAATGTTCTCGTACCAGATGGGACCGTCGTCGGAATCGCTGATCAGGTCTAGATCGCCGTCGCCGTCCCAATCCACAAACTGAATCTTGCGGCGCCCGCTGCGTCCAGCGCGTCCGGCGGCAAGGTTCAGGAAGCGCCCCCCACGGTCGACAAAAATCTTTTCGGGAGGCAGCAGCCTTAGCTCGCCGTTCCGGCGTATGCGGCGGTACAGGCACAGGTAGCCCTGGTGATTGAGCATGACCAGATCGGGCAAGCCGTCGCGGTCCCAGTCGACCACGAAAGGCGTCGTGCGCCACTGGGTGACCAGTTGTTTAGGCTTGGGCTCCCACCAAACCCAGTCGGGCTTAGGCGGACGGCCCGTCCACTCGACCTCGACGGATTGCGCGGGGGCCAATTCCGGCTGTGTCCGCGTGCCGACGTTGCGGTACCACACGACGTCGCCCCAGATGTCATTTACGATCAGATCGAGCCTTCCGTCCAGGTCCCAGTCCGCCACCCAAGGGTTGGAATAGCCCCATTTCTCCTCGGCCGGTCCCTGAATCGAACCGTTCGGTCCGGCCATGCGGCGGATGACCTTGCCGCCGGCTTTCAAATAGCCGCGGTTTTCGAAATCCGGCCGCTCCTTGGTTCCGATATTTTCGAAAAACTGTATGTAACCGGCCGAATTTCCGGCGATGATGTCCAGCTTGCCATCTCCGTTCCAATCCACCGCCACCGGGCGCGAGAGGGCGCCGCTTTTCACATACGGATCGACCTGCTCCAGGTAGCGGCCTGCTGCGAGTTGCGGTTCCCGCCCGCGCGGCGCCGTGTTTTCAAATAGCGTCACCGTGCCGTCTTCTTCGGCCACCAAGAGCGAGTAGCGGCCGTCCGGATGAAGCTTGGCGACGCGCGGCTGAATCATGCACAAGTCCATGTGAATGGGCTTGCCTCCGGCGGTGAGAGGGCGGCCCGGATCGAGTCCTTTGCCGTTGTTGCGGAAGATGGTTACCGAATCGATAAAAGACCCGGCGATCAGGTCTAGCCGTCCGGTACCGTACCAGTCCACCGGATTCGGGGCGGGAGAGCCGTACTGGTCGATGGGTTTGCCACCGGCTTCCACCTTGACCGGCTCGGCGTAGACGGGATTCTGATTGGTCCCGATGTTGCGGTGGAACCACACATAGCCGTGCAGCGGCCCGCGCGTCCAGCGGCCTTTTTCGTCGTAGGCGTCATCCCAACCGTAGTCGCGCCAGTCGCTGACGCCCGCCAGAATATCAATGCGGCCATCTCCGTCCCAGTCCACCGGATACCAGAGGTCGTCGCGGCCCACCCAGTAGCTGCGTGGCAACTTCACTTTGACAAACTTCGACATCCGGTTCGCCCGCACATCGCTGTAGTAGCCGCCGCTGACCACCAAGTCGATGGCGCCATCGCCGTTGAAATCGGCGGCCACCATATCCTTGTGTCCACGGCCGAGCCAGATGGCCCGGTCAAACAGCGGTTTGGCGTTCGTACCGAGGTTGCGGAAATAATAGGTT
>Ga0101944_10007817_pt1 | contig 10500 bp, 8 predicted proteins | sample DewCreD2012metaG_FD_75245 | JGI IMG/M metagenome (GOLD analysis project Ga0101944, IMG submission 75245) | Hot spring sediment bacterial and archeal communities from British Columbia, Canada, to study Microbial Dark Matter (Phase II) - Dewar... ...
AGCAGGCAGAATGGGATGATGCTTTAGAGCATTTCCGACGATCGGCGGACTTACAAATAGAATTAGGGGATATCGAAGGAATGATCGAGGTGGATGGTAACCTCGGTTTGTTAGAATTAGACCGCGGCGATACGGCAGAGGCTCATCATCATCTGGCAGAAGCGTTGAAGAACTCTCGTCAAATTGGTCATGCCCATCATATCGGTTTCTCTTATCTGTATCTTACGTTGTATTATTTGACTGTGGAAGATTGGGACACCGCTCTCGAGTATTCGCGGTTGACATTTGATATTTTAAAAGATCTGGGGGTAGAAAGTGCATTAATTGAACTTTACACCTATACCGGACTGATCTGGTTTGGGAAAGGGAATTTGGAGCTGGCAAAAAAATGGGCAGTTGAGGCTTTATCGTTATATGATAAGTTGGAGAAAGGGAGTGCGCCGCGTCAGGTTGAGGAACAGGCTAGAGCCCTTCGTCTATTAGGCATGATCTGTTTGCAAAACAATGAACTTGAAGATGCTGCGAACTATTTCCAAAAAAGCGAGGCTATTTTTGTTTCCGCAAATAACTTGCTGGAACAAGGGAGAACGGCGGTATGGCTGGCAAGGCTGGCTTTGGCGCAAAATCAGACAAAACCCGCCGAAGCGTTATTGAAGAAAGCGTCTGATATTTTCAAACGATTGGGTGCAAGATTAGATTTGCACAAATTGGAAACCATTAATTGGAATTAATCCATCAAAACCCACCATCTATCAAAAGATCGTCGATGGTGGGTTTTGGTTTTATTGGCGAATCCTATCGATTATGGTTCTTCTACCCAGATGCCAAGAGCAGCTTTTGTCTTCGTTATGTCCGGAGATTTGCCGAGGAGGAAATTGGTGACGAATGCCTGACTGGCATATTCTGTTTCTGCCCAAGGCTCAGAACCAGTCCAGGCAGAAAATCCGCCGCTCCAAATCCCATAAGCTCCGCTCCACAACCCGTAAGCACCGCTCCAGAGACCGTATGCTTCGGTGGAGACGTTGAAACTGCCGCTCCAAATACCATAAGCCCCGCTCCATAGTCCATATGCATCGATCCATGAACCATACCCCCCGCTCCAAATACCGTATGCACCGCTCCAAAGTCCGTAAGCTTCGGGTAGTAAGTCTTGTTCATCCACTAAATAAAACTCACCGGTTTCGGGGTTATAGCTGGTATAACCTTCATAATGAATATCCCCAGCCAAGTCAGCCCAAATATCCATGTTGGCATTGGCTTCGCCTACGATATCGGAGAACACAGCATCTGGGGCATTCAACCTGCCGGCGCCTTGCTGCCAAATGCTGTACAATGCGCTCAAATCTTCTGGGTTGACCCACGGCATCGCTGTGATCATCAGACGGTATTTGACCTGTTCAGGGGTGAGATCGGGTTGGTTCGCCAGAATCAATGCAGAAACCCCAGAAACAACCGCCGCCGCCTGTGAGGTCCCTGCCATTGAAAAATACCGATTGGAAATCCAATTTGCCTCATGCTGTCTGGCAATATAACTGTTTCTTGCCATTAGCGAAACCATATGGGCGCCTGGAGCAACGAGGTCGGGTTTAACAAAACCATCTAAGGTGGGTCCGGCTGAAGAGAACGGTGTGATATAGTCGTCGTTCCAATCTAACGGCGTGAAATTATCGGTGAACGCCCCAACGGTGATTACATACGGATTATTTCCCGGCACGCCGATACTCATGGGTCCGGGACCGGTGTTACCGGCTGCGACGACAACGATGATTCCCTCAGCCCAAGCCCGGGTCACAGCCAGGTTGAGGGGATCTGCCCAGTAAGGAGATTGCACCGGGGCACTGATGGACAGGTTCATGACGCGGATGTTGTATTTATCTTTGTTATTAATGACCCATTGAATACCCTGAATCACACGTTCGTACGTGCCGGCACCTTTCTTATCGAGTACACGGACACCGACCAGTTTTGCAGATGGGGCGATGCCGTTCCATTCGCCGTCTGCGCCGATCTCACTGTTGAGGATAATACCGGCGACATGGGTACCATGCCCATTGGGATCAATGGGTATTTTCGATTTATCAACGTAGTCGATCCAACCTGTGATCCTATTTTTGTATTTGGTGTCTCTAACGATATGGTTATCGAGAAGGATGCCGGTATCCACCACCGCAACGGTTACACCTTCACCCGTAATATTCTCTTCCCAAACCAAGTCGGCGCCAATGGTATCCGGATAATCGGTTTCGGGAATTTTGATCTTTTTCGTTAATGTCTCATCTTTTGTGAGGGAGACCTGACCGTTTAGGAAAAAGGACAGGCTGGGATTTGTGCGAAGCATACAGGTTTTCACCTGTTCTGTAACATTGGCGCCAATTGCATGGATGATGTCTAACTCAGATGTCAGGGCGCCGCCACAAGTTTTGAGGGTGTCTACCATTTCGGGGATGGAATCCCCGCGAATAATGACCGAAAAGTTAGCTTGTTTTAGAGAGACTTGTAAAGATGTTGGCGATCTCCATCCGATCGTTAGGATGAAGCTTAACAGGATCAAAACGGTAAGCCATCGAATTTGTTTTGGAGTATTCATCTTACACCTCCGTAAGGAACTCTTTCAAAAAATAAATCCGGCGAGCCATGTGTCAAGCTGCCGGAAATCATGAAGAATCAAGTTTTATTCTGGCAGCCTGGCTATCATCGTCATAATGACCTTAGATCCATGGCTTTGCGTCCCCGATTTTCATCGGGTTTGCCTTTATCAGTTAATATTACAATTATCTTACAATAATAATATCACATTCCTATAAAATTACAATAGGCAATTTACTATAATTTTACTTAATGCGGAGATCGTAAATCCCATCTATTACCGCATAAGTCTCTTGGCAATTGGGACATTGAAGCGTTGGGGGAGTATCGGGTAAAGGGGAGAAGCGACAGGCAGGACAACGGAAAATCGTCCCACCCGTAAATTTGGGTATTTGGTTATTGGTGTGAGAACGGATAAAAACGCTTGGACTGTACTGCCAAAGGCTGCCTGTTGATTGTAATAAAGTATCTAATTTCACCAGGATATGAAGCGGGATCGTCCTTTTTAGCAATCCGATTCTTAAATATGAGACGGCCAGTTGTTGTTCGATGACATAACCACATTCATGCAGCCAGGTGCTTATTGTTGCCGGGTGAAAATCAAAATTCAAAGGAGCAAATTCAATCGGTTCGGGAGAAAAAGGATCCCAGGATTGCCGTTTGAACAGGTATCGCAGGATAGATTTGATGTTTCTTTTGTTGGGATATTCCAGGATAAAGACGGCGTTCTGATAAAGTGTCAGATTGATTTCTTTTAATGCCAAACGGGCGTTTGCCATGTGATGCAGAGTTCGGATCATGGTCGCGGCGTCAAACACCCCGGCGGCAAAGGGCAGGTGATAAATATCCGCTGCGACATACCGATAACGGCTGTCCCTTCCTAATTTTGCCTGTGCCTGTTGCAGCTGGCTTAGGGAATAATCCACCAGGGTAATTTGATTGAAGCCGGAATATCGATGGGTATTTCTGCCGGCGCCGGCTCCCAACTCCAAAAGATAATTACCTTGGGCTGGCAGTAGTCTCTTTAAGGCAACAGCTTCAACTGCGTCTTCGTATGCTCTTCCACCCTTTTCCCAGAATGATTGCTGATAATCTGAGCCTTCGTAGTTACAGATGGGAGGGGTTTCCATAATCGCCTTATCCGTGGAAAAAATACGTCCGAATAGGATTGCCGGCGGCGCCCAATGTTACCTCCTTACCGTTGCTTCCTCTCGGACCTGGCGGGGTTCGAAGGACACTGCCGCGCCGGTCCCACCCGGACGTGTTGTAAGGATACCGCATCTGGTATAGACTGTCAACCATTTATTCGAGAATTTCCAGACGTGCTAACGAAGCCAGTAATCGTTTTAGTCCGACGCTATCAAAAATAACGTCCACGGTCTCTTCGTCATCCCGGATGCGGCTTTCGATGACAATTCCTTCTCCCCATGATCCGTGAAAGACGCGCATCCCTGAGCGATATTTTAACGGCTGCTGCCGGGATATATTTTCAGAGGCGATCCCGGTTGCAGCCTTCCATTTTTCTGGCTTGAATTTTGATGGTTGATAATCATGGGACTTCGACCATACGTAAGAGGGTCTACCTGAGCGTTGGAAAAGTTTTTCTGGAATATCTTTTAGAAAACGAGAAGGGGTGGTGTAATCGAACGACCCGTATGTGCTCCGGCGTTCGGCACGGGTGAGAAAGAGTCTGTTTTTGGCGCGGGTGATACCAACGTAAAATAACCGGCGTTCTTCTTCCATCTCCTCGGGTTCATCAAAAGCGCGGCTGTGCGGTATCAAGCCATCGTCTACGCCGACAATAAACACGATGGGGAACTCTAAACCCTTGGCAGCGTGAAGGGTCAATAAGGTTGGGGCATCCAATGCTTCAGGGATGGTATCTTGGTCGGAGACCAAAGCGAGGTTCTCTAAGAAACCTGCCAGACCAATTTCGGAATATTCATTGGTCAGCCGGCGGAACTCCTCTAGGTTGCCGCGTCGGTCAATCTCGTCTTCTTTGCTTTTTTGGTCATCCTCGATGTATCCTACATAATCAATATCCTCAACGACCCTGGAGAATAAATCCGGCAGGCTGAGGAATTCGCGAATGTCACACCAGCCGGCATATAATGAGCCGAACTTCGCTAAAATCTGGGCCGAGCGGTTGGGGAATGACTGCCAAAAGGGAGATTGTTCTTCGTTTTGCCCCAGGTCTTTAAGGATGTCTGTAGCAGGGATATGATACTGATGGGCAACATCGAGCAGATTCTGGTAGGTTTTATCCCCAATACCTCTTTTGGGTACATTGATGATTCTAGAGAGGCTGACTTCATCTGCGGGATTATAAATCAGGCGCAGGTAGGCGATCATATCTTTTATTTCTCTTCGACCATAGAAACGCTGAGCGCCAACCAGCCGGTAATTCATTCCAGCTCGAAGGAATGCTTCTTCGTATAGACGTGATTGAGCATTCGTCCGGTACATGATGGCGAAATGATTTCCTTTTGAATTTCCTGATGAGATCAGTTTTCGGATGGTATCAACAACGTAAATCGCTTCGGATAGATCATCTGGGGCTTCGTGGATTACGATGGGATCTCCGGTAATCCCCCGTGCTGAGGATAAGAACTTGGGGGTGCGGTTTGGGTTATGGTCAATAACAGACCGGGCAGCATCCAATACCCGCTGGGTGGAACGATAGTTGATCTCGAGCAATATTTTTTGCGCCTCCGGAAAATCATCTTCAAAGCGCAGGATATTCCGGTAATCTGCACCGCGCCAGCGATAAATGGATTGATCTTCATCTCCCACCACAAATATATTTTTATGATAGTAGCTTAATAATTTCAAAAGTTCATATTGGACAAAATTGGTATCTTGAAATTCATCTACCAGGATGTGATGAAAACGTCTGGAATAGGATTCGCGGATTTCCTGGTGATCGGCTAACAAGCGGACGGTCCACAGCAGCAAGTCGTCGAAGTCAAGGGCATTGTTGTTCACCAGCAATTGCTGGTAGTGTTGGTAGATTTTTCGAAAACGTTCGTCCCGATATTGGTTGATGGTTACGTCTTCCGGTAAAATCAGGTTATTTTTTGCTGCTGAGATTGCCTGCTTAACCGAAAAAATCCTGGGTTGTTTTTCATCCAGGTTCAATTGGTTATATACCTCTCGTAAAGCTGCGTGTTGATCGTCTTCATCATAGATTACGAAATTCGGTTGAAAAGGTAAATGCCCTGCTTCCCGCCGCAGGATACGGGCGCAGATTGCGTGAAACGTACCGAGCCAGATATCGTTTCTTTGGCTGCCCAGCATATGATTAATGCGATTCTTCATTTCGTTAGCAGCTTTGTTGGTAAATGTTACAGCCAGAATGTTGTACGATGGAATACCCAACTTTTGGATAATGTATAAAATCCGGTGTGTTAGAACGCGCGTCTTGCCTGAGCCGGGACCGGCTAAAACGAGAATTTGACCTGGGGGTGCGGTTACCGCCTCTTGTTGTTGGGCATTTAAATCCTTTAAATAATCCATGCCGGTATCCTTCCTATGGGAAATCGTGTATCATTCTAACAACGAGAGATTGAGGTGTCAACATCGATAGGCATTCTGATTGTTAAAATCTTACGGGAGAAGCCAAATCAAGTAAAATACAAGGAATATCGATATTGAAAGTAAGAAGATGAAAAACTGGGATTTGATCGGACATGAATGGGCAGTGCAGATGCTAAAGCAGCATCTGAAACAGAATAATATCCGCCATGCGTATCTCTTTACCGGTCCGATGGGAGTCGGTAAACGTTCGCTGGCATTGCGTTTTGCAATGGCTTTAAGTTGTAAAAACAGGTCGGATGAAATGGAACCTTGTGGAACCTGCAGAACATGCCGGCAGATCGAGTCAATGCAATATGTTGATTTAACCGTCGTTCAAGCCGAGACGGTTGGAGGAGTTCTCAAGATCGACCAAATTCGCGAGATGCAGCATATATTGCAATTGACCCCGTATGAAGGGGGGTATCGATTTGCTTTAATATTACGCATCCATGAGGCAAACCAGAGTGGTCAAAACGCTCTTTTAAAAACTTTAGAAGAAGCTCCAGATAAAGTTGTTTTGTTACTCACAGCTGAAGTTGGTGAGCAATTATTGCCCACCATTGTCTCGCGGTGTGAGTTATTCCGATTGCGTCCGGTGGCATATCAACCATTGGAAAGCCAGTTACAAACCCGATTTCAAATTGATCCGGAAAAATCTAAATTCTTGGCTCACTTATCGGCAGGAAAACCCGGTTTGGCGATCAATTACCTAACCCGTCCTGAATTATTGGAAGAACGGCGCAAATACCTGGATGAATTGTTGTTGTTAATCAATTCAACCAATGGACCGAGAATGATGTTTGCTTATGATCATCGCGACCGTAGAGAAAAAATGCGCAAGGCTATCTATATTTGGTCATCCTTCTGGCGCGATGTCATGATGAGATCTTCAGGAAGTCAAGCGCCTTTGGTTAATCTCGACTATTCCAAACAAATCGATTGGTTAGCTCAGAGGGTTTCAACCGCTAAAATTCAAGAAATTTTGGCAGGATTAAGCGACAGGTTGCAGGCGTTGGATTCGAATGTCAATGTAGAATTGTTAACCGGTGTACTCCTTCTCGATTTGCCCCATTTGGATATAAAAGACGCAGTTTTAGATTAGGTAGATAAAACGCCCCGTTACCATCGTAATCGGAAGGGCATACCGCCTTGATGTAGATTAACGGATTCCGGCTTATCGGTCCAGATACCTGCGATAGAGGCACCGCAGTTCGTACACATTCCATCAGCGGTAAGATGGTAAGCCTGAACGGTATAACCGCGTCTTTTAATTAACAACGTATGACATGCCGGGCAGTGGGTATCTTCTAATGAGCCAACTTTGCCGGGTAAATTACCGGCGTATACATAATGAAGACCCGCTTCCTGTCCAATTTCGGCTGCTTTGAGCAGGGTCTGGGCTGAGGTAGGGGAACGATCGGCCATCTTATAGTCCGGATGGAAGGCAGAAACGTGCCAGGGAATATCTGGGCTTACCGAGGCAATATAACGAGAAGCCTCCCATAGTTCGTCCGGGCTGTCGTTATAACCCGGGATGACCAATGTAACCACTTCTACCCATAGACCGATATTAAATGCCATTTTGATAGCATCCAATACATGATTTAATCTCCCGCCCAGTTCGCGATAGTTCTTTTCCTGCATTGTTTTTAGATCGATCTTGAATGCATCCAGATAGGGGCGCAAATAGGTTAGGACTTCGGTTGTGGCATAGCCATTGGAGACATAAACGCAGCGCAATCCTTCTGATTTTGCTAAGCGGAAAATATCCACTGCCCATTCGGTTGTGATGAGTGGTTCGTTGTAAGAAGATGCAATGGATTCGGCGCCGCTTCTTTTTGCATAATCGACGAGCTGCTGCGGTGTTACCGCTTGAAGATATTCGATGGGTATTGTTGCCCGGTTATCTCGTAAGGTTTGGGTGGTAATCCAGTTCTGGCAAAAACTGCAATGGAAATTACATCCAAGCATACCAAAAGTCAGTACGTTGGTGCCTGGCAAAAAATGTGCCAGCGGCTTTTTCTCGATGGGATCCACTTGAGCAGAAGAGACATACCCCCATGGTACATACAGGACTCCATCGCGGTTGTGTCTCATTAGGCATACCCCTCGTCTGCCGGGTTTAATCAAGCAGCGATGGGCGCAGGCATGACAGCGGACATCTTCATTCTCTTTTGTATAAAGGATTCCGGGTCTTGTAAATTGATCCAAATATTCTTGTAAAGATGTCATTTTACTAGCACCTCTTTTATATTATAATCATATTGGTTTCATATGGATTAAAGAAAAATACAAGTCAATTCAGGGTGATATAAAAACGAAGATCTCTAGAATGGAGACATGACAATGAAAAAAGAAGAGAAACCAGGTTCAAAAGCCCCAATGGAGCGAAGAAAGCTAAAACGAAGACATTTGATCTATTATTTAAGAGTTTTTGATCGGGAAACCAATAATTTGCTGGGTCACTTGGTGGATATGACACCGGATGGAATTATGTTAATTTCGGAGACGGCGATTCCGCTTGGCGTGGTGTATCACCTGAAAATGAGCCTGCCATCGGAATATGACGGTCAACCATATCTGGAATTTGATGCCAAGAGTCTTTGGAGCGCGCGGGATATTAATCCAGATTTTATCAATACCGGTTTTTCATTGATCAATATTGACAGCCAGGCTGCTTCTGTCATCTCAGATGTTATTAATGACTATGGTTTCAAAGATTGATCGATTGCAATATTTTTAGCTCCTTCTAAAAAGGACAAAAAGAAATATAGAAATGGAAAAAATCCTTCTCGATACCGATATAGGCTCAGATATTGATGATGCAGTGTGCCTGGCTTATTTATTAGCCAATCCTGATGTGGACTTACTAGGAATCACTACCGTTACAGGAGAAAGTAGACGCCGGGCTCAGATGGCGAGTGCGTTATGTCATGTGGCAGGGAAGAAGATTCCCATTTATCCGGGCGTGGAAACGCCGTTATTAATTTCCCAAAGACAAGTGATTGCACAGCAAGCGGATGCGCTCTCGGGTTGGACGTATGAGAGAGAATTCCCCGAAGGGCAGGCGATTCCTTTTCTGCGGGATATCATTCGCTCTAATCCGGGGGAAATTACTTTATTAACAATCGGCCCATTGACCAATATCGGACTATTATTTGCGATGGATCCAGAAATTCCAGGCATGTTGAAAAAGCTGGTAATGATGTGCGGGGTGTTTAGCAATAAAACAGCCGGTGCTGGACCTTTAGAGTGGAATGCGATGATCGATCCGCATGCAACGGCAATTGCATATAGACATCCGGTCAAGGTTCATCGATCGGTTGGTTTGGATATATCCATACAAGTTTCGATGCCGGCGGAAGAAGTAAAAGAACGCTTCCAGCACGAGCTTCTGCGTCCGGTTTTAAGATTTGCCGAAATTTGGTTTAAGACGGTGAACCGCATCATCTTCCACGATCCGCTTGCAGCTGCAACAATCTTCGATTCACAGATATGTCAATTTGAACGAGGAACAGTTGAGGTTGAATTGACCAGCCCCAAATTATTAGGGATGACTCATTGGTGCGCTTCTAAGAGTGGGACTCATGAGGTTGCCTGCTCAGTTGCACCCGAAAAGTTCTTTGACCATTATTTTCGAATGTTCGTTTAGATGCGAAGGTATTCTTGAGGATTTACTGCTCAAGTCAATTATAATTCTTATGTTATACTTTAGGAGATCATGAAGAAGTCTGTGATAGAAAAGGTAAGGAGATAGTCAGATGAAGACTTTGCTCTTGATGCGGCATGGGAAATCGAGTTGGAAAGATAAGGATTTGCCGGACCATGAACGCCCTTTAAAGAAAAAAGGCAAGAAAGATTCGGAAAAAATGGCTAAGTTGATGAAAGATAAAGAGCTGATACCGGGGTATGTTCTATCCTCAACGGCAAAAAGAGCGAAAATGACCGTAGAGGAAGTAATCAACCAAATTGGTTATCAGGGCGAAATAAAATATCTTGATGTTTTATATCAAGCTGAGCCTAATGATTATGTCAGTGTATTAGCTGAGGTGCCTGATGAAGTTGATAATGTCCTCATTGTAGGGCATAACCCTTCTTTGGAAGCGTTTGTTCAAATTTTAAGTAACGATATCGAATCATTACCGACCGCCGCCCTCGCCAGGATTGATTTAGCGATTAATAGCTGGAAGGAAATGGGAAGTAATTCGTATGGCAAGTTGGTCGGTTTGTGGACCCCAAGAGAATTAGAAGATTAATATTTTTTTAGTAGATTATTTTTAATAAATCCTGACCTAATGAGGTCGGGATTTTTTATTTCAATCCTTTAATAAAACTCAT
>Ga0101944_10007818_pt1 | contig 10497 bp, 6 predicted proteins | sample DewCreD2012metaG_FD_75245 | JGI IMG/M metagenome (GOLD analysis project Ga0101944, IMG submission 75245) | Hot spring sediment bacterial and archeal communities from British Columbia, Canada, to study Microbial Dark Matter (Phase II) - Dewar... ...
GTTCCGCTCGACGACGCGCGGAACATGATCGCCGACACGCTTGCTGCTCACGCCCCGATTGCAAGGGAGCGCGGAATCACAATCGCGATAGAGGACTTTGATCCATCGCCGACGCTTATCTGTTCTGCCGCAGACTGCCTGGCGATTCTCAGGAGGGCGAGGGGCGCAGTGAAGCTGGTTTTCGACACCGGCAACTTCATGGCGGTCGGCGAGCGGGCGGATGCAAACCTTCCGCTGATGTACGACTATATCTGCAGCTTCCACTTCAAGGATTACGGCCGCGACCCCGCGGATCCGTCCCGGCGCAGGGCGTTCCCTCTCGGAAAAGGCGAGACTCCAAACGCGGCCGTGGCCGCCGAAATACTGCGGCGCGGGTATGACGGCTGGGTCGCGCTGGAGTCGCTCTCCGGCCTTCCAGCGCGGGAGGCCATTCCGTCGGATATGGCGATGCTCAGGAATTGGCTCAGGCTTGCGTAGTCCGGTCTTCCTCATCAAAAAACGCAGTGCAAAATGGCCCCATCCCGAGAGGCGAACCAAGCTGCATTGGAGGAGACCAGGCAAAAAGCCTTAACCGGCGCGTTGAAAGCACGGACGAATGTCCAGGAGGCGCCGCCATCGCAGGTCTTCAGCAGCTCGGCCGAAGAGGGTCCTGCATCAATCAAGAGATAACCGAGGTTTTCGTCAAAAAAATGCATGTCGACCAGGTTGGAATATGATTTGACGCCGGCGTTCTGTTTTTGCCAGGTAACTCCGCCATCCTTAGTCGCCCAGAGACCGCCATCGTGATTCATAACGGGCCGCATCCATCCGAGCTTTGGAGTCAGGAACTGAATCTGCGCCAGATGGCCGCCATTCTGGATGTTCGTGGCCAACCATGTCGCGCCGCCGTTGGTCGTGAAGGCATAGCGTCCATAATTGCCAGCCAACCAGCCATACTGATCATCCAGGAAAAACATTGTCTCATAATCATTGCGTGGTAGCGTTCCGTGCCATTTCTGCCATGCCCCACCCGCAGTGGAAACGGCATAGAGCGATGCGCCGCACCCCGGCGTCTGAATCTGAAAGTAGCGGTTGCTGTTAACGGCGCCGGCGCCGAAATAGTAAAAATTGCCAGGCAATTCAGGCGCCGCCTGCCATGTCTGACCGCCGTCTCCTGTACAAAGCAGACGATCCCTGCTTACAACCCAGCCATGCTTCGGATCCCTAAAAAGTATTTGTTTGAAACTGGCGGCAGTCGGGTTGGTCTGGACAATATGATGCCATGTTCGTCCTCCATCCGTGGTGCGCAACAACAGATTGGAATGACCGCCGGCAAAGCCGACCTGCGGCGCGCCACCGCCAGGCACGGAAGCTTCGCAGATGAAGAAAATGCAATCCAACGGCCGATCGGCACGGAAAACAACGCAGGAATCCGGATGTCCGGAATCTGCCTTGCCTTTTGGAGAAACTGAGTTCCGCGCTTCATGCTTGCGCTGGCCGCATCCGCTTCCCGAGCAAAGAGCCACAAGCGCCATTCCTGTCAACAGGCATTGCCGCATCTTCATTTTACATCTGCCTCCCAATGATTCAGCCCGGAATCTTGTCATTGGCCTTCATCGGGCCGGAATTCAACATTCCGGTCCTTTCTACAGTAGAAGAACCTATTGATCAGGTAGCTTTGCGCTGCCAGTCTGAGCTATTTTTACGATATCCCGTGATGTAACCACATTCATATTGGCGGCGGCATACGCCACCATGCTCTCGTACGCTTCCATGATCTTTCTCTGTTCCTCAGGACTGCGTCGCTCAGCAGGGTTGGGCGCATGGAGATTGTATGGGGCTGAGAGCGGAACATCGAAATGACGCCCGCTGAAGTAATAGGCTTTCCACGATTCCGGCCCGGAGTTGTAAAAATTGTTCTCATGAATCAATACAGTAATGAAAGGCGGCCTCGAGTTGCGCCAGCCTGCCGCCTCGCTTTTCAGTCTGGCAAGCGGATCAAATTCTCTGGCGTCAGGTCCCATCAGCCTGTCCCACCAGAAAACCTCCTTCTGGCCGCCTCCAGCCCGCCAACGGGTTATGCTGAAATCGCTGGGACGCACCAGCAGGCCCTGCCGGTATTGAAAGGGATTGTCTGGATGTGTGCCTTCTTCATGATAAAGGACCTCCATCCTCGCCCCCAACGCGTAGTAAATCTCCTCACAGAACCTTCTGATTCTCTGATCACACTGCGGCGAGACACACACCGGCGCTGTCTGGAACACCTTGGCAACATAGGTGTAGCCCCCGGGCTTCGACCTGTCCAGATCGCCCGTGGCAAGATCAAGCCGGTAGGTTTCGTAATCCTTAACCGCCTGTTTCAGGGCAGCATCATCAAGAGCCTTCAATCTCTGATCGAAATTCAGATAAATGGGCGATGGCGGCCGAACATGGTAACTGATGGTCATGCCGCTCTCTTTGAGGACCTTGATTACTTCCGGTCTTTTTTGCGCATATGCCTCGGTTATCGGCGCGGTCAGATAAAAATCACCCCGTACCTTGTATTTGCTGAAGATGTCTACCAGCTTCAAAATTGTATTGGCGCTTTCATCGAGATTGACCCAGTCGTGTGTGTTAATGGCGAATGTAATGTAAGGTTTGCAGCGGGTGGATGCATTTGATGAAGACGGCGCCGCACTGGTTGCCGCCTCCCACTGCTTTTCCCATGCGGCATATTTGCCAGCCATTTCCGAAAAAGTGGCCCATTGCAATTTGCCCGCGGCCACCAGAGGATCAATCACTCTTGTCAACCAATCATCAAGAATCTGAACCCCCTGGCCACCGGGAGCCTTCAATTCGCCTGGGTGCAAGGTGATATGAAAGACATTGATTTTATCTTTATTGGCCGCATACAGCGAGCGCTCCAGTCCGTCGGTGAGATAATCGAAGTAGGCTGCGATTCCGTTTGCCTTGCGTTCCTTGAAATCGGCGCTCCTGAAAATACCATCCGGCAAATAAATTATTTTCCCGGCCGGGTCATGCCTTGCAAATTCCGTTACATCCCCCTCGCGCGGTTCGCCCGCAGGCCGCCACGGGTTCACCGCCAGCAGCAGCGGATCGGCCTCCTGCTTTCTTGGATTCTTGTAGTCACTCATGATTGTCAGACCCGCTGACGAAGCCGCTTCCAGGATGTGTGGATAAATATTGCCCCCGCTCCAATAACTCACATTTTCTGCTCCAGCTCTGCGCAACCACTCTATTTCCTCCCTCATGACGGCGCTCCATACAGAGGGCGCCAGCTTTTCGCTGTTGCTGCCCAGGTGCGCATCCTCATGGAAATGAAGCCCGATCTCGTGCCCTTTCCCGGCCAGTTCCCGAATGATTGGTTCGTTATTCTTGCAGCAGGAACTGGTGAAAGGAGTCTGCGCCTGAACAGTCATTTTGCCATGGTGTTTTTCCACGATCATGGCAATTTGCCTCAGGAAAAGGCAATGCAGGCGCAGGAAGGCAGGGTCGTTATAGTCCTCGCGTCCTTTTGATAGGCGCCTGCTATCAGGTTTCTCAACCAACGAGCTTGGCTTTGCGCCAAACGGTTCAATATGAATACCCACACAGAAAAGCAGGGGAGCCTGCGGGCTTCCAGCATCGGGAGCGACACTCCTGGACAGGCCCGTCTGAGAGCCTTGCCTCCCGCTCAAGGGTGGTGGCCACTTTTTTGCACGCGGAGCCGATGCGCCTTCTGCCATCAGGAGAAAAGGCCACAGACAGAAAGCAAACAGCATTGGCAGATATTTTCTCACAAGTGTTAAGTCTCGCAACACAGGAACATCCCCTTTGCCATCCGGCTGTCAGCGGCTGCGCAATCACCACATTGCAAAGCCCTTTCTAAGCTCTGATTGAGCCAGGACGCCTGGAAATCGACTTGTGTTTCTAGCCGCGTATGTTCACCTGTGTTCATAGTCCGAATATTTATGTATTCAAAAGCCATTAGCTTACTATATCACAGGCAGGCCATCCTCGAACCATAAAATCCGGCTTCACACGCTACCAGCCGAAGATGTGAACGTTCGTTATGAAGTCGCCGGCAAACCTGTTCCTCAGATCGAGAATCATCAGGGAGTCAGGACGCTTGTCCGTCGGCTCCCTCGGATCCCAGGCCAGATGATAGGTCGTGACCGGTTTGCCTTCGATGATGTCCAGGTCAGGCACAATCAGGTTGAAGCCGATGAATTCCCTTCCGGAGAAATCCACTCTCCTGGATTTCGTGAAGTAGCGGCTCACGTTCAGGTGCCACTTGTAACCGCTGGGGGTGCGCACCGCGCCAGCGTCCGCAGCCAGGTGCATTCCACGGCCGAGCCAGGGGATCAGAGTGGCTGAAAATGCCGGCATGTCAGCCACCTGCAGAATTGCCATGTGCACCTCTTCGTCCAGCCCGATATCCGCGAATCTTTCCGTGGGTCGGAAGTCGAACCAGAAGTTCACCCCGTCCCGTGCCCACGGCCAGAACTCCCCCGACTCGATGTCGCTGTCGAAGGTTTCGCCGTGCACAAAGAGATTCGTGCCATGCCACTCCACGGTCCAGTCCGCTACCTTCCTTCCTTCAGGCCGTTCCACCCTGGACTCCACTGTCCCGCTCACCTTCCCATCGGTGAGATGGAGCACCCTGACGCGGAACAGATCCACGATGAAGACGCTTCGCCTCGCCCCGTCGGCCAGATCGAGCACCATGGCCGCGCTTTCGCCGGGTTCCAGGCGCAGCGCCTCCTGCGGAATCTCAGGCTTCCACACGGTCTCGCCCGCCGGCACATCGAGCGCCTGCTGACCCCGGGCCTGCCCCAGGCTCCACGTCGCCGTCAGCCTGGCTGATTTCTCCGATTTGAGCACGAATGAGAGGCCGGCCCTCTCGTCGGCCATGAAACGGGATGCGAGGCTGACCCGCACGGGCGCCGGTTCGGCCGCGCTTCCGCCGCAGAGCTCCCGTCTATCCCCTCTCATATCGCCGGCAAGGTTCAGATGCTCCCAGAGCGTTCGCGCGATCCTGTACTGTCCCAGCCCTGAGGGATGCACGCCGTCGCAGCGCAGAATCTGCCCGTCGGCGAGCGACTGCTGGAATGCCTCGAACTCCTCCTGCACAGGAACATAGAAGACACCCTCGCAGGACTTCGCGATCTCCTGAAGAACCTTGGCGCACTCCTTCAGAAACTCCCGGCTTCCGCGCAGTTCGTAGATGCCGTGGTCGAACCGCTCGTCGGTCAGAGGCGGCGACAGCAGCAGCACCACCGCGCCCCCTTCGCGGTATGCCCTGACCTTCTTCTCGATGTCTGCTCGGTAGCTTTCCACGAACGGCTTTATGTCCATGCCGTACCTGAAGCTGCTGTTGATGTAGTTGTTCACACCGAGCATGATGCTGACCACCGTGGGTTTTTCCGACAGCGCTCCCTCCACATCGTGCGCCGAGGTCGCGCCTGTGACGCCGACCTGAGTGATGGCGACTGGTTCCGTTGGATGGAAGTGCTTCTGCACGAGCACAACGGCCCGGCGGTAGGTGTCGTTGTGCGTGATGCTGTCGCCATCCATTACCCACCGATCACCGGGCCGCAGGAGACTCTGTCCGGCCGCTCCGGCCCATCTGCCGGACAGCGCCAGCAGTGCCGCCGTCACGATACATATCCTGCTCATCTCCACCTATCTCCCCTTCGCCGACAGGGCGGCGATTTCAGCGTGCCTGAAACAGGACACGAGATGGTCGTTCACGATTCCCACGGCCTGCATGAAAGCATAGCAGATGATCGGCCCCACGAAAACAAATCCCTCCTTCTTCAATTCCCTGCTCATTTGAACGGATTCTCTGCTCCAGGCAGGCACATCCTCCGGGCGGCGCCACATATTCGTGCGGGGCCTTCCGCCTGTAAATCTCCACAGGCACGCATCAAGAGACCCGTATTTTTCAACAGCCCGGAGGCAGGCGCGGGCGTTCGCGACCGCCGCCTCGATCTTGAGCCTGTTGCGAATGAGGCTGCTGTCATGCATGAGCGCGGCAATCTTCGCCGGACCGTATCCCGCCACGCGCTCAGGGTCAAGCCCCTCGAACGCCCTTCGAAAGGACTCCCTCTTCTTCAGGACCGTGAGCCAGTTCAACCCGGCCTGGAATCCTTCGAGCACGAGCATCTCGAACAACCGCCGGTCGCTGTGAACCGGAACGCCCCACTCGCGGTCATGGTAAGCCACGTAGAGAGGGTCGGAGCCGCACCATTGGCATCTCGGCAAATCCGCGCGGGGCGCGTTCTTTCCTTTTCCCTTCCCGGCCACGGGAATCATCCTTCCACCACTACGCGTTTCTCTTCTCCCGGTTCAAGCAAAAGGTTCAGGCCGACCTCCTCTCCCTGAAACACGTATGCCGCAGGCTCGCCATTGAGCCACACGGCGATATGGGTTCCGACTCCGGCCGGCACCGACATTATAACCTCCATGGCGACAGGCTCTCCGGTGTTGCGAAGCCCTGCTTCGAACCTGCGCAGCGAATATCTGCCGGACACAATCAATCCATCGCGCGCCCGCAGATTGCGGAATCCGGCTTCCGATGCCGCCAGCCGGCATGGCAAGCCCCGGCCGATCCAGATCCGATGCCGCCAGAAGTCCGACAGCACAAACTGCTCGCAGCTTGCCGTCAGATACGCGCCGTGGGCCGTGGCAAAAGGCGGCAGCGCAGCCACGCCCACCGGCGCGCATTCCTCGAAATAGCCCGGGCCATGCGTCCTGTTCTCGATGGCATCCACAAAAAACTGTTCCGCCCTGTCCGGCCTGCCGATCCGGATCTCGCTGGATGCGGCCGCAAAACCTATCCATGGAATGTTGCAGGCAACTACCGGCTCCCCATGATCGCGCGTGCGGGCCATTGTCGCCGCATCAAGGTAGTCCCACGCCTCCGCGATGTAGAAGATGTTGTTCAGCCAGCACCCCGATCTTGCATCCGGCGGGGCATCTCTGTGCGACCTGTACCTTCCGTTGACCACATCCAGGCTCGTCTCCGCTGCAAGCTTCAGCCACTTCTCCCTCAGATCCGCGTCAACTCCCAATTCCGCGCTGTAGGCGGCAGCCTTGCGCAGAACCGACAGAAACATGCAGATAGTGGCGGCGTCGTTGATGATCGGAGCGTCCCCCATGATGTCGTTCTCGACTCCTCTGAGGACCCAGCGCCCCCCTTCCCGGGTCCACCACTCCTGCACAGCGGCAAGCGCCACGCGCCTGACAATCGGATAGACCTTTTCTTCGAGCAACCTGCGCCTTCCGGCGCCGGCCATCTCGTACAGGCGCGCAGCCAGGAGCGCCCTGTTGGCATCCGCCATCGGCGCCCGATCCCTTTCGGGCGAGCAGGTTGGAGTTCCATCGTAGGTCATCATCCATGGAAACGGCCTGCCCTCCGGCCGCATCACTCGCCTCAGCCATCGGAGATGCTTTTCAGCGACCTGCCACAGCCCGGCCCTGGCCGCTCCGTCAATTATGTAATGATGGTCATGGAAATTGCTGGCGCCCCATCCGTTCTGATGGAACAGCAGATACTGGGCCGTGCCGCCGCAGTCGGCGTCATTGCCGCAGCGGGCAAGATACTGGGACTTGCGGAAGAGATGCAGCCTTGCCATGAGGAATTCGTCAGCCTTTCCGAATTCGATGCCGGCGACCGAATCCCAGAATTCGGTCCACTCCCTCATGTGCCGGTCCCTTGCCTCAAACCAGTCCTGCGCTGTGAACGCGCGAAGTTCGTTCTCCAGAGCATCCCGAAGAGACTCCGCTTGCGCCATGCCGGAGCCGGCCAGCCTTCGAAAATCCAGTCTGAGAAACATTTCGGCGCAATCCTGCTTGCTGCCGGCGGCGACGATGCGCATCTCTTTTCCGGACAGCGCCAGCGTGCCGCCGTCTGCCGCGGCTCCGTAAACAACCGTGTACGGCTCGGACGGCCTGCACGGCGCATCCGCAGGAACAACAGCCAGTAAAGAGCGTTCACCGATATCCACGGAGGCGGAATCGAAAATCGGAACGCCGTGCCGGGTCTCAAGCGTCAAAATCACCGACGTACCGCGGCAGAGCGTGCCGGCGCAGGCCCTGCGGATAACCCTGACGAAAACACTCTCCCCGTCAAAGGGAGCGAAGACTTCCACCTCAACCATGGATCCATCATCGAGCCGATAGGATGTCGCCAGCGAGGCAGTCCTCAGATTCCATATCCTCCGCCAGGACCTGCCGCAATTGAAGAGCTCCGCGCCGACAATTTCCCGGCCTGAAATGTCGAATGCGATCGAGAGATATCCAAGGGGCAGAAAGTTGCGTCGCATTCCGTAGCAGTAGTCTTCCTTCCGCAGGTCCCTGCCCGTGAAAGCCGCCTCGTCCCTGTACAGGTGTTCGCTGATCATCCCATCGTGTAGAACATAAAGCTCAGCCTGCGTAACGTGAAAAGGCGCGGTCCTGCATTGATAGAATCCGGCCAGACAGTCAGGCAGCCCCTGCAGTCCGGATGCGTCGAGTCCGACCCCAAGCTTTCCGCTTCCCACATAGGCGGGCAGGCTGATCCTCGGAAAGCCTTCGGATTCCTCGACTGTGGTCCACTCGTCGAGCCTTGTCACAAGGCTGTCCTTGAATCCGAATTTTGTCATAGGTCCGAGCGCTGACGAGCCTCAGCTGGAGATCAATCCCAGCGGGTTCGCTGAATGGATCTGTTTTCCCCGTTGTCCGTATGAACTTTCCTGTGCTTGCTCTTTCAAGTCACATCGTGTCTGAACCCCGTTTTTTCGAGACATCATGCTGTCCGGCCATTTCAGTAATGTAAAATCGGCTCTCAGGATCCGAGGGCCCTGACCACCTCCATCGCCATCCGCGCCCATTCCCAGAGCCGCCGGGGCTCCCCCCTCACGGTTGTCGCCTTTTCCAGCACAACCTCCACGGGACATCGGTTCGAACAAGGCATCTTTATCCGCCGAATCAACTGGTCGCGCGCCGCGTCCAGGTCCCATCTGTCAGCGGCAATACATTCGGCGCTGAGACGGATCGAATACGCGTAGTTGAGGCCGAGCTTTTCAACGACCGCACCAATGTCGGCTCCAGGCCCCAGGCATATCTTTCTGAGGTTCGGAATCTCCGCAAGCAGCGATGGATTGGCCGCCAGGGCTTCCCCCCAGCCATAGGCTGTCAGGCCAAAGCGTTCAAGCCAGCGTTTCTCATGGGGAAAGGCAAAGGCAAGATGCTGTTCGGGAGACAGGCCGAACCCTCGGGGCGGCAATTGAGTCCATCCCCATTGGTCCTTCAGCTCGATGCGGGCTGGATTGAAATCTCGCTGCGGCAACTCGTCGCAGAACCCCGGTCCTCCGCCGGCAATCGCGGTGTTCCCATTGTTCAGGCTCAGGATGCCGGCCTCAATGCTCATGTCCAGCCGCTCCATCTGCACCCTGTAAAGATGGTCCAGCGCAGCGCGGACTCTCGCCGGAGAACGCTCAGCATTTTCCAGCACTGCCGCCTGGCCCCACTGTCTCTGGAGAGAGTCCCATGGCGAGAAAACCTGCTCGGTGACCCCGCATGGCTCCACAGAAAGAATGTCGCTGAAAACATCGTTCAGGACATCAAACTGACGCCTCGAGAGTTCATCGTCAACAGCTCCGGCGGCCAGCCCGACTCTCCCGGCACCTCCCAGAAGGCCGGGAAGGTCATCTCCCTTGAACGCCTCAAGAGCTGTTCCCTCCCTGACTGCCGCGCCATCCGCCTCCGGCGCGCCTCCGGCCATGGCAATCGGCATGCGATACACCGGCTCGACCACATCGTCGGTCCGCATATGATTCCAGCGGTAGATAAGCGCGCGCAGCCGGCGCTCCACGCTTCTTGCGAAGGGATCTTCGGTCCGCGGGACGAGTTCTCCATTGACATCCATCTCCTCCCACGGCGCGTCCGCAATACAAACCAGGGCCCGCCCCCGGCCGAGACTGTTCAGGCGCCGCCATTCGGTCTCAGTCGCGCCCTGTTCCGGCTCGGCAGCTATGTCAGCGACACGTGTGGCCAATTCTCGCAGGACGGCCCTGTCCTGTTTGCTGAATTTCATCCCAGATTTTGCGTTTGGGAAATGGCCGGATTGCATAACTTATCGGAAAAACACGGGTTCATCGCTCCGCGCGTTGGTTTCTAACAGACAGCTTCCGATCGTGGAAGCCAATTTCAAGATGGATTCTGCTCATGGCGAATGCGCAAGCGCAAGAAAATCGAGCACAGCCTCGGTTTCCATTCTTTGGCCAATATGTGATTGCTTTTGCGCTTTTTCAGGAAGAAAATGGCTCCGTCAAACGTTGAAGCAGTAGTAAACATTGCTGGAAGCATTCGAGCACACAAAAGGGAGAACAAACATGAAAGGAGAATGCGCAACCTGTTTCGTTGCCGCCGTTCTGCTCGGTTTCATGCCGGCGGCCTGGGGCAAGGTTGATCTTGTGACGTTGCCTGAACGGGCGAGCGTGCAGCTTACGATCTACAACTCTGCGGACATGACGCTTGTGAAGGATTCCAGGG
>Ga0101944_10007819_pt1 | contig 10497 bp, 10 predicted proteins | sample DewCreD2012metaG_FD_75245 | JGI IMG/M metagenome (GOLD analysis project Ga0101944, IMG submission 75245) | Hot spring sediment bacterial and archeal communities from British Columbia, Canada, to study Microbial Dark Matter (Phase II) - Dewar... ...
TCCATTCATCTCATTTTAACCATCCGCAATTATACTGATATAAGAATTTTATATTAGAGTATTGCTTTTCCAGCTAGCTATGCATTCAGGGTCGGCACTGTTAAGCGTATTATTGATATAAAAGGCAACTGCAGGACATCCGCCATGGCAGGCATTGAATCTGGGGCAGTTTTTACAGGAGTCCGGCTCAAGTCTCCTAAGCCTGATGAAAACCGGTGATTCATTCCAGATTTTTTTAAATGGAATCATTCTCAAATTCCCTGACCAGAAACTTTCAGATTGCAGGAAAGCACAGGGATAGACTGATCCACATGGATCTATGCAGCAGGTCATTTTACAGGCACCACAGAGATCAAGCCCCAGTTCCCTTCTCTCATTACCTGTAACAGAAAAGAATGAATCACCAGTTAAAACTCCCGGATGTTCGTAGAGCCATTCCGATAGGGTTTCAAGCTGAATTTTATTCAGTTTCAGAAGGTTCCAGCTAGATTGTGCCCTTCCCGATGGTCGAAAACGGGAAATTCTCAATTCTCCTCCTAGGTCTTTTGCCAATGCCTGAATTCGGTCAAGTTCCTGGAAGTTAAGCGATGTCACAACAGTATTTATCGAGAAAGGAATTCCATTGGTTGCCAGAAGTCTGATACCGCTGAGGATTTTTTCAAAGGTTCCACCGCCTCGTATTCTGTCGTTGGACTCTGGCGATGCTCCATCAAGGCTAACCTGAATATGGATAAGTGGATTGTTTGCCAGATGGATGATAATTTTGTTATTCAAGAGAATTCCGTTAGTACTGATACAGGTAACCATTCCCTTGCCATTAATATACCGAACCAGATCAAGGAAGAAATCCTTGAGAAAAGGTTCTCCTCCGCCAAAATTGATTTCGAAAACCTTTAAATCAGCCAGTTGATCAACAATTTTAATGCACTCCTCAAATGTCAACTCGTCTGGCAATTCCTCATTGCTGGCAGATAGACAGTGGATACATCTTAAATTGCATTTATGGGTTATTTCCCATGTAATGTTAACCGGTGCGGAAAGAGGAAAATCAGCATAATTCATTGACAATCATCCCATTTTTTGAAAGATTGTTTATCAATTTTGTGAGAACTTCTATCGCCACCTGGCTTGAGCAGCCAATCCTTTGCACAGCTTTATCAATTAAAGAATCAAGATCACAACCTTCTTTAAGATTTTCTGGAGCGAGCCAATTGCCACTTTTTACAAATAACAGCCTGTGAGAATCCTGTGAATAAAACAGCAATCCCCATGATTCTTTTCTAACCTGTACATTTTTTGCCAATCGATAGATCGTTTTTACTTACTCCCCGGTTTCAATTTTGATACTTGTAAACAAAGATATATTTAGCTGTTTTGAAAAACTGTACCATCCTCAGATTAGTCGCCCGAAGATTTAAGGCTGGAGCTTATTTATTGATTCAAAAGTATACGGTTATCCTGTATGATTGTCAAATTTGCAAAGATCAGATGGTGGTTATTATAAATTGCAATATTATGCTGAGTAACTCAAATAAAATGGATAATCGGACGAATATTAAAAACCGGATGGTTGAAACAAATCAACCATCCGGCAAATCACAATGCGCTTTGTAACAATTTACTTAGCAGGAGCTACCTCGAAAGGATCGGAGATAGCATCTTCCAACCCACTGCTTTTGGCTTTTAACCTATAAGTTCCGGCCTCGTCAATGTAGAGGTTTTTAAAGGTGGCTACGCCATTTACCGGTGTTTCCTGCATTTGACCGTATAATTGGACACTACCGGTTGGATTATAAAGTGCAATGCTGATCGGTTTATTATAACCAGTTACCGGGTTTCCGTCTTTATCTACTACAGTAACAACTGGCTGGGTCTTAAAAGGTTCCCAGGCTACTGCACCTCCTGGTTGCGTGGTAAAGACCATTTTGTAAACAGGTGCTTCAGTCGTTGGTGATGTTAATTGCGTCTGTGTTCCGGTGCTTCCTCCTGAACCGCAACCGGTAATGAAAATCAATGAGAGTAACACCGTTGCTGCGAAGCAAATCAGGGTTAACTTTTTCATGATCTCCTCCGACTTGAATATTTTAGCTGTGTCAGGCTAATTTATGCTACAACATAATCTTAAAATTGTAAATAATTTGTTTATGCAATGAAAAAATCGGGATGAAAATCCTGACCCGACATCTGATATATAAATGTGAGATTTGGAATGTCTTTAAATCAAGAAAATTTAATTAGAATACTTCCCAATTTCTCGTCTTAAATTTTTCTCCTCCCATACGTTCAAACATATTGACAATCTAATATGAGATGGATATACTATTTAAACTAAAATGCTGATCCAGATCGATTTAAGATTCTGTCCCTGGAGGTTTGAGCCATGGTTGAAGGCACTGGCGATGCCAACTGAAATATTGGAGACTGATTTTTAATTCTGGTATTTGTTAATTTTTAACTCAAGTAATTAAGCGTGCTTGTAATATTGGTCGACTGAGGTTCGCATAAGCAGTTTAGCGTTAAATAGTTTAGGAGGTTTACATGAAGAAATTTTTAGTTCCCCTGAGCGTGTTACTGTTGCTGGCATTCATAATCACCGGTTGTGGAGGAGGCACCACCACGCCAGCAACCACAGCTTCGACCAGCACCGCACCGACAACGGCTGCACCAACGGTTACTTCGCCGGTTGGTACAACTACTCCCGTTGCAACAGCAACAACTGCTCCACCCGCCAGCGGACAACCGAGATACGGAGGCCGGCTGAAGCTCATCGGTGGATCAAATGTTGCCAATATAGGTAATCCTGATGAAATCAGCAACCCCGGTGATGCGGCGTATGCATATCCCGCCGTAGAGGGTCTGCTCAAGATGGATGCTAAGGGCAATTTGCTACCCAATCTCGCAGAGAAGTGGGAAATTTCTCCGGATGGTAAATATGTAACATTCTATCTCAGGAGAGGTGTCAAGTTCCATGATGGCTCTCCCTTCAATGCCGAGTCAGCAAAATACAACATGGATGTCAGGATTAATACCAAGGCCTGGGCGAATTTCAAGGCGTTTTCCAGAGCGGAAGTGATTGATGAATACACGATGAGGGTATATTTCGGAGACCGCTTCGACTGGACTGCAATCAAAAGCCTTGCATATTTCTTCAGTGGCATGGAATTTTCCATGAAGGCTTTGAAGGAACAAACTCCTGAATGGTTGCGCTCCCATCCGATCGGAACCGGCCCATTCAAATTTAGAGAATATAAAAGGGACCAGATCATCAGTTATGATCGCAATGATGATTACTGGGGAGGCAAACCCTATCTGGACGGAGTCGATTTTATCATTATCCCTGATACTACTACTCAATTGTTAGCTTTTAAATCAGGCGAAGTGTACGTACTCGGAGTTCAGGCTAAAGACGCGGCAGGGTTGAAGAAAGAGGGTTACCAACTATTTGAAGGTTATGATGTCTGTTTCAATATTGGCATGATGCCTGATAGCAACAATGCTGGTTCCCCATTTAGCAAGATAGAAGTTCGCCGAGCTGTGGAATATGCCTCGGACAAGCAATCTATAGTAGATGCTATTACTTACGGGTACGGACGTGTATCCAACCAGGTATTTATTGAAAGTGAAGCTTGCTATAACCCGGATGTTGTAGGTTATCCCTACAATCCAGCAAAAGCCAAAGAGTTGTTGGCAGCCGCTGGTTATCCTAACGGTTTTAAATTCAAGTGTATGATGGTGGATGTGATGCCCCTGGATTTCCCCACCATGCTGCAGGATCAACTGAAAAAACTCGGTATTATCATGGAGTTTAACCGGGTGAGTTTGCCGCAATTCAGCTTCCAGGTTGGTCCCGGTGGTGGCTGGGAAGGCTGGGCGGTTGGCGGTACATATACTGGACCGGCTGGTGATCCAGCTGGCGCCCTGAGGAATGGACCGATTAATGAAAACACCACCTGGGTCAGCACCTGGGAACCGCCAGAGCTGATTGACCTGGCTCGTAAAGCAGCTTCCGAATTGGATCCGAACAAGCGAACTGTGATGTATAAAGAGATCTCAAAGAAGATGACAGATGAATATGCCATGGTACAGTGGTTGTACTATGTCCCATTCATTACCGCTGTATCGCCCAAACTAAAAGGGCATACGATCGGTCAGGGAGGTACCTTTGCCTACACTCATGCCTGGTTAGAGCCTTAGTTAAAGAATTATTTCAGGATTAAACAAATTAGAGGGGCAGACAATTTAATCTGCCCCTCTAATATTTCATAATTTTTCTCTTAAATGTGGAAAATATACCAGTCCTTTTAAACCCGTATGCAAGCAACCCTGTGACCGTTTCCAATATCTTTAAGCTCAGGTCTAATTTTTGAGCAATCAGGAATAGCTATCTGACAGCGCGGATGGAAATGACAGCCGGACGGAGGATTTGCCGGGCTGGGTACCTCTCCTTTCAAAACAATCCGCTGGCGGGTTTCTTCAATAAACGGATCGGGCACGGGTACAGCCGAAAGCAAAGCCTGTGTATAGGGGTGTCTGGGATTTTCATATAGCTCATCAGAATCGGCTATCTCTACGATTCTACCCAGATACATCACAGCCACGCGGTTACTGATATGCTGTACTACCGAAAGGTCATGTGCAATAAAAAGATAAGTTAATCCAAGTTTTTCCTGAAGGTCTTCCAGGAGGTTGATAATTTGAGCCTGGATTGACACATCAAGGGCAGAAATCGGTTCGTCGCAAACCACCAGGGCTGGTTTACAGGCTAGAGCCCGGGCAACTCCCAGACGTTGCCGCTGTCCACCACTAAATTCATGCGGTACTCTGTCCATCATGCTCGGATCCAGACCGACCATCCTGAAAAGGTCGGCGACCATATCATTGACTTCGCTGGGCTTAACTATATTATGTATTTTCAGGGGATCAGCTACAATGCTACCTGCGGTCTGGCGTGGGTTAAGCGAGCCAAATGGGTCCTGGAAAATAGCTCCCATAGCCCTGCGGAGGGGCCTAACTTTACCTTCTGGTAACTTAGAAATATTGGTACCATTGAAGATAATGTCACCTGCAGTGGGCTGATATAGACGAAGAATACAGCGACCGGTTGTGGTTTTCCCACAACCGCTTTCTCCAACCAGCCCGAGGGTTTCGTGCTTTTTAATTTCAAAACTGACATCGTCAACGGCTTTGATATCTCCAATTTTCCTCTGTAATAGTCCCCTGGTGATAGGGAAATACATTTTCAGGTTTTTTACTTCGACCATGATATTGTTTTGCGATAATGTGTTCATAGTTTCTCCCGCAATTCAGCATAACAGGATACAAAATGGTGATTATCCCCTATAAGTCTTAATTCAGGCCAGGGTTCTTCCTGGCATTTTTTGATTTTGTAAGCGCATCGCGGTAAAAAAGCACACGTCGGTGGCATATTAATCAGGTTGGGTGGAAGCCCTTCAATCGGGACCAGTTTTCTGGTTCCGTGTTTTTCTCCCAATCTGGGTACACTTTTCAGCAGACCGGAGGTGTAAGGATGACGGGGGTTCTTGAACAGATCTTTGGCAGCACCTGACTCAATCACGCGTCCAGCGTACATTACGTAAATCCGTTGGGCATATCTTGCCACAACCCCGAGATTGTGAGTGACGATAATCAGGGAACTTTTAAACCTGGTCACCATATCCTTCATCAATTCAAGAAGCTGCGCCTGGGTGGTCACATCTACTGCAGTCGTCGGTTCATCGGCAATCAATATTTTGGGATTACAGGATAACGCCATAGCAATCATAACCCTCTGGCGCATTCCCCCGCTGAACTGGTGAGGATAATCATCAATTCGTTTTTCTGGTTCTGGAACTCCTACCAGCCTCAAGAGCTCAATAGCTCTTTCTCTGGCGGCATTTCCACTCATTCCCAGGTGCAATTCAAGGGATTCAGTGATCTGGCGGCAGATGGTGAGTACTGGATTTAAGGAAGTCATCGGCTCCTGGAAAATCATGGCGATTTTGGCACCGCGTATTGAGCGCATCTCAGCGCCTTTTGGGTTAAATTTCAGAAGATCCTGTCCTTCGAAGATAACCTTCCCGCCCACGATTTGACCCGGTGGCGATTGAATCAATTGCATCACGGAAAGCATGGTAACCGATTTCCCGCAGCCGCTTTCTCCGACCACTCCGATAATTTCCTCTTCATCCAGATAAAAGGATACTCCATCAACTGCTTTCACCAGACCTCTGTCTGTTTTAAAATATGTTTTTAAATCCTGAACCTGTAACAAATTTCCCATATTTTCTTCCTGAATATTTTAAATTCTGGTGTTCAGAATGCTCCTCTTAGCCTCGGGTCAATTGCATCACGCAGACCATCGCCTGCCATATTGAATCCGAATACCAGAGTCATCAATGCCGCTCCAGGAGCCAACGAGAGTTCTGGATTGGAAAAAAGATAACCCTGTCCAACATTTACCATGCCTCCCCAAGAGGGTGTCGGTGGCATTACACCTATACCAAGGTAGCTTAAGCCTGCTTCACCAAGCACTACTCCACCCAATCCCATGGTAATACCTACAATCAAAGGCGGAAAAGCATTTGGGAAAATCTGAGTTAACATGATACGCCAATTGCTCATGCCGATTGCCCTGGCTGCCATCACGTAATCATTTTGTTTAACACTCAGGGATTGCCCGCACATTAGACGGCATTGCATGGCGATGCCACCAAAACCCAGGGCAAAGATTACAACCGGAATTCCACCTCCTGCCAGACCAGCGATCAGGAGTACCAGTATGATGCCTGGCAGAGCCATCAGAGCATCGGTAATACGCATGATGATGGTGAAAACCCAACCTCCAAAGTAAGCTGCTGCCAGTCCCATGATTGTACCCACCAGTGCCGAAGAGAAAACCGCACTAAAACCTATCAGCAATGAAGTTCTAGCGCCATAGACGATCCTGCTGAAAGTATCTCTTCCGGTTGAATCAGTTCCCAACCAGTATTTTGCCGATGGGTGGGCAAGTGTATCTTTAGCATGTGTTTCCAGAGGATCATAAGGAGCGATAAGAGGTGCAAAAATAGCCACCACGATCCAGATCATTACCAGCACAAATCCAATCAAAGACAACTTCCTGCCAAAAAATACTCTGGCTATTCTACGCCATTCACTATAGCGAGGAGTGGTTATTGCCGCAGGAATCTCTACGGCTCTGGTTTGTGAAGGTGCCGATCCCATTTCATTTGCCACTGATGTCCTCCTTATGAATACCTGATGCGCGGGTCAATCCACGCGTAAGCAATATCTACTAACAAATTGGAAAAGATAATTATACCACCAAATATCAGAACGCCTGCCTGGACAATCTGGTAATCCTGGTCAAAAATCGCCGTAGTCATCAATCTTCCCATGCCAGGTATGGCAAAGACGGTTTCAATGATAACCGAACCACCGAGAATTGCACCCAGCGCGCCACCAAGTGTAGTAACTATAGGAATAATGGCGTTTTTGATTTGATGCCTGAACACAATCACCCTTTCCCTGAGACCCTTCGACCAGGCTGTTCTCACATAGTCCTGTCGCATAACTTCAAGCATACACGAGCGCGTCAGTCTCGCCAGTCCCGCAATGCTACCCACACTCATGCAAATCACTGGCATGATAATTTGCTTGGTGCTTTTAACAAAATCTTCTGCTGGAGATGTCCAGCCGCTGGTAGGCAACCAGTGCATCTTATAAGACAGGATATAAATCATCAAAATGCCGAGCCAGAAAGTGGGCACAGTAATCCCTATATTAGAGACAGTAGTAATCAAGTTATCAATCCAGGTTCCGCGTCTCAAGGCACAAATGACTCCAAACAGTATGCCGAGGAAAGTACCAATGATAAATGAGATAAATCCTATGTAAGCAGTTCTGGGTAGAGCATCGGCTATCAGCGAGGTAATCTTCTGTTGAAGCTTGATGGATTTACCAAGATCACCACGTAAAATGTTTTTCAACCAATCAACGTATTGCACATAAATTGGCTTGTCCAGCCCCCATTGATGTTTTAATGCATTGTATTCTTCAATGCCAATCTTTTGAGCTCGCTGAACATCATATCCTGCCATGTAAACCAGTAAAGGATCTCCTGGTAACAGGCGCATGAACAGGAAAACGAGCATGGTAACGATCAAGAGTACAAAAATGCCAATGATTGCACGCCGGATGATATATGCTGTCATTGCCCTGCTCCCGTTCCTAAATTCACCGATTACTATTATTTCATTGAGGAATGTCGATAATTACCATATTTTTTAGAAATATTATCAGAATTACGGGTAAAAGGAAGGCAATTAAAAGTACTACTGATTTTAGAAGTAACTATAAACAATAAAAATATTTAATTTTTTGTGATTTATATATAAAAATAGTCTTATACAATCAGCATATTCAATTGTTGCCAAGTCTAGCATAATTTTTTGAACGTGTCAATATAAGTTTCAAGCTCAAAAACATTGAAATAATTTATATCAATTCAATTATTATTAAGGGTGTTAACGATCAAGAAGAAATGTTATGAAAAAAGAAGACCCAAATTCTGGGAAAATGGTGGGGAAGGGGGGATTTGAACCCCCACGGCTTGCGCCACTGGATCCTAAGTCCAGGCTGTCTGCCAATTCCAGCACTTCCCCGGCTGTGGCACGAATGGAACGTCAGACAATTTAAGTTGAGATCAAGTTACCGCTTTGCCGGTTGAACAATCAATTTTAATATAACACTTTATTAAAACAGTCTCAACGCCGGAGTTTTAGCTAATGTTTATTAACTTGAAATTACTTTATTGTTGCGATATCTAATAAGTATAAGAAACATGGTTCTTGATTTGCCTTTCAGAACGCATAGTTACAGCCTGCTGTAAAATGGAGTAGATGGTTATGCATGATAGCATAGCTTTAATTGAAAAATTAAACAAAGACCACGAAGGGATCAGAGGATATGTAAATATTATGCTTTCCGAACTCAAAGATTGGCAAAACAACAGCGTAAATCTACACCAGATTTCAGGAGCAGAATTGAGAAGATTAAATCAGAAATATCTGAATATCAGGCAAACGGCAGGATATCTTGAGGAAGGACTCCAAAGACATTGGGAAATAGAAGAAAGCCAGTTGCCTTCTTTGATAGGTACACCTTTGATAGAAGCCCTGCAAATCGAACACCATGAAATTTTAAAACAATTAAAAGAGGTTAACACAATCCTGATAAATAGCTCATTAGAAGACTTTTCTGCTAAACTTATCCAGCTTAATGCTCTGGCAACGCACCTTTGCAATTTGATTTCTGATCATGAGATGAAGGAAAGCATAATCCTTCAACTATTGAAAAAAAGATTTGAATAGACGATTTACCAGAGAAATTGCCATGAATTATCCCCGTATTCCCAATTGTCATTCTTAGTTTTTACTGGGAGAAGAATTTTCAACCAGTATTCTCCAGGGATAAATTTTCTTCTGGGGTATTTTTGCCTTTTGTGTCTGGACATCTTCAATAGTTATATTGAATGAGCACTGGATACAGCGCTTATAGTAACCATCAATATCCCGATCAAGTACTAGGTTTCCGCCGCAGCGTGGGCAAACAGTGAGCTTTTGAATTTTGGACGATAATTTTGCCAGCGCTTCTTTCATTTGAAATTCGTACCAGGGAAGTGGTTCTCTGGGTTTGACCTGCATCCAGAGATGATTCAGGAGCACCAACCCTGAACGTCTCTGTAACTCTGCTTTAAATTGGTACCATGTTTCGTATAACAGAACTTCTTTAGTACTTGTACGCATCTTCACCTCCTGGATAGCTAAAATGAAATAAATCAATTAGTATCTGAATATATTTGATATATTTAAGTATACTCTGTAATGCTGGCATGAAAATATGCAGGAAGTACCATATGGCATGGTACTTTGATAGCAGGTGAAAAATGCAGCAAATGCGACGTGATGAAGATTATGAATCTAGTGGTCTTTTCAAGTAAAAGAGAAAGAAAGAGGTCATTTTTGGAGTCGCTTCATCATCTGCTCAATACGTGACCGACGTTTTTGAGTTTCCTCAACATCAATCCAGATACGATCATCTTCCATTATGAGTACATCTCCCTCCTTAGCTTCAGGAGGCAGAAGGTTTCTGAAGATATTGAAAGTGGTTCTGTCAGACCTTTCACAGACAGCCAGTTCCCCTTCAAATCTATCAATCACGACTTTCATGTTGCTACTTCTCCGTGGCAATGGTCAAAATATTTCCGTCGGATTTGAAGGTAACCGTGCCATTCAGATCAGTACGGAAAATCTGTATATCATTTTCAATCAATTTTTGCAGGGTTTGGGTAGAAGGGTGTCCGTAATCGTTGTCTTTCCCCACAAATATTACGGCATACCGGGGAGATACAGCTTTCAGAAAATCAACTCCCGTTGAACTGTTGCTGCCGTGATGCCCGACTTTTAGTACATCTGCTTTCAGGTCATATTGTTTTGCCAG
>Ga0101944_10007820_pt1 | contig 10496 bp, 7 predicted proteins | sample DewCreD2012metaG_FD_75245 | JGI IMG/M metagenome (GOLD analysis project Ga0101944, IMG submission 75245) | Hot spring sediment bacterial and archeal communities from British Columbia, Canada, to study Microbial Dark Matter (Phase II) - Dewar... ...
TAAATCCCTGCGCCTGATCACACTGGTTCGAGCGGAAAAATCCCAATTGTTGGGAAGTTTCGATGCCAACGGCAACCACGCTGATGTGATGCTGGTGGGCAATGCTGATCCACTGGCGGGTCAGTTCCTCACTTTGACTGACCGCGCTGATTTGTTTGACGGTCTGGTAACCCAGTTTTAACTGGTTAATTTGAATGTTCTCGCCAAGCGGCTGTAAAGGAGTGAGTGAGGGTGAGGAAAGAGCAATGCCAAAGCCGGCTTCTCGCAATTGACCAAGAACTTCGGCTTTATCAGAAAGGGAGTAGATACTTTCTTCCGGAATTTCAAGATAAACGCGCTGAGGCGCGATTTTGTAATTTTCCAGGATACCTTTTAGAGTTGAGGTGATTTCTTGCTGCTTCAGCGTTTGCGAAGAAATATTCACACTCACCGGATAGAGAGGCAGTTTGTTTTCTTCCCACCCGGCAAGCAGGCTGGCGACTCGCTCCAGCACCCAGATATCCAGTTCCGGAATCATTCCGGCCTGTTCGACCTGACCCAGAAAATCCGCAGGAGAAAGCAGCCCCCGCTGGGGATGTTTCCAGCGCAGTAAACATTCCAGCTGGGCAATCTCTCCGCTTTCCAAAGAGATGATCGGTTGAAAGTACAAAACAAACTCATTGGACTGGATTGCCCGTAAAATTTCGGAACGCACCTCATCGCTGCCGGAAAGCGGAGCGGGCGGGACTTTCCCGGGCGGCCTCAAGACTCTCCAGGTGACAACGGATCAGCGGGGGCGTGCAGTGGCGAAGGGCTTGCGTCCGAATAATGAGGCCGGCAAGTACCAGATCCGGGTGGAAGCGAACTACCAAGGCATGACGGCGAACGCCGCCATTACGCAGTCGAACGCAGTCATCACGGCTGCCGCCGCCGGCATTTCAGCCAAGACCATCGCAATCATTGCGGCGGTGGGGGGAGCCGCGGCGGTGGGTGGCGTGGTGGCCGCCACTCGCGGCAATGGCAACGGGGCGCCTCCGCCCACAGTGATCGCGCCGGGGACGCCCACCGTGGGAGGGCCTCGATAGGCGGAGGAGAAGCGCTATGCGAACGATCACCTGTCTCATCCTGAGCGCGGCGATGGCGTTCGGCGCCGGCGAGGGCCTGCGAGTGGAAGGCCCGAGAATTGGTTTTGTAGCACAAGAGGGCCAGGTCCGGCCGGTCTTGGGAATTCCCGGTTCCGCTTGGACCGGACCGCCTGCATGGAGCGCGGACCATCTGCGGGATCTTGCCTTCTCGCCTGAAGGTTCTTGGGCCGTGGCGCTCGATGCCGTAGCAAAACAGCCGGTGATTGTGAGGGACTTGGCCGGTGCCCCGGTTGTCCAGCCGTTCGTGGAATTGACGGGGGCCACCCGATTGGCTCTGAGCCCTTCGGGGACGGCTGCCGCCGTATTGTATGGCGGGCACGAAAAGCTAGTGGTGGCGAGCGGGCTGCCCGGCGCCCCGCAGTTGTGGGAATTCGACCTGGCCGGGTTGGGCGTGGAGTGGCTTCGTTTGGCCGTGAGCGACGGCGGCGAGGCGGTCTTGGCGACGATCCTGGACAACGGGCAATATTGGGTCGCGGGCATCCGGCGTGAAGGCGGCTTTCGGAAGCTCTACGCAGCGGGCGGCGGCGCGGCGGCGGCTTTCTTGCCCGGAAAGGTGGCCGCCGTGCTGGCCGACACAGAGAAGAGTTTGGTGTACGTGCTGCCCGGCTTGGAAAGCGCGCCGAGGCTCATAGCCACCGGACAAGACGGCGTCCGCCGTCCCGTGGAGGTTGCCGCCTCGCGCGACGGGCGGCGGGCGGTGGTGGTCCACGAGGGAGGCGCCTCAGCTACAGTTTTAGGACTGGAAGACACCGTAGCCGCTCAGGTGGAGTGCGGCTGCAAGATGGAGAGCGTGCAGAGAATGAACGGCAACGCTCTATTCCGGCTGACGGATGCAGGGACGGGGACTATTTGGCTGCTGGACGCGGATAGCGCGCCGCCGGGAGTCCTTTTTGTTCCGGCGGGAGGTGCGCGATGAGACTGCGAACATTGACGCAAACGGCCGCACTGGCCGCCCTGTGCCTGCTCATGCCGGCGGCGCTTACGGCTCAAACGGCTCCGCTCACAATCACGTCGTTGTCCCCGCTGCCGACTGCTACGGTGGGGGTGTCCTACACCTTTACGTTTCAAGCCACCGGCGGAGTAGGTCCGGGGGTGGGCTACCCCTATACCTGGTCGCTTGCGGCGGGCGTGCTGCCGCCGGGCTTGAACCTCAGCTCCAATGGTACGCTGAGCGGAACCCCAACGACGGCGGGCGGCTATTCCTTCCGCATCAGGGTGACTGACATCCAAGGCTCCACCGCAATCAAGGATTTCACGATGGACGTTATCAATCCGGTGCGGATTCAGACTCCGTCTTCGCTGCCCTCAGGAGCGGTGGGAGTTCCGTACACGATGACATTGACGGCTGCGGGAGGCACGACTCCCTACTACTGGGAAACGACCAGCTCGTTGCCGCCGGGGATAGCGTTGACTTCCGCCGGAGTGCTCACCGGCACGCCCGGGGTCATTGGGACGTATACGTTTACGGTGACCGTTTATGACAGCACGGAACGGTCCGATTCCCGAACGTTCACGTTGGCGATTTTGACTCCGCTGTCAATCGTGACGGGTTCTCCGCTGCCGAACGGCGCGGTGGGGGTATCCTACTCGCAGTCCCTGGGCGCTACCGGCGGATCCACACCTTACACATGGAGCGTGAGCGCGGGGCAGTTGCCCCCGGGTTTGTTCATCAATCCGAACGGGGTTTTCACGGGCACGCCCTCTGCGGATGGAATCTACGCCTTTGTAGTGCAGGTGAGGGATTCCGCGGGGCTGATAGCTTCGAAGTTGTTCTCCCTTACGATACTGCCCAGGCTGGAAATCACGACTGAGGCGACCTTGCCGCGGGCGCGTGTGGGAACTGCATATCGCCAACTGTTCGAGGCTTCGGGCGGCGCGCCTCCGTACTCGTGGTCTTCGGAGGATCCAATGCCGCCTGGCATGTCGTTCGAGTCGGCGGGTGCGGTGAGCGGCAGGCCGACTACCACGGGTACATTCGCTTTCAGCGTAACGGTGACCGATAGCCGCGGCGTCAGGGCCAGCAAGCGCTTCTCACTGACCGTGCTGCCTCCGTTACTGTCCATCACGACGACCTCGCCCCTGCCGAACGGGCGCGTGGGGCAGGCTTATTCGCTGACCTTCGCCGCTTCCGGCGGCGCCGCTCCGATTGAGTGGTCGGCCACCGGGTTGCCGCCCGGCTTGCAGTTCAGCGCTGCCGGAGCGTTGACCGGAACGCCGACGGCGACTGGTTCATTCACCCTGACAGTGACGGTGACGGACGCCGCGAGGGAAACCGCCTCCGGCAGGTTCGTCATCACCATCACGGCGGCGCCCTTGGAAATCACGACTGCGGCGGCGCTGCCCAGGGCCCGGGTGGCGGAATCGTACTCGACGACTTTCGCGGCGGCAGGCGGCGCTGCGCCATACAGTTGGTCTGCGGCGTCCGTGCCGGGCGGCTTGAGCATGAGCGCGGGCGGCGTGCTAAGCGGCATACCGAACACCGCGGGTTCCTTCACCATCGCGGTGACGGTGACCGACAGCGAGAAGAACACCGCATCGCGGCAGTTCACCCTGGTCATAGACCCTCCCCGGCTGGTGTTCACCAGCGCTTCACCCTTGCCTGCGGGCAGGGTGGGAGATGCTTACTCGGCGCAACTGACGGCGGCGGGCGGCGTTCCGCCGTACACCTGGACCGGCACCGGCGTTCCAGGGGGACTCTCTCTGAGCGCCGCCGGGCTGCTAAGCGGCACTCCCACCACGGCGGGAACGTTTACGTTGAACGTCACCGTCGCCGACAGCGCGCAAGGGTCTGTTTCCCAGAATTTCGCGTTGACCATCGCCCCTCCGCCGCTCGCCATCACTACGGCGTCGCTCGCTTCCGGTGCGGTGGGAAGCGCCTACGCGGCGACGCTCGCCGCCACGGGCGGGCAGCCACCATATACGTGGTCGCTTGCCGCCGGGACGCTGCCGGCGGGCGTGAGCCTCAGCGCAGCCGGAGAATTGCGCGGCACGCCCACGGCGCCGGGCACATTCGGCTTCACGGCGCGCGTCACCGACAGCCGGGGTGAGCAAGCCACGCGCGCATTTAGCGTCACAGTGGCTCTGCCGGCGCTCCCGCGATCCTCCGTCCAAGGCTTGGACGCCAACGTCAATCCGGTTCAGCAGCCTCAGGTATCCCTTCTGCTGGATTCGGCGTTTCCGATCCTGGTGAGCGGACGGTTGACGCTCACGTTCACCTCAGACGCCACCAACCCCGCCGACGACCCCGCGGTGCAGTTCTCCACCGGCGGGCGCACGGTGGATTTCACGATACCGGCTGGGCAAACGCGGGCGGTGTTTCCCGCGGCTACGCTCGCGATCCAAACCGGCACGGTAGCCGGGCGCATCGTGGTCACAGCGCAGTTTAGAGCGGCTGGAGTGGACGTCACGCCGTCGCCCGCTCCTTCGTTCACTGCGACGGTACGCGCCGCCGCGCCGGTCATTTCTTCGGTGCGCGCCACGCGGACATCCACTGGCATTGAGGTGGTGGTGACGGGCTTCTCCACACCCCGGGCGATGACGCAAGCGGTGTTCCGCTTTGCGCCGTCCGGCGTGGGAACGCTCCAGACCACCGAGCTCACCGTGCCGTTGGATACGGTGTTCACCACCTGGTACCGCAGCGACGCCTCGCGCTCGTTTGGCAGTTCGTTCAGCTACACGCAACCGTTCACCGTTACCGGCAACGTCGCGGCCATCGGCTCGGTTTCGGTGACGCTGACTAACGCGCAGGGCAGTTCGCAGCCGATGTCGGCAGCCATTCAGTAGAGCAGCATGGCCATGCGCGCGAGGTCGCGCAGGCCATGCTCAATTTCGTCCGGGGATGCCTGCATTTCGCGCGCGAGAGCCGTGCGGTCCCGCGTGCCGTCCAAAAGGACGAGCAATTGCTTGGCCCGGGACGTGGCCAGTTCGATGGCGCGGTGCCGGAGGTTGGGGACTAAAGCGTCTCTTCCCGCCCACAGGCGGGCGGCGGGACTTGCCACCGGGCGGTCGCCTGCCGTCAAGCTGAATGAGAAGTGGTGAAGATGAAGTTCGACAACTCCCGCGGAGGCGAGACGCCAGAGGAATTTCGCCAGGTCGCTGCCGGCGTCCTCAGAGGGTTCCTCGCCGAGCCGGCGGCAGGCTTTGTCCAAGAGCGCCTCGAAGGGGATGCTTTCCGGCCACCGGACGCTCAGTTCCAGCAGCGCCGCCTTACCTAGAGGATAGTTCGTCGTGATGGAGCCCGCTTGGGGCGACGAAAACTCGACCCGGACGGAGTCGTCCAGCGAGGGCTCCGGGGCGGGCGGCGCAAGCGGGCTGGCAAGTTCAAACCGGCGCGCCAGGAAAGGGGAAAGCGACCGGTCCAAGTTCACCTCCGCCCGGCACACCAATGTCCTGCGGAACCGCCGGCAGAGCAGAATGTCCGCGTACTGTTCCCGGGCTAAGAAACCGGCCTCTGGCGGAGGGAACCGCGGCAGTTCGGGCGCGGATTCCGGAATGGCCTGAATCTGCATCAACTGGAGATCGGCGTCGCCCAGGTATTGAAGACCGTGCGCAGCCGCGGACTCCGCCACCTCGTGCAGCCAAAACGGCTGGCTGTCAGGCGAAAGATAGTCATGGTACACCGCGGAGGCGGACCGGCTATTCAAGTCTTTGGATTCCCGCGAAAGAAGCGCGCGGAATTCATCATCATGGGAGGATAACCCGGCAAGATAAGCCAGCAGTTTGCGCGCCTCGTTGATTTGTTCTGCCGGCAGCGTGATGTCGCGCACATGGTAAAGCAGGATCTGCCGCACGGCGTCGCGGAACAGACCTCCGGGGCAAGCGTTGTAGCTGACATAAGCCACGCCCTGCGGCGCAAGGCCGGCCGCGATAATTCGCCAAATTTTCTGGCGGACGCATTCGGGGACCCAAGAATACAGGCCGTGCGCAATGATGTAATCGAAGAGACCGTTCGCGGGAACGAAGTCCGTCAGATCCGCCTCGATGAGTTGAAGGTTGCGCAGTCCCAAACGCCCGATGTCCTCCCTCCCTTGGCGGATGGGTTGCGAAGCCAGATCCACGCCGGTGAACTCCGAGTGCGGCAACTCGTAGGCCATGGGAATGAGGTTGCCGCCGTCCCCACAGCCAAGCTCCAAAACCCGGCAATGCGCCGGAGGCGCGGGCGCCATGCCGAACAATGTGGCGATTACTGCCAGGTGATCCGGATGAGTGGCCGGAAAGACGCGCCCCGGATAAGGAACCTCGTCGTACCTGTTCGCCATGGTTTCGCCTCATTCTAGCAGCCTGTGCCGCAAGGTGGCGGTCTTGTATAATTCGGAGCGATGGGCGAACGAGTGGCGATATTCGACACAACGCTGCGCGACGGCGAACAAGCCGCCGGGACGCGGCTCGGCAAGATGGAAAAGCTTCGGATCGCGCGGCAGTTGGCGCGCCTGGGCGTGGATGTAATCGAGGCGGGATATCCGAACTCCTCCCCGGAAGATTTTGAAGCCGTGCAACTCATTTCGCAGGAAATCGAAGGACCGGCGATTTGCGCGCTCTCCCGCGCCGTGGCGGCTGACATCGAAGCGTGCGGCAAAGCTTTGGCGAAGGCCAAGCGCCCACGCATTCATACCGGCATCGGGGTGTCGGACATCCACATCATGGGCAAGTTCCGGGACGAGAAATACGGAACCACGCTCGAGGAGAAACGCGCCAGGCTGATCGAGATGGCGCGCAACGCCGTGAAGCTGGCGCGTGAGTTCGCCGATGACGTGGAGTTCTATGCGGAAGACGCCGGGCGCGCCGTGCCCGCGTACTTGTTTGAGATGCTCGAAGCAGCCATCGATGCCGGGGCGACGGTGTTGAACATTCCCGACACCACCGGCTACACGGTGCCGGAGCAGTTCGGGGCGCTCATCCGCTCTATTCGCGAGAAGGTCCCCAATATCGGCAAAGCGGTAATCAGCGTGCATTGTCACAACGATTTAGGTTTGGCGACGGCGAACACGCTCGCCGGAGTCAAGAACGGCGCCCGGCAGGTGGAGGGCACCATCAACGGCATCGGCGAGAGAGCCGGCAACGCAGCCCTGGAGGAAGTCGTCATGGCGCTGCGAACGCGCCGCGATTACTTCGGGTTGACGACTAACATCGACACTCGGGAATTCCACCGCACGAGCCGGCTGGTAGCCGACATGTTGGGCATGATCGTCCCCCCGAACAAGGCCATTGTGGGGAGCAACGCCTTCGCGCACAGCTCGGGCATCCACGTGGACGGCGTGCTGAAGAACCGCGAAACTTATGAAATTATGCGTCCGGAAGACGTCGGGTTCTCCGAAAGCCGCGTGGTGCTCACGGCTCGAACCGGCCGGCACGGCTTGAAAGACCGGCTTGAGAAGCTGGGCTACGCCTTGTCTCAGGAAGAACTCGACCAAGCCTACCGGCGCTTTCTGGCGGTGGCGGACAAGAAGCAGGAGGTGTTCGACGAGGACCTCATCGCCATCATGAACGACGAGTTTCACCCGACGCCGGAGGTGTATCAGCTCGAATACCTGCACTTCTATAGCGGCACGGCGGCGATTCCCACCGCTACGGTGAGGCTGCGCGTGAAGGGCGAATCCAAGGAGGGCGCGGCGGTGGGCGATGGTCCGGTGGATGCGGTTTACAAGGCCATCTCCAGTTTGGCCCGGACATCCGCCAGGCTGTTGCGCTATGACATCCGCGCTGTGACGAGCGGCACGGAGGCGCTGGGTGAAGTGACCGTGCAACTGGAGCACGCCGGGATGCGGGTGGTGGGCCGCGGAGCGTCTACCGATATCGTGGAGGCGAGCGCCAAAGCCTATATCGACGGGCTAAACCGGTTGGCCAGCTTAAGCCGTTAGGCCGCCGCCCTGCTTCGGTTCAGCTTTCCAGTTGCGGGTCGAAGGGCGGTTCGCGCCAGGCTGCGTCCGGGCGCCAGCTTTCCAGATTCTTCACCCAGGTCTGCCAGCGGGCGCGCAGGCGCGAGAGCTGAGCGGCTTGGGACGGGTCGCCGGCCAGGTTGCGCATTTCGGCTTTGTCGCGCTCCAGGTCGAACATTTCCTCGAAGACCGGGTCGGTGTCTATGTAGCGGGTATACTTCCACCTGCCGGTGCGGACGCCTTCGGTAGCGGGGATCCAGCCGTTGTGGCGGTAGCGGTGCTCATAGAACCAGTCCCTGCGCCACGGAGGAGAATCGCCGCGGAGGAGAGGAACCAGGCTGCGCCCCTGCATCGAAGCAGGCGCGGGAATGCCGGCCAGATCCAGGATGGTCGGCGCGATGTCGATGTTGAGCGCCATTTGCGGCGCGCGCCGCGCGGAGTGAGGCGCCCTCAGGTCGGCAATGAAGAGCGGCACTCGTATCGACGGCTCGTGCATGAGCCACTTGTCGGCGAAGCCGTACTCGCCGAAATAGTAGCCATTGTCCGATGTGAAGATCACCACCGTGTCTTCATGCAATCCCAGCCGCGCCAGCTCCGTCATGATCTCGCCCATCGATTCGTCGATTTCCGTGATCAAGCGAAAATAAGCCCGGATGGAATCCTGGAACAGCTCGGCAGTGGCGAAGCGCGGCGCCCAGCGGCGGCGCAGTTCGGAGCGCTGTATCGACTGCGGGAATTTGGGCCAGTGGGCGGGGTTCGCCGTCTCCGGCACGGGGATGACGGCGTCCTTATACCACTCGGCATGCGCGGGCTCGTACAAGTATTGCCACGGGGCGTTGTCCTGCGCGTGGGGCGAGTTGTAGCCCACCGTCATGCAGAAGGGTTGATCTTTTTTGCAGCCGCGGAGAAACTCTCTCGTCTGTTCGGCGAGCAGCCGCGCGGAACTGATTGTCCGGCTTCCCGATTTCACCAGGAGTTCGCCCTGCCCGCGGAATGCCTGGAAGTAATCGAACCGCTTCTCCTCGGGCTTCTCCGCTCCGATTCCCCACTTGCCCACATAGCCGGTGCGGTATCCGGCAGAGCGGAGCATGCCGGGAAAGGAATTCCGAAACTGCTCCGCGGTCAATGATGTGGTGAAGAGTTCGACGCCGTGGGCCCGTGCGTATAGCCCCGTCATGATGCTGGCGCGGCTGGTCATGCAAATCGACGTGGTGACGAAACTATTGGTGAACACCACCCCGGAATTGGCGAGGCGGTCCGCCACCGGCGTGCGGAGAATTTGATTGCCCATGAAACCGGCGGCGTCCCAACGCTGATCGTCCGTCAGGAAGAACAGAATATTCGGCGGGCGTTTCGCGCGCGCTCGAAGGATGCCCGGCGCCCCGGCGAGCCCTGAGAGGAATAAGCGTCTGGTAGTCATGGCGGCGACATCCCATGATATCGCCGCCACGAAGCGTTGTTAGGCGCCGCCTCTCCGCGCGCCGCCTCGCCGGTCAGAGCTTCGAGGAAGTCGTGCACGTCGAACGCCTCGACCTGCGGGGCTACGGTCTTGATCGGCACGGGACTGGCGGCTTTGAGGTGGATGATTGCCGCGCGCCCGGCCATCGATTCGGTGACGCCCTGCATGAAAGGCGCCTCTTGTGATCCGGTGAAAAGCCACTGGCCAGTTCTGGAGGGACTCTCATCGATCCGCGTCCTGATGTAGGAGAACAACTCGGGCACGTTCTGGATTTCATCGAACAGCGCGGGTAACCGGAGTCCCTCCAGCAGGCCTCGCGGGTCGGACCGCGCGCGGGCCTGCACGTCCGGGTCCTCCAATAACACGTAACTGGCGAGCGGGAAGAGCCGGCGCAACAACGTCGTCTTTCCGGCGCGGCGTGGTCCGGTCACCACCACGGCTGGGAAGTTCCGAGCCGCTTCGACGACAGTCCGCCGGATGGCGCGCGCAACAAATCGCAGATGAGTATTCTAAAACGACAGTTTAGGTTTCTCAAATCCTAAACCGACCGGCGCTTCTCGCTTCATGTACGGCGCCAGGTGCTTCGGAACTCAGACAGAGGCCGGCGCCGGACTACGCCGAGCATTGAGGCGGACTCGCCGAACATCCGCCGATAGGTCAGGGGTGTCAGGCCCACCAGGCGCTTGAACAATCGCCGGAAAAAAGAAACATCCGAATAGCCCGCCTGTACGCTGATGTCCTCTACCGGTAGCCGTGTAGTCTCCAGCAGATGCTTGCCGTGCTCGATGCGGAGGTTTTGCAGGTAGTCGATCAGGGGAAGCCCTGTGGCCGCCTTGAAGCGCCGCTTGAGGGTGCGCTCGGGGATTCCGGAGGCCTGGACAGCCTTGGCGATGGCGTCTTGATCCTGGAAGCGTTCTTTCAGGAATGCCTCGATCTTGCGCACCAACCCGTCACCGTGCGGCAGCGGTCGCACGAGCGCCATGTAGGGCAGTTCGCCTTCATCGTGCCACTTCAGCAGGTAAACCTTCGCGATGCGTA
>Ga0101944_10007821_pt1 | contig 10495 bp, 6 predicted proteins | sample DewCreD2012metaG_FD_75245 | JGI IMG/M metagenome (GOLD analysis project Ga0101944, IMG submission 75245) | Hot spring sediment bacterial and archeal communities from British Columbia, Canada, to study Microbial Dark Matter (Phase II) - Dewar... ...
TCCGGACACGCCCCTGATCATCGACCTGAGCGATCTGCCCCGCCCCCGTGCCCGCAGGCTCAAGTATCTGGGCCTGGTCCGCGACGGCAGCCAGGATGGACGATTGGTCAGCGGCTATTGGTGCCTGGAGATTTATGCCTGCTGGGGCAAGGGGCGTATCACCCCCTTGCTGCTGCATCCCTACGGCATGGATGATCCCACGGTCCGGAGCGAAAACGCCCAGATCCTGCGGCAGGTGGATCGGGTCATGCGGGCCACCGACGGCAAGGGAGTGCTGGTGATGGACATCGGCGCTGACCGGGACAGCCTTCTGATCCCCTGGATCGATGCCCACCGCAGGTTCGTCATTCGCCTGCGGGGCGACCGGCGGCTGTTGCTGGACAATGGCGTGCAACTGCCCGCCAGGCACCTGGCCGAGAGGCTCTTGCAGCAGGCCGCGGCCCAGGGCAGGCGGACGGCCTGGACGCGAGTCTACCTCCCCGAGCGTGTCGGGGAGCCGCTTTACCTGGTCTGTCGGGTCCTGCCCGGGCGGGACCACCCCCTGATGCTCCTGACGAGCCTGACCGTGGAGAACCTGGAGGCGGCCAACAAGACGCTGTGGTACTACCGCCGGAGGTGGGGATGCGAGGAATCGGCGCGTTTCCTGAAAAGCCGGCTGGGGCTGGAACGATTCGCCCTGCGCACCTACGAGGCCTTCGCTCCCTTACTGTTTCTGGCCACGGTTGCGATGGGCCTGCTCACATGGCTGCAGATGCGTTTTGCATCCCTGGCCCGATGGCTGGCCCGGTCCCGACCCGGCCGCCGTGCGGTGAAGTTTCTCTACTACCGGCTGCTGGAATGGTGGGAGAGCCAGATTCTCCAGGCCCTGTCGAATCGAATCCCGCCATAGGCCGCGAAACGGGTAGTCGCGTCCTGTGCAGGTGTTGCCGAAAGCGGGCGGCTCGGTGTATGATCGGGGTGTTGATTGACTTGCGGGTGTAACTCAATTGGCAGAGTACGGGCTTTCCAAGCCTGTTGTTGAGGGTTCGACTCCCTTCACCCGCTCATATTCCCCGTCCCCGCCGGACGGGGATTTTTGTTGCCTATTCCCGCCAGTGACAAGGGTTAACGGCAGGTCATCCTTTGGGTCATTCCCGCCGATTCCCGCCAAACATACCCCTGAACCAGCCGATGGACTACTGCGCCTTTTGCTGCGCCGGGACTGGCGGCGGCGGTTCCGCCGGCCGTGCAGATTGCCACGCGCACCGATGGCAAGGCCATTTATCAAAATATTACCGGGATCGCGGCGGGTAGCGCGCCAAGCCGTTAAGGGGCATTTCATGGCGACAAGCGGCACTCCGGACGGGCAAAGCGGACAGCGAGAAAATGCTGCGCCTGTCGTGTCAAAGCGCGCTTCGGCGCTATCCGTCGCTAAATGCGGAAAAGAGCGGGCGAAGGGATTCGAACCCTCGACGTCAGCCTTGGGAAGGCTGCATTCTACCACTGAATTACGCCCGCAGACACGTCGCCGTAATCCAATCACTTACGGACGGCCGTTTCATTCCGAGCCAGGTATTTCAACTCATCGGGAGTGAATGCCCGGCAACCAACGCAAGGATTATAGCTGACGCACCTCTGTTCGCAAGGAAATCCTGTTTTACATCCAACGTTGCAACACAGCCGATCGCCTGTTTCACGGGCCGACTGAAACCGGTTCGCGCATCGACATGTCACCGCTTCGTCCAGACTCCTTCCTGTCGAAGACAGGTTCGCCGGGCGGAAAATCCGGAATCAAGACTCGCCTTCCGGCAATCGCGGAAGAGGCAAACGGCCGCGACACTTCATGCTTGCGATGTAACCTCTCGGACTGCGGGGGATCGAATCCTCCGGCGCCGCATGATCGCAGGCATTCAAGCGGCCAGGAGATGTGATATGAGCAATGTCCTTCCCGTGACTGCGGAAACGTTTCGGGCCGAGGTTCTCGAATCTCCGATCCCGGTGGTTGTTGATCTTTACGCCACGTGGTGCGCGCCGTGCAGGATGCTGGCGCCTGTTCTCGAACGCCTGGCGGCCGAACTGGCCGGCCGGGTCAAGTTCGTGAAAGTCGACACCGACGACCAACCCGAATTGGCTGAGGCGTTCAATGTTTCCAGCATCCCGATGCTCGCCTTGATGAAGGAAGGGCGGGTGTTGGATGTCTCGGTGGGGCTCGTCAGCCCCGACCAGATACGTCAAATGGCGAGCAAGGCTCTGCCCGCGGTCGAGACGGTTCGCCGGTAAGCGATCGGGAGTCTGGCCGGATACCGGGAGAATCCCATGACGATTGAACGGACATTGCGGCTGATGGCCGGTTTCTTCGTCCTGCTGAGTGTCGCGTTTGCCCATTACCTGAGCCCCTGGTGGCTGCTGTTCACCGCCTTTGTCGGCTTGAACCTGTTTCAGTCCGGGCTTACCGACTGGTGTCCGGCGATGTGGGTCTTGCGGAAAGCGGGTCTCCAGCGGCGGGGCGAGCCATGCTGCTGTCGTGAGCTTTCATAGGGTTGCCTTGCAGGCCAAGCCCCCGTACAACGGTTTTCTCCGCATGGGGCGCGTGAAGGGCTTTGCCCTGCCACAAGGGCCGGGCGGTCCACACCGATGCCCCGGCGCAGGCGGGTATTTGCCTTTGGGGCTGGTTGAGCGCAGGGGTGCGTGTCATGCAGGCAGGAGGTGAACCACATATGGGAATGAACGGCAGTTCAACGCGTCGCCGGTTCCAATGGCTGATCACTTCGGCCTTGTTCCTGGTGTTTGCGGTCGCGGTGGTGGTGATGCTCCTGTGGCTGGCGGGGAAGTTCGCAGCCAAGGTGCCCGACGTCGCGCAGCTTCCGCCGGAGTCGGAGGGCGGGCCGATCGCGGGGCGGGTCGTGACCGCGACGTTGAAGACGGTGCCCATGTCGGAATCGGCCGTCGGGAGCATCCGCGCCGTGCATGAAACGACCATTGCCAGCCGCATTCTGGCCCGCGTGCTGGAGGTGAACCTGAAGGCCGGACAGTCGGTGCAGAAAGACCAGGTGCTGGTCCGCCTGGACGACGCGGAACTGCGGGCGCGGCTCCAGCAGGCCAAGGCCGCGCTGGCGGCGGCCGAGGCGGCGCATGCACAGGCGGTGATCGACGAGTCGCGGTTGCGGGATGTGCTGAACACGGGCGCAGCCAGCCGGGCCGAGTATGACAAGGCGAGCCTCGCGCTGAAGTCGGCGGCGGCGGAGGTGGCCCGTTCGAAGGAGACGATCAACGAACTCCAGGCGATGCTGGACCATGCCACGATCCGCAGCCCCATGGACGGAACGGTCATCGACAAGAAGGTGGACGTGGGCGACACGGTCATGCCGGGGCAGGTGCTGCTGACGATGTACAATCCCAAGCAGATGCAACTGATCGCCTCGGTGCGCGAGTCGCTGGCGCATCAGCTCCAGGTTGGGCAGAACATCGGGGTGAAGGTCGATCTGCTGGACAAGCTCTGCACCGGCACGGTGAGCGAGATCGTGCCCGAGGCACAGTCGGCCAGCCGGTCGTTCCAGGTGAAGGTGATCGGTCCGTGTCCCCCCGGCATCTACACGGGCATGTTCGGGCGCATCCTGATTCCGCTGGGGGAGGAGCAGGTCCTGGTGATTCCCCTGCAGGCCGTCAAGCGCGTCGGGCAACTTGAACTGGTCCAGGTCGTGGAGGGAGACCGGCCGGCCACGCGTGCCATCCGCACGGGCCGCGTGCTGGGGGATGATGTTGAAGTGCTGTCGGGGCTGAAGGATGGCGAGCGGGTGGCGGTGCCCGCCTCGCCCGCGACGCAGGAGGCCGGCCATGGCTGAGCATCCCGGCACGAGCCAGGGCCAGGAACACGGCTTTACCAACAGCGTCGTCAGGGTGTTCCTGGAATCCAAGCTGTCGCTGATCCTGATCCTGCTGGCGACGGTGGTCGGACTGGCCGCGCTCCAGTTGACGCCGCGCGAGGAGGACCCGCAGATCGTCGTCCCGCTGGCCGACGTGTACGTGGGATTCCCCGGCCACTCGGCGGCGGAGGTCGAGCAACTCGTCACCACTCCCCTGGAGAAGATCCTCTACCAGATCGACGGCGTCGAGTACGTCTACTCGATGAGCAGGGAGGACCAGGCGATCATCACGGTTCGCTATTACGTCGGCGAGGACCGCGAGCGGAGCCTGGTGAAGCTGTACAAGAAGATCGATGAGCACCGGGACATTGTTCCGCCGGGCGTGACCGGATGGACGGTCAAGCCCGTTGAAATCGACGATGTGCCGATCGTCACGCTCGCGCTGACCAGCGCCACGGCGGATGACATGATGCTCCGGCGGGTCGCCGAGGAACTGACCCAGCGCCTGGCCGGCGTGACAGACGTTTCGCGTGCGTACGTGGTGGGCGGCCGGCCGCGCGCGGTGCAGATCTACATGGACCCCGACCGCATGGCGGCTCACCATGTCTCTCCCCTGGAGATCCAGCGGGCAATCCAGGGGGCGAACGTGCGCCAGACGTCGGGAGAACTGAGGGCCAACGACCGGGTCATCCGGATCGCCGCGGGAGAGCCTTTTGACAGTGCCCGGCAGTTGCGCGACCTGGTGGTGGGGGTGTTCGACGGCCGACCGGTCTCGCTGAAGGATGTCGCCCGCGTGGAGGACGGCCCCGAGGAAGTCGCCAGCTATGTGCGCCACGGCTGGGGGCCTGCGCGCGGGTTCACGAGGGCCGAGTTCTTCCCTGGAACGACACTGGGAAGCGAACCGGCCGCCGCGCAATCCGCTGACCGGCGACCCGCTCAGTCGGCCGTCACCATCGCGATTGCCAAGAAGAAGGGCGCCAATGCCGTCCGGGTGGCCCATGCGGTGCTGGCGCAGGCCCAGGACCTGCGCAAGTCGATTGTCCCGTCGGACATGGAACTGATCGTCACCCGCAATTACGGGCTGACCGCCGACGAAAAGGTGAACGAGCTGGTCGAGGGACTGGCGGTGGCCATCGTGATCGTGGTGGCGCTGCTGACGCTGAGCCTGGGGTGGCGCGAGGCGTTCATCGTGGCCGTCGCGGTGCCGGTCGTGTTCGGGCTGACGCTGGCGGTCAACCTGCTGCTGGGCTTCACCATCAACCGCGTCACGCTCTTCGCGTTGATCCTGGCGCTGGGATTGCTAGTGGACGACCCCATCGTGGACGTGGAGAACATCGCCCGTCACTTTGCCATCCGCAGGAAGGGCACACGGCGGATCGTCCTGGAAGCCGTGGCCGAGATCCGACCGCCGTTGATCACGGCGACCCTGGCCGTGATCGTCAGCTTCCTGCCGATGTTCTTCATCACGGGCATGATGGGTCCGTACATGCGGCCGATGGCGCTGAACGTGCCGGTGACGATGATCATGTCGATGGTGGTGGCATTCACGATCACGCCCTGGCTGGCCTACCACATGCTCAAGCGCAAGTACGCCGGTAAAGAGGCGGCGCACCATGATGAACATGACCCGCACGACCTGGACGCGGTGAAGCAGTCCCGCCTCTATCGGCTCTTCTATCCATTGATGGCGCCGCTGCTGCATTCGCGGACCAGGGCATGGGGATTCCTGCTGGTCATCGGGCTGCTGACGGTCGGGGCGATGGCCCTGGCCGCCACGCGCAGCGTCCCCCTGAAAATGCTGCCATTTGACAACAAGAACGAGCTGCTGCTGGTGCTCGATTTCGACGAAGGGACCACCCTGGAACGAGCCGATGCGGCGGTGAGAGACTTTGAGCGGTACCTGTCCACCGTGCCCGAACTGGCGGATTACACCAGCTACGTCGGTCTGGCCTCGCCCATGGATTTCAACGGGCTGGTCCGCCATTACTACCTTCGGCAGGGCGACAATGTCGCCGAGTTGCGGATCAATATGGCCGGGAAGAAGAACCGCCGGCTCCAGAGCCACGCCATCGGCCTGCGGATGCGCAGGGAGCTCCAGGCCATCGCCGACCGCCATCGCGCCAGAATGAAGCTGGTCGAGACACCCCCCGGCCCGCCAGTGATTGCCAGCGTTGTGGCGGAAGTGTACGGCCGGCCCGACCACGCATACGAGGATCTTCTGCTGGCCGCCGACGCCGTTCGCGCCCGGCTGGAAAGCGAGCCGGGAGTGGTGGATGTGGACGACGTGCGGGAGACCCCGCAAGCGAAGCTGACGTTCGTGACCGACAAGGAAAAGGCCGCCCTGAACGGCGTTTCCACCGAGCAGATCGCCGGCACGCTGGGCGCGGCGCTGGGTGCCCGGACCGTCGGCCTTGTCCAAAGCCAGACCGAACGCAACCCGCTCCGCATCGAGCTGCGCCTGCCGATGCCCAACCGCACCGGCCCTGCCGACCTGGCCCGCGTTCACGTCAAGGGAGCGGGCGGGCAACTGGTCCCCCTGAGCGAACTGGGAAGCTGGGAGCGTGCCCGCGTGGACCAGACGATCTACCATAAGAACCTTCAGCGTGTGGCATACGTCTTCGCGGAGACGGCCGGTCGACCTCCGGCGGACGTGGTGGTGGACGTTCAGGCCGACAAGGCGGGCTACTCCGAGCAGCCGCCGGGCAAGCGTCTGCCGATCGGCAACGGCTGGATGAGCGATGCCTCGGTTCGCCCCGTGGATCAGCGCAGCTTCTTTTCCCCCGGCAGCGGTGTCCGGTGGGCCGTTCCGTCGGGATTCACGGTGGACTTTGCCGGCGAAGGGGAGTGGAAGATCACCCTCGACGTGTTCCGGGACCTGGGCCTGGCCTTCGGCGCGGCCATGGTTGCCATCTACATCCTGCTGGTGGCTCAGACCGGCTCCTTCGCCGTTCCGATCATCGTCATGCTCGCGATTCCGCTGACAATCCTGGGCGTGATGCCCGGATTCTGGCTGCTCAACGCCCTCAGCGCCCAGCAGGTCGGCGGTTTTCTTGACCCGGTCTACTTCACCGCCACGGGCATGATCGGCATGATCGCGCTGGCGGGGATCGTCACGCGCGACTCGATCATCCTCGTGGACTTCATTCACCTGTCGCTGGCGCGCGGACGGACCCTCTTCGACGCCATCATGGAGAGCCGCGTGGTGCGACTGCGGCCGATCCTGCTGACGGCCGGTGCGGCGATGCTGGGCGCGGTGCCTATCATCATCGACCCGATTTTCTCGGGCCTGGCCTGGTCGCTGATCTTTGGCCTGTTCGCCTCGACGCTCTTCACCCTCTTTGTCATTCCGATCGCCTATTGGCTGATCTACGCCAACAAGCCCGGGCATGGTCTGCCGCAATCGACCATGGAGGCGGAGGACACGGCCGAGCAGATGCAGGCGGCCCGGACATCCTGACCCATCGCCGGGGAAACACGGGAGACGGTTGCGGCACGCCGGCCTGTGCGGGGTGCGTGACACGTTCCGCGGTCGGCGTGGGATCGCGGGGGCGAATCCCGCAGTACGGGCGTCTTGCCCGTTCCCGAGCTTTTCCAGAGCACGGACGCGGAGAAAGATCCTCAACATCGCCGTGTGATCCTCCGCCCAACGCCGAGAGAGTCACGGACACATTGGCAGGATTCACGGCGCGGCCGGAATGACAAAGCCGGCCGCCGCGGGCATAATTGTCTCCCGCGCCCGGCGGCGCGAATATGATTGCAAGGGGGTGAATCGAACCGCCGTGGCTCGGCCCGTTTTTCGTCGTACGAGGATGAACTGAATGTTCGACACATTGACCCGGAAGTTCGGAGACGTTTTCCGCAATCTCGCCGGCCGCGGCCGGATCTCCGAGGAGAACGTTCGCGAGGCGATGCGCGAAGTCCGCACGGCCCTGCTGGAGGCCGATGTCTCCGTTCAGGTTGTGAAGGAATTCACCGACCGCGTGCTCCAGAGAGCGATCGGGCAGGAGGTGATCCGCTCGCTGCGCCCGGATCAGCTCATGGTCAAGATCGTCTATGACGAACTGGTCAACCTGATGGGCCCGGTTGACACCAACATCCTCTTCGTGCAGCCCGGGCCGACCCTGGTGATGATGTGCGGCCTGCAGGGCTCGGGCAAGACCACGACCTGCGGGAAGCTGGCCGCCTACCTGAAGGGCAAGGGGCACAATCCGATGCTCGTGGCGGCCGACCTTCAGCGGCCGGCGGCCATCGAACAGCTCCGCGTGGTCGGCGAACAGGTGGGCGTGCCCGTCTATACCGATCCGGGCAGGGCCGCCGCGCATGGCCAGGTTGCACGCGGCGCCGCGGTCGCCGTCTGCCGCGCGGGCGTGCAGCAGGCCAAGGCGACCGGGCGAGACGTGGTGATCCTCGACACCGCCGGACGCCTGCACATCGACCAGGAGCTCATGGGCGAGCTCCGCGACATCAACGACCAGATCAAGCCCCAGAACATCTTCCTGGTCCTGGACGCAATGTCCGGGCAGGACGCCGTCAACTCGGCCAAGGCGTTCAACGAAAAGCTGGAGCTGGACGGGCTGATCCTCACGAAGTTCGACTCCGATACGCGCGGCGGCGCCCTGCTGTCGGCCAAGATGATTACCGGGAAGCCGGTGAAATTCATCGGCACGGGCGAGAAGCTGGACCGACTGGAGGAGTTTCGTCCCGAGGGGATGGCCCAGCGCATCCTGGGCATGGGCGACATTGTCGGGCTGGTCAGCGAGGCGATGGAGAAGTTCGACCAGGAGGAGGCCGCCCGCCTGCAGGCCAAGATGGAGAAGGGCTCGTTCACGCTCGATGATTTCATGGCCCAGATGGGGCAGGTGAAGAAGCTCGGCCCCATGAACAAGATCATGGGAATGATCCCGGGCATGAGCGAAATGACCCAGACCCTGAACATGAAGGACGGAGACATCGAGCGCCAGATGACGCGGATGCACGCGATCTACAACTCGATGACCCCGGCCGAACGCAGGAACACCGACCTGATCGACGGCAACCGCCGCCGCCGAATCGCTCGCGGCGCAGGCGTGGAGCTCAACGAGGTGGGGCAGTTCATCAAGCAGTTCGAGATGAGCCGCGACATGATGCGGGCGGTCGGCGGCATGGGCATCATGGGCAAGATGAAGCTGATGAGGAGCCTGATGTCCGGCGGCCTGGCCAGCCTGGGCATGCCCGGCGGGCCGATTCTTCGCACCAAGAAATCCGGCTACATGGAGAAAAAGGACCGCAACAAGAAGAAAAAGCGGCGGTAAGGGGTCGCCCTTGCCGGGAAGATCAGGCCGTGCCCTGAGCCCACCGCTCGAATCGTTCGAGCATCTCCCGCGTCACGCTGCGCGGCGTGTCCGCGATCACGTCGTCGATGATCGACTGCGTGATCTGCCCCTCCTGCCCCGTGGCCACCGATTGCAGAAACGGGATCGTGGCCGCGCGATCGGCGATGTACTTGATGTCCGCTCCGCTGTAGCCGTCGAGCTTTACCGCCAGGGCATCCAGGTCCACCGCGTCATCGACGGGGCGCTTTCCAAGGTAGATGTCCAGCATTTTCCGGCGGGCGGCAAGGTCCGGCAGGGGGATGTACACCTTCTCATCAAACCGCCCCGGGCGCAGGACGGCAGGGTCCAGCTGCCAGGGGACGTTCGTGGCCCCCATGAACAGCACCGGCGTGGTCTTCTTGTCGAACCCCTCCATGCCCTGGAGGATCTGGGGGACGACGCGCTGCATGACGCTTGATCCCTCATCGCGGCGTGCGGGAACCAGCGCCTCGATCTCGTCGATGAAGATGATGGCTCGCCTCTCGGCCCGCGCGGCGTCAAACAGCTTCTTGATGTTCTGCTCGGCTTCACCCACCCATTTGCTGAGCAGGTCGGCAGGGGATACGGTGAAAAACGTGGCGTTGATTTCGCCGGCCGTCGCTCTGGCCAGCATCGTCTTGCCGGTTCCCGGCGGGCCGTACAGCAGCACCCCGCCGCCCCCGCGGATTCCGAATCTGGCGGCCAGTTCAGGGTGCTCGAAGGGGTAGACCATCTTCAGGCGGATGTCCTCCTTGACATCATCCAGCCCGGCCACGTCATCGAAACGGATCGTGGGCTTTTCCTTGACGATCCAGTCATGGGCGGACCGGTCGCCTTCGCCCTCGGCGCTGGATTCGGCGCTGTCGGAGGAGGGCTTGCGCGAGAGTGTCGGGCGGCGGCGGTTCTCCTGCCTGGCTCGGTCGCAGTCCTGGGCCAGTTCAAGGAGGCGCGCGGCGATCTTGCGGCGGCCGTCCGCAAGCTCCTGGTTGCCGGTCTCCTTTGCCAGAAAGACCATCTGCCGCGCGGCTTCCAGTAGGTAGACGCGGGCCGAATCCCACTGCCCGGCGCGGCGGGCGTCCAGGCCCTTCTGGCGATAGCGTTCAAACGTATCCCATGTCACGCCGGGCATAGTCACCTTTCTGCTGCCGGGGCCGGCTCCCGCCTGGGCGGCGCAGGCCATTATGCGGTTGCCTGGCGAGTGCGACAACCGGCGCCAGGGCAATCGCTTTTGATGGAAGCTCACGCCAGGACTACCTTTAGGAGATAGTCGTTATCCCATCCACAGCTTTGCCGCTTGATGGCGATGCCGGTTTTCTGGCTGCT
>Ga0101944_10007823_pt1 | contig 10494 bp, 3 predicted proteins | sample DewCreD2012metaG_FD_75245 | JGI IMG/M metagenome (GOLD analysis project Ga0101944, IMG submission 75245) | Hot spring sediment bacterial and archeal communities from British Columbia, Canada, to study Microbial Dark Matter (Phase II) - Dewar... ...
TTTCTCGCGCACGATCCGGCCGACGAAACCGATCACGGTTGCGTTTTCCGGCAGGCCGGCGCGCCCGCGTATCGCCCGTACTTCTCCGTCATCGACCGCCACGGGGTTGAAGCGCTCGGCGTCGATGCCGTCGATCGTCCCGTGACCCAGCGCCCGGATCTTGTCCGCCGGACAGATGCCCTCGTTGACGATGATCGTCCGCACCGAGTCGCTGACCGCGTACACCCGGGTGGCGAGCCGGCAGATCAACCGTTCGACCGCGGCCATCAGCCGGCGCGACTTGCCCCGGCTGCTCTCCATGATCAGGCCGTGGATGGTGTAGAGCCGGACCGGAGCGCGGGCGAGAAAAGCCGCGACCATACCCACCAGCGAGGCCTTGGGGGTGTGGGTATGGACGATATCGGGCCGAAGACGCGTCAGAATGGAGGCCAGCCGGAGGATGGCGAAGGCGTCGGCCACGGGCGAAAGCCCCCGGACCATCGGCAGTCCGATGATCTCGATACCGGTCCGCTCGCGGGCGACGGCCAGGTCGGGGCCAGGAGAGGTCACTCCAATGACTTCGAACCCCTGCTCGCGCAGGAACCGGATCTGCCCGGCGAGGAAAAGCTTCATCGTCACCGGGACGGTGGTGACCTCGACCACCCGGCCTGCGCTCATTGCCCGCCCCCGAACCGCCGCTCGACCGAAGTCCGCAGCCAGGAATAAATCGACCCGGGCAGGAGCCGCAACGCCAGCGAGCGAAAATCCGACGACGGAGGTCGCCAGCGAGGGTTGAGTTCCAGGGCGATCGCCCCTTCCTTGCATGCGAGAACACACAGCCCGCAGCCGATGCAGCGGGCGGGGTCGAACCGATGTTTCTTATCCTTCATCGCGTGCGCGTGGGTGTTGCACGCCCCCGCACATTTGCCGCAACGGGTACAGATGTCCTCATTCACCCGTGCGATGAACCGCGGCGCCGCCATCAACCAGGCCGAACCGTATTCATTGAAAATTTCCAGACCGTGACAGCAGCAGTCGCAGCAGGTGCAGATGGCATTCGGGCTGCCCGCGCCCACGTTCCCGGTCATGAACACCAGTTTCTTCTCCACCCGCTCGGCCACGATCTCGCGCATTTCCTCACGGCTCACCCGTCGGCCGTTGCCCTTCTCCTCGATCGACCGGGCAAACCGGCTGCCGAACACCAGGCACCCGTCCTCCGGGGTCGCCCGCTTGCAGTCCTGGCCCACGAACCGCATCGACTGCCGGCACTGGCAGACGTTCAACACCCCCAGCGGATCGTTCCGCTCGATCATCTCCTCAACCGCGTCCCGGGCCAGCGGACGGCTGCGGTCGTCAAGCGCGGCGCCCACCGGGATGTTGCGGATCGCCGCGGACCGGCGATGTCCGAAGGAGTGGGCGAAACCGGTGGCGTAAAGGTCGAGCAAAAGCCGGGCGTACTCGCGGTGCCAGGGGGTGTCGACCCCGGTCTGGAGCATGTACTCGAACATACCAGGGATGAGCGGCAGCAGGCCGTAGCCTTTGTCATTTCCAAAGATCACCCGCCGCCGGGCCATCTCGCCAAGCAGGGGCACGGCCGACTCGACCGGCATCTTCGCCCTTCGGGCGATGCGCTCGGCCGAAGCCGGACGGTAATACGGCAGGTGGACGGCGACCGCGGCCTCCTCCGTCGAAAACAGGTGCTCGATCAGCCGCACCAGCTTTTCGCCGTACGGCGGTCCCAACAGGGTCGCCGAGGCGAACACCCGCGCGAGCGCCTCGTGTTCCGGCCGGGCCATCAGAAGGGGTTAACCTTGGTCAGCGCCCGCCCGAGGGGTGTGACCATTTTGGCCTTGACCACCCGGACCGGGCCAAGCTGAACATACTCGTCAAGGCCGCCCGGGACCATCACCCAACTGCCGTCCGGGTCCTGGTGAAAGGACACGTAGGCGGGGACGCCGGTAAGGGTCGGCTCCTTGATCCGGAAAAAGTTGGGGTCGTCCGCCGAGGCCGGGACCAGGGTTTTGGCCTTCTTCGCCCCCTGCCAGTCGTAAATCAACTTCAGTTGATCCCCGTCCACCTTGACGTGGTACCGGCCGATGTTGCTCATGTAGATGCGGGCGCTGGTCTTGAACTGTGGATAGCGCGGGCCGTAGTAACCCTCGAGGTCGGCCCAGACCCACGTGTCCGGTGTGATGTTCGGCAACGGATCATCCTGGCCGTTGAGCAGGAGTTTCAACATTTTCCAGCAGGTGATGGTGGCGGTGTCGTCTTCTCCGTTGGCGAAAACAAAGACCCCGATCCGGTCGTCGGGCGCGAGCAGCATATGGGAGTGATACCCGAACGGCACCGACCCCGAGTGGCCCACGATCCGATACCCATAGACCTGGCCGTAAACCACGAGTCCGAACCCGTAGGCGGTCTGGCGGGGGTCGAAGGTGTGCTGCGGCGTCATCATCATCGCCAGGGTCTCGGGTTGGATCACGCTCCCGTTCCGGTTCCGGCCGCCGTTGAGCAGGGCCTCGACGTAAAGGCCAAAATCCTTCACGGTGGCGTAAACATTGCCCGAGGGGGTGATGCCATAAGCCTGGTGGGGCCGGCGTTTCCAACCCCTCTTGTCGGTCCACGAATACCCGGCCACGATGAGCGGCAGAGTGTCGGCGGTGTGCTGGTAACTGGTGTCCTTCATTCCCAGCGGCAGGAAGACGTGGTCGGTCATGTAACGGTCGAAGGGTTGTCCGGCCATCGTCTCCAGCGCCAGGCCGATAAACCCGAAGCCATAGTTGGAGTAGGCGTACTTGACCCCCGGCGGCACCCCGTTGCGGGCCTCGAAGCGGAGGTAATGGGCGAGCGGCTTGTAGTCGTACCCTTTGACGGCCGCCCCCTGGCCGGGCATGAGCGCCTGGCCGTAGGAGAGGAACTCACCGACGCCCGAGGTGTGGGTGAGGAGTTGGCGGAAGGTCACGGTCTGATGTTCCGGTCGGGGCGGGTGGATCATGGGTTTGGGCAGATATTGGTTGACGTCGTCGTCGAGCTTGAACTTGCCCTGCTCCCACTGCTGGAGGAGTCCGATGGTGGTCATGGATTTTGAGATGGATCCGATGCGGAAGAGGGAGGACTCGTCGATCGGCCGGTTCTGTTCGCGGTCGGCCAGGCCGAAGTATCCTTCATAGACGAGAGTGTTTCCCATGACCACGCCGACGCCGAGGCCAGGGGTGTGGTGGAGTTCCATCTCGGCGATGGCGGTCTGCTCCAGGGCTGCAGCCATCGCCGGATCAACCCCGTTCAACATCACCTTCTTCAAGATCGGACCGGTCGAGGAAACCGGCCGGGCTGAGATCAGAACCAGAACCAGTAAGGCAAGAAATAAGGTGGAAAATTTCTTCAGGTGCATCATGACCTCCTCGCTTCTGGTGTCACCAGGCAACGGACTTCATTATCATCGGAGGAGCGATGGCAAGCAAGGCTGATTTGGGTTTAAGCTTGTGATAATATTATAGCCACGCGCCTGTAGCTCAGTCGGATAGAGCAACGGCCTTCTAAGCCGAAGGTCGCAGGTTCGAATCCTGCCAGGCGCGCCAGGAAATATTGTTCCCCGAAATTTTTGCATTCCCCCTCTCTGTCATAAAATCTTTCCATGATGAATAAACACCACTTTCGGCTGATCGCCCCGCGGCTGTTTCTCCTCCTCGCCGCGGCCCTGGCAGTCGCTCCAACTTCGCGCGCCTCGGACCTGAAACTGCACTATGATCGACCAGCCAAACAATGGCTCGAAGCCCTGCCGGTGGGCAACGGACACCTGGCGGGGATGGTTTTCGGTGGCGTGGACGAGGAACATCTTCAGCTTAACGAGGCCACCCTGTGGTCCGGCGGCCCGCGCGACTGGGACAACCCTGGCGCCCGCGTTGCCCTGCCCGGCGTGCGCGAGCTGGTCCTGGACGGAAAATACTACGAGGCCCACCAAGCCGCCAAGGCCCTGCAAGGCCCTTACACCCAGGCCTACATGCCGATGGCCGACCTGCGCCTTAACTTCGTCGACGCGGGCCGCGCGAAAAACTATTATCGGGACCTCGATCTCGACACCGCCGTCGCCACCACCACCTTCTCCCAGGGCGGCGTCAACTTCCGCCGCCAGGTCTTCGCCTCCCATCCCGACCGCGTCATCATCATCCGCCTCACCGCCGACCGGCCCGGCGCCATCTCCTTCGAGGCCTCATTGACCAGCCGGCTTAAATTTTCCTCCCGCGCCGCCGGGCTCGACCTCATCCTCAGCGGCAAGGCCCCCTATCACGCCGACCCCAATTACCACCGGACCAACAACCCCATGCCCTTTTCCGACGACCCCGTCGGCCCGGGCATGAACTTCACCGTGATCTGCCGAACCCTGGCCGAGGGCGGACGGGTCGTCGCATCCGACGACCTTCTTTCGGTATTCGGCGCCGACGCCGTCACCATCGTCATCGCCGCGGCCACCAGCTTCAACGGCTTTGACCGCGAACCCGGCAGGGATGGACGCGACCACGCCGGACTGGCGAAAACAATGCTGGAGGCCGCCGCAGAGAAGTCCTTCAATGATCTCCGCGCCGCCCATGTCGCCGACCACCAGGCGCTGTTCCGCCGGGTGTCCCTCGACCTCGGCCCCTCCCCCGCCGGCGCGGAGCGCATGAACACCGACCGCCGCGTCGACCTTTACCACGGGTCTGACCCCGGTCTGGTCTCCCTCTTCTTCCAGTACGGCCGTTACCTGCTCATCGCCTCCTCCCGCGCCGACTCGGAAACCCCGGCCAACCTCCAGGGCATCTGGAACGACGAGCTCTTCCCGCCCTGGTCGAGCAACTACACCATCAACATCAACACCGAGATGAACTACTGGCTGGCCGAACCCGCCAACCTGCCCGAGAACGTCGGGCCCCTGGTCAAGTTTGTCGAGGAACTTGCGGTTAACGGCAAGCGCACTGCGGCGATCAACTACGGCTGCGGCGGCTGGGTGGCCCACCACAACTCCGACCTGTGGCGGCAGAGCGCGCCGGTCGGCAATTACGGCCAGGGCGACCCGCTCTGGGCCTTCTGGCCGATGGGCGGGGCCTGGCTCTGCAATAACCTCTGGGACCACTACGCCTACGGCCGCGACGTCTCCTACCTCCGTCGCGTCTATCCCACCATGAAGGGCGCGGCGGAATTTCTTCTCGACTTCCTGGTTGACGACGGCCACGGTCGTCTCGTCACTATTCCCTCGACCTCACCGGAACATTATTTCTTCGCCCCCGACGGCCGTCGGGGGCGAAGAAATAATGTTCCGGTGAGGTCGAGGGAATAGTGACGAGACGACCGTGGCCGTCGTCAACCAGGAAGTCGAGAAGAAATTCCGCCGCGCCCTTCATGGTGGGATAGACGCGACGGAGGTAGGAGACGTCGCGGCCGTAGGCGTAGTGGTCCCAGAGGTTATTGCAGAGCCAGGCCCCGCCCATCGGCCAGAAGGCCCAGAGCGGGTCGCCCTGGCCGTAATTGCCGACCGGCGCGCTCTGCCGCCACAGGTCGGAGTTGTGGTGGGCCACCCAGCCGCCGCAGCCGTAGTTGATCGCCGCAGTGCGCTTGCCGTTAACCGCAAGTTCCTCGACAAACTTGACCAGGGGCCCGACGTTCTCGGGCAGGTTGGCGGGTTCGGCCAGCCAGTAGTTCATCTCGGTGTTGATGTTGATGGTGTAGTTGCTCGACCAGGGCGGGAAGAGCTCGTCGTTCCAGATGCCCTGGAGGTTGGCCGGGGTTTCCGAGTCGGCGCGGGAGGAGGCGATGAGCAGGTAACGGCCGTACTGGAAGAAGAGGGAGACCAGACCGGGGTCAGACCCGTGGTAAAGGTCGACGCGGCGGTCGGTGTTCATGCGCTCCGCGCCGGCGGGGGAGGGGCCGAGGTCGAGGGACACCCGGCGGAACAGCGCCTGGTGGTCGGCGACATGGGCGGCGCGGAGATCATTGAAGGACTTCTCTGCGGCGGCCTCCAGCATTGTTTTCGCCAGTCCGGCGTGGTCGCGTCCATCCCTGCCGGGTTCGCGGTCAAAGCCGTTGAAGCTGGTGGCCGCGGCGATGACGATGGTGACGGCGTCGGCGCCGAATACCGAAAGAAGGTCGTCGGATGCGACGACCCGTCCGCCCTCGGCCAGGGTTCGGCAGATCACGGTGAAGTTCATGCCCGGGCCGACGGGGTCGTCGGAAAAGGGCATGGGGTTGTTGGTCCGGTGGTAATTGGGGTCGGCGTGATAGGGGGCCTTGCCGCTGAGGATGAGGTCGAGCCCGGCGGCGCGGGAGGAAAATTTAAGCCGGCTGGTCAATGAGGCCTCGAAGGAGATGGCGCCGGGCCGGTCGGCGGTGAGGCGGATGATGATGACGCGGTCGGGATGGGAGGCGAAGACCTGGCGGCGGAAGTTGACGCCGCCCTGGGAGAAGGTGGTGGTGGCGACGGCGGTGTCGAGATCGAGGTCCCGATAATAGTTTTTCGCGCGGCCCGCGTCGACGAAGTTAAGGCGCAGGTCGGCCATCGGCATGTAGGCCTGGGTGTAAGGGCCTTGCAGGGCCTTGGCGGCTTGGTGGGCCTCGTAGTATTTTCCGTCCAGGACCAGCTCGCGCACGCCGGGCAGGGCAACGCGGGCGCCAGGGTTGTCCCAGTCGCGCGGGCCGCCGGACCACAGGGTGGCCTCGTTAAGCTGAAGATGTTCCTCGTCCACGCCACCGAAAACCATCCCCGCCAGGTGTCCGTTGCCCACCGGCAGGGCTTCGAGCCATTGTTTGGCTGGTCGATCATAGTGCAGTTTCAGGTCCGAGGCGCGCGAAGTTGGAGCGACTGCCAGGGCCGCGGCGAGGAGGAGAAACAGCCGCGGGGCGATCAGCCGAAAGTGGTGTTTATTCATCATGGAAAGATTTTATGACAGAGAGGGGGAATGCAAAAATTTCGGGGAACAATATTTCCTGGCGCGCCTGGCAGGATTCGAACCTGCGACCTTCGGCTTAGAAGGCCGTTGCTCTATCCGACTGAGCTACAGGCGCGTGGCTATAATATTATCACAAGCTTAAACCCAAATCAGCCTTGCTTGCCATCGCTCCTCCGATGATAATGAAGTCCGTTGCCTGGTGACACCAGAAGCGAGGAGGTCATGATGCACCTGAAGAAATTTTCCACCTTATTTCTTGCCTTACTGGTTCTGGTTCTGATCTCAGCCCGGCCGGTTTCCTCGACCGGTCCGATCTTGAAGAAGGTGATGTTGAACGGGGTTGATCCGGCGATGGCTGCAGCCCTGGAGCAGACCGCCATCGCCGAGATGGAACTCCACCACACCCCTGGCCTCGGCGTCGGCGTGGTCATGGGAAACACTCTCGTCTATGAAGGATACTTCGGCCTGGCCGACCGCGAACAGAACCGGCCGATCGACGAGTCCTCCCTCTTCCGCATCGGATCCATCTCAAAATCCATGACCACCATCGGACTCCTCCAGCAGTGGGAGCAGGGCAAGTTCAAGCTCGACGACGACGTCAACCAATATCTGCCCAAACCCATGATCCACCCGCCCCGACCGGAACATCAGACCGTGACCTTCCGCCAACTCCTCACCCACACCTCGGGCGTCGGTGAGTTCCTCTCCTACGGCCAGGCGCTCATGCCCGGCCAGGGGGCGGCCGTCAAAGGGTACGACTACAAGCCGCTCGCCCATTACCTCCGCTTCGAGGCCCGCAACGGGGTGCCGCCGGGGGTCAAGTACGCCTACTCCAACTATGGCTTCGGGTTTATCGGCCTGGCGCTGGAGACGATGGCCGGACAACCCTTCGACCGTTACATGACCGACCACGTCTTCCTGCCGCTGGGAATGAAGGACACCAGTTACCAGCACACCGCCGACACTCTGCCGCTCATCGTGGCCGGGTATTCGTGGACCGACAAGAGGGGTTGGAAACGCCGGCCCCACCAGGCTTATGGCATCACCCCCTCGGGCAATGTTTACGCCACCGTGAAGGATTTTGGCCTTTACGTCGAGGCCCTGCTCAACGGCGGCCGGAACCGGAACGGGAGCGTGATCCAACCCGAGACCCTGGCGATGATGATGACGCCGCAGCACACCTTCGACCCCCGCCAGACCGCCTACGGGTTCGGACTCGTGGTTTACGGCCAGGTCTATGGGTATCGGATCGTGGGCCACTCGGGGTCGGTGCCGTTCGGGTATCACTCCCATATGCTGCTCGCGCCCGACGACCGGATCGGGGTCTTTGTTTTCGCCAACGGAGAAGACGACACCGCCACCATCACCTGCTGGAAAATGTTGAAACTCCTGCTCAACGGCCAGGATGATCCGTTGCCGAACATCACACCGGACACGTGGGTCTGGGCCGACCTCGAGGGTTACTACGGCCCGCGCTATCCACAGTTCAAGACCAGCGCCCGCATCTACATGAGCAACATCGGCCGGTACCACGTCAAGGTGGACGGGGATCAACTGAAGTTGATTTACGACTGGCAGGGGGCGAAGAAGGCCAAAACCCTGGTCCCGGCCTCGGCGGACGACCCCAACTTTTTCCGGATCAAGGAGCCGACCCTTACCGGCGTCCCCGCCTACGTGTCCTTTCACCAGGACCCGGACGGCAGTTGGGTGATGGTCCCGGGCGGCCTTGACGAGTATGTTCAGCTTGGCCCGGTCCGGGTGGTCAAGGCCAAAATGGTCACACCCCTCGGGCGGGCGCTGACCAAGGTTAACCCCTTCTGATGGCCCGGCCGGAACACGAGGCGCTCGCGCGGGTGTTCGCCTCGGCGACCCTGTTGGGACCGCCGTACGGCGAAAAGCTGGTGCGGCTGATCGAGCACCTGTTTTCGACGGAGGAGGCCGCGGTCGCCGTCCACCTGCCGTATTACCGTCCGGCTTCGGCCGAGCGCATCGCCCGAAGGGCGAAGATGCCGGTCGAGTCGGCCGTGCCCCTGCTTGGCGAGATGGCCCGGCGGCGGGTGATCTTTGGAAATGACAAAGGCTACGGCCTGCTGCCGCTCATCCCTGGTATGTTCGAGTACATGCTCCAGACCGGGGTCGACACCCCCTGGCACCGCGAGTACGCCCGGCTTTTGCTCGACCTTTACGCCACCGGTTTCGCCCACTCCTTCGGACATCGCCGGTCCGCGGCGATCCGCAACATCCCGGTGGGCGCCGCGCTTGACGACCGCAGCCGTCCGCTGGCCCGGGACGCGGTTGAGGAGATGATCGAGCGGAACGATCCGCTGGGGGTGTTGAACGTCTGCCAGTGCCGGCAGTCGATGCGGTTCGTGGGCCAGGACTGCAAGCGGGCGACCCCGGAGGACGGGTGCCTGGTGTTCGGCAGCCGGTTTGCCCGGTCGATCGAGGAGAAGGGCAACGGCCGACGGGTGAGCCGTGAGGAAATGCGCGAGATCGTGGCCGAGCGGGTGGAGAAGAAACTGGTGTTCATGACCGGGAACGTGGGCGCGGGCAGCCCGAATGCCATCTGCACCTGCTGCGACTGCTGCTGTCACGGTCTGGAAATTTTCAATGAATACGGTTCGGCCTGGTTGATGGCGGCGCCGCGGTTCATCGCACGGGTGAATGAGGACATCTGTACCCGTTGCGGCAAATGTGCGGGGGCGTGCAACACCCACGCGCACGCGATGAAGGATAAGAAACATCGGTTCGACCCCGCCCGCTGCATCGGCTGCGGGCTGTGTGTTCTCGCATGCAAGGAAGGGGCGATCGCCCTGGAACTCAACCCTCGCTGGCGACCTCCGTCGTCGGATTTTCGCTCGCTGGCGTTGCGGCTCCTGCCCGGGTCGATTTATTCCTGGCTGCGGACTTCGGTCGAGCGGCGGTTCGGGGGCGGGCAATGAGCGCAGGCCGGGTGGTCGAGGTCACCACCGTCCCGGTGACGATGAAGCTTTTCCTCGCCGGGCAGATCCGGTTCCTGCGCGAGCAGGGGTTCGAAGTCATTGGAGTGACCTCTCCTGGCCCCGACCTGGCCGTCGCCCGCGAGCGGACCGGTATCGAGATCATCGGACTGCCGATGGTCCGGGGGCTTTCGCCCGTGGCCGACGCCTTCGCCATCCTCCGGCTGGCCTCCATTCTGACGCGTCTTCGGCCCGATATCGTCCATACCCACACCCCCAAGGCCTCGCTGGTGGGTATGGTCGCGGCTTTTCTCGCCCGCGCTCCGGTCCGGCTCTACACCATCCACGGCCTGATCATGGAGAGCAGCCGGGGCAAGTCGCGCCGGCTGATGGCCGCGGTCGAACGGTTGATCTGCCGGCTCGCCACCCGGGTGTACGCGGTCAGCGACTCGGTGCGGACGATCATCGTCAACGAGGGCATCTGTCCGGCGGACAAGATCCGGGCGCTGGGTCACGGGACGATCGACGGCATCGACGCCGAGCGCTTCAACCCCGTGGCGGTCGATGACGGAGAAGTACGGGCGATACGCGGGCGCGCCGGCCTGCCGGAAAACGCAACCGTGATCGGTTTCGTCGGCCGGATCGTGCGCGAGAAA
>Ga0101944_10007824_pt1 | contig 10494 bp, 10 predicted proteins | sample DewCreD2012metaG_FD_75245 | JGI IMG/M metagenome (GOLD analysis project Ga0101944, IMG submission 75245) | Hot spring sediment bacterial and archeal communities from British Columbia, Canada, to study Microbial Dark Matter (Phase II) - Dewar... ...
CCACCTATGGAACTGATCGTGATATTAACAGATGCGCCCTTCCTTATATTATCATTTGGATTTGGATATTGATCGAGAACTACACCGGGTTCTTTAATATCTGGGTTAATTTCTTTGCTTATCAATCCTTGTTTTAAGCCTCTAACTTTTATTAGCTCTAAGGCATCTTCAATATACATTCCCGAAAGGTCTGGCATAGTGAGTTTTACTGGTAGTTTTCCCATACTTACTAGCAGATTAATTTTTACGCCTTTTTGAACCATTGCACTTGGTGGTGGAGTATGAGCAATGATAAGACCCTCTTTAAGATGATCGCTAGAATGAACGTTTGTAATTGTTCCTATTTCCAATCCTGAAGCCTGCAAGACTGGTTTTGCATCCTCAACAGTCTCACCAATTACATCAGGCACAACGCCTGCCTCTGTACCTTTGCTAACAAAAACCTTTATTTCACGACCAATCTTGACTTTACTGCCTGCTTTGGGCTTTTGCTCGACTATGTAGCCTTCTGGCATACTTATATTATATTTTTCGCCCTCTATTATTGGCGTGCCGAGACCTCTTTGATTGAGTATTTGCGATGCTTCCAAAAAGCTTTTTCCTACTATGTCTGGAACTTCGGCAGTCTTGCCTTTAATAACAAAGCGAAATAAAACGAAAAAAATTGAGATCAAAATCACTACTGAAATAGTAAATATGATCATTACTCTTAATATAGAACCTAATACAGAAGGATTATTATTTGTTTTGCTCATATCTCACCAAATAAATTTATCGCCAACTTTAAGCTTGTAGCCATTCATAAAATCTTTGGCTTTCATTTTTGGCTTATTAGGCGGTTGAATAGTGTTTATAATTAAATTAATGTCATTTGTTGTAACTATAATTCCTGAATCGCTTGTTATACCGACTATTGTTCCTGAATCAGCTTTTGTATGATCGGATTCTGATGATAATTTGCTATCCCATATTTTTAATATACTAGCTGTTCCTGAATCATCCAAGACAATATTTGTATATGCCCCTGGCCAAGGGATAGTTCCTCTAATAAGATTATGTATTTCCAATGCGGATTTATTCCAATTAATTAACCCATCTTCTTTTGTAAGTTTAGGCGCATGTGTTGCCTGTAAATTATCTTGTGGATAACGAGGAAGATCAAGAATATCCATTGGAGTTCCGTCATTGTTAACTAATATTTTTGATAACATTCCAGCCCCAACATTAGCTAATTTATCAAATAAAGATAAGGATGTATCATATATATCTATTTTGACTCGTTCCTGATGTATAATATCGCCAGTATCTTCGCCTTCATCTACAAACATAAGCGTTACGCCTGTTTCTTCTTCGCCATTTATTATTGCCCTTTGAATTGGCGCTGCACCACGATATTTTGGTAAAAGTGATGGATGAATATTTATGCAACCATATTTTGGTATATCAAGAATGACTTTTGGTAAAATCTGACCATATGCCACAACAACGATCAGATCAGGTCTAAATTCATTTTTTATCTTTTCAACAAATTCTTTATCTCGGACTTTCTCTGGCTGATAGATGGATATATTATGCTCTAATGCAAATTCCTTTACAGGCGGAGGAGTTAGTTTTAATCCCCTGCCTTTTGGTTGATCAGGTTGTGTTACAACGCATACTAAATCAACACCACTTTCGATAACAGCTTTTAATGATGGCAAAGAAAAGCTGTCTGTTCCCATGAATACAACACGCATATAATTAAGATTCACCTTTTTCAATCTTGCGAAGCTGATTTTTGATTAACTGCTTTTTGAGACGACCTAAATGATCGATAAATAAAGTTCCGTTAATATGGTCGATTTCATGCTGAAAAGCCCGTGCTGATAGATCAGTTGCTTCTATTCTTAACTTATTACCCTCAAGATCAAGCCCTTCAACGACAACTTTTTCTGCTCTTTTGACATCTCCTCTAACCTCTGGAACGCTTAAACAGCCTTCTTCCATATTCATTTCACCATATCTTTCTACGATTTCTGGATTGATAAGTACTATAGGCTTTGATGATGGATTTGAAGGCTCTGTATCAACGATAATTATGCGTTTAGATATTCCAATCTGAGGTGCCGCTATTCCAACACCTTCAAATTTATACATTGCTTCAAGCATATCATCAACGATTTGTTTAATTTCGTCATTTATTTCCTCTACAGGTTCTGCTACCTTGCGTAGGACGTCATTACCATATTTTGTGATACTTAGTTCACCCATAATATTTCTCCATGTTTATTCAATCAAAATTTCATAGATAAGGATGCTAATGAAATTCCATCCATCTGATTTTTAGAACTTGGAATATTGAATGTTGAATAAGGTTCTGGCTGTTCAGAAAGATTAGGTAAATCAAGAATATCGTCATTATGAGTATGCAAATAATCCCAATATCCAATAAGACCTGAGAATGTAACTGCCAATCCTCCCGCAAGAAGCCAATTTGCGTCTGAGAATCTTGGGGCAACTTTACCTCGTCTAGCCATTTCAATTCCACGCACAACTAAATAGCCATGAATAGCGGTAAATGGCAACGATATGGTAGATATTATCTCAAAACGCCTCAAACTGCTTTCACGATATATATCGGGAATACTTCCTTTTGATGCCTTCTTAATTTCATCTTTTGTTAATACTCGGTCATACAAGGCAAATTCATCAATAATGCCCTGAAAACCAGCATCTCCAAAAACACTTATGGTAATATCAGATTTATTATTAATTTCTGCTTCTGTTGTATCTTCAACTTCTGCAGAGAGTTTACCGTCCAGATAAATATATAGCCTATCGTTACTTACATCTCTAACGAAACAGCAATGATGCCATTTTTCGCTAATATTGTCTATTGATACTTTTGGAGTGTTTGTCCCATCACTAATTGAAAAGCTTAGTTTATTATCGGGTTGAATCTCAACCTTAAAAGGATATGAGCTATCTAGCTTTTGTATTATTATTTGTTGTTTTCCGTTGGGATTATGCCTAATCCATAGTGTCAAGGAATAGGAGTTGCTTTTTCCAAGATAATACTTGTCTTTGTGTGGTAATATAATAAAATCATCAACGCCATCAAATTGCAAAGCCTTGCCAAATCGCCCACTAACAATGATTGGATTTCCTTTGATATATGCGCTATTGCTATTACCGCTATGATCACGCAAAATCGTTCCCAAGATGTCCCCGAATGGGAAATAAACCTCAACGGATTTGGCTTGTGAATATGAAATTAACGTAAAAAAAAGGAAAATAAATGCAAAAAATCTCGTTGTTGTCATTTTATATATCTATGCCTTCGAAATAATATAATGATCATTGTGAATAATGCACTAAAACCGATTATAAGACTTATTAACTGAGAAGTAGCCAAACTTCCTATATATTCCTCTGGAGAATACAATCTAAAGAAATCGATAAAAAATCTTTGGATACTATGAATTATAGCATATATAAGGAATAATTGTCCCGAAAAAATTGTCCATTTACTAATAATTATGAGTATAATAAATACAAGGAAAAGAATAATAGATGTAAAAACTTGAGTTGGATACGAGCATTGTCCTTTGAGTAGCGTGTAAGTCAAAGATTTTTCTGGATATGTAACGCATAAAATAGAATCCGTTGGTTTTCCAAAACAACATCCCGCCAAGAAACACCCAATACGCCCAATTGCTTCACCAATAGCCAGAGATGGTGTGATAATATCCATCATTTTTGGTATTGGTAATTCTTTTGAACGAAGATAAATAAAACCAGCGATAGATGCTGATACAAAACCACCATAATAAACAAGTCCACCATTCCAAAATATAAAGCCATTTGATTTTATGTGCTGTAAAGTATGAAATAATCTTGCGCCTATCAATCCAGAAATCAGTAATATCAATGAAAATTCAATAATTATCTTTGAAGATATGTTTTCCTTTTTGGCTCTTTGATAATAGACATAAGTGGCAACCAAAAAAGCTATTGCCACCATGACTCCATAGCTTCCAATTGATAGAGAACCGATTTTTAATAAGACTGGTCTCATAAAAAGATGCCAAATAGCCTATTCATCTGCAAGTTTCCAATTTATCCGAAACATGCCAATAAACAACATCAACGCCCCAATAGTAACAGATGCGTCTGCAATATTGAAGTTAGGCCACCAAAAAGGTCTTAGAAACCATATTTTGAAGCGTAAAAAATCTGTAACAAAACCAAAAAAGATTCTATCCGCTAAATTACCCAAAGCCCCACCAAGAATAAAGCCAAGTGCTAATTTCATCCATAGACTTTCTTTGAATTTGCTATAATAGAAAAAGATAAAAATAATTGCCAAGAAACTAACAATTATAAAAATACTATTGCGCCCTTGAAATGAACCGAAAACAGCACCCGTATTTTCTGAATAACTAATCTCAAAAAATCCTCTGATAACCTCAATAGTTCCTTTGATAGCAATTTCATTTCGAACGATTGTTTTTGTTATTTGATCAAGCGATAGGGATACAAGCGCAATAATAATCAAAGGTAATATTAATTTTATTTCATTTGTAAGATTGATTTTGTTTTTTGTTTTATTCAATAAAATATCTCCCTTTTTGAATTAGACGTATTCTGCGCCTCCTTCTAATATTGAGACGCACTTATGACAAAGCGTTGGATAAAGCTCATTTGTTCCAACTGTATCTGAATATATATAACACCTTTCGCATTTATCACCATTGGCAAGGCGAATTTCTGCAGAAATGCCATCTATGCCATCTAAAACAAGCAGATCATCAGGTATAGGCTCATCAGGGGGAATAAGCCTGATTCTTGATACTAGAAAAACTTCGTCAAGAATATCAGCACAATCATTTAGCCTTGAATGAATATCGTAAGTATGAGCATATAAGGTTACTGAAGCCTGAAAGTGATTTGGTATATTATCTTCTATTTCAGAGCTGTTCTCCAATGCTTTGAATATTGCAGAACGAATCATCAAAAGATAGTTCCACTTTTTTTCTAATTCATCATTCAATAATTCTTCATTAAATTTTGGAAAATCAGCCATAAAAACACTGGGATATGCCTCTTTTGCATTTGGTATATGTTCCCATAGTTCCTCTGCCAAAAAAGGAGTTATAGGTGCAATTATTTTTGTAAGCGTAATCAGAGTCTCATAAATAGCTGTTTGAATAGATCGCCGAACTGACGACCATTTTGAGAATGTATATAGCTTTCGTCTGATGATGCTAATATAGGTTTTACTTATATCAGAAAATAAAAACCTGCATAAAAGATGATAAACTCTATTATACTGGTAATTATTATATGCGAGATTTGCTTCTTTTGTGAATTTTGTTAATTTATGAAGTAGCCATTTATCGATTTCTTTAAGATAATCATATTCAATTTTGTCATCTTTGAGATCAAAATCATCAATAATTGCAAGTAAATAACGAAATGTATTTCTAAAACGTTTATATATATTTGATATGGATTCAATATAGTCTTTGTCAAACTTTAATCTTTTATTGCGGTCTGATGAGATAGTGCAAAGCCTGATTGCATCTGCACCAAATTTATTTATCAAATCTTGTATTGGTTCTTTGTAATCTGTTTTGATTGGTCCATTAATGATAACCGAATTAAATATATTGCTATTTTCAAGAGCCATAGCAGATAAAATCGATAAATAACTCCATTTCTCATTTTTTTTATCGGATTCGAGCAATATATAGGTATTTTCAGATGTATCCTTTTGGTTTTGAAAAATTTGTCTATAACTTAATGCAGAAATGAAATCTTCGTTTAAAATATCTATTTCCCATTGAAAATCTCTTGCCTCACATTTATTGCAGACAAGATCATAGGGAAGTATATCATTTGGGTCAGTTGCGAGTAATTTCGCAAAACCTTCTTTTTCGATAATGTATCTGCATGATTTTAATCCCTCATCAACCTCAACCTGATGGTTGCATTTTCTGCAATAAAATACAGGTATCGGTATTCCCCATAGCTTTCGTCTTGATATACCCCAATCCTCTAAATTATTGATACCGTTTGATATTCTGTTAATAATACTTTTTTTAGATTTTAGATTATTTAATGCTTTAATTGTGCGCTGTTTTAGATGATTTGAATTGAAATTAAATACCCAATGTTCATTATTTCTGACAATAAGGGGTTGTTTACAAGCCAAACAATGTGGATATTGTTGTTCTATAGGATTAGATGAGAATAAATAGCCTCTTCTTTCCAATTCCATAGATATTGGATTGATAGGGTCAAATACGTTAATTTCGTTAGGTTCATCATATTCATTTTGTATTTCGTTTGAATTAACCAATGATGCTATATCAATGTTATTGTTTTGTGTAAGATTGGCTGATATATTATAAACACAACCAGTTCCTTTTTTAGATGATATTCTTTTATCAAAAATAATCGTTGTCCCTTTATCAAAAAGTGGATGAAAGCAGATAATTTCAGAGAGTTCTTTTCCCTTAATCTTCTTTATTATTTTATAATTGCTTTTTTTATAGTTTTGCATTACAGAATCAACAACATCACTTGCCATTATAGTAACTTTGCCATTCTCTGTTTCTACTGCGGAATATTCGCAATCTGGATTTATAGCAATAGGTTTATTAGCTGATATAGTCCATGGCGTTCCTATCCAAACTAGAATACTAACATTATCGCCAAGTTCTTCAAAACCGTTCATTATAGGGAATTCAACATTAAGAGATAATATGTTATGTCCTATATATTCTATTTCTGATTTTTCGACATCGCTTTGACAATTTATGCACCAGTATTTTTGCTTTATATCTCTATTTAGATAGCCAGAATTGTAGAGATTTTCAAAGCATTTAAATATTTCTGCCTCGTATTCTATTTCTGATGTTATTATGTTTTTATTCCAATTGGTAAAAATACCTAATTTTTGAATTTTTTCGTTTTGTAACAGGACAAAATTTTCACATGTTTTCTGGCATTGTTCTCGGAAATTAGCTTGCATCGCTTTGCTATCTCTAATTCCCTTTAATAATATTTGTGGTTTTTTTTCAGATGACTTATCATCGATAAAATATTTCAATGTCTCATATTCAATTGCAGAAGTATAGCAATTCCAAATATTTATATTAGGCACATTAAAGCCGCACATTGATTTATGTTTTATTGTAATATCTTTTAGTATCATACTTAATACATCGTTGATATTAAGATTATCGGATACTTTAGCTGGCGGAGTGTGTATGATAAATTTGCTTTTGTTTTTATTTCTTTCCTGAATTTTTTCGTAAGTATTGATATTATGCCAAAAATTGAGAATCTTGGATTCTGTTTTGGATGTATTCGCTTTCTTTGGAAAGCGCAATTTTGGTAGATTGAGAGTCTTAATGTAGTTCATTTTTCCCTGATCTAATGGCTTGTAATGAATTGATTTTTAAATCAATCGGAAACTACGAAACAAATTAATCAAATGAAAGCTGATAGATTATTTCTGATACCAATTTGGTTAATTTTGGTTCAGTTTGATTTGCTACTTGAATAATTTCTCCTATATCAGAGGTTTTAAGGACTTCAGGAGTGCATTTATCTGTAAGACATGATAATCCCAAAACTTTCATGGAGGAATGTATTGCAACTATAACCTCTGGAACAGTTGACATACTTACAGCATCAGCTCCAATCATTCTAAGGAATTTGTATTCTGCAGGTGTTTCCAGATTAGGTCCTGATACAGCAACAAGAACGCCTTTATGAGCAATTATCTTTTCTTTTATGGCGGTTTGATAAGCTAAATCGATCAAATCAGGGGAATAGGCATCAAACATATCTGGATATCGTGGTCCAAGCTGATCATCGTTGATTCCTATAAGGGGATTGTCGCCCATTAAGTTAATATGATCGGTTATAATCATAATATCACCAGCATTGTAGTAAGGATTCATTGAGCCAGCTGCATTTGAAATTATAAGAACCTTTGCCCCCAGTGCTTTCAATACTCTAATAGGGAAAGTAATTTCTTGCATTGAATATCCTTCGTAATAATGTAGTCTTCCGTTCATTATAACGACTTTTTTATTACCAATAATTCCAAATACAAGAGTTCCTGCATGAGTTTCAACTGTTGATGCTGGGAAATTTGGTATTTCAGAATAGTGTATTTCCAATATATCAGAAACTTGGTTTACTAATGCCCCTAGACCTGTTCCGAGAACAATAGCTATTTCTGGAGTAATATCGGTTTTTGTTCTAATATAACTTATTGATTCGTCAATTTTTGCTTTTATTTTCAGCATTAATACTCTCCCGAAAAGAATCGAAATTATTCGTCTGCTTCATCATTAAGATTTCTGAGTTGCTTGCTTAAGAGATCACGGTATCCCATAAGATAACGTTCTCTTTGAGTTTTTAGCCTTGAGATTTCTCTTTTTGCCTCCATTTCTTCCGTTTTTGCCTTTTCGATTATGGCGTAAGCTTTTAGTTTTATACTGTTAAGAATCAAATCAGAACTGCTATTTGGCGCAAGTTTTACAGGTTCTGATATTTGAACATCAAGTATTTGATCTTTGGCTTTGCTAGTAATAGTATCTGCTTGTAAGTTTGCCTCTTGTATAATTCTTTTTGCCTCTTGATTTGCTTTTTCGATTATTTCGGAGACATTTTTGGAATTATTGTTAAGAGATTTTGCTTTCTCTTCCGCTTCAGAGATTATTTCACTGGCTTTTTTCTGTGCTTCATTGATTAATCTATTTGCTTGGTCTTGAGCTTTTTGTTTAATTGTGTTGGCATCTTCATTTGCTTTTAGGATTATCTCAGTTGCTTCACGTGCTTCATTATTTGTTTGCAAACCGCCTTCGTTAGATTTTTCTTCTGCTTCTAAGAGAATTTTCTCGGCATTTTCTTTTATTCTTTCAGCCTCTGCATGTGCAGAACTAATGATTTCAGCTGCTCTAATTTCTGCTTCTCTAAGTTTTTTATTCGTTTCTTTTGTGATTTTTTCTTTTGCTTCTTGGATCAAATCATTCACAGCTTCGGTACTGTCAAATTGTCGTAATTGTTCCTCAAGAGCATCAAGTTGCTGTTTCATTGTTTCGTTTTCATTAGTTATTGCTTCGTAATCTTCTGCGATCTGGTCGAGAAAATCTTCAACATCCTCTTGATCTAGTCCTCTAAAAGCCCTTTTAAATTCACGTTGATATATTTCCGATGGTGTTAGACGCAAATTCAACCCCCCCTTAAAACAAAGTTGTTAGATGAAATTTCTAAGAATATCTATAATTAATCTTCCAGCGATCTGAACCAAAATTATTGCAATGAAAGGCGAAAAATCAATTGGTAGATTCCCAGAGAATCTCCATAATGCTTTTCTTATTGGATATAATAAAGGCTCTGTAATTTTGTCCAGAAACCTAACTGCAGAATTATATGGGTCTGGATTGAACCATGAGATAATGGCTCGTAAAAAAATGGCGAATGTATAAATGCTAACAGCAAGGTTAATGAACCTTATCAAAAGGCTCAAAATTGTTACTCCTTTTCTATAAAAACTATTTGGATTGAGTGGATAATTCTTTTGAACGTTCTGCAGATGAGACGATTGCTTTGATGATAGCAGAACGAAAACCATTATTCTCTAATTCAAATAGTCCTATTGCGGTTGTTCCTCCGGGTGATGTTACTCTATTTTTTAGGACAGCGGGATGTTCTTGAGTTTCTAATAGCATTTTGCTTGAACCAAGAACTGTTTGAGTTGACATTAACAAAGCATCATTTCGGCTTAAACCTAGTTGCACACCTGCATCTGCAAGGGTCTCAATTAATAGGAAAATAAAGGCAGGACCACTTCCACTCAGAGCGGTAACTGCATCCATCAGTTTTTCATTGACAATTACTGTTTTTCCGACAGCCTGAAATAGCTGTTTTGCTTTGTTTATATGATCATCATTGGCATATTTTCCGGGGCATATTGCGGTCATCCCTTCGCAAACCATTGCAGGAGTATTAGGCATAACACGAACAACAGATATTCCATCAGGTAAAATGCTCTCAATAAATGATGTATTTATGCCTGCTGCTATCGATATAAACCATTTTGGCTGATGGGATATGCCCGAAATTTCAGATAGGACACCCTTTACGATGTCAGGCTTGACCGCTATAAGAATTATATCAGAATTGTCAATTAATTCCTTGTTGTTATTTGCGATATTTATATTTAGTTCCTTGCTTAAAATACCTAATTTTTCTTTATTAATATCACTGGCATATATAAGTTCCGGGGCAACAAGACTAGAATTTATTATCCCTCTGAGCAGAGCTTCGCCCATATTGCCAGTTCCGATGAATCCTATCTTTTCATTAACCAATTGAAATCCCCTTATATAATATAGAACACTAATTTTTGAATAGCTTTGGAAATAAAGGATACCAATGGACATCAGAATAATATCATAACATCATCTAATATTTCAAGACTTTTTTCAT
>Ga0101944_10007825_pt1 | contig 10494 bp, 10 predicted proteins | sample DewCreD2012metaG_FD_75245 | JGI IMG/M metagenome (GOLD analysis project Ga0101944, IMG submission 75245) | Hot spring sediment bacterial and archeal communities from British Columbia, Canada, to study Microbial Dark Matter (Phase II) - Dewar... ...
CCTGAAGCCATGCCGCGCACTTACTTGCCCGATAACGAAGGTGCGGTCGTGAGCGAAATCCCCGGTGGCGTGCGCATCGACCAGCCCGCCGAACCCTGGACGCACATCGCTAAAAGCCTCGAAATTCGCCTGAACGAGAACCAGCCGCAGGTCATCGTCCATCACGAACTGCGCAACGACGGCCCCTGGGCGGTGGAATTTGCCCCCTGGGCCCTCACCATGTTCCGGCTGGGCGGCGTGGGGATCTTTCCCCAACCAACAGGAAATGCCGACCCGGCTGGCCTGCTCGCCAACCGCCAACTCGCCATCTGGCCTTATACGAAACTAGATGACCCGCGCCTGACCCTGCGCGACGACTTCATCCTGTTGCGCGCCAGCGGCGGCCTGCCGCCTGTTAAAGTGGGCTACTTCAACCCGCATGGCTGGCAGGGCTACTTCCTGGATGGGACGCTATTCATCAAACGCTTCGATCCGCTGCCCGGCGCGAACTTCCCGGATGGCGGCTGCAACACCGAAACCTACACCAACCATAAATTCATCGAACTGGAGACTCTGGCCCCGCTCACAAAACTTGTTCCCGGCGAAACTGTCACCCATACCGAAACGTGGGAAATCTATGATGGCCTCTCCCACCCCCTCATCCCACCTGCCATCGCGGCTCTCGTAGAACGGAATTAATTTCGTCTTACCCTGGAGTTAATCATGGACGCGCTCGAAGCCATCCGCAAACGCCGCAGTATCCGCAAATTCACCGGCCAATCGATTCCCAAAACCGACCTGGAAACCATCGTCGATGCTGGCCGCCTGGCCGCCACCGGTCACAATTATCAGCCCTGGGATTTCATCGTCGTCACCGATAAAGAAACTATCATGCAGTTCCTGCCCGCCGCGCCGTGGATTATCCAGGCCGGGGCGGTAATTGCGCTTGTCCTTGACCCCGAAACCCGCTGGTGGGTCGAAGACGGCGCTGCTGCCCTCCAGAACATGTTGATTGCCAGCACCGCGCTTGGCTACGGCGCGTGCTGGATTCAGGGAGATGTCTTGCCGCGCGAGGAACACTTCAAGGATTTGCTCGATATCCCCCACGAGAAACGCCTGATGGCGTTGGTTCCGGTTGGCGTCCCGGCAGAAAGCCCGGAGCGGGAGAAAAAGCCCCTGGCACGGGTTATCCATTGGGAAAAATTTTGAGAGAGAACCTATGCAACCTTCCATACACCCCCTGATTACCGCCCGCAACGAACGCACTCGCTGGTTCCGGCAGGCGCGCTTCGGCATGTTCATCCACTGGGGATTGTACGCCATCCCGGCGCGCGGCGAATGGGTGCGCAGCCACGAGCGCATCAGCAACGAGGAATACCAGTCCTTCTTCGACGAATTCAATCCATCGCATTATGACCCGCGCGCCTGGGCCAAACTGGCCCGCCAGGCCGGGATGCAATATGCTGTGCTGACCGCCAAGCATCACGATGGCTTCTGCCTGTTCGACAGTCAGTTGACCGACTATAAAGCGACCAACACTCCCTGCCAGCGCGACTTGGTGCGCGAATACGTGGAGGCCTTTCGCGCCGAGGGGCTGAAGGTCGGCCTGTATTACTCCCTGCTCGACTGGCATCACCCCGATTACCCGGCCTACGGCGACCGCTTCCATCCCATGCGCGACAATCCCGATTACAAAGACCGGACCCAAGATTTCAACCGCTACCTGGACTATCTTCACGGCCAGGTGCGCGAACTGCTGACCAACTACGGCTCCATTGACATCATCTGGTTCGATTTTTCCTACGGCGAGATGAGCGGCGAAACCTGGCGCGCTACCCAACTGGTCGAGATGGCGCGCTCTCTTCAGCCGGGATTGCTGATTGATAACCGTCTCTCTGGCTCGGGCGACACCAACCGCAGCATCGAGAGCCTGGAGCCTGCTCCCTATTGCGGCGATTTCGCCTGCCCCGAACAAATCATCCCACCCGAGGGCCTGGTCGATGAAGCCGGACGGCCCGTCCCCTGGGAAGCCTGCCTGACTCTGAACAATCACTGGGGCTATTGTGCCGCCGACCACGATTACAAATCTCCCCGTCAGGTGATTCACGCCCTGGTGGAGTGTGTCAGCAAGGGGGGCAATATGCTCCTGAACGTCGGGCCAGATGCGCGCGGCGAAATTCCCGCCGAATCGGTCGAAATCCTTGAGCAAGTCGGGGACTGGATGCGCCGCAACAGCGAGAGCATCTATGCCTGCGACCGCGCCCCCCTGCCCAAGCCGGAGTGGGGACGGTATACCCAAAACGGGGACACGCTCTACGCCCACATCTTCGAGCGCGGCATCGGCCCGGTCAACCTGCGCGGGCTGGATGGAAAAATCCGCAAGGCGCGTCTGCTGGCCGACGGTTCGGAAATCAAACTCAGCCGCCCCTGGAATACAAACGATTATCCTGATGACGCTTTTATCGAATTTCCCTCCGCGCGTCTGCCCGATGAAACCGATACAGTGGTGGCGCTAGAACTGCAACTCCCATAAAAATACCGTCCCGAAGGCTTTTTCTGGGTGATGATTCGTTCCAGTACAACCTTCGGGACGTTGATTTCTGGTGATAAAATCACCCCCGCGCTTTTACTATTCATCCAGAAAGGCTTTTCTAATCGTTATGAGCAATTTACCAGCCGTCTATATCGGCACTGACAGCGGCGCGACCACCTCCAAAACCGGTGGGGTGTGGAGCGACGGAACCACCATTTCGACCAAGTTGCTTCAAAAACCCACCAATGCCGGGCAAGGCACAGCCGCCGTCATTCGCGGCTGGGTCGATGGCATTAATGAATACCTCGAACAAAACGGTCTGTCGTGGCACCAGGTGCAGGGCGTTGGCCTGGCCATCCCAGGTCCCTACCAGCGCTATGGCGTTTTAGACCGCTCGGCCAACCTACCTGCCAGTTTCGAAGGCTGGGACGTGCATACCGAGTACAGCAGCGCCCTGGCCGAACGCGCCGGGCGGGCTGTCCCGTTGGTGGTTGGCAATGACGGCAACTACGGCGGCGTGGCCGAGGCCCAACGCGTGCGCGGCAGCGGCAGCAGCACCGTCCTCATGCTGGCGCCCGGCTCTGGGCTGGGCGTGGCGTATGTCGATAGTCACGGCCTGCCGCTGGAAGGCGATACTTTGGCCGGCATGGAGGGCGGACACATGCCCGCCCCGCTGCAACTGCTCGGCACCAGGCCGTATCCCTGCGGCTGCGGCAAGGATTGGGGCTGCGTCGAAGTCTACACCACCATTTCGGGCCTGCCCTACCTGCTGGCCGAAAAACTGGAGAAATACCCCGAACACGACCTGGCGAAATCAACTGCGCCGGTCAAAGAGAAAGTCTTGGCCCTGCGCGGACTGGCCCAACACGGCGACCCACTGGCGACCGAGATTTTCGACTTCCAGGCACGCGCCATGGGCCTGCACGTCGCCAACCTGGCAATGGCGCTCGACCCGACCTTCGTGGTCATCGGCGGCGGGTTGATGGACCCCGAAGCCACCACCGAAGGATTCCGCGAGCGCTACCTGCGCATCATCCGCGAGACTGCCCATCCTTACCTGTGGCCTGCTCAGCGCGCCCGCATCACCATCGTCCCTGCCACTCTCGGCGACCTGTCGCAAGCCATCGGCGCGGCGTTGGTGGCGCTGTATAAAGCGCGTTCATAGCGTTATCCAACCCAAAAGCCCGGCAGTCATACGCCGGGCTTTTTTGTGGAAAAAGCGCCCGGAGATTTTGGCCGAAGTCGGGAGACTTCGGACTCCACGTCCGGTTTTGGCGGGAGATATGCAACCTGGGTATAATAATTCCCATGACCCCGCAACAATGGATAATCTTCGGCACCCTCTTGATGACCCTCGTCCTATTCGTCAGCGGGCGTTGGCGCTATGACGTGGTCGCCCTGCTGGCCTTGCTGGTCGTGACCCTGACCGGGCTGATTCCGGTCGAGCGAGCCTTCAGCGGCTTCAGCAACCCGGCCGTCGTGACCGTCGCGGCGGTGTTAGTGCTCAGCCGGGGGCTGCAAAACTCTGGGATTGTCGATTGGATTGGGGGCAAATTATCCCTGCTAAAGGGCGGAATCACCATCCAATTGCTAGCGCTGACCGGCATTGTCGCCGTTTTCTCGGCCTTTATGAACAACGTTGGCGCGCTGGCCCTGCTCCTGCCGGTCGTGCTGGATTTGTCGCGCAAGAAAAATATCCCCGCTTCGGCGCTGCTCATGCCGCTGGCCTTTGCCTCGCTGCTGGGCGGCATGACCACTCTGATAGGAACCCCGCCCAACATCATCGCCGCCTCGTTCCGCCAGCAGGCGCTGGGCGAGCCATTCCGCATGTTCGATTTCTCGCCGGTCGGCGTGGGCGTGGCGGTGGCCGGAATCCTGTTCATCTCGCTGGTCGGCTGGCGGCTGATTCCGTCCCGGCGCGGGGCTGATACCGGCTCGTTGTTCGAGATAGAGAACTACATCACCGAGGTGCAAATCCCCGCCGATTCAGAGTTGGCGGGTAAACGCCTGCGCGAGATTAAAGACTTTACCCGCGCCGAAGCAACGGTCATTGGGCTGGTGCGCGGGCGCGAGCGGCGCATGAAACCCTCGGCGCAGACCAAGTTACAGGCCGAGGACATCCTTATCTTGAGCGCCGATACCGAAAACATCAAACGGCTGGTCGAAACCTCGCGGTTGGAGCTGGTCGGCAGCAAGAAAATCGGCAAGGTCGACCTGGAATCGGACGATGTAACCATGATGGAAGTGGTCGTCACCGGCAACTCCCTGTTGTTGGGCGGCACGGCCCGCAGCCTGAACCTGCGCGCCAACTACGGCATCAACCTGCTGGCTGTCTCGCGCCAGGGGCAGGTGATGCGCAGCCGTCTCGACAGCATCCGCTTCCGCAGTGGGGACGTGCTGCTTTTACAAAGCCATATCGCCACTCTCAAAGAAACAACTGAAGTGCTCGGCTGCCTGCCGCTGGCCGGGCGCGGACTGCGCATCCAGCCTTCGCGCAAAATGCTGCTGGCCCTGGCGATTTTCGGCGGCGCGCTCCTGCTGGCCGCCCTGGGCTGGGTCCCGGCCCAGGTTTCGTTCGTCGCGGCGGTGGTGGCGATGGTGATTGCGCGCATCGTTACCCTACGCGAGGCCTACGAGAGCGTCGATTGGCCAATTTTGATTCTGCTCGGCGCGATGATTCCGGTCGGCGAAGCCCTCGAAACGACCGGCGGGGCCGGGCTGCTGGCTGGGTTACTCTTGCAGGCCTCTCACTTCATCCCCGCCGAGGCCGCCCTGGTGATACTGCTGGTTGCTACGATGTTCCTTTCGGACGTGGTGAATAACGCCGCGGCGGTCGTGCTGATGGCGCCGATTGGAATCGGCCTGGCGCGCGGCCTGGGCGTCTCGGTCGACCCCTTCCTGATGGCGATTACCATCGGGGCCTCGTGCGCCTTCCTGACCCCCATCGGCCACCAGTCGAATACGCTGGTGATGGGCCCCGGCGGCTACCAATTCGGCGACTACTGGCGGATGGGCCTGCTGCTGGAAGCCATCGTCGCGCTGGTTGCGATTCCGTTGATACTGATTTTCTGGCCCTTGTAAAAAACCACAACGCCAACATCGACAATCCGCAGGCCTTCAAGGCAATCCTCGAGACATTCCTGGAAAACAGGTGACGCTTGTTCATGGGCTTTTGAGTGTTTCATCGTGTTTCCCGGCAGCATGGCGCAAGAGAATATCGCTTGGCCTTTGGACCCCAGGCGTGTTTTGAAATAAACATCCATCTTGCGGCTCTCCTACTTTCCAACTTTCCGATATTTTGACATAAAACGACCCGAACGCAAAACCGTCTCGAAAGTTACCCGATATAATATCGAACTATGGATGGAATTCATTGCCTGGCAGAAAGCCTGCGCTCTGTAAAACATTTCCAGCATTTGCCGTTGCCGGATATTCTTCAGGTGGTAACAGCAGGGCAGGTACACCGTTTCCGGCGTTGGTTTTCGCTGCGTGAGATAATTGGTGTCAGGTGTCAGGAGTTTCTGCATGGGTCAATTCAAAATCCAAAATCTCAAATCCAAAATCCGGTCTTACTGGTCGCTGATTAAGTCCCTGCAAACCGGGCTGCTGCTTTCGACCGGCCTGGCGGGTTACATGAGCGCGCGCTGCCCGGTATTGAGCTGGGGGTCGCTGTTGGGTTTGCTGGGCAGCCTAGCCCTGGCTATCAGCGGCAGCACCATCTTGAACATGTGGTGGGATCGCGACATTGACCGGGTGATGAATCGCACCCATCACCGGCCAATCGCCTCGGGACAGGTCTCGCCGCAGGAGGCCCTGCGCCTGGGTCTGGCGCTCTCGGCGCTGGGAGTGGTTTGGGCGGCCTGGCTTAATCCACTGTATGGACTGGTGGTTTTTGCTGGGCTGTTCTTTGATGTGGTGATTTACTCAATGTGGCTCAAACGCCGCACCTGTTGGAGCATTGTTTGGGGCGGTATTTCGGGCGGCATGCCCATTTTGGCCGGGCGCGTGCTGGGGCTGCACAATCTGGGCGTGGGCGCGCGGATTGACGACATCGGCTTACTGCTTACGCTCTCGGTCTTATTCTGGATTCCCACTCACATCTTGACCTTTTCGATGCGTTTTTTCGACGATTATCAGGCCGCCCGCATCCCGACATTTGCTTCGACTTATGGCTTTGATGTCACCCGCAAGATGATTGCGCTTTCGAGCGTATTGGCTGCTGTTTGCATTGCCCTGGCTGCGGTGCTGATTCGCGTCGAGTGGGGATATGTACACCTGCTGGCTTTCCTCTCCGCTGGGTTGATGATTTTGGCCTTCCTGACGGCTTTCCGCCCGTCGCAGCGGCTCAATTACGGATTGTTCAAGTACGCATCCATTTATATGCTGCTGGCAATGGTTCTTTTGTCACTCTGAAAGGAGCAACCATGCAACCGAACAGTTTTTTGCCAGGCTGTTGCGCTTCATTGGCATCGTCTTGATGGCGTTAACCGCAGGCTTCACCATTTTGGGCGGGGGCGGAACCTGTTGCGCCGCCTTCAATCTGCTCAACCCTGAGCGCGCCGATACGATGGGGCCGCTGGTGCAAATGAAATGGCTGTACATTTTTTGCGTCCTGGCCGGGGGTGGTCTCGACCAGGCTCGCTAGCCAAGCGACACTCGAATGGGAAAAAGTGGGTGACGTATTGAAAACCTGCTCAAAACGCTCAAAAAGGACAGCCTATGAGTGCCCTGCAAGAAAAATATATCCAAAAAAATGCCTTTGCCCTATCCTACTATACCCAGGGCGACCCATCTAAAGAAGCCATCGTCTTCATCCACCCAGCCTACGGCGACCATACCTGTTTCCATCACCAGTTCGATGTTTTTGCCGAGGACTATCACGTCATCAGCCTGGATATGCCGGGGCACGGCAAATCACAAGTCAGGGGTAGGAACGTTGGAATCGACGCGACCGTCGGCCTAGTCGCGGAAATCTTGGCAGCCGAGGGACATGCCCAGGCGCACTTGGTCGGCGTTTCGCTTGGTTCGCTGATGGCGCAGGCGGTGGCTTATCGCCATCCCAAGATGGTCAAAAGCATCACCATTTGTGGCGGCTATAGCATTTTCGGTGACAATTCTGCTATTACGAAAGCCCAAAACCGCGAAATTGTCAAAGCCTTTCTGCTGATTTTGTTCAACATGGACGGGTTTCGCCATTATGTGGTCAGGAATACCAACGTGGTCGAGGCGGAACGCGAAGTGTTCTATCGGGCAATGCAGAAATTCACCCCGCGTTCCCTGCCGGTACTATCGGGCATGGGCAAAATTCTCGATAAAACGCCCCGCATGTTCCCCCAGCCTGTGCTGATTGTCACCGGCGAGCATGACATGCCCATCATTCTGTCCAACGCTCAGGATTGGCAAAAGTTAGAGCCAAACGCGCGCCTGGTAGTCATCCCTGCTGCCGGTCATTGCGCGAACATGGACAACCCGGAAGTATTCAACAGGACATTGAAAACGTTTCTTGATGCGCAGAGAAGCAGTCCTTAGCCTGCTGAATTGCCAGTATCCATTTGTTACATGATCACTCATGACGAAGCCTGCTGCCTGTCCAAACACTTTCGTTGCGCTTTACGAAACGTTAACTTGTGAAAAATAAAACTTAAACAATCGAAGCATCACACCGGGGATATAATGTGCGCGCTTTAGCAATGTCTATCTCTTTGGAGAATTTTGATGTCTGAAACGCAAAAAAATGAGCAGGCGCAGGTACGATACCCCACGTTATCACTCGCTCGCGTGATAGGCGATTTGCCTTCGTACCACTACGAAGTTGATAGTTCTACCCTGCTGGAAAAAGTGGTTGCGCACCTGAAAAATGACCCCGACCTGCCAGGGGTCATTTTGCGTCAGGGCAAAACGTTTACGGGCGCGCTCTCGCGCTGGAAAATTTTCGAATGGCTGGGACGTCCCTACGGGATTGAGCTGTATTTTCGGAAGCCCATTCGCAAACTGGCTGAAGCAGTCAGGCAAGACCGTGAAATCTATCCACATACCATGTCCATTTCCCAGGCTGTCCAAACCGCCTTACAGCGCGCGCCCGAAATGCGCTACGAGCCGCTGGTGGTGATGTTTGGGGAAGGTGATTTGCGCTTGCTGGATATGGACGTTTTACTGTTGGCTCAATCCGAACAGTTGGCGAATGCAAACGCGCTTATCCAAAAGCAAGCAGAAATCGGCAAAATTCTCTCCAGCTCCCTCGAACTGACTCGGGTTCTCCAATTGATTTTGGAGCAGATGGAATCTGTCATCCCTTACGACCGGTCTTCAATTTTGCTATATCGTAACGACCATCTGGAATTTGCCGCTTCCAAAGGCTACCCGGAGCAGGTCAACATGGAACAGGCGCGCGAACTGGCAAACAGTAATCCTGTCTTTAGCAGGATTCTCGCCACGCGCCAGCCTGCCGCTATCGAGGATGTTTCTTCGTACACCGCCTGGCCGCACATCCCCGACACCGCGCCTACCCGCTCATGGCTGGGTCTGCCGCTCGTTCAAAACGATACCGTGTTAGGCATGCTTTCCATCTCCCGGCTGAAAGTTGCCCGGTTTCGCGCAGATGAACTAGATGCCGCCTCGATTTTTTGCAGCCAGGCCTCAATTGCACTTGGCAATGCTCACCTGTATGAGACCATCCAGCAAATCAACCAGGAGCTCGATAGCCAAAAGAAAAGCCTGCAAGAAACGGTGGATGAACTCAACCGCGTCAACCTGACCCTGATGCGGCATGCCAGACAATTAGAAACCAGTCAGCAAATTGGGCAGCAAATCACCAGTCTATTGAGCCTGCGAGAATTGTTGCTTCAGGTCACCAACATCATCCGGGCGCAGTTCAATTATTCTCTTGTCAGCGTGTGGATGATACATGAAGCGAGCCACTCCCTGGTGCTGGAAGCCTGCACCAATGCTTCCTTGTGTGGAATGACCATGCCCCTTTCGCATTCCGGCCTGGCAGCGCGCGCCTGCCGCACCGGAAAAATTCTGCGCGAGAATTTCATCAGCAAACAGACCAACTTCACGCCCACGCCTGGCATGAGAGCCGCTTTTTCTGAAATTGCGCTGCCATTGAAGTTTCACAACGATATCATGGGGGTTCTGGATATACAAAGCGAGCGGATGCAAGCCTTTAGCGAGGAGGATGTTGCTGTTTTACACGTCACGGCGACCCAAATCGCCGTTGCGATTCGCAATGCACTTTCGTACGAAAAACTGGCGCGTTTATCTGAAAGCCAAAGCCATCTTCATCCAACATCATCCCAATCGGAAAACCCTCGTTTTTTATGGCTGTTGTCACCCTTGCATCGATAACCTTCTTTCACCACCCCACATACTTCGTCCCCAAGTCCAAAATTGCATAGAAATGATTTTAGGATCCGAAGATTTTCAGCATGAAGTTTCACAAGGAGCTTTCTTTCTTTTTGAAGAATGGGCACATCGTTGGAACCAAATCATGCTGGATACATTTGGAACCAATCACGAAATCATGCGTGAAATCATTCAACAGGACAGAAAATACCTGCTCGCTTTAATGACACCCTGTTCCAATGATTTTATCGATGAAGCCGAATCTCCTGCAGAGCTGGTGGGACTTCCACTTCGCTGGAAGACTGTTAAGCTCGATTATCTGGAGTCCCTATTGCAAAAAGTTATCGATCGACTCAAAGGAGATTTGGATTGTCATCCATGACCCTTTCACCCCTAAGTGAGCTTCAATCCCTTCTAGAACGAATCAGCAAACTGGCTGCGGAAAAGTCCTATCTGCAACTGATTATTGAACTGATGAACAAAGTCAGTGCCGCTCAGGGGCTGGATGATATGGTTGATTCTCTTTTGAGGAATATCCTCGATGTCATCGGGGGAACTAACATCATTCTTTACTATCGCATCGATCATGAACTGCACTATGCTGACATCCTTGGTAATCGCAAAGTCTGCAAGGAAAT
>Ga0101944_10007827_pt1 | contig 10492 bp, 7 predicted proteins | sample DewCreD2012metaG_FD_75245 | JGI IMG/M metagenome (GOLD analysis project Ga0101944, IMG submission 75245) | Hot spring sediment bacterial and archeal communities from British Columbia, Canada, to study Microbial Dark Matter (Phase II) - Dewar... ...
ACCGCTGGTCGCCCGCCGCCCGAACGACGGCGAGTGGGCGCTGAGCCTGGCCATCGGATACGACGGGCTGGGATGGGCCGTCAACTCGATGGGCGATCCGGCCGGCGCGCTGCCCTTCCACCAAGCCGGACTGAAACTGGCCGAGGCGGCGCTGGCGCGCCATCCCGCCGACCCGTGGTGGCGGCGCCAGCGCATGGTCTGTGAGGACTCGCTGGGTAGCGCGGCCATTCGCCTGGGCAGAAGCGATGAGGCGATGGAGCATTTCTCCCGCGCGCTGGAGATGGCCAAGGAGCAGGCCATGCGCCAGCCCGATAACGCCGAGACGCAGTTCGATCTGGCGTTCCGCCATTTCAGCGTCGGCAGGGTTCACTATGCCCGCGGCGACATGCCCCGGATGCTCGAACACGCGCAAGCGGCAATGGAACTGGCCGAAAAACTCGTCGCGCGCGATCCCGGCAACGCCGAATGGAATACCTTTCTGGCCGGCATGTATAACTCGCTGGGCGAGGTGTTGCGCCAGAAGGGCGACCATGAGGGCGCAATGAAAAACTTCCAGGCGGGCGCCCAGCTCACCGAATCGCTCGTCGCCCGCGATCCGCGCAATACGGACTGGCAGACGCTGCTGGCCGGGATGCGGGTCAGCATCGCCGCCGTTCAGCGCGATCAGGGCGACGAAGATGCGGCGCTGGAAAACTATCGCGACGCCGCGCAGCGCATGGCAACCCTCGTGGCCCGTGATCCGAAAAACGTGGAATGGCGCCGCCTACTGGCCTCCTACCAGAACCAGGTGGCCTTTGCCTTGCAGCGCCGCGGCCGGATGAGCGAGGCGCTCGCGATGTTTTCGCGCTCGCTCGAAAACGCCGAGGCGCTCTGCGACCAGCGCCCCGACGACGCAGGACTGCAACACGACCTGGCCAACGCGCACACCAACATCGGCATGTTGCTCAAGGCCACAGGCGACACAACGGGCGCGTTGAAGCATTATGGCCGCGCCGCGGACACGAATAAGGCGTTGACGCAACTCGAACCCACCAATGCGATGTGGCAATACAGCCTCGCCCTGAGCCTGACGAACCTGGGCATGGCGCTCGAAGCCAGCGGGCAGCCCGCCGCCGCGCTGGCGCGCTATCGCGAGGCGCAGGAGGTCTTGCAGCGCCTCGTCGCCCAGACGCCTTCGAATGCCGGCTGGCGCCACGCGCTGGCCGGCAGTCAGATATACGACGTCGGCCGCCTGCTCGAAATCGCCGGAGACACCACCGGCGCGCTCGAACAATACCGCGGCGGCCTCGACCATCTCCGGCTGCTGCTGGCCGCTCAGCCCGACGATGCCAGCGCGCTCCTTGACGCCGCCTATGGCAACCAGAATCTGGCCTTTGTCCTCGAAAAACAGGGCGACGCCCGGGGCGCGCTGGAATACTATCGCAACAGCGAGGCGATCATGCAGCGCTTGGTCGCCCGGGACGGCCAAAACGAGCAATACACGGGCAACCTGGGCATCGTGCAGCGGCGAATAGAGGCGATCGTGGGAGGGTCCGGCGCCGCGCCCTGAACCCTCGCCTCTCAATAAGACCATTCTCCATCTGTCAACGAACCACATTGCTCCCATAGGTCCCTTATGTCCCTTCCCACCCACCCAGGCCCAGACGATGAACGCTGGATGCGCGAGGCGCTGGAGGAGGCGCGGCGGGCCGCCGCGATGGGCGAGGCGCCGATCGGCGCCGTCGTGGTCTTCGAAGGACGCATCGTCAGCCGCGGATGCAATCAGCCCCTTTCCACCAGCGACCCTACGGCGCACGCCGAAATCCTGGCCATCCGCGAGGCGGGCCGCGCGCTGGGCCTTCAGCGGCTGACGGGCTGCTCGCTCTACGTGACGATCGAGCCGTGCGCAATGTGCGCCGGCGCAATGATCCATGCGCGGATCGACCGTCTGGTCTTCGGCGCGCGCAACGACAAGTTCGGCGCCTGCGGCTCCCAGTGCGACCTGTTCGCCGCCGGGACATGGAACCACCGCGTCCAGTGGCGCGAAGGCGTCCTGGCCGACGAGGCGGCGGCGCTGATGCGGGAGTTTTTCCGTTCCCGGCGCGACGGCGCAGAACGTCCCCGATAGTCCCAACACTGCTCAGATAAGGCGTCAGCAGGGCAAAAGGATTGTTTGCGCCGGCAAGGCATCGCGCGATAGGCTCGGATTCATACGATTATCATACGGGCAGACAGTCTGTTGGGCACAGGGAGGCAGGCGCGCATGAAAGCAGTAGCGGTTCTCAGTCCCGGCCAGTTGGGCATCGTCGAGATTCCGATGCCTCCGCTGGAAAAGTATGAGTGCCGGGTCAAGGTCCTGGCCTGCGGCATCTGCAATGGGACGGATCTGAAGATCATCGACAACCAGTTGAGCGACTTCGAGGTGAAGTATCCGGCGATCCTGGGCCACGAGGACGTCAATGAAGTGGTCGAGGTCGGCTCGCAGGTCCGTCACATCCGCGTGGGCGACCGATTCACAAACTCGATCGGCCGGCTGGCGCCGGGCGTTCCCTATACCAACGCTTTCGGAGCGATGAAGGAGTTCGCCATCGTTCAGGACCACCGGGCGATGGAGGAACTCGGTCTTGATCCGAAATTGCGTTCGGGTCACTGGGCCAAGCCGATCCCGCGCGAGATGGACCCGATCGGGGCGACGGTCCTGCTGACGCTGAAAGAAACCTGCAGCGCGCTGATCAACTTCGGATTCCAGAAAGGAATGGACGCGCTGGTCTTTGGCGACGGCCCCGTGGGGCTTGCGTTGTGCCAGTTCCTGCGCTTCAAAGGCGCGTCGTGGATCGGCTGCGTCGGCCACCACGCCGACCGCCTCGAAACGATCGGACGCCTCGCCGCGCCGGATTTGCTGGTCAATGGCCGGACCGAGGAAATCGAGTCCAGAATGGCCGGACGCCGGATCGATCTGGTCGTGGACGCCGTGGGTTCGACGGCCATTATCCGGCGTGGATCGAAGATGCTCAAGCCGGGGGGCAAGGTGGGGTGTTATGGCGTCCTGAAGAAAAGCGACCGCATGATCGCCTTCAATGAGATCGCCAACAACGTCTCGCTGCATACTCTGAACTGGCCCTATGGCGAACACAGCGTCCACGGCGAACTGGTGAACATGGTCATGAACGGCCAGCTGAATCTGAAACATTACTACTCGCACGTCCTGCCGATGGAACAGGCCGAAGACGGCGTGCGCCGGTTGCGTTCGCGCGAGGCGCTGAAAGTCGTCCTGACATTCTGACGCCCGGCGCGTCAGGCCTGCGGGTCTTGTTCTTACCACCGAGCCAGGGGGCTTCTGATGAAATACCGTCCGCATTCGACCCAAGGAGCGCTGCTTGCCCTTATGATTTCCGCTGCGACCCACCTTCTATCCGCGGAGGACGCCCCGTCGTATCATCCCGTCAGCAACACAGGCGATCCGGCCACGCGGGGACGGGGCATCCAGCGCGCCATGACGCTGCTGGCCACAAGCACGCCCGAACATCGCAACACGGTCCGGGTGCTGTTTTATGGGCAATCGATCACCGAACAGGACTGGTGGAAGATCGTCGCGGACGATTTGAGACGCCGCTTCCCCGATGCCAATCTGATCATTGAGAACCGCGCGCTGGGAGGATTCTCTTCGCAACGGCTGGTCAAGACGGCCGAGACCGATCTGTATTCCTTTTATCCCGACCTGATGGTTTTCCACGTGTATGGCTCTCACACCGAGTATGAGAACATCATCCGCCGCACGCGCGAGCGCACGACGGCGGAAGTCCTGATACAGACCGATCACTGCAACCGGGACGAAAACTTGACGGAGGAGACGGCCCCCGCGAAGCTGATTCCCGACGGCAAGATATGGGGCGCGTTTATGAATTACAAGTTTCTTCCTGAAACCGCTTCGAAATACGGCTGCGCCCTGCTGGATCAACGCAATCTGTGGAAACAGTATCTTACGGAAAACAAACTGGCCGCCAAGGACCTCCTGCGCGACGGCGTCCACCTCAATTCCCATGGCTGCTTCGTCATGGCCGAAATCGTCAAGGCGTATTTGATCAAACGGGACGACGTGACACTCGATCCCATGAACTGCGACACGGTGAAGACGTTCACGATCGGGAAGGAACTCCAATGGTCGGCAGGAAAGTTGGCGCTGGCCTTCGAGGGCAATCGCGTGGATGTCGTCGTCAAGGAAGGCCCGGGGGCGCCCGCCCCGTTCCTGATCGACGGGAAAAAGCCGTCGCAGTTTCCCGAGTTGTATCAATTCACCCGCGCGCTGGCGAAGCCCGGCGGCAAGTGGCCGGTGGTGATGGATTTGAGTTACGAGAAGCCGCCGATACTCGAAGAATGGACGATGCAGGTGAGGAAGGATTCTGCGGAATCCAACCGCTACGCCTTCACGCTGGAAGGATCGAGGACGGGTCCCGACGGCGAGGGAAGTTCGGATCAGAGATTCGTGTCGAAATCCGGCCGCATTGTCATCGATCCCGAGGATTGGGATGTGGACTACGCGCTGGGCCTGGCCAAAGTCAAGCCGGTTCCCGACAAGTTCACCGTCAAATGGGCCGTGGTTCCGCGCTTCGTCGATGAGTTCGTTTCACCCGGGATCAAAGATTCGAAGAGCGAAACCGTCGTGACGCTGGCCCAGGGACTCTCGAACAGCCCGCACACGCTCGAGATCGCGGGCGGGCCGCAGACGCCCATTGCCGCGCTGCGTATCTATCGTCCTCCATTCCGCAAAAACACCCCATAAGACGATGTGCCATGCGCTACATAACGTATTCCAAGACAGGCGGGAAAGTCTCGCGAATCGGAACGGGTTGCTGGGGCTGAACGGGCAGTATGGCCCGGTCTGAAGAAAAGACCGCGCACGAGGCGCTGGCTCTGCAATTCCGCCTGGCGCACGACGCGGCGCCGGTGGTCATCCCCGGCGCAAAGTCGCCGGAGCAGATTCGCCGGCGCGTTCAGGCGTTTGACTCGCAACGGACGCCCGAGGAACTGGCGCAGGCGCAGGGCGTCCGGGAGGCGACGACGGCTGAGAAGATTCGTGTGGGCATTGTGGGAACGGGAAGAGTGGGGGTGGACTGGCATCTGCCGGACATCCGCGAGGCCGGCGGCGGCGCGGGGATGGATTCGTGCCCACACCGGCGGGACCTGGTTCTGTATCTTCTCGACAATCCGCGCGTTGTATCGGTCGTGGCGCGGACTTACAATCATTTTGTCAACCGCCCGATCCCGGCGACCGCGCCCAACGGATACAAGCTTATGGACGTGGCCGAAGGCATGGCGCCCTCGCGAGCCGTCACGGACATTGAAGACACCGTCATCGCGCTGATCCAGTTTGCGACGGGCGGCACGCTGTTCCTGCGCGATATGCAGAGCGCCCATCTCTTGCGGATAGAAGCGCCCCCCGGCCCTTGATTTTCCCCAAACGCGCTTGCGTTTGTCGTTCACGCTTCCGCGCGCCGGAGTCCACCCCGAAAGCGACGAATCCAACGTCGCCGTCGTGACCGGATTCTCCTCGCGTCCATGTCGCCGGCGTCCAGCCCGGCGGGCAGGACCTGCGGACACGCCACGTCCATGGCAGCCAGGATTCCGACATGCGCGCGACGGGGACGTCGCGTCCACGCGGGAAGATCGGTCCGGCGAGGAGCGTTCGGTCGGGGCGGCGGCGGGCATTGACGGGCTGGGCCGGAAGGGGTATGGTTGGGGGGACTTCGGTGCGGGAGACGCGCAATGGCAGGAACTTAGGGCAAGGGGCATGGGGTGGGCGGCAGAAGGCATGCGGAAGATGACATATTGTATGGCTCAGGAGAATGAATCATGGCTATTCAACATCGCAGGCTCGGGCGGAGCGGGGCGCTGGTGAGCAACCTGTGCCTGGGGACGATGAACTTCGGCTGGAAGACGCCGGAGGCGGACAGTTTCGCGATCATGGACCGCGCGCTGGAGGCGGGGATCAATTTCTTCGACACGGCGGACGTTTATGGGTTCGACGCCGGGCGCGGCCTGACCGAGGAGATCATCGGCCGCTGGCTGGCGCAGGACGGCGGCAGTGGCGAAGGCAGCCGGCGCGAGTCGGTCTTCCTCGCGACGAAGGTGTATGGCTCGATGACGCGCTCGCATCGCCGCCCCGAACCCAACCGCGACAAGCTGATGCTCTCGGCGGTGAAGATCGTCCGCCATTGCGAAGACAGTTTGCGGCGTCTGAGGACGGACCGCATCGACCTCTACCAGATGCACCACATTGACCTGGAGTGTCCGTGGGATGAAATCTGGCAGGCAATGGAAACACTCGTCCGCCAAGGCAAGGTCGTCTATGTGGGTTCGAGCAACTTTGCGGGGTGGAATATCGCCACGGCGTGCCAGGAGGCGGCGCGGCGTGGCCTGCAGGGGCTGGTCAGCGAGCAGAGCAAATACAACCTGATGACGCGGACGTGCGAACTCGAGGTGATTCCGGCGTGCCGCCATTACGGGCTGGGGCTGATCCCCTACAGCCCGTTGGGCGGAGGCATGCTCGGGGGGGCGCTGGCGAAGAGTGGCGGCGCCGTGCGGCGTTCGGGCGAAGGATTCGAAAAGAACGTGGAGAAGCATCGACCGGCGCTGGAAGCCTATGAGCGGCTGTGTCGGGAGCTGGGCCACGCGCCCGCTGAAGTGGCGCAGGCGTGGCTGCTGCGCAATCCGGTGGTGGCGGCGCCGATCATTGGACCGCGGACGATGGAGCAACTCGAAGAATCGATCCGCGCGACGGACGTGACGCTGGACGACGCGACGATGGCGAAATTGGACGCGATCTGGCCGGGGCCGGGCGGCGAGGCGCCCAAGGCGTATGCGTGGTAGGACGCGGGATAAGGGCGTGAGGAGGAGAGGGGGACGGGAGAGGAATCGAGACAGTCCCACGGATGGCAGAGCCGTCCCACCGATGCACGGCCCGCGAGGCGCACAGCCGCGCGCTGAGAGGATGACGGCGCCGCAAAGGGACCTCAGGGACGAAAGGGACGGCAGAGGCGCATGGGTATTCGGACGGTGGTCGTAGGATATGGGCGGGCGGGAAAGCATTTTCATTGCTATCTGATCCGGTTGGCGCCGGGGTTGACGCTGTATGGCGTCGTGTCGGGGGATGCGGACAAGCGCGCGCGCATCGAAGCGGAACAGGGCTGCCGGGCCTATGCGTCGCTGGAGGAAGCGCTGGCGGACCGCGAGGCGCAGTTGTTTGTCTTCGCGACGCCACACAGCACGCACGCCCCGATGGCCATACAGGCGATGAACGCGGGCCGGCACGTCGTCGTCGAGAAGGTGATGTGCCTGAATCTGGCCGAATGCGACGCAATGATCGCAGCGGCGCGCCGCAACGGCGTCCTGCTCAGCGTTTTCCAAAATCGGCGCTTTGACGGCGACTTCCTCACCGTGCGCCGATTGATGGACAGTGGCGAACTGGGCGAGACGCGCTGGATCGAGATGGCGTGGCAGTCGTTCGGCGCCAGCCGTAACTGGCGCTCGCAGGCGGCGATGGGCGGCGGCAAGTATTACGACCTTGGCGCGCACATGGTGGACCAGCTGCTGCTGCTGTTTCCCGATGCCGTGGAAAGCGTGTATTGCCGGATGCGATACGATTTTCCCGGCGGGCTTGACATCATGAACGAGGCGCTGCTGGTCGTGACGTTCGAGGGCGGGCGGACGGGGATCGTGGACTGCTCGGCCATGGCGGCGATCAGCAAGCCGCGCTTTTATGTGCGGGGAACAAAAGGCGCGTTCCAGAAATACGGCGTCGATCCCCAGGAAGCCGCGATGATGAAGGGCGATATTGACGCGGCCGCCGAGGACCCGAAGAGTTTCGGCGTGTTCAGCGACGGGAAGGCGAGGCGCGAGGTTCCGACGCTGCGGGGCCGCTGGCGCGACTACTATGAGAACATCGCCGCCGTGCTGAACGAGGGCGCGAAACCGGCAGTCAGCCTCGCCAGCCTGCGGCGCCAGATCGCGGTGTTGGATGCGGGAATGCGCTCGGCGCAGATCGGTGAAGTGGTTCGCCCCGCCATCGGGCGGCTGGAAGAATAGCCGGGAAGGACAAGGCCCGTGCCCCCACGGCAATGCTTTGTGATCATGACCGATTCGCAGGAGCCAACGTGATCGGCTGCTATGGCCGGGTCGAGTTGCGCACGCCGAACATTGACGCGCTGCTGGTTCTTTGTCTGCTGCGCACGAATTAAATCTGCGACTTGGAGAAGAATCCGACGGAGGTTTTCAACCGCATCGAGGATGCGGGGCTGGCTGGTTCCGCATTTTTGGGCTGGCTTGGGCGAAGGCGGGAGTGAAACAATAGCGCGTCATCATAACTGCCGGGAGCATGCGGATTCACATGGGCAAGATGCAGAAGGCCGTGGCGGTATTGAGTCCGGGCCGGGTGGAGATCGTTGAGATACCGATGCCCACGGTTCACGACTACGAGTGTCTGGTGAAGATGCGCGCGTCAGGCTTCTGCAACAGCACCGACCTGAAGACCATCGACAACGAGATCGGCGACGGCAAGATTCCATTTCCGATCATTCTGGGGCATGAGAGCGTCGGCGAGGTCGTCGAGACCGCATCGAAGGTCCGCAACATCCGGGTGGGCGACGTGTTTCTGAATCCCCATGGAAGGCTGGAGCCGGGCGTTCCGTATTCGCGCTATTGGGGCGGCATGATGGAATACGCCATCGTTCAGGACCGCAAGGTCATGGACGAGATGGGGGTGGACAAGTCGCATTATTTCGGCTTTCCCAGACAGATTCCCGGCAGCATTCCGTTTGAGGACGGCGGGGTGATCCTGACGCTGCGCGAGATATACAGCGCGGTCTGGAACTTTGGCTTCCAGCCCGGCATGGAGGTCCTTGTGTATGGCGACGGGCCGGGCGGCCTGGGGTTTGTGACATTCATGAAGCGGGCCGGCGCGGCGTGGGTGGGATGCGTCGGGCGCCATGACGACCGCCTGAAACGGATTCGCGACACCGGCCGCGCCGACCTGACCGTCAATGAGAGGACCGGCGACGTGGCCGCGGCCGTGGGCGACCGCAAACTGGACCTCATCATCGACGCCGTCGGCTCGGTGGACATCATTCGCGAAAACTCGCGCCGGCTCAAGCCGGGGGGCCGCATCGGCTGCTATGGCGTGATCAAGAAGCAGCATTCGGAGCTGTCGCTGGTCGAGTTGCGCAACAACACGGTTCTGCACCTGCTGAACTACCCGAACGAGAAGCCGACCACGCATGATGAAATCGTCGGCATGATCGAACGGGGCGAGATTCATCCGAAGGATTTCTACAGCCATGTCCTCCCCATGGAGGAGATCGCGCGAGCGGTCGAACTGATCCGTTCGCGCGAGGCGTTCAAAGTGATTCTGAAAGTCTGAATGGAACCGATTGCCCATGCCCGCATACCTGAGCGATGGTCGGCCGTCGTTTGAGCCGTTCGAGATCGATTGCGGCCGGATTCCCGCTTACCAATATCGGGGAACCCTGCGCAGCGAGTTGGAGGCCGGGCGCATCGACGCCTCCGGCGCGATGGCGTTGTATGAAGATATGCTCGTGATCCGCGAGCTGGAGGACATGATTGTCCGCCTGCGCTCGGGCGCCTACGAGCCGCTGCCCGGATTCGATTATCGCGGCCCCACGCATGTCTCGATCGGACAGGAGGGGACGGCCGTCGGCGCGTGCAGCGCTCTGCAACTGGAGGACAACATCACCAGCACGCATCGCGGCCACGGCGACAGCCTGGCGAAAGGAACCGTCGCGCTGCGCCAGATGAGCGAGGCGCAGTTGCGCGCGCGCGTGCCGCTATCTCGCGCCGGCTCGCGCGAGGAACTGCTGGAAGCGGCCATGGAGGACCATGTCTTCCGCACGATTGCCGAACTGTTCGGCAAGGAGGATGGCTATTGCCGCGGCCGCGGCGGCGGGATGCATATCGCCGATTTCCGGGTGGGCCATCTGGGGGCCAACGCGATCGTCGGCGGGGGCGTCCCCATCGCCACCGGCGCGGCCATGGCGCAGCGGTATTTCCTCAACGGGCGCGTGGTCTGCTGCTTTGCCGGAGACGGGGCCTACGCCAACGGCGTGGTCCTGGAGTCATTGAACTGGGCGGCGCAGGCGCAGTGGACCAACCCGCTGGCCCAGGATCACGCGTTTGGCCTGCCGATTGTGTTCGTCATCCAGAACAATCATTACGGCATGACGGGGCGCAACGACGACGAAGTCTCAGGCGTGGTGAAGCTGGCGCGGCGGGCGGCGGGCTTTGCCAACAACAATATGCATGCCGAGGTGGTCAATGGCATGGACGTGCTGGCGGCGCGCGACGCGGTCTTGCGCGCCTGCGCGCGCTGCCGCGCGGGCCAGGGCCCCGTTCTGCTGGAAATGGACACCTACCGCTTCTATGGCCATTCGCTCAGCGATCCGCGCCATGAATACCGGACCAAGGACGAGGAAGCGGCGTGGCGGGCCATGGATCCAATCGTTGC
>Ga0101944_10007828_pt1 | contig 10489 bp, 10 predicted proteins | sample DewCreD2012metaG_FD_75245 | JGI IMG/M metagenome (GOLD analysis project Ga0101944, IMG submission 75245) | Hot spring sediment bacterial and archeal communities from British Columbia, Canada, to study Microbial Dark Matter (Phase II) - Dewar... ...
AGAGGTCGGAAAGTCCACGGCCCCGCGCTTTGTGTACGAAGCCTCCGATTTCTTCCAGATCCGCCCGGGCGTGTGGTTCCCTCGAAGCGGGAAAGAGGAAACATGCGTGCGTAGCCCTGCGGCTCCTCCCATTTCTTTCGATCCTGATCGCATGGTGGACAAGTTGCTCGCACAGAACGGGTACGTGGTTGAGGACCCATACGTACTTATGGATCGTAAGGAATGGCGCGTGCTCAGCCTCACGCTCATCCCACCGCGGGACGATCTATGGGTCGAGCCGCCGGACGGAGTGCCTGTCTACGATCTCAACACCGATCGGCGTTACGTGCAAGGAAAGACCCCTGAGGAATCGGACAAAATCCTGGGCATTGTGAGGGAGCCACGCGTGCCGCGTGAGGGTGGTCCCGCCTTGCGGCGCCATATCTGGCCGGTCGTCTTCGTGGTGCTCAATGCGGTGGCCATTTGTGCTTTTTTATTACGACGCGTAATTGTGCGAAGGCGCCCAAGCAAGTAGTAACATCTATGTTCGCGCGATTTTTCTCACCATGGATCTGCGTGATCGCGTTTCCGCTCGGGGCTGCCCAAAAGGCAACTGCGCCAGCAGATGCGCAACCGGCGAAAGCCAATGACGGACCACGCAGTTACACTAGGCAACGGTGAAACGCCTCATGCGAGCACATGCGTCCATAAGAAGCGAACACAGGTCGCGTCATGACCAGGCTCCACCTGTCGGCCGCTGATCGTAAGGAGCCATGCCTGATGCTGCGCATTCGAAACGCGTCCTACCTGGCCGCCATGAAGATGGCCGTTTTTTGTTTAGGGCTTTTCCATGGCGGAGGTCTCTCCGCGTACGATGGACCTTATACGGCGGAGCTATTGCAGGCGAAGCTGCTGGAAGTGGCCAGGACCCTCCGCGATTGCCACCTGGTCGTCGCGACCCGGCAGGAAAACCGGGTGTCTATGCGTGATGGGAAGTTGTTTGTGGAGTCGTCTCCCGAGGGTGGCTCGACGCAAGTGAGCTTCTTCGAGGTCTGGCTCAGTGGCGACGATGCGCAGATTCAGATGCGGACGAGGCTAGGGACTGGCCCAGGCACGGCTCAGCCGTGGTGGAGCGAGGTTCCGATGGCTCCCAGCCCCTCCCCGCTGCAAAGTGCCGACCTGCTCCAGACCGACCGCTTCGTGGCGTTCCTGCGCGGCAACGGCGAGCATCTATTTGCCGAATTTCGCCCCATCCCGCCGACGCGACCGGCGCCGACCCCCGGCCTGTACGCGCGCAGCCGCTCCCACGGATTTTTTTCAGAACCGTTTGTCCCGCTGGTTGGCCTGCAACGAAGTTGGCGGCTGCCCCGAGGTCGCGCTGGGTGGCCGGTGGTCGATCAGTTGGCGGAGCGGCCGCTGGCGCATTGGCGGGTCGTGGGCACGGAGATGCGCGACAACAAGGAACTCCTCTCTGTGGAGGTTGCTCTGCAAGACACGCCTGCCGAGTTCCCGTTGAAGACGCGTCCAGGGACGCTGGCGCTGTGGCCCATCTGGCGGGTGTGGTTTGCTCCGCAGGAGGGGCTGGCTCCGGTGCGCGTGGAACGATCGGCGCGTTACGTGTTTGATGGCCGAGAGTTCCGTCTCGAGTTCGGAAAGTCCACGGCCCCGCTCCTTGTGTACGAAGCATCCGATTTCTTCCAAATCCGCCCGGGCGTGTGGTTCCCTCAAAGCGGGAAAGAGGAGACATGGGTGCGTAGCCCTGCGGCACCTCCCATTTCTTTCGATCCGGATCGCATCGTGGACAAGCTGCTCGCACAAAACAGGTACGTGGTTGAGGACCCATACGTACTTATGGGTTGTAAGGAATGGCGCGTGCTCAGCCTCACGCTCATCCCACCGCGAGACGATTTATGGGTCGAGCCCTCGGACGGAGTGATCGTCCATGATCTCGGCACCGATCAGCGATACGTGCAAGGAACGACCCGTGAGGAATCGGACCGCATCCTGGGCATTGGGCAAGAACCGCGTGCCGCGAGAGGGCGGTCCCGCCTTGCGGCGCCATATCTGGCCGGTCGTCTTCGTGGTGCTGAATGCCGTAGCGATGTGCGCTTTTTTATTCCGACGCATGGCTCTGCGAAGGCGCCCAACCAAGTAGTACATCTATGTTCGCGCGATTTTTACCAACATGGATCTGCGTGATCGCGTTTCCGCTCGGGGCTGCCCAAAAGGCCAGTGCGCCAATAGATGCGCAACAGGCGAAAAAGGCGCTCCATTGCGTGGATCAGTGCATCCTCGAATTTTCGCCGCTACTTGGATGCCACCTCACGCGTGCCGATGTCGCGGCGGCCCGGGGCGTGCTGCTCCGCATGGGGATCGGGGTGGGCGTGCTGGCGGCGGCCGTCTGGGCTGTGTGGCTGGTGCAGCGGCTGCGCAGCTAGCGTGCCGTGGGGGAAAAACAGTAACATGACCTCGGGTCGGAGAGGTGGGCTCATGAAAGGGATCGTGCCAATCCCGTATTATACCGAAGAGGCGACGCTGCCGCGCATAGCCGGCGTGCTTGCTTGTGTGTCCGTTGGGATCATTCTTGTCGCCCTTCGCATTGGCCCTGATACGCCGGTTGAGAACTTGTCAATATCCCCGCGTCAGATCGACTTGGGAGACGTCCCGCCAAATGCAACCAAGGAATTCTCATTTACGGTGAAAACTGTTTCCGGACATGGCTTAACTTGTGCGCCCCCCGTTGCTGACTGCGGGTGCCTCTCTCCGAGGGGTCTTTCTCCCGCACTTCCTCCTGATGCGTCGGTGACGCTCACGAGTGTATTTTCCTCGGGCCTCTTCAAGGGTCCGATTGAGCGTCGGATTCTGCTTCGCACCGCGAACACTGCTGCAGCCGAAAAACCCAGGCTTCTGGCTACGACCGTTTCCGTCAAAGCGCGTGTCGTCTGGGACTTCGACTACGGCCCGAAGCGTCTTGTACTCCCCCGCCATCCATCCTCTCGCGCGATCATCACGATTACGACGCCGCCGGGAAAGTATCCGGTACGCGTGACGGCGGTCGAATCGCCAACCGCCGCCCTGACGGCTTCCGTAACGGAAGCGGCGTCGGGCACGCAAAAGGTGGAAGTAACGTTTGACTCCTCGAAATGGAACTGGCAAGCACCTAGCGAACTGGCCAACTTGCTTATTCATACCTCTAGCACCCTGGTACCAACGTTTCGTGTTCCGGTCCGGCTTGGACCATAATACTTTAGTAGAAGGGAGATCGGAAATGGATCGAACCAAATTGACCGTCATTATTGTGGGAAGTGTACTGGCCACTTGGCTGATGCCTGACCCAAGTGGGCAGGCCATTCCTCCTTGTAATGGTCAGTTACCCAGAGAAATGCGATTCTGTATGGAGCCATTTACCAAGTGCGAGCACTACCACGGACCTATGTATTGTTCTACTGGGTACTATCCGGAATTCATATCACCCGGTTGCTCTGCGACGGGCGGCACCAATGATTATTGCGAAACAACTGACCAAGCGCAGCTATGTATGCGTGTATATGAATGCACTTGGGACGCAGTGAGGCAACGTTGTAGACAGGGCGAGAACTATTACGAAACGTATGTGACGACGGTCGATTCGGGGGACTGTGAGCAACCCAATCAGAGCTAGTTAGACAGACGTGACCTTGCAAGCGCGGAGGACTTGGCGTGTGGTCGTAAGACAGGAAGCCGACGAGAAACTGGCGACAGAACTTCTCCTCTCCCTGCTTCCGGGGAGGAGTCCTGGAGTGTGCCACAGTGCGTGCAGAGAGGATTTTGGGCCCTTGCCGAGCCCTTGGCCATCCTCTCTGTGATGAGTGCGAGATCGCTTAAAAACTCGTGCTAGTCGCGGTGGATTTTGGGGCTAGACGGTTGAGTAGAATGAAAGCAAAAGCCGGACGCAATTCTGCGGATGCTAGTAAGCGGCAATATTTCAGATGTTGGAACTGCGTGCGCTCCTGATCTATCGGTGTTACGGATCGCCCGTTCCCGGGAGTAGGCTCTATCTATGTCTTCCTCCTACATTGCGGCAACAGTGGCGACACTATGCCTCGTCAACTCGGATGCTCCGGCACCTGCTGAACTTGCGGTGCTCGAAGCACGCCAGTCGATGACCGCCGGTCGCGTTGTCGTCAAATCGAAGACGCTAAAAGATCTTGGAGGTGGATTAAACACTAGCTCGAAATCTCGTTATGCGATCTGGTTCGATAAGGACCGGCTTCGCACCGATCGACAAGTGTGGAGGCCGTCTAGCGATGGCGGTTGGGTGCAAGTTCTGGACGAGCGAGTGGTGCGCGTTGGACACCGCATTTTAAGGTATCAGCGAGAACCGTACGATCGCTTCCGCATAGTGGCGAAGGAGGTCATGCCTAGCGACGGACCTAACTGGGAATCGGCGAGTACGCTGCTGTTCGACATTCGACTGTTCGGTTTGGCGCCAATGGATTTTTCAATTATTCATAGCGCAGCGCCAAACAGCTTCGTCGCTGCTGCTCGTAAATCTGCCAGCATAATAACGGAATCGCAAAATGAGAATGGTCGGATTGTCATGGTGTCATTTACAGCGATGACCGGTGACCGATTCGAGTTTGAAATTGCTTTGGACAGAGGTCCAAATTTGGTCAAGGGCGTGGTGCTCCATGGCTCGAACCGTAGTAGCATTGAATGTACGTTGGCGCAGTTTCCCTCGCAAAGCGAGATGCGCAAAAGATGGTTCCCGAGTACGGTCCTGTACACCGATGAGATGGATGGTCGAAAAAACACGGATCAACGAAGTCCAGGTAGTGGAGGCGGTCTTCGACGAACCCCAGCCGGAATCGCTGTTCACCTGGGAGGGGCTCGGAGCGACGGCGGGCACGCTGGTGCAACGCTCGAAGGAGGCCGGCGGTCGCCTGGAGGTCTTCAACGGCACGTCACTGGAGCCGTTTCGACCGAACAATCCGCCCCCGCAGGCGTCGGCAGCCACGTGGGGAACGGCGTCCCGGGGCGTGCTGCTCCGCATGGGGATCGGGCTGGGCGTGCTGGCGGCGGCCGTCTGGGCTGTGTGGCTGGTGCAGCGGCTGCGCGGCGGGCCTGCCGCGCAAGGAAAATAGGAAACACGGCACAAATCGCCTGGGGCGAGGAGGGGACGCATGAAACTGATCGTGCAAATCCCGTGCTATAACGAGGCGGCCACGCTGCCGCGCACCCTCGCCGGCATCGCGCGGAGCTATCCGGGCATCGGCCGCGTGGAGACGCTGGTCATCGACGATGGAAGCACCGACGGCACCTCGCAGGTGGCCCGGCAATGCCACGTCGACCACCTCATCCGCCACACGCAAAATCGCGGCCTGGCGGCCGCCTTTGCGACCGGCCTGGATGCGAGCCTGCGCCTGGGCGCCGACGTGATCGTCAACACCGACGCCGACGGGCAGTATCCGGGAGAGGCGATCGGTCAGCTCATCGCGCCGATCGTGGCGGGCGAGGCCGACATGGTGATCGGCGACCGGCACCCCTGGTCCAACCCGCATTTCTCGCGCACGAAGCGCGTGCTGCAGTGGCTGGGCAGCCGTGTCGTCAGCGGCCTGGCCGGGCGGCGCGTGCCGGACGCGGTCAGCGGCTTTCGGGCGCTGTCGCGGGAAGCGGCACTGCGGCTGAACACGCTGACCTCCTTCAGCTACACGGTGGAGACGGTCCTGCAAGCCAGCGAGAAAGGGCTGGCGGTGGCCTACGTGCCCGTTCCCACGCACAGGACCACGCGCCCTTCGCGGCTCTTTCGCAGTCTTCCCGAGTTCGTCGTGCGTTCGGCCACGACGATGCTCCGGGTGTACGCCATGTTCCATCCGCTGCGCGTGTTTGGGGGCCTGAGCCTGGTGCTGATGCTGGCCGGCATCGTGCCGATCGCGCGGTTCTTGATCCTGTACGCGATGGGGCAAGGCGCGGGGCACGTGCAGTCCCTGGTGCTGGGCGGGGTGCTGTTCCTGGCCGGCTGCTTGATGATGGGTCTGGGGATTGTGGCCGACCTGATCTCGTTCAACCGGCGCCTCTTGGAAACGACGCTCGAGAAGGTGCGGCGTCTGGAGGCGGAGCTGGGCATCCTGCCCAGCGCCCTGTGGTCGTACGAAGCGGCCGCGCAGGACGAGGAGCCCGCGTCGCGGAAGGCTCCGGACGCCGAGGCGGCCAGGAACCGCTTGGGCGTACCGCCGTCGCGCTGTCCGGTCGGCGTGACGTTGCTGGAACTATTGGTGGTCATCGCCATTGTGGGGGTGCTGGTCGCGCTGTTGCTGCCCGCGGTGCAAAGCGCACGGGAGTCGGCACGCCGACTGCAATGTGCCAGCCATCTCAAGCAGATCGCCACCGCGGCGCTGTTGCACGAAAGCGTGCACAGGCATTTGCCGACCGGCGGGTGGGGGAAGGATTGGGCCGGGTTGCCCGACCGGGGGTTCGGCGAGCATCAGCCGGGCGGATGGGTCTACAATCTGCTGCCCTTCCTGGAGCAACAGGCGCTGCACGACCTGGGGGGGTCTGCGGGCCCGGAAGCGGAGAATGGACAGCGTTTGCAGACGCCGCTGGCCGTCTTCTACTGCGTCAGCCGCCGCAAGGCCGCCACCTACCCGAACCGGCGCCGCTGGCACCCCCACTACCATCCGCTGGTGGCCCAGGTGGCCCGCAGCGATTATGCCATCAATGGCGGGACGGAGGTGCTGCGCTTCGGGTCGGGACCTGGCTCGCTGGCGGCGGAACGGGTGTTTCGCTGGCCCAGCATGAGGCACGCCACGGGGGTCTGTTATCAGCGGAGCCGGCTCCGCCTGGCGGAGATCACCGACGGCAGCAGCCACACCTATCTGATTGCGGAAAAGCATATCCCGCAAGGACGGGCGCTGTCGGGAACGGACCGCGGGGATAATGAAAGCATGTACAGCGGCGATGACCGCGATCTGTTGCGGTTCACCGGACCGGAGGAGGACCGCACGTTCCGTCCCAGGGCCGACTGGGTCGCGACCCGGCATGAGGGCACGCTCTTCGGCAGCGCGCACCCGTCGGGCTTCAATGCCTCGATGGTGGATGGTTCGGTGCGTCTGGTGAGCTACTCGATCAGCCAGCCAGCGCACAGCCGGCTGGGCGGCCGAGCGGACGGCATCCCAGGCGATATCCCCTAAGCCGTTTTCTCTTCCACAATCCACGCGTGCGGAGGTCCTGGCGATGCATGGCGCGCGATGCTGGCAGCGGCTGATGTGGATGACCCTGGGGTGCCTGGCCTTGAGCCTGGGCCAGGGGATCGTCGGGTGCGGGTCGCGTATCCCCGAGGAAGAGGAAAAAGTCGCCTGCCGCAGCCCCAAAGGCAAGGTCATCGCGAAACTGGAGCGATGGAAGTTCGACCGGATCCGGCAAACCATCCTCGATACCCTGCCGGCCGACGGCAGCCCGCTCGACTTTTTGGAGGTCACCAAGGGGGTTTCCGAACGGATCCCGGAGCGGGAAGCCAAGCGGATCGGGAAGATCCCCTGGTTCGTGGAAACGGTCGCGCTGGAGATGGAGGTGCGCGGGGAATTGCAGAGAGTCAAACATGCGGGAAAAACCAAGCGTGTCCGACGTACCCACTGAGGCGGCAGGCAGTGCGTGGGCTGCCGGCTGGGACGTGTGGCCGCGGCGGCGCTGCGGACCGCAGCAGTCGTATGAACGATTGCCAAGGGCGCGTGATTGCCGCTCGGTGGCTCGTCGGGGCTGGCAGCCGCCCCCTTCGCACTGGCAGCGCAGATCCCATGCTGCGTCCTTAGGGAGCACGACCTTCTCGCGCACGACGCACGTATCGCTGTTCACACCACCATACCGCAAAGGCTGTTTTTGTTGCCGTGGTCCTCCGCATGTGTTATTCACGTGACTAGAGTCGCTTCCGTTGCCCATTCGTTTTATTCGTGGAGCTAACCATGTCAAGAGTACTTCACGTGTGGGCGGTTGTGTTTCTGGGCCTTGTGATCAGCGGCGCAGGCATCGCAAGGATGGCCCGCGCATATTTTCATGAGACGTGCATTCCGTCACCTGGAGTCGACTGTTCGCACTCTTACGGCACGTGTTTCTTTGGGCAGGGAACGTGCATTGCCAATCCCGGCCAACTCGGAGCTTGTGTGCCCAAGGCTTTTAGCTTATGTCCTCCCGCTAGTTGTGAAGGGATCTGCACCGTCTCTCATTGGTGGCCTTGCTCTAACACGGGGCCAGGTTGCTAGATATTGCAGGTAGCACGTCGCTTTGAGACGTTCCTGCTGCACGGAGATTCGTCGGACTCCGTGCAGCACTGGGACTGGGCCGGGGCTCAGAGAATTACCATACTCATCTACCGTCGGCGCAGTTGTGGCCAGGCTTGGCTTCGCTTTGGAGCGAGTTTATGTTCATTCGTGGACGATGCAGGTTGCACGTGCTCTTGCTGTGGGCCGGTCTAACGCACGTTGGCCAGGTGTGGGCTCAGATCGATCTCGACACCGCCCTTCTAGGCCACGAGAGTACCATTGGTGCCTTGATCGCTTTCGACATGCGGCTGGACGTCTATGCGCCGAGTCCTTCCATCGCCCGCCAGCTCGCTGCCGTGGCACGCGGCGCCGACGTGGAACTGGCCCATTATCAGACATACTGGTGGCTGGTGGATGGGCGCAGAGAGCGGGTGCAAGTTTCCCCCGTCGTACTGGGAGATGCAGACATTCGATCGGATCTGGTTCGCGATGGCTCCGTCGATAAACAGATCCTGAACTGGGACTGGAAGAATCCTCCCCAACTGTCTCCCGCCAAGCAGGGACGGATTCGTGCCGAGATTCGCGCGCAATCGCCCATCTTCCCTGGCCGCGATCCAGCACTGTTCGCACTCAGGTATCCTCGGTTTGAGCCACACGAACCACGCCTGACCCTGCGTCAGTTCATCAACCGCTTTCGCGAACGCTCGGTGATCGATGCCGATGATTTCGAAATCACCCTTCGCGGCGACCGCCTGGAGTTCTATAAGGACGATGAACAGGTCAGGCTCTGGCTCTCGAAGTCTCACGGATTCTTGATACGGCGCATGGTTCGCGAAAAGATCGTTCCGATCGCCGTGCACGAGCATGGGAAACAGTGGCAGCGTTTGCAGTACGAAGTCCAAGATTTTCAGAAGATCGGCGAATCGCACATCCCGTTCCCCAAGGTCGTACGCTACTCCTTGTTCGACGCATTCCGGGGAGACGAGGTGTCCTACGCGATCCACATGTTCACTTGTCACTCCGCAAATGTCCCCATCCGTCCGGAGCTGTTCGACCTTCAGTTCCCCAAAAACGTACTGGTTGTCGATACCTGGGAAGACCCAACCAAGGTCAAATGGTATCTCCTGGGTGAGGGAGGGAAACGGATTCCGATTCGCAGCCGCGACGAGCTAGCACTGTACGAGCCACGTCAGCCAGCGTCCCGAGGAGGCAGCCAATGGATGATCGCACTTCACGGGGTGGTGCTCGTGCTTATGGTAGTGGCTCTTCTTTGGCGAAAACGGCGGAGACGAGAGACATGAGACGATGGCAGTGCTCCGTGCTGGCGGCCACAAGCCTCATCTGCATTCTTTTCGCGGGCAGCCTCGCAGAATGGCGCTGGTGGCGAAGCGGCCAGCAGGTCATCCTGCTCGACGGCGGCACGCATGTTTCAGGGCAACGGGCGTCCGTGACGCTGCCGCTCGATAGTAAGGACCATACGATCGTCGCATTTCAGGCATCGTGCGGATGTCTTGGGCTAGAAACGAGCGCAGGCCCGCTCACCCTACCAGCACTCGTGGATCCCAAACAGTCATACTTTCTCAAGATTGATACCACAGGACGAACGGGCGAGCACCTCTTTCACGCTGTTCTCAAGCTGGAGAAAGACGGGAAATCCAAATGGCGCCAGTTCCAATGTCGCCTCGACATTCGTCCCGCGTGGATCGTGTTACCTGACGCGCTGGTGGCCCGCGAGGTCGGTGCGCCAGCACCTCAGGAGTTTCTCCTGGCAGTGTATCAAAAACGTGGCGCCTGGGGAATGCCTGTGGCACACGTTGAGGTGAGCGACCCCGGCCGCATGCAGGCCACGGTCATGCCTGTGGTGGGTGAGCGAGGCGACCAGATGCTGCCGGCAGACAAGTCGTTTCATCTAACCTATGAGGTCTTGCTGCGCTGCGCTCCGCCAGACGTTACGTCCTATGACTGGCTGACCATCGTCGGCGTCGACCAGGGCGTGCGAACGCGGGTCCCGATCCTCTGGAAGATCGAGCCGCAAGTCAGTTATCAGCCGCAGGCGATTATCGTTTCCAGTGACAGCGGTGACGTGGTAACGCGGTCCATCTGGATTGAGCACCGAATCGAGGACGTGGTCTTGCTGACAGGGGACGGTGAACACTGGGCCCGGGCGTATCCTGTGGCAGAGCTCGGCCCAGGGCTGCGGCGCACCGAAATACGCATGCGTTTTCCTCTAACGGAACTGGGCCAGCCGAAGAGTGTGTCGTTTCGCTGTGGTGAGC
>Ga0101944_10007831_pt1 | contig 10487 bp, 7 predicted proteins | sample DewCreD2012metaG_FD_75245 | JGI IMG/M metagenome (GOLD analysis project Ga0101944, IMG submission 75245) | Hot spring sediment bacterial and archeal communities from British Columbia, Canada, to study Microbial Dark Matter (Phase II) - Dewar... ...
TACCCGTTCGCCCGGTTGCGGACCATCTATTACGCGATGGGCACCCTCTTCCTGGGCTACGTGGTCATAAACCTCATCACGGCGGGAGGGAAGACGACCGGTATGAGCACCGGCTTGGGTGGTGTGCAGCCGCTGTTCGCTGACCGGACCTATTACTACTACTTGATTCTCGGGTTGATGGTGGTCAGCCTGCTCTGCATGTACCGGTTCGAGTTCAGCCGTATCGGCGTACGGATGAAGGCCGTGGCCCAATCCCACCAAGTAGCGGCCAGCGTCGGCATCGGGGAGCGCCGCAATCGCATCCTGGCGGTGGCCTTTGGCAGCTTCTTCGCCGGCTTGATGGGTGCCGTGTACTGCCACTACCAAGGGGTCGCTTCGCCTAACAGTTACGGTCTGGGCGCGACCCTGTGGATCATCATGTATGTGCTGGTGGGTGGCATCAACAGTTTCTGGGGACCGACGGTCGGTGTGGCCATTTTGTGGATCGTCCCCGAGTTCTTCTTCCGGGAACTCCGGGGCAACCTGCCCTATGTGACCGCTGCCATCCTCTTGATCATCGCTTTCACCATGCCCGAGGGGCTGGTGGGCCTGCTGAAGGTGCTGAGGGACCGGGTGTTGCTGCGCCTCGCGCGAAGGGGGGTGAGCCGCGATGCTGCTGCGGACTGAGCGTCTCACCAAACGGTTCGGTGGCCTGGTGGCGGTGAAGGACTTCGACATCGAGGTGGCGGAGGGCGAGATCGTGGGGCTGATCGGCCCCAACGGAGCGGGCAAGAGCACGGTCTTCAACTTGGTCACGGGCGTCTTTCCCGTGACCAGCGGCAGGGTCTTCTTTGACGGCGTCGACATCACCGGCAAGCAGCCCGAGCAGGTGGCGCGCTTGGGTATCGGTCGCACGTTCCAGCTCAACCCGCTTTTCCATGAGTTCACGGTCCTGGAGAACGTCACCTCTTCGTTCGAGCTGCATCCCCATTCCAGCTTGTTCGACATCTTCTTCCACACTCGCAAATACCGCCGCAATGAGGCTTTCATCCGGGAGAGGGCGTGGGAGATACTCGACCTCGTGGGGCTCACCAGCGAAGCCCACGAGTTGGCCAAGAACCTGCCGCATGGGCATCAGAAGATGCTGGGGGTGGCGCGGGCCCTGGCCACCAAGCCGCGTCTCCTCCTTCTCGACGAGCCCCTGTCCGGCATGAACCCCTCGGAGATCGACGCCAGCCTCGCGGCCATTCGCTCGATGCGCGAACACGGCATCACCATCCTCATCGTCGAGCACAACATGCAGATCCTCAGGCTTTGTGACCGGGTGGTGGTGATCAGCTTCGGCCAGAAGATATGCGAAGGCCTGCCGGCCGAAGTGCGGGCGAATGAAGAAGTCATATCCGCCTATTTCGGGGCTGACTATGTTTGTTGAGATCAAGAACCTGACCGTCTACTACCGCAAGTCGCTGGCCGTCAAAGACGTCTCGCTGGGAGTCCCCCAAGGCGGGGTGGTCACCATCATCGGGGCTAACGGCGCCGGCAAGAGCACCATCTTGCGCAGCCTGGCCGGTCTGGTGACGCCCGCCAGCGGCGAGATCGTTTTCGACGGCGAGCGCATCGACCACCTCGATACCGCGGCTCGGGTCAAGCGGGGGATCGTCCTGGTCCCCGAGGGGCGCCAGTTGTTCCCTTATCTCCCGGTCATCACCAATCTCAAGTTGGGAGCGACGGTACGCAAAGACAGGGCCGGCATAAACGAGTCGCTCGAGTATGTGTTCGAACTTTTCCCGCGCCTCAAGGAACGGGCGAAACAGAACGCGGGGACCCTGAGCGGTGGAGAGCAACAGATGCTGGCTATCGCGCGAGGTCTGATGGCGAAGCCCCGCCTGCTGTGCCTCGACGAACCCTCGATAGGGCTCGCCCCCATCGTCGTGGAGCTAGTGGGCGAGGTGATCCAAGAGATCAACAAGACGGGCATCAGCGTACTGTTGGTCGAGCAGAACGCACACCTGGCCTTAGGAGTGGCGCAGCAAGGCTACGTCCTCGAGGTAGGCCGTGTCGTTTTCGCAGGTGATTCAGAGGCTATCCGCTGCAGCGAGATCGTCCGCAAGGCTTATCTGGGCGGGTAGCGAGCGACGACGCGCCGAGTGGTAGAGGCGTGGCAGGACTTCCCCCGAGCGATAGAAAGGTGGTCGAAGCATGGTAGTCGTGACCGCGAAAGTGAAGGTCCGAAGCGGGAAGAGCGAGGAGTTCCTGGAGGCCTATCGCTGGATGAAGCCGCTGGTCCTCCAAGACCCGGGCGCGCTGCTGTATGACTTGCATCGCTCGGTGGAAGATCCCGACGAGTTCTTGTTCTACGAGCAGTACGAGGACGAAGAGGCTTTCGCCTACCACCTTTCGACCGAGCACTTCAAGACACTGGCCGCGCGCATCGACCCGCTCATGGCGGCGCCCCCGGAGATCGGCACCTGGGTCGAGACAGCATAGGGCGAGTGGACGCGGACGCGCTGCCCAGGAATCGAGGAGGTGAGTGATGGCAGACCCTGCGATGATCCCCTTCAACCCTGTCATCCCCTTCCACGGCGACGTGAAGAGCTTCGCCATGCTAGGGCCCATCCTGGGACCCATGGAGTATGACGGCTGGCGGGAAGAGTCCCAGTCCTGGAAGAACAGCGCCTACTTGGGCGCAGCCCTCGGCATCTCCCCGATTTACATGGTCAAGGGTCCCGATGCGGAGCGCTTCTTCAGCGAGCACTTCGTCAACGACTTCGGCTCGCTCGAGGTCGGGGGCTTCCGGCACGGCATCATGTGCGACGAGCAGGGTCGCATCATGATGGACGGCGTGGTGATGCGCACCGCTCCGGACGAGTTCTATACCTGCTGGCTGTTCCCGTACATCGACTACGCGCTGTCTATGGGCTCGTACGACGCGGTGGGGGAGAACTTGTACGGCCGGCGGTTCCTGTTCCAGGTGGCCGGTCCGCGGTCGCTGGAGGTGTTGGAACGCGCCGCCAAGACCGACCTGCACGACATCAAGTTCGGCCGGCACCGCTTGACCACCATCGGCGGCGCCGAAGTGCGGGTGTTCCGGTTGGGCATGGCCGGGTCGCTGGCCTATGAAGTCCACGGGGATGTCGCCGACGGTCAGCAGGTGTTCAATACCATCTGGGAAGCTGGGCGTGGTCTGGGGCTCAAGAAGTTGGGGCAGGTCGCCTACATGCTGAACCACACCGAGGACGGCTTCCCCCAGGCCTACTACCACTTCCCCTATCCGTGGTACGAGGATCCGGGCTTCGCCGCTTATCTCGACGCCAGGCCCGGGGTGGGGTGGATGAACTACAAGCCGCGCCTGCTCGGCAGCATGGGCGATGACATCCGGGACCGCTACGTCACTCCCTTCGACACCGGCTGGGAGAATCGTATCAAGTGGGACCACGAGTTCGTCGGCAAGAAGGCCCTACAGGAGATGGCCAAGGCCCCGAAGCGCACGGTGGTCACCCTCGAATGGGATGCGGACGACATCGCCGACGTGTACGCGTCGCAGTTCCGCGGCGACGAAGAGCCCTACGACCCCATCTCCGACCGCCCGAACGACATCCGCTACGACCCCGGCACCCTCGACCAGGAGACCGGGCAGATCCGTACCTTCACCTACCATGCGGACAAGGTGCTGAGAGACGGCCGGGAGATCGGGTTCTCTTCGGGCCGGGCGGTGAGCCAGACCTATCACCGCATGATCTCTCTGGGATTCATCGAGCGGGAATCCGCCAAGCTCGGCACCGGGGTCGTGGTGCTTTGGGGTAGCCCGGGCTCGCGCCAGAAAGAGATCCGCGCCACCGTCGCCCGCTTCCCCTACTTGCAGGTGGAGCGGAACGACCAGGTGGACGTCGAGAAGATCCCGCGCCTGTGCTGATGTTGGCTGGTTTGGGCGAAAGAGACCAGGGGCTTACATCGGCTGCCGGGATCGGTATCCCCGAAGAGTCGCCGGTAGCTCCACAGACTGTCTTGCTCGCCATCGACGGTCGCACCGTGGAAGCTCCTGCTGGCGCCAGCATATTGGAAGCGGCGTTGGCGGCGGGCATCTACATACCGCATCTCTGTCATCATCCTGATCTTCCCCCCGAGGGGACGTGCCGTCTGTGCGTGGTCGAGATCGAAGGGACGGAGCGCCCGGTGGCCTCCTGCGAGACCGAGGTGGCCGCCGGGATGGTGGTACGGACCCAGTCGGAGGAGATCGACCGTAGACGACGCCTGGCCATGGAGTTGCTCCTGGTCGCTCATCCCCCGGAGTGCGGCTCCTGTGAGAAGTACTTGAACTGCGAGCTACAGTCGCTCAAGCAGTACTTGGGGGTGGAGGAGCTCAGCATCCCTCGTCGGGTCAAGCTGCTGCCAGTGGACGATTCCAACCCCTTGTTCGTGTTCGACCCCAACAAGTGCGTACTATGCGACCGCTGCGTGCGTGCCTGCTGGGTCCTGCGCGGCGCGCGCGTGCTCCACTACCGCAGACGGGGCGGTGAGTTTTACATCTACACCGACGGCGATGTGCCGTTGGCTCAGGCGGGCTGCCGCTTCTGTGGGGCCTGCGCCGAAGTGTGCCCGACCGGAGCCATCCGCGATAAGGCAGGGATCTTCGCTGGCGCTGAGCGCAGGGCCGTTCTGGTGCCGTGCAAGGGTACTTGTCCGGCTGAGATAGACGTGCCTCGGTATGTCCGCCTCATCAAGCAAGGTGACTATCCGGCGGCGGCGGCCGTGATCCGGGAGAAGGCTCCCTTCCCCGGGGTGCTGGGCTACGTGTGCGACCACCCGTGCGAGGCGAATTGTCGCCGGGGCGCGATCAACGAGCCTATCGCCATAAGGGAACTCAAGCGCCTTGCCGCTGAACACGACGACGGCAGCGTGTGGAAGGAGCGAGCGATCCCCAAAGACTCCACCGGCAAGCGGGTGGCCGTGGTGGGCGCGGGACCGGCTGGCCTCACCGCTGCCTACCACCTTTGTCTGCACGGGCATCAGGTCACAGTGTTCGAAGCTCTCCCCGAGCCGGGCGGCATGCTGCGCTACGGTATCCCCGACTATCGCCTACCGCGTGCGGTGCTGACCAGAGAGGTAGCCGAGGTGCTAGCGGCCGGCGTGACCTTGAAGACGGCAACTCCGGTGGAGTCGGTGGAGGAGCTCTTGACCGCCGGATATGACGGGGTTGTGGTTGCCGTGGGAGCCCAGGAAGGCCAGCGGCTGCGACTCCCCGGGGCGTCTGCGGCGGGGGTCTTCACCGGGGTTGATTTCCTGCGGCAGGTGAACTCGGGTGTCAAGGTGGGAGTGGCCGACTCGGTGGTGGTCATCGGGGGCGGGAACGTGGCTTTCGACTGTGCGCGAATGGCGCGTCGTCTGGGTGCTACGCAGGTCTGGGTGGCCTGTCTTGAGTGCCGGGAAGAGATGCCCGCCGCTCCGGAGGAGATAGAAGAGGGAGAGGCGGAGGGGGTTGTCATCCTGCCTTCACTTGTCCCTAGCCGTCTGCAGGCAGATAAAGGCCGGGTCGCAGGCGTGGAGTTGCTCGAAGTAGCGGCCTTCTGTTTCGACGAGGAGGGAAGGGCCGAAGTGGAGACGGTGGAGGGCAGTGGCCGGCTCATCCCCGCCGGCACCGTCATCTTCGCCACCGGGCAGCGCCCGGCTTGGCCGGAGGGATTCGGGTTGGAGGTCACGGAGCGAGGGCTCGCTGTCGCAGACCCGCGCAGCCAGGCCACGAGCCGGGAGGGGGTCTTTGCCGCCGGCGACGCTGTCACAGGTACTGCCTCAGTCATCAAGGCCATCGCCTCGGGGAAGAAGGCAGCAGCTGCCCTTGACCGCTACTTGGGAGGAAGTGGACGGCTGGACCGCAGACTGGGGCCAGCGGCGGAGGCCGACCCCTGCTTCGGTCCGGCCTTGGGGTTCGCCGAGCTACGGCGGATCGAAGGTCGCTTGGACAAAGGTACGGGAGTCGGGGAGGCCGCTCGCTGCCTCCAATGCGACTCCCGGTTGCAGATCAAAGCGGTCGAGTTCTGGGGCGATTACTGATCGAGGGAGAGGGAGCATGGCGCAGATACCGGAACAAGTGCAGGCGGTCGTAGCCGGGTCGGGAGCCACCGGGCTGGCGGCGGCGGTGACGCTGGCGGAAGGTGGTGCCCGGGTGGCCGTGTTCGAGAAGCAGCGAGCCCTGGGTGGGACGTCCAACTTCTTCCAGGGGACGTTCGCCGTGGAGAGCCACCTGCAACGTGAGCGTTACGTCACATACAGTCGTGACGAGTGTTTCAGGAACACTATGGAATACAGCCACTGGCGGGCGAACCCCCGGCTGGTGCGGGCCATCATCGACGAGTCGGCGTCCACCATCGAATGGTTAGAGGAGCGCGGGGTGGTCTTCACCGAGGCCACCATCAACATGCCCGACAGTCCCTTGACCTACCACGTAGTCAGGGGCAAGGGTGAGGCCGTGATCAAAGCGTTGGCCGACCGCGCGAAGGCGGCCGGGGTGCGTATCATCCCCGGTACCCCGGTGACCGCCCTGCTTCGAGAGGGGGGCCGTATCACCGGCGTGGTAGTGGACGCCGAAGGCGAAGAGGTGGAAGTGCGGACCCGGGCGGTCGTTCTAGCCACCGGCGGCTATGCCAACAACAAGGAGTGGATCAAGAAGTACACCGGCTACGACCTGGGGGTGAACCTCTTCCCGGTCGGGAATACGGGCAAGACCGGCGATGGACTCCGTATGGCCTGGGAGGTGGGAGCGGCCGAAGAAGGGATCAGCACCATCGAGATGTTCCGGGTAGCGCCGGTGGGTCCGGAGTTCGCCATGGGCTGCAACCTGGAACAGGCGGCTGCGCAGCCTGACCTGTGGGTCACTGCCCGCGGTGAACGGTTCTGCGACGAGAGCATCGGTTTCTATGACACCCCGGTTGGCAACGCACAGGCGCGCTACAAAGCCGATGGCTACACCTGGAGCATTATCGACGACTCGATCATCGAGCGGCTTACTACCCACGGTCTGGACAAGGGTGTGGGCATCGATTTCCCGCCGGGGACGAGACTTACCAACCTACGCACGGAGATCCAGGCTGCCCTGGGGCAGGGAAGCACCGAGGTGCTGGCTGCGGACTCCCTGGAGGAGCTGGCCCAGAAGTGCGCCATGGACCCGGCGACATTGTCGGCCACGGTCGCTGAGTACAATCGGTTCTGCGCCCAGGGGCACGACGAGCTGTTCGTCAAAGACCGGCGTTACTTGCGGCCACTGGTCGGACCGCGCTTCTACGCCGTCCGCGCCCGTGCTGTCTTCTTGGGGACCATGGGCGGCATCAAGGTGAACGAGCGCCTGGAGGTGCTCGACAAGAAGGACATGCCTATTCCCGGTCTCTACGCAGGGGGGTTCGATGCGGGTGGGATGTACGGAGACAGCTATCCCATCAAGAGCTCGTCTGGCCTGGCTTCGGCTTTTGCGCTCAACTCGGGACGTATCGCCGGAAGGAGTGCGCTTGCTTACCTGGGCAGTTGACAAGGGGGACCGGGGAGGCGAGAATAATATAGCGCGATGCGGAACATAGTTCAGTCTACAGAACCAGCTGCGTGGACTTTAGACACGGCCCAATAGCGAGCCGCCGCCGAACGAAGGGGAAGACGATATGGCACCTGACACCTTGACCCGGAGGCCCGGGTTCATCGATCCTACTGCCGCCGAGGAGATTCGCTCGGTCACCGTCATGACCGACCGTCTCCGCCGGCTCAAGAAGGAATGGGAGGAGGCCGAGCCCCAGGTCTACGTGGACGACACGCTCCTTTTCACCGAGTCCTGGAAACAGACGGAGGGGTTGCCGCTCGACCTGCGCTGGGCCAAGGCGTTCGCCAACCGGATGGAGAAATGCCCCTTACTCATCCGCGATGGTGAGTTGATAGTCGGCTCTCTCACCAAGTTCGTCCGCGGTAACAACGTGACGGTAGCCATGAAACCCCGCGAGATCCTGGCCATGTGCGAAAGCGGGCGTTTCGACCGCAAGCTGAGCGACATCGCCTCCACCGCCATCGACCCGGACGACCTGCGCAAGCTCAAAGAGGACGCGGAGTACTGGGTCGCTCACATGAATCCCGTCAACTACGTCAACGAGGCGCTGCGCGAAGAGCTGGGTGAGAGCCACTTCGACCTGTTGTTCGACCACGGGATGATCTTCGAGGGCCGGGGCGTGCGCGAGAACCCGGACCGTGGCCTTTTCCAAGGCTGGGGCGCTTTCGGTGGCGGGGTGGGTCAGCCGAGTGCCGACGTCATCCGACGGGGCCTCAACTTCGTCATCGCCCGGGCGCAGGCTGAGCTGGAGAAGATGGAGGTTGAAGGTGCCCGGCTGCCTGGCTCGACAGCCGCTGCGCTTCGCAAGTATTACCTGCTCAAGTCCATCATCGTGGAGTGCCGCGCGGTTATCACCTTCGCTCGTCGACATGCCGAATTGGCCCTGCAGTTGGCCGCTCGAGAGACCGACCCTGTGCGCAAGGCCGAGCTCGAGAAGATCGCTGACGTCTGCTATCGGGTACCGGCCGAGCCCCCGCGGGACTATTGGGAGGCGGTCCAGTCTCTGCGTTTCCTGCACTTGGCTTTCTGGAAAGAGAGCTCCGACCGGCCAGAGGTGCCGGTGGGACGGGTGGACCAGATCCTTTACCCCTACTACGCAAAGGACCTGGAAGAGGGCAAGTTGACTCGGCAGCAGGCGGCGGAGCTGCTGGGGGCTTTCTGGCTAAAGATCCGGGAGACGGAGAACCTGGTCACCATCAAGCGTGAGCATCGGGCTGCTCCGGGGACCCTGCTTCCCAACGTCACCCTTTGCGGCCGGGACGAGAACGACAACGACCTCACCAACGAGATCTCTTGGCTGGTGCTCGAGGTCATGCGCCAGATCAAGCTGTCGGAGCCGGCGGTGTACATCCGGTACCACGAGGACATGGACCCGGCTTTCGTGCTGCACGCGCTGGAATGCAACCGCGATTTCGGCGGCGGGAACCCGGCCTTCTTGAACGATGGCCTAGGCACCGAACGCTACTTGGCGCGGGGCGTGCCCAAGAAGGACGCCGTCAACTGGAGCGCGAGCGGCTGCCTGGGCTACCACCTGGACTGTGGCGAACACATGGCCGGTTCTTTCAATCTCAACCAGGCGAAGATCCTCGATGTGACGCTGCACGACGGCTTCGACACCCGGACGGGCAAGCAGTTGGGGCTGCACACCGGCGACGTAACCACCTTCACCCGTATCGAGCAGTTCTACGAAGCCTTCCTCAAGCAGGAGGACTACTTCGCCGAGCGGCTGCGCAAGCATTACTTCATCTACTGGAGCAGCGAGATAGCCAACTCGCCGATGAGCGGGCTGCGGGCGGCAATGTTGTACGAGGATTGCATCCCGGCGGGGCTGACCTCGCGGGAGGGCGGCGCACGCTACAAGGTCTGCATGGCCTCCTGGGTGGGCGACAAGGGAATCGTCGACGTGGCTGACTGCCTGGCCGCCATCAAGTACCTGGTCTTCGACCACAAGAAGATAACCATGGCGGAGCTGCTCAAAGCCATGGATGCCAACTGGGAAGGTTATGAGCACGTGCGCCAGATGTGCCTGGCCGCCCCCAAGTACGGCAATGACGACGACTACGTCGATGAGATCCTCAACTACATCTCTCGCCGGACCCAGGAGATCCTGACCAGCCGGCCCGACCCCTTCACGGGTGAGAAGCCTTTCCTGTTCAAAGGGGCAGCCGCGGGGCACGTCACTCATGGCAAAGCCGTCGGCGCTCTCCCCAACGGCCGCTACGCCGGTACTCCGCTCTACGACGGCGGGCTTTCCGCCATGCCAGGGGCCGACACCCACGGCCCGACCGCGCTCATCAACTCGGCCACCAAGTACAACCACGCCTTCGAGACGGTCGGCATCGCTCTCAACATGAAGTTCTCCAAGGCCGTGCTCAATACACCCGAGAAACTCGAGAAAATGGGCGCGCTCGTCAAGACCTTCACCAAGCGTGGCGGATGGCACATCCAGTTCAACATCCACAGCGCGGAAGAACTGCTAGAAGCGCGCAAGAACCCGGCGGCCCACAAGGACCTGTTGGTGCGCGTGGGCGGCTACAGTGCCTACTTCGTCGACCTACCGCCCGAACTGCAGGACGAGATAGTCGAGCGGACCATGCATGAAGTAAGGTGACGGTGACTGGCACCATCTTCAACATCCAGCGCTACAGTATCGACGATGGTCCGGGCATCCGGACCACCGTCTTCTTCAAGGGTTGTCCCTTGAGTTGTGTCTGGTGTTCCAATCCGGAGTCGCAGAACTTCGAGCCGGAGTTGATGCACCGCGACTCACTCTGCAAGCGGTGCTACCGCTGCGTGGCGGCTTGTCCGCTGGGGGCCATCACGGTCGGTTCTGACGGCATCGTGATCGACCGCGAGGTCTGCGACGCTTGCGGGGAGTGCGTCAAAGCCTGCCCGCATGACGCCATGCGCATCACCGGCCAGGAGATGA
>Ga0101944_10007832_pt1 | contig 10487 bp, 8 predicted proteins | sample DewCreD2012metaG_FD_75245 | JGI IMG/M metagenome (GOLD analysis project Ga0101944, IMG submission 75245) | Hot spring sediment bacterial and archeal communities from British Columbia, Canada, to study Microbial Dark Matter (Phase II) - Dewar... ...
GCCTGCACCCCAATTGCGCGCCTATCGGGCCGAGCTGTCCCTCGAACTGGCCAGCGTGGTCCAGCGGCTCCTGCAGAAGGATCCGGCCATGCGGTTCCAGACGGGGCGCGAAGTGTATACGGCCCTCCAGTCGTTGTACGAACGGATCGCCCCTGCGGACGGACGCGAAGAGTTGCCGCTGCGGGAGCCTCCAATCCTGCTGTCCACGCCGACTCCCGATCCCACCCCGGCGCGCAAGTCCACCAGCATCTGGGATCCGCTGGCCCCGGCTGCGCCCGGTACCCACGCCTCGACCTCGAACGAAACGCCGCGCTCGATGGCCCGCCCCTCCGTGCTCGTTCGTCATCCTTCCCGCTGGTGGATGGTGCTGCTCGCGCTGCCCGTTCTGAACTGGCTGGCCTGGCTCTGGATCGGCGTGACGGCGCGCCATCCGGTCTGGATGGGTGTCGGGGGCGGAGCGCTGGCGGCCTATGTCGCGTTCGGTTGTTTCGCCCGCGAGGCCGACTGGTTGAGCTGGGCCGGCCTCGGCGCCGTGTATCTGGGCACCCTGGTCTGCGGCCTCGCCGTCCGGCAAGAGTACGAAATTCGGATCGTGGAGATGCGGCGCGACGGCTGATACCTTCGTGAACCACGCGAGCCGGCATCCCTAAAAAGCCAGCTGGGCGGCAGCAAACCCGCCCCCTTGACGGTCCTAACTTCTGCCGGCGGTACTCAGGGGAGGAGTGCATCGATGAGCCAGCGATTCTTTGGAACCGCGTGTCGTGTCGGTTGTTCGCTGCTGGTGTTGTGTTCCGCCCTGGTCCCCGCCATCCGTGCGGCCGATGCCGATCCGGCTTGGTATCCGAAACCGCTGGGCGAGATCAAGGCCATGCTCCAAGTGCTCGCACCCCAACGCGACGCGGCAGACCGCATGAAGGAGATGTATATCCAGCGTCTCAAAATCTACCGTTACGTCTGCGACGTTCCCTTCGAAGATCTGGCTTGGGACGACCACTGCGCGACGCTGGCCGAAAAGGCCAGCCTGGTCTGTTCGAAACTCGACAAGCTCACCCACAACCCCGAGAAGCCCGCCGGGATGAGCGACGAGGAGTACCAGCTGTGCAAGCGCGGGGCCGGCGAATGCAACCTGTTCATGGGCCGCACGCATCCGTCGGGTTGCGTCGATGGCTGGATGGACGATTCGGATCCCAGTAACATCGACCGTGTCGGCCATCGCCGCTGGTGCCTGAATCCGAGGATGCTCAAGTCGGCCTTCGGCACGGTCGGCAAGTACGCCGCGATGTACGCCTTCGACGGCTCGCGCAGGGACGTTCCCGCCTGGGATTACGTGGCCTACCCTGCGCGCGGCTACATGCCGATCGATCTCTTCGGAGGCCGACATGCCTGGAGCATTTCGCCGAACATGGCCCACTACGCCAAGCCTTCCAAAGGCGACGTCAAGGCCACGATCCAGCCGGTCAACGAAAAGCTGGAGCATCTCGGCGGCCCGCTGAAACTGGACTATTTCAACGTCGAGACCAGCGGTTTCGGCAGCGGACCGGCCATCATCTTTCGCCCCGAATCCTTCGCGGTGAAGGCCGACACGCGCTTCAAGGTGACGATCGAAGGCATAAAGACCAAGGACGGCAAGCCCGCGACGATCGAATACCTGGTGCACTTCGTCGATGTGCGCAAGGCGTCCGACAGCCCCGAAGGCCAGAAGATCATGACGGCCTACTTCCGCAAACAGCTCGATGCCATTCAGGCCAACGCCGACCGCCCGGCCCGGCTGGAGGCGCTGCTGGCCTTTACCGAGGAGGAACTCTTGAAGGGCGCCGATCCCGCGCTGCTCAAGGAAGCCCGGACGACGATCGCCGAACTGCTGAAGGACCCCGCGTTGCGCAAGGAACAGGACGCGGCACAGCGCTACAAACAGGTGACCGAGCTGGAGAAGAAGGCCGGCAAGAACAAAAACCAGCTGATCGCGGTGGCCACGACCTATCGCGACTTCGCCCAATTCTTCAAAGGCACCCGCGCCGCCGAAAAGGCCGCCGCGGATTTCGAACGGCTCAAGAAGGAACTGCAGTAAAGGCGCGTCAGGCCCGGGTCCGCAACAGCGCCGCGATCTCCTTCGTCCCCAGCGCCTCGTGTTCGCCCAGCGGCACACGTCCTTTCAGCCGTTCGGAGACCTGGACGGCGCACCGGTCCGCGTCGATGCCGTATTCGCTCAGTCGCGTTTTGACGCCCAGCGAACGGAAAAAGCCCTCGATCTTGCGGATGCCCGCCTCGGCGCGCCGCGCGGGACTCCCCCCTTTCACGCCGAAGACGCGCTCGGCGCACTGCGCCAGCCGCCCGCGTTTGCGCGCCTTCTGGCTGGCCAGGACGCCGGGCAACACGACGGCCAGCGTCTGTGCGTGGTCCAATCCGTACAGCGCGGTGATCTCGTGGCCGATCGTGTGCGTCGCCCAATCCTGCGGCACGCCGACGCCGATAAGGCCGTTCAGGGCCATCGTGGCGCTCCACATCAGGTTCGCCCGCGCGGCGTAGTCCGTGGGGCGGGCGATCGTCTTCGGACCTTCTTCGACCAGCGTCAGCAGGATCGCCTCGGCCAGTCGCGCCTGCAGCGGCGCGTGGTTCTCGTAGGTCAAGTATTGTTCGCAGACATGAACGAACGCGTCGACGACGCCGTTTTTCACCTGGCGGGGCGGAAGCGAGAACGTCACGGTCGGGTCGAGCACCGAAAACCGCGGATAGCAGTGCGGCGAGCCGAAAGCGAGCTTCTCGTTGCTGCTGTTGCGCGAGATCACGGCGAAGGTGTTCATCTCGGAACCCGTCGCGGGGAGGGTCAGCACGCTTCCCAGCGCCACGGCGCTCTCGACAGCCGCGCCCTCTGAGACGATCGCCCACGGATCGCCTTTCCGGTAGGGGATGGCCGCCGCGATGAACTTGGTGCCGTCCAGCACCGAACCGCCGCCGACGGCGAGCAGAAAGTCGATCTTCTTCCCGCGGCCCAGGGCGACGGCCCGCATGAGCGTCTCGTAACGCGGGTTCGGCTCGATGCCGCCGAATTCGAGGATCCGGCGCCCCTTCAGGGCCTTCCTGACCTGGTCGTAGACGCCGTTGGCCTTGATCGATCCGCCGCCATAGGTCATCAGGATGCGGGCGTTGGCCGGAATCAGCTTCCGCAGCTCCGCGATGGAGCCTTTGCCGAAAACGATGCGGACGGGGTTGTGGTACTCGAAGTTGTCCATCGGCAAAGCGCCTCCCGGGACGGTGGTCGAAATCCGCCTTTTCCTATCACGATCGGGGGCCGTGTGAAGGGCGATTTTCGGGACCGCCTCAATCGTGCAGCGTGTGGGAAGCGACGCGGGGAAGCTCGCCGCTCAGGATCTTGCAGATCACCCCTTTCACGTCGTTGCGCAGACACGCCGTGGCCACGTTGATCAGCACGCCCTGCCATTCTTCCTCGGCCTGCCAGAGTTCCTGCGGCGGCGCGCGAAGGACGGAGTGCTTGATCAGATCCTCCAGATGATCGCAGGTGCGCAGCACTTCGGCCAGTTGCGCGTCGAGTTCGTCTTCCAGTTCCTCGAGATCCTCGGGACGCAGCGTCGCGCCCGCTTCCTCGTGGTGCTCGATGAAGAGATTGGCTTCCCGGTACAGCATGGTCAGCCACCGTTTGCGGTCCATGATGGGGTTCGTTCTTCCTTGCGCAGGAGCGGCGGCGGGGTCGCGAGGCGTGGCGGCCCCGCCGCTGTCGTCGAGGGACGCGGGAAGGCTACTTCAGCTCGGCCACCTTCCGTTCGTACTGTTCCTGCGTCAGCTCGCCGGCTCGCAGTTCCTCGGCGAGCGATTTGAGGTGGAGTTCCTTGGCCTTCTGCTGGGCCTCGATTTCCTTCTTGCGCTGGTCGTACTCCTTGCGGGCGTCCTTCTTGGCGGCTTCGTAGTCCTTCTTCAGCGTGGCGATGTCGGCCTGCATGTTGCCGTCGAACCACTTTTCGGCGATCTTGCCGAGGGCGTAGGTGGCGACGAACGAGGTGGTGGCGCCCAGCGCGCTGCCGAAGCCGGGAACGAACTTGGCCAGGTTGGTCACCGCGATGCGCGCGCCGGTGCCCAGGCCCAAACCCGCCATCAGGGACTTGATGGCCGCCTTGTCGACGCGATGCCCATAGTACTGCCCGATATCGCGGAACATCTTCACCTGGATGCCGACGACGGCCAAGTCCGTGGCGATCGAGACGCCCGGCAGCGGGTTGGCACCCAAGGCGGCGCTGAGGATGCCGTACTTCACGATGTCCTCGCGGATCTCCTTCCTGCGCTTCTCCGGATCGGCGATCGGCTGAATGTTGCTGGGCAGGAAGGTGTCCTTGGCCTCGCCCACGACGCGTTGGGTCCAGGAGACCTTCTCCTCGGGGATCTTCAGACCGGCCTTGAGGCGGTCGAGCAGCTTCTGCTCGTCGAGCGAGCACTCGCCATCCGCATAGGCCATCGTGTACGCGGCTTGGTAGGTCTGTTCGCGGGCCTCGGCAGAGGCGATCTGCGCGACGAGCGTCTCGATTGCATGGTCTTCGGCCAACAGATCTTTCAGCGTGACGCCTTTGGGCAGGGGAATGCCTTCCAGCCCGGCTTCGAGCGCCGCGCGTTCCTCCTCGTGGAGTTTCCCATCGGCCTTGGCCATGCAAACGAGCACGCGAAAACTGGCCACCGCTTCCTTTTCGGAAAGAGCCATGGTTCGTCCCTCCTCGCTGTTCGGGTCACTCTTTCGCCAACACCTTGTCCACCTTCGGCGCGCGGATGCGGTGCGGAACGGGCAGGCCCGATCCGACCAGCGGCCGGCAGTACGCGAAGAAGGCGTCCGTCACGTTGTTGCCCTCGGCGTTGAGGAACTCGTCGGGCATGTGCCGCGTCTTCGCCGCGATCTCGCCGAGCTTCGTCAGGCGGTAATCCACCGAGTAGTTGCCCGTCCGATGGATCGTCACCGAACCGTCCAGGTTGTGCCAGCAGGCAAACTGCACCGCCCGCTCCCCGACCTCCCGCGCTTCGTGCTGGTCCACGTCCGAAACGCAGCCCATGAACGAACGCTGCAGGTAGCCGAAGGTGTCCGAGCGGACGCGCTTGATCCGCGTGTGCTTCTTGATGTACTCGCCCAGCAGGTCGCCCAGCGCGCCCGTGCCGGAAAGCTGCACGTTGCCGTGCGCGTCCTTCTCGACCGGTCCCTGGCCCAGCTTGGTGATGATCGCCTTGCCGTCCTTGTCCTGGATGCCTTCGGAAACGGCGATCACGCAGCGGCCGAACTGGTTGTAGACTTTCTGCACGTCCCGAACGAAGACCTCCGGATCGAAGGGACGCTCGGGGACATAGATCAGGTGCGGCCCGTCGTCCGGATACTTGCGGGCCAGCGAGGAAGCGGCCGTCAGGAAGCCCGCATGGCGGCCCATCACGACCCCGATGTAGACGCCGGGCAGCGCGAGGTTGTCCAGGTTCACGCCCATGAAGGCGCAGGCGACGAAACGCGCGGCGGACCCGAAGCCCGGCGTGTGGTCGTTGACCATCAGGTCGTTGTCGATCGTCTTGGGCACGTGGATCGCCCGGAACTCGTAGTTCGCCTTCTCGGCCTCCTGGTTGACGATGCGCACGGTGTCCGAAGAGTCGTTGCCGCCGATATAGAAGAAGTAGCGGATGTCGTGCGCCTTCATCACCTTGAACATGTCGTGGCAGTACTTCTCGTCCGGCTTGTCCCGGGTCGAATGCATGGCGCTGGAGGGGGTGATCGCGACCTGTTCGAGGTTGTTCGTCGTCTCCTGCGTCAGGTCGAGAAACTCCTCGTTGATGATGCCGCGGACGCCGTTCAGGGCGCCGTAGACGCGCGCAACCTGGGGAAACTTGCGAGCCTCCAGCACCACGCCGACCAGACTTTGGTTGATGACGGCCGTCGGACCGCCGCCTTGGGCGACCAGGGCCTTGCCTTGCAGAGTACCCATCTCGAAGTCTCTCCTTCCAACTTGAGGATGCCCATCCGCGCGGGTGAAACCGACCGGATGCCGAACGCCTTCACGGAAGCATGGGAATGTAAGGGCTTGGCGGCGCTTGTCGAGTGGAAGCGGAAGCAGTGCGAGGTACGCATGCTCCGGTAGGGCTCGCCGATCGTCCGGAAAGGAAACCGGGCCTGCTGCAGAATGCCTGCCTGGCGTTCCACAATTCCAGAAAGAAGTTCTTCAAGGTGTTTGCAGCGATCCAACAATACCGCATTTAAGAAAAGCTCGGACAACGAGTTGCAACTATCGAATGGCGGCCGAGGCGATTTGGTCCGTGTCTTGCAATAGCGGATATCCCGTTCTGGAAGGTGTGCGGGCATCTTATCGGAACGAGCCCGTTTCGGCCGAAACCAGGACAGGTATTTCTCCGTCGATGCGACCGGCAGTGTGCCGGGCAGCGGAGGTACCGGGACGATGGACCAAGAGGAGTACGCCATGAAGAGGTATGCGGTTCTTGCAGGGTGGTTGATCCTGGGTTTGACGGCGTTTACGGCGAAAGCCGAGGACCAAACGGGTGCGGTGGCGCGCATCTCGGCAGCCATCGACAGCAGTGCGGCCCCCGACAAATTGAAGGCGTTTGCCAAGACCACGTTGCTGCCCCTGACGACGAATGCGGTGCTGATCAAGGAGACCAAGGCACAGAACGAGAAGAACATGCCGGATGCGGAAATCCAGAAAATCGACAAGGACTGGCAGGCGGCCGAAGACGAACTGCCCATTCAGAAGGAGAAACTGAGCAACGCGGTCGCCGAGGAACTGAAAAAGTTCGCTGCGGCCCATCCGAGCGTCATCGAAGTCTTCGCGATGGACAACAAGGGCGGCGTGGTCGGCGAAAACAAGCTGACCAGCGACTATTGGCAGGGCGACGAGGAAAAATGGACCGGTTCGTATGCCGGCGGCAAGGGCGGCGTCGATGTGGGCAAGTTGAAGTTCGACAAGTCGGCCAACGCCAATCTTCAGCAGATTTCCCTCCCGTTGATTGCCGAGGACGGTTCGATCGTCGGGGCGATCACCTTTGGCGTTGCCGTGGAGAAACTGTAACCGGAACGACGAGCCTGGCGCTCCATGCCGTGCGGTTGGAGCGCCGGGTTCCGACAGGGCCTCGAGATCTTCAGGGAGAGTGGCATGAGCCTTGGAAAACGCATCCTGGTCATGGTCGGCTTGCCCATGCTGGCGCTCGCCATGTTGGCTGCCTTGGGGTTCTGGTCTCTCGGACGGATGACCGAAAGCAGCCGGATCCTGGTCGAGCAGAATTTCAGCCCGCTCGTGAAGAAGGATTTGAAAGGCCTCCTGGAACACGACCAGAAGGCCTTGGAACTGATCCTCGAGGCGGATCGGGACGTTCATCAGTCGGTGATTGCGGAAAAGTATGCGTTGGTCGCCAGCGAGGCGGAGGAGATGAAGAAGGCCGACACGGAGAATGCGGCCAACATCGACCAGGCACGCGAAAGGCTCTCGAAGGCACAAGCGCTCCTGAAGGACGACGAGAAGGTGCAGGCGGCCTACCAGGCGTTCGCGCCGCTGTTCGACGAATGGGTGACCAAGACCCGCAAGGTGCTGGAGAACGCCCAGAACCCGTCGAAGTTGAGCTTCGCCCAGCGTTCCAGCAACGGCGGTCCCGCCCAACAGAGCTTTGCGGCCATGCGAGCGAAACTGGATGAACTGGGAACGGCCGTCTCGCAGTCCGCAGAATCCAGGCTCGCGGAAATTCAAGCCAAGGAACGGGCGGTGGACGAGGAGTATGGGCGGGCTCGAAGCGCGGCGGCATCCAACCGGCTGCTCTTCGGAATGCTGAGCGGCCTTTCGCTGCTGGCCGCAGCCGCACTTTCCTTCCTGACCGCCCGGAAGTTGGCCCGAGAACTGAACGAGATCATCGCGAAGCTGGAGGGCAGCGCCACGCAGGTGGGAGCCGCCGCGGCCCAAGTGGCCCAGTCCAGCCAGTCGATGGCCGAGGGGGCCAGCGAGCAGGCCAGCGCCCTGGAAGAGACCAGCGCTTCCCTGGAGGAAATGTCGTCGATGACCCGGCAGAACGCCGACAACGCGAGGCAGACCAGCCAGATGGCCGGCGAGGCGCATTCGGCCGCCGAAACGGGCGGCGCGACGATGTCCGAGATGGTCAACGCCATCCGCGAGATCAAGAAATCGTCGGACGAGACGGCCAAGATCATCAAGACGATCGACGAGATCGCATTTCAGACCAACCTGCTGGCCCTGAATGCCGCCGTGGAAGCCGCCCGGGCCGGGGAAGCGGGCAAAGGGTTCGCCGTCGTGGCCGAAGAAGTGCGCAACCTGGCGATGCGCTCCGCCGAAGCGGCTAGGAATACGGCCGAGCTGATCGCTCAGTCCCAGAAGAACGCCGATAACGGCGTGACCGTCTCCAGACAGGTCGCCGAGACACTTTCGACCATCCAGCGCCAGATCCGGAAGGTTGCACAGCTGGGAGGCGAGGTGGCGGCCGCTTCCGGCGAGCAGGCCAAGGGCATCGAGCAGGTCAACACGGCCGTCTCCCAGATGGACAAGGTCACGCAGGCCAACGCGGCCAATGCCGAAGAGTCCGCATCGGCCAGCGAAGAGCTTTCCGCCCAAGCCAAGGAACTGGAAATCATGGTCCGCCGCTTGGTCCGCCTGGTCCGGGGAGCATCGTGCGACGCGGGCGCCTCGTCCCCCGTCCTGGCGTCCGTACCCATGCGGGGAACGCCGCATACGCTCGAACCCACTCGCCGACCCAAGCCGGCTGCGAGCGGGAAGGGACCGGGCGGCGGCAATGGCCACCGGCCTCCACCCGCGGCGGGTGTCCGTAACCGCTTGTCGTCAAACGGGGTGGACCCCGCCCAAATCATTCCGCTCGCCGACGACGTCTGACGGAGGCGCGAAGCGCGGACGATTTCGCGTCAGCCTCCTGCCGCCGTCACCGGCTTGGCCTGTCCGGCACGGAATTTCTGCGCCTGCTCGGTGCCCATCAGTTTCGCCTTGCCTACGACCATCGGCAGCGGTTCGGCGGAGGTGGGCATGGGCGGATAGTCCGGCCGTCCGATATCGTGACAGAGGTCCGCGATCTCGACCGGTCGGCCCGTCTGGATCGACTTGCGCGCGGCGATGCCGGTCAGGATCGAGTAGGCCCCGGCACGCTGGTCCGCGGCGCGGAGATATTTGTCCGGAGGCGCATTCGGGTCGAACACGGCTTCCAGCAGCGGGTCGTCGCCGCCGCCATGGCCGCCGCTGGCCTGCCAGATGTCGACCGAATACGGCGACTGCCAGTGCGGGAAGATCGTCGTCTTCGTCCCTTCGGGGATCGTCTCGCCGGGCACCGAGCCGTCGCCGTTGATGTAGACCGACTCGTGGCAGACGTGTTCGAGCCGGCCCTTGGTGCCCGTGAAGTGGATGGCGTAGCCTTCCCATGGCGAGAAGGCGTGCAACGAATAGCTCATCTGGACACCCGTGTCGTAGGCGACCTGGACGTGCATGCTGTCCCAGATGTCGATCTGCTCGCTGAAGACGCAGCGGTCGCGCTGGTAGCCGTCGTGCTTCTCCTGGTCCAGGTACAACGTCCGCAATCCTTTGTTCGCGCGCAGGTCCAGATGGAACGCGCACTTCGACGCTTCCGGGCAGTCCAGGCAGCGCTCGGCACGCCGGGTCAGGCCGTAGCGGTCGGCGGTCTTCGGGGTGTAGTAGGCGCGCTGGCCCATGGCGAAGACCCGCTCGGGGATGGCCGAAAGGAACCAGTTGACGCCGTCGAAGTGGTGCGTGGCCTTGTGGACCAGCAGGCTGCCCGAATGTTCCGTGTTGCGGTGCCAGCGGCGGAAGTAATCCGCGCCGTGGCTGGTATCCAGCAACCAGTGGAAGTCGACGGCGATCACGTTCCCGATGACGCCGGACATCAGCAGGTCCTTCACCTGCGTGCGGGGCGGCGAGTAGCGGTAATTGAAGGTGACCGTGCACTTGCGCCCGGTCTTCCGCTGCGTGTCGACGATCCGTTGGCATTTGACCTCGTCGGTCGTCAGCGGTTTTTCGGTGATGGCGTCGCAGCCCAGTTCCATCGCCTTGCAGAGATACTCGTCGTGGTGGCTGTCCTTGGTCGTGACGATGACGACATCCGCTTTCGTCTCGCGGATCATCCGTTCGAACCGATCGGCGAGGTAGCCTTGGGCGGTCACGCCCCGCTCGGCCAGCTCGGCGACGCGCAGATCGACGCGCCCCCGGTTGCTGTCGCAGACGGCGACCAGTTCGCCGCATTCGCGGAATTTGCCGGCGAGCGCGAACGAGTACATGCCCGAACGGCCGCCGAGGCCCACCTGGACGTAACGTTTCCGGCCTGCCATGGTACGACTCCTTTCGTTTCGTTGCGGTTCGGCTCAATCCTGCGGCGCGCGAGGCGATGGCGTGCCGGGACTGCCAACGTTGGCACCAACAGCCCGGGTCCTCCCCCCGGTCGCGCCGCCCCGGATGCCGTTTCCGTTCGCCCGCCCCGGTGGCGCT
>Ga0101944_10007833_pt1 | contig 10487 bp, 5 predicted proteins | sample DewCreD2012metaG_FD_75245 | JGI IMG/M metagenome (GOLD analysis project Ga0101944, IMG submission 75245) | Hot spring sediment bacterial and archeal communities from British Columbia, Canada, to study Microbial Dark Matter (Phase II) - Dewar... ...
CTTGCTCACGCGGGTCAGCCGCACCAGCTTCATCGCGTAGCGGATGACGTGGTCGGCGACCGGGACGCGCCGGACGATTTCCTGCAAATCGGTGATTTCGGCCGCGTTCAGCGCCTTGGCCAGCTTGATGTCGGTCGGCGCCGTCGTCAGGCGCACGATGTCGAACTCCTCGTCCTCGGACGGATAATCGACGAAGATCTTGAACATGAAGCGGTCCAACTGCGCCTCGGGCAGCGGATACGTGCCCTCCTGCTCGATCGGGTTCTGCGTTGCCAGCACGAAGAAGGGCTCGTCGAGCTTGCGGCGCACGCCGCCCGTCGTGACCTTGTGCTCCTGCATCGCCTCCAGCAACGCGGCCTGCGTCTTGGGCGGCGTGCGGTTGATTTCGTCGGCGAGGATGACGTTGGCGAAGATGGGACCGGGGAGAAACTTGAGGTCGCGGGCGCCGGTCGTCTTGTCCTCCTGGATCACCTCCGTGCCGGTGATGTCGGACGGCATCAGGTCGGGCGTGAACTGGATGCGGTTGAACTTCAGGGTCAGCGTGTCGGCCAGCGTGCTGATCATCAGCGTCTTGGCCAGACCGGGAACCCCCTCCAGCAGACAGTGCCCCCGCGCGAAGATGGCGACCAGCAACTCCTCGATGACATGCTCCTGCCCCACGATGACCTTGCCCAGTTCCTGCCGGATGTGCTGGTAGGCTGCGTTGAGTTTGCGTACCGCTTCGAGGTCCGCGGCCGATGCCTGAATCTCTTCCGCCATGCGGCTTCTCCTTGAAAGCATGAATTGTGGCTGGGCCGCACGGTCGCGGCTCCTATCCAAACCGTTCCGGACGTGGCCAGGTCACACGTGCATCTTAAGAAAGCGCCGAAGTTTCTCCAACGCAAAACGGCACGTCGGGCGTTTCGGTTGCGTTTCCAGCGGGCTTCAGAAAGAAAGAAGGGGACCCTTTTCGGCAGAATGTGCAGGGTGGCGCTTCTCCGCCCCGGGTTTCCCTCCAAACCCGGGAAGCCAAAACGCTAACGCACCCGTACGCTTTGGCCCGACAATTCCCGCCGACCTAACGCCAGAGCCCCTCCTTCAGGCTCTCCCCGGCCGGGCGGTACTGCTGCGTGTGCTCCAGGCGATGGCGAACTTCCTGCACCACGATCCCCGCGGCATATTCCAGGGTTTCGCGTCCGAACTCGGCCGTCGCGTCCTGCGGCGCCATCTCGCCGTTCACGCCCACCATGCGCTCGCCCTTCTTCGGCAGGCATTTCATGTCGACCAGGTCCGGATGCAGGTGCAACAGGTGCGACGTCTCCCAGCCGCCCGCATGGTCGCCGGAAAAAGGATACCGGTCGCGGATCAGGTGGTAGTCGATGCAGGACCAGGCCAGCATTCCGCCTTTCTTGCTCCGTTCGCTGCGATTGTGGAGCAGCACCGCAGCCCGCGCGTGGTCATACAGGGGATAGTGCCCCGCCACCAGCACGCCGACCTTGAAACCCAGGCTCTGCACTTCGGCAAGGATATGGAGCAGCAGGCGCTGGTAACTCAGGGCCTGTTCCATGGCCGAAAAGGGGTGTTTCGCCGGCGTGAAATTCTCCGGGTCGAGGCCCATTTCGCGCGCGATGTCCTCTCGGTCGGCGGCGTTGGCCTCCATCAGGCTCTCGATTCGGTTTTCGCCGTACCAGAGCGTCGGGAAGGCGATGCCGCCGCCTCTGCGTGCCGCCTCGACGCAGAGCGCTTCGGCCTGCAGGCCGTCGGCGCCCAGCGGATTATGGTGGCCGTGCCATTCCAGGGTGCCCAGCGGAACGTAGGCCGCCGGACAGACGTTGCGCCGCGCAAGGACCTGTGCGGGACGAAGACGGTGATACAGTACCTCTTCCGCCATGCGTGGTTCCTCCCGAAACGTCCGGACCGGGGCCGCCGTCGCCTGCGAGCCCGCAACAGTTCATGCCATCCGCCGGTTGCGCGCACGTCCCCCGCGGACTCCGAACCGGCTATTCCGCACCCTATCCGATCGGGGACGCCGCGCCAGCGGACGGAAGAGCTACAGGGTCGCGACGCGTTCCCGAATCGCCCGACCGACCGCCGCGGCCTCTCCAGGCAAGGCGCGCAACATCGTCTCCACCAGGCGGTGCAGGCCGTCGCGGTCGGCCGCGTCGAAGGCCGCCGTCAGCATGCCCGTCTCGGTCACCGACGCGCGCAGGTGTGCGAACGCGTCGGGCGATTCGATGCGCACCCCGTCCTCCGTGCTCACGCGCCAAGCCCTGCGATCGATCGCGTTCGCCACCTCTTGCAGCAGCAGCTCGCGGTCGCCCTCGTAGCGCAGGCCGCGGATGTCGCCCGTGTAGAACGGCGACGGAGGGATCTCGGCCGCCAGTGCCGAGAGCGGCCTGCCGAAGAAACGCAGCACCCCGCCCATCGCCGCCGCCGCAAAAAGCCCGCAGTCGCCGCCGTCTACGGGATAGACCGCGCCGCCCCCCCAAAAGAAGTGGCCGGACTTCTCGCCGCCGAAGAGCGCGCCCTCGCGCAGCATGCGCGTGCGGATGAACGCGTGACCGGACTTCTCCACCCGCGGTTCGGTCCCGCACTTCCGCAGCGCCGCGACGACGGCCAGGCGCGTCTTCTGGTCGTACACGACCGCGCGCCGGCCCGCATCGCGGCCGCTTTCCAGCAGGTAGCGGACGAAGAGCGCCAGCACGGCGCCGTTGTCCACCGCGTTTCCGCGCTCGTCCACGAAACGCGCGCGGTCGCCGTCACCATCGAGGGCGACGCCGAAGGCGAACCCGCCCTGCCGCACCGCCGCCGCCAGCGGCGCCAGGTTCCGATCGACCGACGGGTCCGGCTCGATCCCGCAGAAGGCGCCGTCGCATCGGTCGCGGAGCGCCGCGACGCGGTAGCCCAGCGCCGCGAGCAGTTCGCGCGCATAGCCCGAATACGACCCGTGCATGCAGTCCACCGCCAGCATGGCGCCCCCGCCGTCGCCGAATGCCTGGCGCGCGGCGGCCACATACGCGTCCCACGTCTCCCGTCGCAACGACGCGTCTTCGGAGAGCGTCGCCGGCGCGTACCCGACGGCGTCCATCTTCGCGACGTCCTCGCGAATCGCGGCCATCTCCTCCGGCGAGACGGGCCACGCGCCCAGTTGCAGCTTGATGCCGTTGAAGGCGGCCGGATTGTGGGACGCCGTGACGATCGCCGTCGCGTGCGCGCCGCGCAGATGCCTGGCGAAATACGCCAGCGGCGTGGGCACGGCCGCGCCCAGGTTCGAGCACGGCCGCTGGAACCCGGCCAGGAACGCCGACAGCAGCGCCGGGGTCGAGGCGCGCCCGTCGCCGGAAACGATGGCCGCCGCGCCGGCCGGGACACGCGCCGCCACGGCCCGCCCGATCCGGAACGCGTGCGGCGGGCCGATCTGCGCCCGCTCGTCCGGGCCGTACACGCCGCGCACGTCGCAGACCTGGAAGCCCGAGAGATTCAGCACCCGAGAACTCCTTTGCGGCCCGCCGGCCCCTCGCTCAGACGCCCCAACGTCCCGCGCACTCCTCGCGGAAACGGCGGTAGGTCTCCTCGTAGGCCGCCGCTCCCGGTTCGATCGCCTCGCGCTGCCGCGCCATGGCGCGCGACGCCGCGGCGAGGCCGCCAACCTGGGGCGCGGCCGCCAGGATGGCCGCGCCGAAGGCGGTCTCGGCCTGCAGCGGCAGGCAGAGGGGCCTGCGCAGGACGTCCGCGCGCACACGGCACCAGAGCGCGCTCCGCGACCCGCCGCCGGTCGAGAAGACACGCCGGACCGGCGCGCCCAGCGCGGCGATTTCGTCGTAGCACCAGCGCTCCACGAAGGCGATGCCCTGCAGGAACGCGGCAAACCGCTCGCCGCGTTCGCGCGGCCGGCCGGCGACGAACGCCGCGATGCCCGACTTCTTAAAGGGGAACCGTTCGGCCGTCGCATCGCCGAGGGGATACGCGAGGACGTTCGTGGGCAGGAACCGCGCGGCCGCACGGTCGAGTTCCGCCAGCACGGAGGCACGGTGCGCCGCGTCCGGCGCGAACTCCCGGTTCAGGCCGGCGCAACCCGCGTTGCTCGCGGCCCCCGGCAGCCAGTGGCCGTCGGGATGGCGATGGGCATACAGGACCCCCTTGGGATCGCGGATACGCTGCGGCGCGATCCCGCGGATCGAAACCGTGCTGCCCAGCGCCGTGTTGAAGTCGCCGGCCTCCGCGGCGCCGCTGGCGAAAAGGGAGGCCGTTCCGTCGCTGACACCGGCGACGATCGCCGTGCCCGGCGCCAGACCCGTCTCGGCGGCGGCCCGCCCGCACACCGCGCCGATGACCGTCCCCGGAGCGACGATGCGCGGCGGCAGTTTCGAGACCTCGAAACCGAGGTCCCTTGCGATGAAATCGGCCCAGCGCGCCTCGTACAGGTCGGCGCCGGACTTGAGCGCGTTCGACCAGTCGGTGGCCAGGATCTCCCCCGCCAACCGCGCCACGACGAAATCGCTCTGGTGGAGCGCGCAGTGAACCTGCGGGAAGGCCCGATCGCGTTCCTGAAGCCAGAGCAGCTTGGCGAGCGAAAAGTCGTCCTTGAAACGATAGCCATGCCGCTCGCAGAAGGCGCCGGCCACCGCGTCGATCCGCTCCGCGTAACCCGCGGCGCGGCCGTCGTTGTACATCAGGCCGGGGCCCAGCGGGCGGAGTGACCGGTCGACGGGCACGAAGGTGCCGGAGGTCGCGTCCACGCACACGGCGGAGAGCGCCGCGGCCGGGATGTCCGCGACGGCCTGGTTCAACGCAACGCGGACCGCGCGCCACCAGTCCTCGGCATCCTGCTCGCGCCGCAATCCGTCCACGCGGACCGGCGCCAGCGCGCAGGTGCCCGACGCGCGCACCTCGCCGGCCAGCGTGCAGACCAGCGCGCGCACGGCGCTGGTGCCCACATCGATCCCGCAGACGAGCTGCTCCACGCATTCGTCCTTCCTGCCGGCACGCCCGTCCCCCTCCTGGAAGGACAGGCTCGCGGCGCGTGCCGCCTGCACATCATCGAAAAGCGAATCCAAGCCGGCAGCGTACCGAAGGCGGCTGACGGATCAAGCGAGCGGAAGCGACTCACTTTGCCGGCTTGTCCAGGAGCGGTTTCAGCGCCTCGAACCATCGCGCAGCCATCTTCTCGGCACCGCGCTCGTTCGGGTGAACCCGGTCGGGGAGCGTGTCCGTCCTCCAGTCGAATCCATCGGCCTGGTCGACGGCGATCACGCGCTGCGCCGGCGTGTCGAGTCGGCCGGCAAGTTTCCGGAGGGCCTCGTTCAAGGACGGGATATACGAATACTTCGGCAGCTTGCCGCTGGCAATGACCTCCGCCACCAGCACCGTCACGCGCGGGTTGAGTCCGCGGACCGTCTCGATCATCTTTTCCGTGGCGGCAACGATGCCCTCCACGGGGTTCTCCTCGATGAAATGATTGTGTCCCGCGTGGATCAGGACGATATCGGCGGGATGCTCCCGAAAGCTCGCTCCGATGACCGTCGCCAGGAACTCGGCATTCTTCCCGCCGTATCCTTCGTGGCGCAGGACGCCGGCCGGCGAGTCGCTCTGACGCGAACCGACGAACTCCACCTGGAAGCCGGCTTCGGCCAGTTTCCTGGCCAACGGGTAACGGTACGTGGGGAATGCCTTGCCACCCTCGGTGATCGAATCGCCGACGGGCATGATGCGCACGGGATTTGCCGCCGGCACATCCGCCGCGGACACGGCAACCGCACACGCCATCACGATGAACAGCATCGCCACCGTCATCATGTTCCTCATTCAGGACCTCGCGCTGCCGATGGCACCTGCGCCGCTTCCGGCCGCGTGCCCGCCTGCCGGAACCTCCCCACGGTACCTCCTCCGCGCCGCAACGCACCTTCAATTCCAGCGTCGGGCGACGCGGCGCGCGGGAGCAGGATCGTCGATGCACCGGCGTCCACGGCAGGAACGGCAAGGTGCGCCGGGAGCTCGAACCCGTTCCCGAACGCAGGGCGGATCTCCTTTTCGACATGCGCCGGAAGGCAGCGGTTTCACGGCGCCGCGGTGAACTTGAGGTCCGTCATCGGCTCGCCCTGGGCGTCGAGAACCTGCAGGTAGAGCCCCCAGCCGCCGCCGCCCTGCGTGATCTTCAGCAGGACCGCGTTGAGGCCGGCGTTCAGCGTCACCGGAACCGTCTCCTGCCCCGGCGCCGCGCCGCGCGCGACGTCGTTGGCGACGACCAGCCGGCCGTTCACCCATGCCTTGATCCCGTCGTCGCTGCCCAGGCTGAGCACCGCCTTGCGCTCGCCGGGCGAATGGACGTGCGTCACGACGTAGGCGACCGCGTTCTCCTTCCGTCTGAACCGGCGCGCCAGATCGAAGGAACCGTCGGACGCGAGCACGCCTTCGGTCCACTGCGCGGTGCCGTCGGCGCAGGGATACGAGCCGGCGAAGTCGATCTGCCGTTCGGGCGGATAGACCGCGTCGAAGCCTTTGCCGTCCGCATTATCGAACGGGCCGATGAAACGGCAGGGCACGCGGCCCACCACCTGCCATCCGCGGACCGTCAGACCGCCGCGCGTCACGGCCGTGACGCGCAGCACCTGCCGGGTGCCGGGCAGACCCGCGTCCTCCACGCGGAATTCGCCGACGAATTCCCTGCCCGCCGCCACCTCGAAGGGACGCTCCTCGCTATGGGCGGTCGTCTCGATCCGCAGCACGCCCTGGTGCGCGGCCCCGTCGGTCCCGGAGACCCTGACGGCCAGCTTCGCCGTGCCGTCGGCTTCGTCCGAAACCTGCAGCCCGAGTTCGAGCGGCGCCACGAAGGTCGCCGCGCACGAAGCCGCATCGCAAGGCTTTCCTTGCGCGTCGAACAGCTCGAAGGAGAAGGACGTCCGCCCCGCTTCCGTTTCCGCCGGCGGCGTGAAGGTGAAGGCTCGCCGGACCTGATCGCCCTGCGCGCCCAGTTCCACGCCGGCCTTCTCCGGCGTCGCCTTCCAGCCTGCCGGCGGTCGGGCGACCAGTTCGCCCCTGAACGCGCCGGCGGCATTCCGCACGACCGCGACGGAAACGGCGACGGGCCTGGCGACCTCCAGCCTCCGATCCCCGGTTTCGGGGCGCAGTTCCGTGGCCGGCGGCGGGCCGAAGAGCTGGACTTCGCGCAGATGCACGCGCCGCGGCAAGCGTCCGCTCATCAGTTCCTCCACCGGCCACTGGCCATGCGTCGTGTCGGTGAAATGGAACCGGACCGCGTCGGCCAGGACCGGCTCGAAATCGCTCACCGCGATCCAGGGATTGTCGTACCACGTGACCCGCGCGTGCAGGCTCTCGAGCTTCAAGGCGCGTCCGTCGACGGGAACGCGGACCTCGTCCACCTTCCTCCACTGACCGTCCACGCGCGCCCAAAGGTCATAGGCCGTGGGTGTGCACTTGTCGTTGTCGGCGAGCGAGCCGTACAGGATCGCTCGGGAGAGCATCCGCGGCGCGCCGAAGGCGAGGGTCACGTCCAGCGGGAGGCGTTCCGGCGAGGCGCGGAACCCGTCACGCTCCGGTTCGTCCTCGAAGTCGAACTCCAGCGCGCCGTTGACCAGGAAGCGCGCCTTGGCGGCCGCCTGGGGGTCGTCCACCTCGACGCGCGCCTCGCCGGCCAGGTTGCGGAAGAAACCGGGCCAGGACGCCTGGAGGGCGGCGCCGTGCGGGACGAGCAGGTACATCGGGTAGCAGTCCACGGCCACCTCGACGTCTCGACCCGACGGAAGGGCCAGCGGGTTGCCGAAGCGGTCGAAGGCCTTCGCGCCCGCCGGAAGATCCATGCGCAGGAGGACGGGTTTCAGGCACCCGGTGTTCTGCAGGATCGCGAGGTCCGTCTCCCGGCCCTCGTACACGTTGCCGAGGACCAGCCAGTCGGCCGGAGGTCCGAAGTCCAGCGACCTTGCGTAACGCCGGTCCCCAAGGAGACTGGCCCGCGTGCGCAGCAGCAGCGCGGCAGGGAGGAGTTCGCGCCGGGCGTCGATCAGGTAGGAACTGAAGCCGGCAAAGCCGCCCTGGTTGAGGTAATAGTAGAAGTGCCTGTCGGGCCACATCCCGTGGCGATCCAGCAGCAGGTACTCCTGGAACAGGGTGCGCGCCTGCCAGCGGTGGCGGAGCGCGTGGCCGTGATAGTCGCCGAGGAAGCCGTGCTCGGTCTGGTAGAGCGGCTTCTCGCCGCAGCCGTACCGCGCCATCGTCTCGCGCAGGCGCGCCAGCTTCCATTGCCAGTGGTAGGCGTCGACCGAGTTGTGACGCATGTAGGTGTGCACCGAGACGCCGTCGACGCAGTGGCCGCCGCCTTCCCTGAAGAAGGCCTCGAACCAGCCCAGCGCCGTGCCGCACTGCGCCGGGCCGAGGACGCGGACCTTCGGGTTCACCGCCTTGGCGGCTTCATAGCAGGCCTTGAGGAGTTTCACGTAATCGGCGGGGCTGGTGTTCAGGTTCGGCTCGTTGACGATCTCGAGCGCGGGGAGATCCGGGATCTTTTCGAGGACCGTCCTGACGTTGGCCGGCGTGCAGTCCTTCTTGTCGGTGATCTGCAGGAAGAAGGGCACCTTCAGTTCGCGGGCCCGCCGGATGTGGCTGAGCGTCTCGTCGAACGCCTTCGGATCGCTCTGGAAGTGGAAGCGGTGGAGTCCCATGCCGAAGGCCTTGTGCGTGGCCATGTCGTTCCAGCCGGAGGATTCCCTGTCCGGAAGCGGCAGGTGCGGGTCCTCCCAGGTGCGGCCCAGGAAGACGAGGCGTTCCACGAGCACGTCGCCACCGTTCAGGACCGCCGTTTCGAGCTGGTACCAGCCGAGGCGCGGGAGCTTGAGCGGCAGGGGAAACTCGGCCGCCGCGTTGCCGGGCAGCGCGCAGTTCAGCTCGCCCTTCGCAACCTCGGCCTGTTCCAGGTCGCGCAACGAGTACCGCAGGACGACATCGGTCAAGCGCCGGTTGCCAGCCGGAAAGACGACCTTCAGGTCGGCGCTTTCCCCGAGAAAGACCTTGTAGGGCCGCGGCGCGACGATGTCGTAGCGCAGGCCGAAGCAGCGGGTGCCGACCTCGTCGCAGTCCTTCCCGGCGGCAGCGACCCACTTTTTCGGCACGCCCGTAAGGCGCTGGTGCCCGCGGTCGGCGATGTAGCCGTAGTCGCCGGAGAGCGCGAACCCGCTCAGCGTGTGGATGGGCCCGGTCCAGCGCCTGTCCCAGGCTTCCTGCCCGCGGTAGGCGAAGCCGGTCCTGCCGTCGGACGTGTAGCGGAGCAGCGTGCCGTAGTCGGCCAGCGTCCAGTAGACGTCGCCCAGCGCGTCGACGTCGAAACACGGGCCGATGTGCCCGGCCGGGATGCCGCAGCGCAGGTCGCCCCCCGACCCGAACGCCTCGACGAAAACGCCCTGCGCGTCGTAGTGATAGACGATCCGCTCGTCCTGCGCGTAGCCGTACAGGTGCCCGTCGTCGCGGACGCGGAGCGAATACAGGTGCCCCTTGGCGGGGCGCTTGGAAAGGGCGATGGGCCGCCTGCTCCCGTCGGCCGGGTCGAAGCGGATGACCTCCCTGCCTTCCGGCCGGAGCAGGAAGAGGAACTCGCCGGCCACGGTCTTCTTCAGGCTGGCGGATACGACCGGCGTCTCGATCTGCGACGCCCGGCCGTCGGCGCCGAGGGACCAGGCCTTGTTCTCGCCCGCCAGGTAGAAGCGGCCCGCGGAATCGACGCCGACCCATTCGACCCGCTTCAGCTCGGCGGGCACGGGCGTCTCGCCGAGTCGCTGGCCGCCGGGCGCGAAGCGAAGGATGACGCGCGCCTCGCCGCGGCGATCGAGCACGATCAGGTCGCCGTTGGGCGCGGCGGAAACGCTGTCGGGATTCTGGATCTGGCCCTCGCCGATCTTCAGGACTTCGCCGGCCAAGGCCGGAAACAGCGCGAATGCAGCGAACGCCAGCAGCAGGCTCGCCACCCTTTTGTTCCCCGGCCGTTGCGGAGCGTTCTTCGTCCGGACGCACTTCATGGGCACTCTCCTCTTTTCGGGACGGCTGGCGTTGGCGTTTCCACGAGGACGGGAGGCACGCTGCGCGTTTCGGGCGCCTCGCCCAGATCGCCGTCGAGACGCTGCGTCAGCAGACGGACCAGCTCGCCGCCCACGTCGGCGTTCCGTTTGTCCACGGTAACCAGCGGAATGGCGGACTCGTATTCGCGCAGCGGCCAGTCGCGCCAGCAGTGGTCGTAGCCGGCCAGAAGGACATCGCGGTTGGGTTCGAGCCCCAGCCGGCGCAAGGCGGTCGCCGCGTAAAAGACGACTTCGTCGGAGACCGCCAGAAGGGCATCGGGAGGCGCCTTGCCGCGGACGTGTTCGACCAGGTATCCGGCCGCCAGCCGGGCGTGTTGTTCGAACCGCTCGGCCGTGTCGACGGGCCAGATGGGAAGCTGGCGGTAGACCAAGGGAACCATCGGTTCGGCGCCGGCCTCGCGCATGCGCTCGAAGAGGTCGAGGTTC
>Ga0101944_10007834_pt1 | contig 10486 bp, 6 predicted proteins | sample DewCreD2012metaG_FD_75245 | JGI IMG/M metagenome (GOLD analysis project Ga0101944, IMG submission 75245) | Hot spring sediment bacterial and archeal communities from British Columbia, Canada, to study Microbial Dark Matter (Phase II) - Dewar... ...
GAAGCGACGGGCATCGGCGTGATGGTCGGCGAATGGGGCGCCTACAACAAGACCCCGCACGACGTAGTGCTCCGCTGGGCCGAAGACTGCCTGAAGAATTGGCAACAGGCCGGCTGGGGGTGGGCCATGTGGAACTTTCGCGGGCCGTTCGGCATCCTCGACAGCGGGCGGACGGATGTCGAATACGAGGAGTTCGAGGGGCACAAGCTCGACCGCAAACTGCTCGATCTGCTGCTGAAGTACTGAGGGCCGGGCCGCTGGTTGCCCTCGGGGTGCCACGGGGGGCGATGATGGGCTGCCACGACGGCGCGGCGGGGCGCAGCCGGGGCGCGGCGGTTTTCTGAGCGAGTGCCAAGTCAATCAACGGAGACGCCGCGTTCACAACGGCCAAGCGTCGCCCAGGGCGGTGCGTTGGGCTTCGGTGATTGTCGCCCTCGCGGCCTGAGCCGATGCGAGCATCGCGGTCAGTTGATCGAGCGAGAACGTCGCCCGTTCGCCCGTTCCCTGAACCTCGATGAACCGCCCGCAGCCGGCGATCACCACGTTCAGATCGACCTCGGCGCGGGAGTCTTCGGCGTAGTCGAGGTCGAGAAGCACTTCGCCGTCAACAATGCCGACGCTGACGGCCGCCACGCTGTCGTTTACGGGCAAGCGGTTGCCGCCGGGCCATGGGGCGTCGATGCTCCGCAGGGCATCGACCAACGCGACGAATGCCCCGTTGACCGCGGCGGTGCGCGTACCGCCGTCGGCCTCGAGCACATCGCAATCGATCAAGATCGACCGTTCGCCGAGGGCTTCGAGATCGACCACCGCCCGCAGGCTGCGCCCGACGAGCCGCTGGATTTCGCTGGTTCGGCCGTCGATCTTTCCTCCGCGCTCGCGCGGTTTGCGCGGCGAAGTGCTGCCCGGCAGCATCGCGTATTCGGCCGTCACCCAACCGCGGCCGCTGCCGGCCAGCCAAGGCGGCACGCTCGGCTCAATGGCGGCAGTGCAAAGAACCGTGGTACGGCCCATCTGAATCAGCACGCTGCCGGGCGCCGAGCGGGTGAAATGGCGCTGAATCTGCAACGGCCGGAGTTGGTCGCAAGATCGGGAGTCGCTTCGCATGGGAGCAGCCTCGATACGTTTGAAGCGGTTGGCTTCGTCGGGTTTGGATTGCCCAAGATAGTGGTTTTCGACCGGGCCCGCAATCAGTCGCCCACGGCTGATCGTCGCGGGCGTCTTGACGCGCATGGGACGAGTGGACGATGATTCTTCGGTCCTGGCGGCAGGGCCGCCGTCCAATCGGTGCTGCCGCACCCGGCCGATTACGCTTCGCCGAACCGAGCGACGCGGGTGCCAAGATGCAGCGGACGGTCGTCAGTATGATTTACGAAGATCGAGAAAACCTGCACCCTTTGGTCGCGGGAATTCTTGCCGAAAGAACAGAAGATTCAGCGTTAAGTAGGTCATTGTTAGTCGTTGATTGCTGAGAGCCGCGAGGAGGTCGAGGCGATGGGCAAAGTGCTGGTGCTTTACGATTCCGCGACGGGCAACACGGCGCGGATGGCCGAACTGGTGGCCGAGGGGGCGAGAGAGATTTCGGCCGTTGAGGTTCGGCTCCGCGAGCTGGCGGCCGCCGCCGCCGACGATATCTATTGGTGCGATGGTTTGGCGGTGGGCAGCCCGACGAATATGGGCGTGCTCTCCTGGAAGATGAAGCGGTTCTGGGATGAAGTGATGGGCCCGCACTGGATGAAAGTGGACGGCAAGATCGCGTGCGCGTTCTCGTCGTCGGGCGGCTGGGGCGGAGGAACCGAGATGGCCTGCCTATCGCTTTTGACGGTGCTGATGAACTTCGGGTTCTTGGTGTTCGGAGTGACGGACTATGCCGGCAAGCTTGCCACGGCCCACTACGGCGCAATCGCCGTCAGGCAGCCGCGAGAGGAGGAAACCCAGGCGGCCTGCCGGCTTTTGGGCCGCCGTTTGGCCGAGTGGGTGGCGTACCTGATCGACCGCCGCGACGAAGAGAATCCGTGCGCCAAGCCGCGCCGATCGGTGGAATAGTGCTCCAGCCAGGCGGGTCTTCACGAGAGAAGACGCGGCCGATCCGCTTCGTTCGCCGGGGCAAGGGGGCTGCGCGGCGACGGCGCCGCTATTGCAGCGGTGATGTCGCGCCGCCGCCGCGCAACCGGGGGGCAATCACGAGCAGCCCATGCTCGTGCCGCAGTTTTCGCAGAGATAGCAGTTGCCGCAGCTTCGGGTGAGGCTGCCGCATTGATCGCAGGGAGGACCGTCGTAGTCGAAGGCGGCGGCGCGGCCGCTTGCCCGCTCGGCCAACGCGGCGGAAAGAACGGCCGTTGCTTCGGCCGTGCTCGACGCCTTGCCCGAAGGCGATCGGCCGTCCGGTTTCGCCGTCGCTCGCCCATTGGGCGTCGAGCGGGTCCCGTTCGATCGGCCTGCTTCGTGCGTCGCGGCGCGCCCGCCGGCCGTCTTGGCGGCGGGCGAACGATCTGTTTCCGTATCGCCCTCGGGAGATGCCGCCCCAGATTCGGTAACGAGCGACGCCGACTTGTTCCGTTCGCGGTAGCCGGGCAGGAAGGTGATTCCCAGCCAGCGGAAGATGTAATCGACGACGCTCTTGGCGATGCGGATGTCGGGGTTCTTGGTGAACCCTTGCGGCTCGAAGCGGGTGTGCGAAAACTTGTTGACGTACACCTCCAACGGCACGCCGTACTGCAAGCTCATCGAGACGGCCGTGCCGAAGCAGTCCATCAATCCGCCGATGGTGCTTCCCTCTTTGGCCATGGTGATGAACAGTTCGCCGGGCCGGCCGTCGGGATACAAACCGACGGTGATGTAGCCCTCGTGGCCGGAAATGCTGAACTTGTGCGTGATCGATTGCCGCGTGTCGGGCAGGCGTTCGCGCCGCGGGGCGGGCAACGGTTCTTTTTCCGACTTCGCCGACTTCGATTGCGTGGAAAGCGGCTGCAATTCCTTCGACCCGTCGCGATAGACCGCCAGGGCTTTCAGCCCCAGCCGCCATCCCTCGATATAAGCGTTGGCGATGTCTTCCGGCGTGGTGTCTCGGGGCATGTTCACCGTTTTCGAAATGGCGCCCGAGATGAACGGTTGGGCGGCGGCCATCATCAGCACATGAGCGCGCCAGGGGATCGACCGCGTACCGTTGCGCGGTTGGAAAGCGCAATCGAACACGGGCAGATGCTCGATCTTCAGATCGGCGGCGCCCTCGATGGTGTCTTCCTTGTCGATATAGGCGACGATCGAAGCGATTTCCGCCTCGCTATATCCGAGGGTTCGCAGCGCCAGCGGCACCGTCTGATTGACGATCTTCAACATGCCGCCGCCGGCCAATTGTTTGTACTTCACCAGGGCGATGTCCGGCTCGATGCCGGTCGTATCGCAGTCCATCATGAAGCTGATCGTTCCGGTGGGCGCCAACACCGTCGCCTGCGCGTTGCGAAAGCCGTAGCGCTTGCCGTGCGTCAGCACTTCGTCCCAAACATGCCTCGCGGCTTCTTTCAAGTAGGCCGGCGCTTCACGAATCTCTTCCACCTTTTGCCAGTGCATTTCCATGACGCGCAGCATCGGCTCGCGGTTGCGCTCGTATTCTTCGAACGGCCCGACCGCCTCGGCCAACAGGCTGCTCGTGTGGTAGGCCGCGCCGTGCATAATGGCGGTGATCGCCCCGCACAACCCGCGGGCTTCGGCGGAATCGTAGGGCAGACCGGCGGCCATGATCAGGCTGCCCAGGTTGGAATAGCCCAGCCCGATCGGGCGAAAGCGATGGCTGTTCGCCGCGATTCGCGCCGTTGGATAGCTGGCATGATCCACGAGAATCTCTTGCGCGATGAAGACGATGCGGCATGCGGCGCGGAAGCGGGCCACGTCGAATGTGCCGTCGTCGCGGCGGAACTTCATCAGGTTGATGCTCGCCAAGTTGCAGGCCGTATCGTCGAGGAACATGTACTCTGAGCACGGGTTGCTGGCGTTGATCCGCCCCGAGTTGGGGCAGGTGTGCCAACGGTTGATCGTCGAATCGTACTGCACGCCCGGATCGCCGCACTGCCACGCCGATTCCGACATCCGCCGCAGCATTTCGCGCGCCGAGTACGACGGGCCGGGCTGATCCGGCTTGGTCACCCAATGGGTTGTCCAGGTCGCATCCTCTTCGACGGCGCGCATGAATTCGTCCGACAATCGGACCGACAAGTTCGCGTTCTGGAATAGAACCGACTCGTACGCCTCCACCGGGTCGTAGCCCTGCTCAACCAAGATGCGCGCCTTCTTCTCCTCGCGGCTTTTGCATTCGATGAATTCCATCACATCGGGGTGCCAATCCTTGATCGATTGCATTTTGGCCGCCCGACGGGTCTTTCCGCCGCTCTTGACCACCGCGGCGATCTGGTCGTACACCCGCATGAACGACAGCGGGCCGGAAGGCTTGCCGCCGCCCGAAAGCTTTTCGCGGCACGACCGCAGCGACGAGAGATCGGTGCCCGTGCCCGAGCCGAACTTGAACAGCATCGCCTCGCTTCGGGCCAACTCCATAATGTCTTCCATGTTGTCGCCCACGCTTTGAATAAAGCACGCCGAGGCCTGAGGATATTCGTAGGGGTTCTCCGGCTGGCGAACCGTGCCGGTCTTCCGATCCCAGTGCCAGTTGCACATGGCCCCGCGAACACCGTACTGGTGATACAGGCCCACGTTGAACCACACCGGGGAATTGAACGACGCGTGCTGGTGCAGGCAGAGCCACGCCAATTCGCGGTAGAAGGCTTCGCCATCGGCGGCGCCGGCCAGGTAGCCGTCTTCCACGCCCCAATCGGCGATTGTGCGGCAAACGCGATGGATCAACTGTCGCACGCTGCGCTCGCGCTGGGATGTGCCCAATTCGCCGTAAAAGTACTTGCTGACGACGACGTTGGTGGCCAACTGGCTCCAACCGGCCGGAATCTCCACGTCTTTTTGTTCGAAGAAAACCTTGTCGCCCTCGCCCTTGATCGCCGCGGTCCGCAACTCCCATTCGACCGTGTCGAACACGTCGCGGACCTCGGAGGGGCAAAAGATCGGGTCGATCTTCAGGCCGCGGGCGGGCCGCTGCCCTTCCCGTCGCACCGTCTCGGCCGGGGATGACGCCAGATCCGAAATGTGCAGATTCATGCTGTCCATAACCGACACTCCCTTTCGGTAATCAGCGCGCCGGGCTGCCGTCGCTTCCCGACCGCGAGAGAACCGGCGGGCACGAGGCTCTGCGAACGACTGGCGTTCCGCCGGCCCGACGTGCCGAGGTCAAATCGCGGACGACAAGGGGACCAATCTTGCGGGTTGCCGCCATCCTCCTTTTGGCGTGGGCCGCAGGCAACTTGCAAGGTCGGCGACGGCATTCCAACGAGCTTCAACTTTGTCCATCGGCGCTCGAAAACGCAGCGGCCCGAAGGGGGCAGGATTCGATGAACCTTTGGCCAGCCCAACCAGAGAGCTGATCCCAGATATCCCTACCTTCCCAGATTCCTTAGACCGGCCAAAAGCGCCGTCCTGCCACAATATATTGTATGTCGTGCTGACAGGAGACACAACATACAGTCCAGATCGACACATCTTAGCCCTTTCTTCCGTCGCGTCAATCATGCGAAACGTTTTTTCCCTAAGATCAAATCAGGCAAGTTCTTTCGACCGCCAGCCCTGGTGGGCCGTGCTAGCACGCCTTCTGCAAACGGCGACGCAACTTATTAGAGGACAGTTAGTTGGGAGTATGGAACTTGTTTCGTGTGTGCGGCCGATGTGAGGACGGCACGGGAAAAAATTTCCTCCGCACGATCGCCGGGTTCGTTGAGGCCAGTTCGGCTTTGGAATCCGCTACGCGCCGCATGGCACGCTCGTCGCCGTTCTCGTTTAAGGGCGACGAGCGACCGCCAGGGTGGCGACATGCGCGGCAAAGAACGCCCGCGGAGCGGCAGATCCGCTGGCCAACCGGCTGCGATATGCAACAATTGATCACGGGGCGGCGCCGTTGCAGCAATGGCCGCGTCTCGCTGCATTACGCGCTGTTTTCGTTCCTGGCGGCCGCTTTGGCTCGGGCCCGACAGACTCGTTTCCACCCTCCGCACCGTCGCCGTCATGCTTTTGTTGTACAACCTCGTAATGCTGGCGGTGGACTGGGCGGTGCTTCTACTGCTGCGCCGCGGCCCGGGCTGGAAGCGGTGGCTGGTTTCCGCCTTGGCGTTTGCCGTGGTTGCCGGTGCCTTAGCCATTGGCACCGTTTGGCTGGCGTTCGGCCGGCAGCGGATCGATCTTTTCGCCGTGTTTCGGCTGATCTCGGCGGCCGTCTTCTTTCACGGAACGCTGCTGGCGGCCGGGGCCGCTTGGATCTGGCGCGGCTCGTGGCGGTTCGGGGCCGGGCTTAATGGCTTGTTGGCGATTGTGCTGCTGACGACGGCCTACCATATCTGGTTCATCGAGCCGACTTGGCTCGAGGTCGCGCGGGTGGAGATCGCCTCGTCGAAGATCCAGAAACCGATGCGCATCGTGGTGATTGCCGATTTGCAGACCGAAGACTTCGGCGAGTACGAGCAGGGAGTTCTGCGGCTGGCCTTCGCCGAGAAGCCCGACGTGATCCTTTGGGCGGGCGACTACGTTCAGTCGCCCCTGCCGGAAGAACAGTACCGCAAAATCAACGAGTTTCTCAAGGCGAATCCCTACGCGCCGCCGTTGGGCGCGTATGCCGTGGCGGGCAACGTCGATTCGCCCCAGTGGCCCAGTATGTTCGAAGGCACCGACGTGGTTGTCGTTCATCAGACTCAGGCATTCATGCTCGACGGAGTGCGTCTGACCTGCCTCTCGTTGGGAGACAGCTACAACGGATTGTTCGACCTGCTTGCGCGCGACATCCCCGTCCGCCCGGCAGCCGAGGCCTCGGCTGCGAGTGTTTCCGGTCAGTCCGGTTCAACCGCCTATCACATTATCGTCGGACATGTGCCGAACTTCGCGCGCGGGCGAAACGACGGCGATTTGCTGCTGGCCGGGCACACGCACGGCGGCCAGGTGCAGATTCCGGGCATCGGGCCGTTGATCGCCAATTGCTGGGTGCCGCGGTCGTGGGCCTCGGGGACGACCGAGCTTGGCGACGGTCGGCGGTTGATCGTCTCCCGCGGAATCGGCATGGAGCGCGGCGAGGCCCCGCAAATTCGCTTCTTCTGCCGCCCGCAATTGTTGGTGATCGAATTGCTGCCCCAGAGTTGATCGGCCCGGCGAGTTCGATTACTATTCGGTGAACCTTTCGGCTGCAAACTCCGATCGATCTTAGGCTCGGGGCGACCGGCCTTTGGCGACTGCCGTGCGGACCGAGCGGGATTTGGGGCCGAACCATTGAATCGTTCGGCACGTTCATGCGGATCACCGAGTCGCTCGACACGTAAGCGAGGGCAACAACGATGAAGGTTCTCCTTTCACTGCTGGGCATGATGGCGGTTTGCGGCATTGCGGCCCGCGGCGAAGGCGCGGAAGTGCGGCGGTTGCCGATTGGAGAGTATCGCGACCGGATGGCGGCCGGTTGGATCGGCCAGATGTGCGGCGTCGGCTGGGGCGCGCCGACCGAGTTCAAATGGAACCGGAAGATCATCCCCGCCGAGGCGATGCCCACCTGGAAGCCGGAGATGGTCAACCAATTCCATCAAGACGACATCTACGTGGAGATGACGTTCCTGCGCACATTGGAGAAGCATGGCTGGGATTGCTCGATTCGCCAGGCGGGCATCGACTTCGCCAACAGCGGCTATCCGCTATGGCACGCGAACAAGGCGGGCCGCGATAACCTGCGCGCCGGCATCGCCCCGCCTGATAGCGGTCATCCGCAATTCAACAAACACGCCGACGACATCGATTACCAGATCGAGGCCGACTTCGCCGGGTTGATCGCCCCGGGGCTGCCCAACACGGCCATCGCCCTGGGCGAGAAGTTCGGCCGCCTGATGAACTACGGCGACGGCCTATACGGCGGCCAGTTCGTCGCCGGGATGTATGCCGAGGCGTTCTTCGAGAGCGATCCGATGAAGTTGGTCGAAGCCGGGCTGCGCTGCATCCCCGGCGAAAGCCAGTATGCCGAGTGCATCCGCGACGTGATCGCCGCCTATCGCGCGAATTCGGACGATTGGCAACACGCCTGGCGAGTGATCGAAGAGAAGTATCATCGGCCCGAGTACCGCCGCTTTTCGTGCAGTAAGGGCGACTACAACATCGACGCCAAGATCAACGGCGCGTATATCGTCATCGGCATGCTCTACGGCAAACGCGATCCGGACCAGACGATCATCATTTCGTGCCGTTGCGGCCAAGACTCGGACTGCAACCCCAGCAACGCGGCCGGTGTGCTGTTTACGACGATGGGTGCGAAAGCCCTACCGCCGCGATTCACCGAGGCGCTGAAGCGCAACGTGAAGTTCAGCCACACGGACTACAACTTCGACGAACTGCTGGCCGTTTGCGAAAAGTTGGCCCGCGAGGCGGTGCTGCGCGCCGGCGGAAAGATCGAACGCGATGCCGCTGGCGGCGAGGTGTTCGTCATACCGGTCGAGGCGTCCAAGCTCGGCCCCTTGGAGCAGTGCTGGAATCCGGGCCCGCCGCGCAACGAGCGGTTCACGGCCGAGGAGATGAAGCAGATTCAGCCTCCGCCGGAAAAGAAGTAATCGGGAAAAGCAAGGAGTGCGGGAGGCCGTTGGCGCCTCCTCTTGCCATTGCCGGGCTGTGTCTCATGGATGTTTGCTTTTAGGAAGCCTCATGGCCCGATTGATCGCCATTGGGGATGTTCACGGCTACACGCTCGCGCTGCGCGCGTTGCTCGATTGGGTTGCGCCGACGCCCGCCGACACGCTCGTATTCTTGGGCGACTATGTGGATCGCGGGCCCGACAGCCGCGGAACGCTCGATCTGTTGATCGAACTTCAGCAGTCGTTGCGGATCGTGCCGCTGTTGGGCAATCACGATCATCTGTTTGCGGAGATCTGTGCGGGCCGTCTCGACCTGCGCGACGAATGGCTGCGCTTCGGCGGGGCGCAAACCGTGGCCTCCTACGGCCGCGCGCCGGAGGACGTACCGGCCTCGCACCTGGCGTTTTTGGCCGGCTGTCCGCGCTACTACGAAACCGAGCATCACTTTTTCGTTCATGCCAACTACGACGCCCGCACCCCGATCGCCGAGCAGCCCGGGGCGCTGCTGCTGTGGCAATCGCTGCGCGATCGGCTGCCCGGCCCGCATTACTCGGGCAAGGTGGCGATTGTCGGGCACACGGCCCAAAAGACCGGCCGCATTCTCGACCTGGGCTATTTGAAGTGCATCGACACCTACTTGTACGGCGGCGGATCGCTCACGGCGCTGAATCTCACCAGCGGCGAACTGTGGCAGGTGGATCAGAACGGCCAGCGGCGGGCGACGTAGCCGGCCGATGCCGCGCCGGAGCAGCTGCCGCGGCATGAGCACCGGCAGCATGAACCCCGGCAGCGCCAGACCGCGCGGCAAGACATGTATCGGGCGCCAACGGCGGGCGGCCCGATCAGTTCGGCCTTTGCCAGCCGTCGAAGTGGCGGCGAAGGGCCGTGCTCAGTTCGGGCCAATGCCGCTGCCAACGTGCAGAAAGCGGGACGGCCGGCGCCCCCGAGGCAAGATCGTTCAGGTAGGCGCGAAGCTCGCGTCGGGCCTCGGGCGGGCCGTGCAGCGCGAAATGGACGATCGCCCAGGCGTCGCGGTATTGCGCCTTGCCCATCTCTTCCGGCGAGGTGCGCCGTTCGAGGTCGTTCAAGTCGGGCGCCATGGCCCACCATGCCCGACGCTTCACCGCGGCCAGGTGCGGGCAGTCGTACGCCCGTTGCTCGATCGGCTGTTCGAAGTACTCGGCCAACCCCTCGTCGAGCCACAGCGGCACATCGGGCAGCACGGCATGAAGCATGGCATGGGTGCATTCGTGACGGAGGTCTTCGGGCAACCGCTTGCTCTGATAGGCGAAGACCATGCCCGGGCCTTGTCCCCGAACATAAAGCGCGCGGCGATAGGGCACCTGCGGCAGGTATTGACGCAAATAGGCCGTGTAACTGGCCTCGCCTTGAAAGAGATAGACCTCGATCGGCTGCTTGGCGGCCGGCACGGAGAGCACTCGGGTCAGGTCGTCTTGCACGCTCCGCAGGTCGTCGAGCAGCCGTTGCCACGGCGAGAGGGAAAACTCGGCGCGAATGACCAACGGCCCGACGGTGCGCACATCGGCCCACTCGTCGGCAACCGCCCGAGCCGGACAAACGGCAATCAGGCAGCAGAGAATCAGGCAAAACGAAATCAGGCAAGCGGGGATGGGGCAGGCAGGAAGCCGATTCAAGAGAATCAGGCACCACCCCCAAGGCGATGGTCGGCCCCAGCCTCGTTGTTTTCGAATGACGCACAACGTGGAGCCGGGTGGCCGGGCGTCGGTCGGGCAGAGGGTTGGGGCGACGGGGAACATCGG
>Ga0101944_10007835_pt1 | contig 10486 bp, 10 predicted proteins | sample DewCreD2012metaG_FD_75245 | JGI IMG/M metagenome (GOLD analysis project Ga0101944, IMG submission 75245) | Hot spring sediment bacterial and archeal communities from British Columbia, Canada, to study Microbial Dark Matter (Phase II) - Dewar... ...
CTTCCGGCAGACTGCTTCATTGGCGTGACTCCGCGCGTGGCCTGAAATGTTGCTTTCACTACTCACATTTTCGGCCGTTCTCGCGTCACGCCATTCTTTTTCGGTGAATAATCCGGGCTAAGTCCAATGATGCTATTCTGCGTCCTCCGGATGTACTCCAGACGGTACTTCCGGAGACGAGAACTTGCCCATCCCGTGAAATGCGACCACAATTATAGCTACTACGAAACTGGTAGTCCGATTCTGCAGGTGTCCAAAGTGTTCCACCATAGCCAACAATCCTGTCTCCTGTTCGGGTCCAGATGCGGGTGTAATTCTCCTGCACGATGTCCACCAATCGTTCATCTGTCCAAGCCATGGCTATGCGCCGTTCTGAAAGAGGTAGAGAAGTAGACTTCAGTTCGCTTCCGAGTTGGTTTGTTGCGGTAGTGATACAAATGAGGGAGCCTATCTCGGCGCCGACCCACAGTGTGCTGGTGTCTTCCGAAAAACACAAATACGAATCCTTGCTTCTTCCGAGAGCGTATACATGTTCCGCGCCCGAAGCGAGATTCCTCAAGACAAGCGACCCATCAGCAAAAAAGACAGCTGCTAGCGACGCGTCTGAAGAAAGACAGACGGAGAGTATCTTCTCCTTACCCCTTGAAATCCTATAGCGTGACGTGCCAGTAGCACACTCAAATATATGTACCGGCCCGGCGCCAGTGCTGCCAAGTCCCCAATGACCGCTTCCCGATATCCCAACGTGCTCAACTGGTCCAAGACCAACATTCAGGGAAGCGACTTGGCGCTGATCTTGCATTTGCAGAATGAGGATACGACCATCTTTCGTCCCTACAATCGCTCTTGTCTCATCGCGGGAGATAACAGCCGTGGCGGCATTATGCTGGCCATAGCTCCCAATTGGACTCCATCCTCCATTGTCATCCGAAAGGGCAAAAAGGAAAACAAAGCCAAGGCCGAGAACAAACAACAGCAGAGTACGAAGGCTGTATTGAAAACGTCTCCGAGGAGCCGGCACTAGGCGTTCACACATGGTCTCACAGTGCCTTCCCTACAAACCCGCAACCCCGACACCTTCAAAACATTGACCAGCATGACTGAAGAAGTCTCCAAACCAGAGATATTCAACATACATTCCCATCGTCTTTGCCGTTGAACACACCCAGCCTCTGGTCCTAAAACGCCCACCCCATCGGATACAGTCAATGCACCCGAAGCGCAGGTAGAAGGGTCCCCCAGCGCCCCACAAGAGGCCATATTCAAGGCAGCACTCCTCCACGCAGGACGTTGTTATCCGTGTACCTTTGTTCGCTCTATCACACACTTGGCTAGGGACCGACGGTGTGCATAGTCCCATTGGATCCGTACCTACTGCAGCACGTCCTCGGAGATAGCCATAGAGAGGCTCTGAGTTCTTTAGCCATGCGAACGAGACGGCATGTGCGATTCCGACATGATGCATCTCTGCCGATTTGAACGTGGCGCTGGAATAATCAAGCAATGCGTACTCGGAGGAATGGGCGCCAACAAAGGACCGTGTGTCGACACTATCAAGAGGGTGTAGGGTCGAGGACTGGCGCGGTGGCGTTAGGTCGGGCCTATCTGTTGCTCCCTGTTTCCACTGGGAGTGCCTCACTAGCGCGACCATGACTCCGTCTCCAGTCCCCGCCACATCAAACCGTACGTGCCATTTTCCAGCATACGGCTTTCCTGGTGATTTCACTCCAAGGTTTATGCGACCTGTTCAACCGGTGCCGCTTTCGGAAGCGCGATAGTACCGGATCCCGTAATCAGCGTACAGACCCAGCACCTCATACAGCCACTCCCTACTCCACCGCTTCCAGCCAAAACCACGCCACAGACGCGCTCGCATCAGATGGCGCCGCACCTTCTTCTCCACCCAGTGCTTCACGTAGTTGAAGCAGCGCGACGAGTTTCCTATCCGAAAATAGTTCACCCAGCCCCGCAGTATCGGGTTGATCTGTCCGATCACGTGGTCGACCGGCCAGGAGCGACGACGACGGAACAACTCCTTCAGTTTCCTGAGCAACGCCGTGCGCGCTTTCATTCGCGGCGCGTAATTCACGGCCTGTTTGCCCCGGTGGGTTCGCACACGCCTGTACTCGAACCCCAGAAAGGTGATCGTTTCGCCTTGCTCCATGTCCACATACCGCGTCTTTTCCTCGTTGATCGTCAGATCCAGATGGCCCAGTTCCTCAAGAAGCCGCCGCTTTACCTGCGCCCTCAGCTTGTCCCACCGCGGATGGCGATCCACCAGGACCACAAGATCATCAGCGTACCGTGCGTACGTCACGTGCGTGTACTGACCCCTACGGGTGACCTCACTGGCCTTTTCCAACATCCGATCCACCTCATTGAGGTAGATATTGGCCAGCAACGGGGACAGCACGCCGCCTTGCGGTACGCCGCGTTTCCCGCTCGCCTGAAGGATCTGCTTCAGCAACCGCATGACCTGGGCGTCCTGTACCCGTTCGGCGACTTTCTTCAACAGGATGTCATGTCGCACCGTGTCGAAGTACGCCTTCAGGTCCAGGTCAATCACCCACGTCTTCTCTTCCACGATCGCCTGCGCCACTCGCTCTACGGCTTGGTGGGCGGTCCGCTGTGGCCGGTAACCGAACGACCCCTCCTGGAAATCGGCCTCGAAGATCGGCTCCAGGATCAGCTTCGCCGCACCTTGAACCACACGGTCGCGGATCGTGGGAATGCCCAGTTTCCGGGTCTTGCCCTTCTCCTTGGGTATCTCGCGTATCCGGTTCCGCTGCGGCCGGTACTCTCCAGAAACCAGTTCGTCGCGTATCTGCTCCAGAAACCGCTCCACGCCCCCTGCTTCGATGGCCTCGAACGTCACGCCGTCTATGCCCGGCGCTCCATCGTTCGCTTTGGCCATCGCGTAGGCAGCTCGAAGTGTTTCCAGTTTACAGATATGTACGTACAGGCCCCAGAAACGCCATGACGTCTCGGCCTTCGCCTTGACGTATATCCTCCTTCTCAGGTCTTGCAGACTGATAGACGGTGTTGTCATCCCGCCTCTGCCTCCCCTCTTGTCGGAGGACCCTCACCAGCAGGGCTCCTTCGCTCCACGGGCATTACCCCGCTTCCCAGCTACTACGAACCCCTCCGCCACCCTCTTGCCTTCGTCCCACTTCCCAAGTGCCTTGGTTATAGGGCCGATCTTTCTCCGGGCCTTTCTTCCCGGGGCAAGGAGGGCTTCTCCAGTTGCCCAGTGTGCCCTTGTTTCCATGCCGCCGCTAACACTCCGCCGGATGTTCGACCGTCTCAGCCAGTCTTCTTCGGCCGAACGTGCTGCCTTCGCCCAGGTGAGACGGGCTCGGCTTCCGGTGTCAGTTTATTCTCGAAGCTACCTCCGCGTTCGCTTGCGCTACGGCCTGGAAACTCGCCATCATCCCAAGGAGGACGTTGTCGGTAGGCTTCAGCGTCTTGGTTTCCCGCCACGCTGCTACCCAAGCTACGGGGCTCTGGCTTTACCCCGGCAGGACTGACTCCTGCTGAACACACCTGCCTTCTCTGGACGCACCTCTCGAAACAAATCGCCCCAGATCGACCGAATACATCCTGTTCCTGAAGTACATCAACCCCGTCTCGCCATCCAGCCTTCGCCCCGTGAACGTCCAGGGATTACCGTAGGCCGTCTGGTTCCCCGTCCTTGGGTTCCCAGAACCGTCCAGCACGGTCACCTTCCCGTACGGATCGAAGATGTACCGCTCGACGACGGTGCCCGTCCCGTCCGTCAGAGCGTAAGCCGAGTAGAGGTCATTCGTGGAGTACCAGTAGCGCTGGCCGTCGGGCTTGACCATGCAGAGGACTTCGTCGATGTAGGTGCCGAAGACGTAGCTCTGCACGAGGGCGGGCGGGAAGCCCGCGGCCAAGGAGCGCGGGCATCCTTGCCCGCATCGGGACTTCGGCCTTGGGTCTGAGGCGGGCTGGAAGCCCGCGGTCCCTTGGTACTCGGCCACTTCCTGCCAGTCGGCGTTGTTGATGTAGACGGTCGTCACGCCGTTGACGGTCTTGCTGACGCGGCGGGCTGCGGCGTCGCGCACAGCAGTGCGTTCGCCCCGCAGGTGATCTTCCTGCACGTGGTCTTGCTGCGGGTTGGCGTCGCATGGATCGCCTCCGACCACCACGTGGAAGTCGTGGCCCAAGGCGGCAGAGGGTTTTCGAAGAGTCAAAACCATGGTTCCGATTATGCCGTCCTTCTTCACGGTGGCCAGCCCAGACTTTCAGACCCGCAGCACGGGGAAAGCAGCGTGGTAGGCTTTCTTTAGGTCGGAAGGGACCAGCCGCAGATAGCCCTTGGTCGTCTGGGGATCGGAATGCCCCAACAGTTCTTGGACGTGGCGAAGTTCTCCGCCCCCCCGCAGCATGTGGACGGCTCCAGCGTGGCGAAGAAGATGCGGATGGAATCGCTTCAACCCAGCGGCAAGACGGAGTTTTCGGAAGAGGAAATGCACGGTGTCCTTCGTCAGCCGCTGGCCGCGACGGGTAAGGAAGAGGGCTTCCGTAGTCTGGCTTCGCTTGAGCAGTCTGCCCCGCTGCTCCAGATAGACGTTCAGGACTTCCGCCGTCTGTCGGGGGATCGGGACGACCCTGCCTTTCCCACCCTTCCCCTTTCTCACCTTCAGCAGGCAGCCGTCCACATCCACGTCGTTCACATCCAGCCCCAAGGTCTCCGATAACCGCAGGCAGCAGCCGTACATGACCTCCAAGACCGCACGGTCCCTGCTCTGGATGGGAGCGTCCATCGGCAGGGCGTCCAGCAGCTTGGCCAATTCCTCGCCCGATGGCGGGACGGGCGGCAAGGGCGACTTGACCTTCGGCAGTTCCAAGGACGCGGCGGGGTCGGTCAGCACTTCTCCCCGTCGGGTCAGCCAAGCGAAAAACCTTTTGACCAGCATCACGCGGGACTGGCGGACGCCATCCGACAATCCCAGTTCGTTCAGGTGGGTCACCCAGTCGTCCAGCCGACGGGCGGTCACCTGTTGGGGACGATGGACGTTCTTCGACTTCATCCATGCGGTCAATTCGCCGAGGGCACGGCGGTAAAGCTCAAGGCTGCCTTCCGCCAGATTCCGCGCCGCTTCCGCCGCGAGGAATCGCTTCACTTCGTCGTTCATCGTGGACATCGGAATGGTTCCCCTTTCAACTTCGCGGATGGCTCTTCCTGACGGCGGCCTGCAGATCGCTTGGCGTCAAGCGGGTGTACCGTGCCGTGGCGGATAACTTGGCATGCCCCGCCAGTTCGTTGACCACTCGCAGTCCTGCCCCGCCGCGAAGGAGATAAATGCAGAAGGCATGCCTGAGGGTGTGCGGGGCGAAGACGGTTTTCAGTCTCGCATCGCGGCAGGACTTCTTCACCCGCTTCCCCACCTGATCGCCCGTCAGGGGCTTGGCGTTGGAATCCAAGAAGAGCCTGTCCGCTTGGGATTCCAAAGGACGGTCGTGGGCGATGTATTCCTTCAGGAGCGTGGCCGCCCAAGCGACGATGGGGACGGTTCGACCCTTCCCGCCCTTGCCCGCCTTGACCCTGACTTCGGATTCCTTGGCGTCGAAATCGTCTGGCTTCAGGTCAATGAGTTCCTGACGACGGAGGCCGCAGGCGAAGAGCGTGGCGAGGATCGCGGCGTCCAGCCTTCGCCCCTTGGCCTTCAGATATCGGAGCAGCGTCCCCAGTTCCTGGAGACTGGGAACGTCCTTCGGCAAGGGCTTGGGCAGGCGTGGCAGCGGCACGTACGACGATAACGGCGACAGGGTGAAGCCCGCCCGATAGGCCCACTTCAGAAAACTGCGGAGGTTGGCCACGATTCTGCCCCGCGTGGCGGGAGACAGCAACTTCCCCTGCTTCGTCCGCTGCTTCTTCAGCCAGACGGGAAAGCCCGATATCATTCGAGAATTGAGCTTGGAGAGGTCGGGGCAGCGACGCTCCAGCATGAAGCTTTCCAGCTTCGCCACGTCGAATCCAACCGTCCTGAGCGTGGCTTCGGAACGCCCTCTTGCGAGCGCGGCGGCACGGTAACCTGCTCGTGCGATTTCGACGTTTCGTGTCGGACGGGGGTCTGGATCGACAGCAAGGCGTTTTTCGCGTCGCAACCCATTCTTCCGCATGGCCGTTAACCTCCCTCTCGGCGTCGCCGACAGCAACCGACAGCTACTGCAAGTCCTTGGTGCGCAAGGGGGCTTGCTGTCGGTGGGGGTCCCGACAGCTACCGACAGCTAATCGAGCCAGTCTTTCGGGGTCGATCAGCCCTACCTCTGGAGGTTCCACGGATAAGCCCAACGACCTGAAGACCGACGGGCGTGTTCCTTTCCCTCGCTCGTAACCGACCAGTTCAAGGCGGCGGAGTTCGGCCAACGCCAAGAAAGTCTTGTTGTACTTCCACCCCAGGGCCGCCATCAGTTCGCGTCGGGTCGCCTGCTCCAACTCCGCCAGTTTCTGGTACGCCTGCCGTGCGGATGGACTGAGTTCATCCACGGCGCGGGCAAGATGCGGCCCGATCAGACGGCAAGCCAAGCGGTAGTCGTCCACGTCGGCGACCAAGACCCGTTCACCCCGTGGCGTCGTCCTCCACTGGCGTTGATGTTGAAACAGGACGGCACTGGCGTCGATCAGCCCCAAAAGCCGTTCATGGTCGCGGCGAAAGCGGACTTCACGTGATGGGAAGGTCAGTAGTGAGGCGTACGGGATCAGCACCGTGGCAGGCGTGAGCATCCGCTGGGCATCATGGTGGCGGCGAAGGATGTTCTCCCGCGACGTATAGTCATGCGTCTTGCTTCTCGACTCGGATCTCGCCTTCAGGATTCGGGCGGTCTGCTCGGGCGATTCGTCCAGCCGCACTTCGAAGCAGCGGTTCAAGTTCTGCGGGTCAATGTCCATGCGATTGGTGGTTTCGATGTAAGCGACGGGACCGCTGACGGTCAGCAGACGGGTGCGGAGTTGCCCCGCATCGCTGCCCGCCACGGGGACGGCCGCTTTCAACTCGCCACGGGATTGGAGGATGCGTACCGCGTAATCGGCGGCGGCTGATCCTTCCCGTTCCTCGACGATCAGCAGGCGGTGAGCGAGACGGCCAGGCGGAAGGTAAAACAGAGCGTTGGCGGTCAGGCGGGACACATGCAGGACTTCATCGGGCGGAATCAGTTCTGAAACCCGTTCGACAAGGTTCGACTTCCCAGCGGCGGATTCGCCGCGCAGGATGGCGGACAGTGGGCGTTTCAGTTTGCGGCTGACGGCCACCAGTAGAAGCAGGACCGCATTTTCCCGTTCGCCTGCCAGCCCCAGTTTCTCCAGATCGTCGAGGATGGAATCCACGAGCTGGGGACTCTTCAGCAGGGCAAGGGCGTCTTCCCGACGGGCCTCGGGGATGGGCGCGGAGTCGGGCGGCACCTCTTCGGCGGATTCTGGCAGCTGGACAACCCGACGGCCCAGTTCGTCGGCCAGATCGAGCAGGGCGGTCTCCAACACGGCGGCATCCACGTGGAGGGCGGCTCCCGCCTTCTTCGCCAAGCGTTGTCGGGCGGATGCCGCCAGCAGATCGAGGCGATCCACGTACCGCTGGCCTTCACGGCTGAGCGTCAGGGCGACCTTCTTGGATGTGTTCCCATTCCCCTGCAAGCCCGTGACTTCGCAATTCACATCTGGCGGCAGGAGGAAACGGGCACTATCCGCCGTGGCGTCAAGGAATCTAAGCGGCGGACGCTGGTGCTGAAGGACTCCTGCCGACTCCATCTGCCGTTTGAGGGTTTCCGACGAGATGTCGGACACGTCATGGTGAAGTTTGAGATGGCGGACTTCACAACCGAAGTCTTTGAAGGCGGCGATGAGTTTCTTCCCGTGTTTGGCGGACGCGACCCAGATCCGCCTTGGGCGGCAGGTGAGCAGGTAGGGCCGATGGGATTTGAGTTCGGCAAGGGACCTGAGCGGCCAGACCGATCTCCAGCCTGCCTGATGGATGCGGAGGGCCGCTTCCAGCCAATCCGTGACGATCCATTCCCGCTCTTCCAGCGCGCATGGATTGAGCAGGCCACGTGGAGGACTGAAGAGGTTGCGTTTCCTCCGCTGGTACTGGCGGATGGCGTGGAAATCGACCACGGCCCCTGTTTCGGGATCGAGGGCGGGGATGACGATGGAGCGGCCCAGCACATCCAGACGGTTGTGCGTGACCAGACCGACCGACTGCAAGGCGGTAAGAAAATCGGGGTTGGCCTTGCGGCCCAGACGACCATCGCTGTAACCCATCTGGAAGGCGTTGATCGTCTCGGGCGAGGTGATGCCGAAGGATCGCAGCAACGTCTGGCCCTTGGGATCATTCTCCAACTGGCGGCGGAAGATCGCGGACACGTCGATGAGGATGCTTGCTGCGGGGGGGCTCATGGCGGGGCATGGTGCAGTGCCCCGCGCCACCGGCAAGCCCGGAACGGGCTTGCCGGTGGCGACCAATGCGGGGCCGTAAGGCCCTCCCACGGCGCGTAACCCATTGCGGCTCCGTGGGAGGGCGGGAGGACTTTCCACAAACTGTGGAATTCGTTCAGAACCAGATGCCGTGTTCTCCACACGGTGTGGAATCACTCATAGGCATTTTTTCGCTAGTTTTAGACATATAAAAACATGTACCGCAAAGAGCATTTTCGACGTACTTAATAATGGCGGATACGACCGCCCGATTGTCGGCCGCCACCCGCTGGCCTCGATGCCGACGGAAACCACAGCAGGTCGAGTTGAACTCCGAGTAACGTCGGAGGCCCCGCAACCCAAGATACCCCGCAACCGCAGTACCATTCGCCGTAACGTACCTCGGTGACTGGGCGTCCCGAATCCAGTTAGGGGACGTACAACGCCGACGCGCCGCGCTGGTTGGACCTGCTCCATCGTCCAACGCTCTACGGCGGTCACCGAACGCGTGGGGTAGTCCGCTACAATCACGCAAAAATCTGGAGGACGCGTTGTGGCCAGGGAGGGAACCCAAGGCCAACGCGAGAACCCCGCTGGCCCGCCGTAAACGTATGCGCGGTGAGGCGAACCCGAGGCTACCAACGAGCTCGGATAAACGGGTCAACTCTGGAACATCCCAGAGAACCCCAGCGCTGGCCGAATCCAGTACGTTCCTCTGGTTTCGCCCAAGGCACGGGTGTCACCTCACGGATACGTGAGTTCTGGTTCTCGCCGTCGTTTTCGCGGCGGAGCGCGAAAACGACCCTCGACACTAGCAGTCAACCAAAGGTGACTCGCGGATAAGGGAGCGAGTCACCGCGTACAATAGGCTCAATCCCGAGCGCGTAAGCGCCATTCCTCCCCCTCGAAGATCGAGGGGGAGACAGAGGGGGAGTTGAGATCAGGAAAAGAAAGAAAGCGACACGCTGGGAGTACGACCCCGTGGCGGAGCACACGGGGTCGGTGTATCACCGTTTCGCCCAAAGGCGGAGTTGTTGCCGTTCTCGGTTGCTGCGAGCGTCGTTGCGAGCAGCGACCGCCGCCGACGGCGAAACGGTTAGCGTGGTCAAGACGAGCGGAGGAAGTCGTTGCAGGACTCGGTTGCTGCGAGGCATTACGCGAGCAGCGACCGCCGAGCGAGTATTGACCACGCTCCGATACCTGTAGATAGTCTTTCGGGGATGGACTGTCATCCGACCACCCGATTCTTCCGCCCCCGCGACCCCGAGAACCTCTGGAAACCTGCTCACGACCAACCGAGTCAAGGAACTGGCTGTTGGGATAGTCGTAGAATGCCCGCGCCCATCGGAAAAGCGGGTCCTCGGCAATCTGCTTCGGCCCTGTAAACTCGTTTACAGGCCTCGCCACAGCCTCGCTCAAGCGGGCCTCGTTGACGGGTACCATGTGGCAACGTTCGAGCCCTGCGATCAACACGGCCTCCACGCAGTCCACAAACGACAAGGTAGGGTTGTACGCGCTCTCTTCGTCTGAGCATGCGTTCCAGCTCACGCGCCTCAAGAAATAGCGCCAAGTATGGATGCAGCATGTTCACCACCAGCCGTGACGATCCAGAAGACTGTGAAATGCATGGTTGATTTTGCGGACGCCGTAGTCGGCCCACGCAAAGACGATCTTTGGGGCGGCCCGTAGCCAGTAGGAGAGCCGTTTCCGCCTGCAATAGAACCAGTACGGCCAAAGCATTGTCTGAAAATAGCCGACGCCCAGGCTCCTCAGTAGCATGATGAGGGGGTTCCGCGAACGCTGGTACGCATTCATTTCCTGGACAATTGCGCGGCAGGCGCGTTTCTCGCGCTCGCTGAGTTCTGGTTCGCCCATCGTCTCGTCGCCCTTCCGCCGCACCAGAAAACGAATCTATTCTTGTGCGCAAAAACCGCCTTCATCCTCATACACTCGTGTCCAAAACAGGTAACTGGAATGGCGCAGTTGATGGGGTAATTTGAAGTTGTCAAAGGCCTACAAATTACTTCTCAACAGGAGGCCATTCCATCATGAGTG
>Ga0101944_10007836_pt1 | contig 10483 bp, 6 predicted proteins | sample DewCreD2012metaG_FD_75245 | JGI IMG/M metagenome (GOLD analysis project Ga0101944, IMG submission 75245) | Hot spring sediment bacterial and archeal communities from British Columbia, Canada, to study Microbial Dark Matter (Phase II) - Dewar... ...
CGCGTCCATCGCCATCCAGCTGGATGATGCCGGCAATGTGGAGGACTGCAAGGTCCACTTCCAGTCCCTGCGCGGGTTCGAGAAGTTCGTGGAGGGGAAGCCCGCCGAGGAGATTCCCCGCATCGTCAACCGCATCTGCGGCATTTGCCCCTGGCACCATCACCTGGCCTCCAACAAGGCCGTGGACCGCTGTTTTGGTGTGACCCCGCCTCCGGCAGGCCGTAAGCTCCGGGAGCTCATGCAGACCATCGCCCACGCCGAGGACAAGCTCCTCCATTTCTTCTTCCTGGCGGCGGCGGACTTCGTCATCGGGCCCGACAGCGACTACGCCGTGAGGAATGTCATCGGGGTCGCCAGGGCCAACCCGGAGCTGGCCCAGAAGGTGGTTCGGATGCGCTACATGGCCAAGATGATCCTCGAGAAATTCGCCGGCAAGGCCATCCATCCCGTGGCCGGGGTCGTGGGCGGCTTTTCCAAACCGTTGCTCGAAACCGACCGGCAGGAGTTCCTCAAACAGATGCAGGAGCTCCTCGACTTCGCCCTGTTCACCATCGAGTTTGCCAAGACCCAGGTCTTCCCCAAATATCTCGACACGATCCAGTCCCTCGGCGTCATCAACACGGGATTTATCGGGACGGTCGACAACCAGGGGCAGCTGAACCTTTACGACGGAAAGATCCGGCTCATGAAGCCCGACGCCACCTTCACGGAATTCGACATCCAGGACTACACCGACTTCCTGGGCGAAAAGGTGGTCCCCTATTCTTACGGCAAGTTCCCCTACGCCCGGGCCTGGGACGAGGGATTCTCCATGGATCTCGACAATCCCAAGGGCATCTACCGATCCAACTGCCTGGCCCGCATCAATGCGTGCGACCGCATGGCGACTCCCAAAGCGCAGGCCGAGCTGGAAGAGTTCAGGGAGAAGTTCGGGCGTCCGGCCCAGGCCACGCTGCTCTACCACTGGGCCCGGCTCATCGAGGAAGTGTATGCCTGCGAGCATGCCATCGAGCTGCTCCAGGACCCCGCGATCACGGATCCCAGCATCCGGACCCCGGCGGAACCGAAGGCGGGGCGTGGAGTGGGATGCGTCGAGGCTCCCCGCGGGACCCTCATCCACGACTACTCGACGGACGAAAAGGGCCTCATCACGCGGGCCAACCTCATCGTGGGCACCACCCACAACCTGGGGCCCATCAACATGAGCGTGAACCAGGCCGCCCGGACCCTCATCAAGGACGGCTGCGTGGACGAAGGAACCCTCAACAAGATCGAGATGGCGGTCCGCGCCTACGATCCCTGAATTTCCTGCGCCACTCATCGCCTGGACGGCGATCACGGCGTTTCCATCACCATCCGCGACTCGAGGGGCGAGGTCATCAAGCGCTGGCCGAAGTCGTAAAGCGGCAAAGGGGGGAAAAGGCACCGGTTTGACAGAGTCCTGTCTCGAAGGGCTTCAGTGTTCTGGAAACAAAAGGGGTGGCATGGGCAGGTTTCGACTGGCCCATGCCACCCCTTTTCGCTGTGGACTATGAGACGTTCCTGGTTCCTGGTTCCTGGTTTCTGGTTCCTGGTCGAAACCCCTTTTCATCCGTTTGGATGGCCCGAAGGGCCATGGGGGGACTGCTCAGGCAACATCGGAAGACGGCCGGCGGCGGATGCGGAACGGAACGGGAACAGGACGGAATGTGGCTTAACTCTGGAGACTGATTAATGTGAAGGTGTGGGGATTGTTCCCACCCGCCACTCACGCGATCTTCCTCGCAGGGCCATGTCTTGCCCGCGCAAACCTCAAGCGAAGCTGGATCGTATGAAGGCCCTTGCATTGACTGAATCAGGAAACGCCATCGGGAGGGGGTCGCATATGGCGTTGAGGTGAGGAGCAGATCATGAACAGGCTGCTGGTACCATGCATGATGATTCTGACGAGCTTCATCCTCGGACTGTCGACAACCCAGGCCGAGCCCGCGCGGAGAGGTGATCTCTCATCGACGGCTCCGCCTGTTGTGCGGAGCGGGGATTTCGCCGTCAGGCTTGCCGAAACCTTGGGGCTGGGATTCATCGATGATGAGGTCCTGGCCCAGAGTCTTCTGGCGGCTAGAGGGATTGCGCCCCGCGGTGGCTGGATCGCCAACTACCCGGTGACACCACTGGTGATGGGGGAGCTGAGAGAAGCGCTCATCAACAGTTCGGAATCCGGGCGGGTGGACGTGACGAGGGCCGAGGCCCTGGCAGCCTTCGACGGCCTGGCGCTGGAGCTGGGCCTGGCCGTGGATGATTTGGCGGGGCAGGGCTACGCGGAAGCCCCTCCTCCGGGCGGTGGGCTGCCCCCGGAAAGTTTGCCGACTGGGGAGCCGCCGGTGGCCGGCTACTACGATTACCATGCCGAGCCGCCCATTCTCGCCTACTATCCGCCCCCCCCGTATTATTATGGATACTATGACTATGTACCGTACCCCTTCTTTTTCGCTGGCGCCTATCACTCGGGCTTCTTCATCCTGCGCGATTTCCACAGGGTCCAAAAGCACCGTCACTTCGGGCACAAGCACCATGGACAAAGATACCATTGGGACAACTACAGGCATGACCGCAGGCTGATCAGCAATCAGCACTTCGACCGCAGGCTGGGGAGAACGGTGCGTGTCCGACCCGACACGGCCCGCCGGCCGGGCAGATTCGCTGAAACCGCCGGCCGCGGAGCGCTTGATGGAGTCTCGGAGGCGAACCGTGGTGGAACGGCCCCCAGCGATCGCTTCTCTTCGTCCGTTCGACGAGATCTCGGTGCAAGGGGCTTCACTTCCACATCCCGCGGGGGGCGTGAGTCGGAAACCCTGAGGAGATTCCCGCGGTCTTCAGGCTCGATGGGTCGAAGGGAAGGCTTTTGGGGCTCTCCGGAAGGTTTTCGAAGGAGTGACGCTCGATTTCGCTCTTCCGAAGGTTTCCGAGAGAGAGGTGTTTCGCGACGCTCCGAATCTTTTCGCGGAGGCGGAGGCGACTCCTTCCGATCCCTCAGGTCATCGGAGGGTGGGGGACGTGGTGGGGGAGGTCCCTTTCGCTCTTTCAGTTCCGGCGGATCAGGGGGGGGTTCAGGGCGCGGCGGCGGATTCTCGTCCCGGGGCGGAGGCGGTGGACGGGGCGGGAGATAGTCCTCAGGGCTGGAAGCAGACAATTTCCAGGGTGCGGGACGCCAAGGGCGAGGTATATTGGAAGACAGTCTACATGAGATGAAGCTCCGAAGATCCTGACTCTCCCGAGGGCCATAGCCGCCAGCACCTTCGAATGTTCCGGAAGCAGCCGATCCCTGCCGGGCGAAAAGGCCTCGGGCAATCCCTGGACGGTGGGTGGAGTGGGAAATGCGGTCTGGGGCGGACTCTGGCTCAGGGAGATCCTTCATCGCTCAGGGTTGAAATCCGGAGCCTGTCATGTCGCTTTTCAAGGACTCGACAAGCCGCCTGGTTCCTCCCGCGCCCGCTTCATAGGGGAACCATGGGGTCGAGGAGCATGACGTCGTCGTCACGGTGCGATGATGTGGTTGTCCGCGCTCGGCGACGCCCGGTTAGGGCCGCGGCCTAAAGAACCGCCGCCGCCCCGAGGAGGGTCCCGATTCCCCAGCTCACGACCCACACCAGGGACTCCGTCTCCACGTGCTCCACCTGTCTCGTGTACTCCGTGAGGAGGCTCGTCCGGGCACCGGCTCTCCAGACCTGGGGCTTGGCCATGTAGATGGCGGTGAGGATCGAAGCCATCAAGGTCAACAGGGATATGAACAGGGTGGAACTGATACCAGGCGCATCATTGGGAACCAGCTTGGCCAAGGTGAGCAGGATGCCGATGGTGGCGGAGGAGACCGTGAAAAGGAATCGGCCCAGCTCGCGCCGGTCGGCGGGGCCGCGCTTGACTTCCTCCCTGGCCCATTCCCTCAGAGCCGCGATGACTTCCTCCGGCTCGATGCGGTCGAAATCGCTCATGGTCGTCCCTCATACCGGTTCGTCTTTGTCATCCTCCTCGGCGTGGCAGACAGTCCCGAAGCTGTCGAGGTCATCGCCATCCCCAGGCCAAATGAGTTTTCCGCACTGGGGGCAGCGGACGATCTGGCTCGGGATGAGGATGATCATTTGACGGTCTCCGCCGAAATCAAAGCCGCAATTCCCGCACTTCATGGCAACCTCCAGGGACACTGCCGCGGCGTCGCCGGCGGCAGTGTAGCTCATGCAAAGCCCCCGTTGACTCCGATGATCTGCGCCGTGATCCATGCCGCGGCGTCGGTGCAGAGGAAGACCACTACCCGCGCCACGTCCTCGGGTTCGCCGATGCGCCCCAGGGCCGACATGGAGGCCAACTGCCGAATGGTCTCCTCGGTCTTGCCCAAGGTGAACAGCTCGGTCTGGGTAGGCCCGGGGGCCACGGCGTTGACGGTGATGTTTCTCGGCCCGACCTCCCGGGCGAAAATTCGCGTGAACTGGTCGACCGCAGCCTTGGTCGCCGCGTAGGCGCCGTAGCCCGGGAAGAGATGCCGGGTCACCGAGCTCGACAGATTGACGATCCGCCCCCCATCGCTCAGATGCTCCGCCGCCAGCCTCAAGGCCAGGAACACCCCCTTGACGTTGATGCTGAAGACGCGATCGAAATCCTCCTCGCTCATCTGCTGGATGGGCCTGTTGAGCATGATGCCCGCATTGTTCACGAGGATATCCAGCTTCCCGAGGGACTCCAGGGCGGTGGCGAACAGTGCCGAAACCTCGTTCGGTCGACTCATGTCGGCCCGGACCGCCACGGCCCTCGCGCCCAGCGCCTTGATTTCCGTTACGACCTTCAGGGCGGCCTTTTCATTGCTCGCATAATTGACGATCACGTCGGCGCCGGCGCGCGCCAGCCCGATGGCGATGCTTCGGCCGATCCCCCGGGACCCTCCCGTAACAATGGCTGCTTTCTTCGCGAGTGTCTTCATGCTCTATCCACTCCTTCGATCCGCATCTTCTCGAACCCCGGTTCCGGTCTTCCGACCCTTGTCCACCATGTCTCCGCTCATATGCCCTGACGGCTGCTCCACTCCTGAGATTCTGATGCCGGGAGGGATGTAGTCTGCGGGCAGGTAGTTCGAGGGAATGGTAGTGCGGTTGCCGTCTCTGATTTGTGTGTAGTGGGGCGACATGATCTCGACACCGGCCTCATTGAATGTGTCCTGAATGTTGGCGTGCAGCTCCGAGTAAGTGCGCGCCATCATCTCAGGCGCACTGGTGTAGACGTTGAGCTGGTAGGAGACATAAAAGTCGTTGAGGGCTGTCTGGAGCACGAACGGGGCTGGCGATTCGAGCACGTTGGATGTGGCCCGCGCGGCATCGACGAGCAGCTTGTGGACCTGCTGCCAGGGAGCATCATAGCCGATGGTGACCGTCGTGTGGAGAATGAGGCCCTTGCGATGGGCCTGGATGCTGTAGTTGATGATCTGCGCATTCATGACGGCGGAATTTGAAATGGTGACGGTTTCGTTTTTGAAAGTCCTGATCCGCGTGACCATCGTCTTCTTCTGAACGACGGTGCCGACCACGTCTCCCAGTTTCACCACATCTCCCTCCCGGAAAGCCTGCATGTAAGTCAGGCTGAGTCCCGCCGCCATGTTACCGATGGCCGACGTGGAGCCCAGCGAGAAGATCACGCCCATGAAGATGGAAACCCCCTTGAAGGCCGGGGAATCGGATCCCGGAATGTAGGGATACGCGACCACGATGGCGAAGGCGACGATGAACAGCCGGAGAATTCTGTAGGTCGGTTCCGCAAGGTCCGCGTCGAGGTCGCGGATGACCACCTTTCCCGTTTTGACGAGGCCGAAAAAATACTTCAAGCTTTTGAGCAGCTGATGGGAGATGGCGATGACGACAGCAATGAAGACGAGACCTGGGGCCTGATCCCACAGAGCTTGTCCCATGGCGCCGAGGGCGTCCAGCACGTAGTTGAAGAGGCGCAGGGCAAGGCGCTGCGTCCAGGGGAAGAAGCTCAAGCCGAGCTGCACGTAGAAGTATAGCAGCACGATGACGCTTATAATCTTAAAGAACCTGCCGACAACAACCGCCACCTGCTTGATGCGATCGGCGTTGAAGAACTCGAAGTTGCCGATGCGCAGCGAGGGTATGAACGTAGCCGCCCGGATGAATTCCTCGAGCTTTCTCACACCGCGCTGCTGAAGTCTCAGGAGGAGGATGAGGATCACGGTGCTGAGCAGGGTGTAAAAAAGTCCCTTGGCAATGATGCGGAGACTCCTTTTCTCCCGGTACTCGCGGATCGAATGTTTCATTTTCTCGGCGATTTCCCGGGCAAGCTCCTCTCGGCTGCGCCCTTCCACCGAGGCATCCTTGTCGAACACCGCCATGATGAAGAAATCGTGCGCCGAGATTTCGCTCCCGATGTCGAGATCCAGCACGTCGATGGAATCGGGATCCCTGGAAAGGTCCCGCGCGAATTCGAGGAGCCGCTCGTTGATGGCGCTGGCACGATATTGAGGGCCGAAGGCCCGGGTGCCGGCTCGAATCTCGTGAATGACCCGATCGTCCAGGACAACTTCAGCCGGGGGGTAGTTGAGCTCGTCCTCGCACCAGCCGGGCCAACCGAGCATCACGAAAAACAGAAACGCGGTGATTCCCGTCTTCGGTTTCCTCATCATTCCCTCCCCATCGATGGTGTGCGAGCCCCGTAGGCGCGGATGCCGGCCGTGCGCCCTTCAACCGATGATCGTCTGAGTCTATAAAGATATGGAGAGCTCAAGCCGCTGGGAACCATCTCGAGGGGTCAAAAGGTCCTTTGGCCTTAAAAAGGGGGAGCATCCTTGAGGAAAGGTTCAGCGCAGTGTTCCGATGGCATCCTCCACGGTTTCCAGAAGATCACCCCCCCTCACGAGTCGGACCATTTTCTCGATATCGCGCGAGAGGACCCGGTCCTTCTCAAGATAGGGCACGGTCCTTCGAATGACCTCGTAGGCGGCCAGGGTGCCTTCACCGGGCTTGAGGTTGGTGAAAAGATCCAGGGCCTGGGCGGCACAGAGAAGTTCGATTCCGACCACCTGCTCAGCGTTTCCGACAATATCCCTGGCCTTTCGGGCCGAAATGGGGCTCATGGGCACGTGATCTTCCTTGTTGGCCGAGGTGGGGATGGAATCCACGCAGGCAGGGTGCGCGAGCACCTTGTTTTCGGAAACGAGAGCCGCCGCCGTGTACTGGGCGATCATGAAGCCCGAGTTCAGCCCCCCATCCTGGACGAGGAATGCTGGAAGGCCGCTCAGCTGCGGGTTCACGAGCCGCTCGATGCGCCGCTCGGAAATGTTGGCCAGCTCGGCCACAGCCATGCAAAGGAAATCCAGGGCCAGCCCCACCGGCTGGCCGTGGAAGTTGCCTCCCAGCAGGAATTCCTCGGAATCCCCGAGGATCAGCGGATTATTGGTGGATGAGTTGATTTCTGTCTCAATGACCCGGCGGACGTAGGCGATGGCGTCCTTACTGGCCCCATGGACCTGGGGCGAGCAGCGCAGGGTGTACGCGTCCTGGATCCGGCCGCAGTCCCTGTGGGAAGACATGATTTCGCTGTTCCGGATCATACGCCGCATGTTGTCCGCAGCCGCCTCCTGCCCGGGATGAGGCCTCAGGGCGTGTACCCTCGGATCGAATTCGGTCCGGCTGCCGAGGAGAACCTCGAGGCTCATGGCGGCGGCGACATCGGCCAGGCGCGAAAGCCTCCACGCGTCGTAAACCGCCAATCCGCCGATGGCGGTGCTCACCTGGGTTCCATTCACCAAGGCCAGTCCTTCTCCCGCCTCGAGCTCAAGCGGGGTCAAGCCGCATGCCTCGAGGGCGCCGGCTCCCGGCATTTGGACCCCATCCAGGAACGCCTCACCCAGTCCAATGAGCACCAGGGCCAGGTGCGCCAGCGGAGCCAGGTCGCCGCTGGCCCCCACGGACCCCTTCTCGGGGACTATCGGGATGACACCGCGGTTGAGCAGCTCCATGAGCCGCCGCACGGTCTCGATCCGTATGCCCGAATGCCCCCGGGCCAGATCCTTCACTCGAAGGGCCATGACGGCGCGAACCGCGTCGGCCTCGAGAGGCCGACCCACCCCGGCCGCATGGCTCATGAGCACATTGATCTGGAGCTGTCTTGCGTCCCTCGGCGGCACAATGACATCGCTCAGGGCCCCGAACCCCGTCGTGACCCCGTAGATGGTTCTCGACTCGGCGAGCCATTGCTCCACGAGCTCACGCGATCGGGCGATGCGCGCCTCCGATTCCGGGGCGAGCCTCGCCACGGCTCCCTCCCTTGCAATGGCCACGAGGTCATCCAGGGTCAGGCCGTCCACTCCGAGCACGATTTCCCTCATCGACGAATCATCCTCGCTTCCACTTCCCCAATCCCATCCTTCCCCCTCGGAACATCGATCCCTCAGTACAGGGCAACACAAAGAAGTGCTCAACATTTGAGTCGTCATTCCGGCAGTTTCCAAGCCGGAATCCAAAGAAAAGATCGGATCCCGGCTGAAGGACTGCCGGGAGACGAAGCGAAAACGGAGACTTTCTTGATTGGCGCTGTACTTAGGTTCCTTGGCTCCTTTGAAGAAAATCCCCCTCAACCCCCCCTGGCAATCTGCGCCAGGGACCTGGCCAGGCTCTCCAGAGCCGATTCGTCCGGCAGTGAAACGGTCATCCGGAGGCTTCCGTCGGGTCCCTTCTCCAGACATTCGGAAAGCTTCTTCTTGAAAGTCCGAGTCAGCTCCTCCGATACAGGACTCTCCTCCCGCTGGGCGAACATCTCTCCCATGAAGGTGAAGGCAGCGCTCAGGAGCTGCCCTCCCGCCGCCGCAACGCGATCCCTCCGGGCCGCGGCGGCTGCCGCTTCCCGTTCGACGCGGGCCTTTCGGCTTTCGTCGATGGGCGCTTCCGGGGTAGCCCCCAGGAGCCGCTCCAGGCGGCGTTTGAGTTCTTCGATGCCGCTGGCGAGGTCGACCTGGGTCACGTCGGAATCAGGGTCCAGTGCCGCCAGGGCTAGCTCCTGCTTGGCCGAAAGGGTTGCGAGGAGGCTCTCCTCGAGGGTGTTCTCGGTTACGAGGAGGTAAACCTGGACGGGCCTCTTCTGGCCCATGCGATGGGCCCGGGCGATGCGCTGCTCCAGGACGGCGGGGTTCCAGGGCAGGTCCACGTTGATGACCGTGTTGGCCGCCTGGAGGTTCAGCCCGGTGGAGCCGGCGTTGGTGGTGATGAAGAGCTTGCATTCGGGGTCGTTCTGAAACCGGTGCATGAGCTCCTGGCGCTTTTTCTGGGGAACCGAGCCGTCCAGCCTGGCAAAATCGAGATCCCTTCGGTGGAGGAGAGGCTCGACCAGGTTGAGCATGGTGGTCCACTCGGAAAACAGGATGATCTTCCGGTCCTCCTCCGAGGTCAACTGATCCAGCAGGGTATCGAGCTCCGCCAGCTTGCTCGAATAGCTCGGCTCCTCCTTGTCGACCAGGAAGGTGCTGTCGGCCGCCATCCTGCAGATGAGCAGGGCCTTCTGGAGGCGCAGCAGGTCCATTTCCGTCAGGAAGCGCTTCTTGAGGATACTGCTGATGGTCTTCTTCTGGGCGTTGTGGATCAACAGCTGTTCCTCGGTGGGCGGAATCCGCCGGATCTCCGTGGTCCGGGGCGGAAGCTCCGTCATGACCTCCCTGCGGGTGCGCCGCAATAGGATGGGCTTCAGGCGCGATCGAAGGTCATCAAGGTTCTTGTACCCAAGAACCTTTCCCTTCTCATCCGCCACCCGGTAGGTGTTGAAAAACCGGAAGGCCGGCCCCAGGCGGCGGTCGTCGATGAACTCGACGACGGAGTAGAGCTCGTCCAGGCGATTCTCCAGCGGCGTGCCCGACAGGACCAGGGCAAAAGGCGACTTGAGTCCCTTGATGGTCCGGCTGGTTTTGGACTCCCAGTTCTTGATGCGCTGCCCCTCGTCCAGGATGATGAGGTCCCAGGGCGCGTTTTCGATGGCGTCGATATCCCGGAGAACCTGCTCGTAGTTGCAGACCGTGAAGAACGCCTCGGGGTCGGAATACTGGCTGGATCGGGCTTCGGCCGTTCCAAGGATGAGCTGGCAGGTCCGGTCCGTGAACCTTTCGATCTCGATGCGCCATTGGGATTTGAGGGAGGCCGGGCAGACCACCAGGACCCGCGATATGCCCGCTTCCCGGGCCAGAAGCTCGGCGGTCCCGATTCCCTGGATCGTCTTTCCCAGCCCCATGTCGTCGGCGAGGATCGCTCTCCCCCGCTCGGCCGCGAAGGCCACGCCGTCCAGCTGGTAAGGCAGAAGCTCGACCTTGAGAAGGGTCTTCCGCAGGGGATGATTGGCGGGGTCCTTGCGTATTTCCGAGATCTTCCTCTGGATGTTGGCGAGGAAGAACATCCGGTTGATATGCTCTTCGGCATCCGGATAGATGAAGACGTCGTGACCCAGGCGCTCCACCCTGGTGATGCGC
>Ga0101944_10007837_pt1 | contig 10483 bp, 13 predicted proteins | sample DewCreD2012metaG_FD_75245 | JGI IMG/M metagenome (GOLD analysis project Ga0101944, IMG submission 75245) | Hot spring sediment bacterial and archeal communities from British Columbia, Canada, to study Microbial Dark Matter (Phase II) - Dewar... ...
CTCTACCGGCTTACCGGAACCGTGACCATCGCCGTCAACAGCACGCGAGTCACAGGCTCCGGCACGCAGTTCCGCGACGAGCTGGAGATCGGGCGGCACATCGAGGTCAATGACGAGCGGCGCGTTGTCCGGTCTGTGCTGAGTGACACGGTTGTGGAGGTTGATGCGCCGTTCTCCAGCTCGTATTCGGGCATCGGGCTGCGCGACCCCCGGTACCGGTATGCCTACGAGATCGGCGACACAGGCAACACGTGGTATGCCGAGCGCGAAGCCGAAGCGACGCTCAAGCTGGCCGGGAAGGACGATGCGGGCTACCTCGGCACTGCGACGTATGACAGCTCCGGCGAGCGCCCATTGACCATTGCCGTCATGCAGAACCGCCTGCTCGTGCAGTTCTCGGCCAGTTTGCAGTTGTGGGGCGTCGGTCCGAACGCGCTCACGGACATGCGGCTCCTGTCCCGCGACGGGCAGGCGAGCGGCCCGCACACGGCTCCGAGGGGCGTGTTGGTGGACGGATACAGTCTGCTGCCCACGGCAAATGGCGTGCGTATGTTCTCACCGGACGGGAATAATAAGGACTATATCTCGTTCATCGGCGTCGGTGACATGCTGCGCGGCATCCCTGTGCCGAACCTCACGCGGGCGATATGGTGGCCGCATCTGCGAGCGTTCGTGACGTGCACTGACGCCGGCCCCGAACCGCTGACATTCTTTGTCCTGTTCAAGCACAATGACACGAAGGTGCTGGCATGGGCGTTGTGGTCGTTCGCCGCCATCACGCGGGTGGACGACATGTTCATCCACGACGGCGACCTGCACATCCGCTCTGACCGGGACATCTACCGCGTGTCCACTGCCGACGACGACCACATCGACGACGGCGACGCCGAGTCTGCGCCATACGAGAGCTCGGCGCGGTTCATCTACTGCGATATGGGGTCGCCGCAGCGCAATAAGAAGCTGCTCCGGTGCGAGCTTGTGCAGGAAGGCGCGTGCACGCTGTCGGTGTACGTCAACCCGTCCATCACGACGGAAGCCGTCCCAGGGCCGCCCGTCATCAGCGGCACGACTGTCGGCGTGCAGCGCATCCCCCTGGGGGTGCTTGGCCCCGGCATCGCGCTGGCGGTGTCGAGCCGGCATCGGGGTGGGCATCTGCTGGACGCCATCGGCATCGACTACGTCTTGCGAAACCGCTGAATGCCGGGATAATCCGCCATGCCGTCTGCCACCTCCTACACGCCGACCTTCGACTTCCCAAGCGACGCCGCGCCAAAGCGGATGGTCAACGACGTGGCGTTGCAGGCGCAGTTGCAAGCCATTTCGGCGTCATTCGCGCAGCTCATCGCCGCCCTGGGCGTGGCGATCCGCGACGACGACACGCTGACCGATGAGCTGGTGCGCATCCGCAATCTGCATCCTGAGCTGCGGACCTACATCGACAGCGCCCTGAGCGGCACTATCGCCACGCAATCGCTGCAATATCGCTTCCCGGTGCGCGTGGCCTCGACGGGGAACGTCACGGCCCTGGCCGGTTTGACGACCGTTGACGGGGTGGCGCTCGCAGCCGGCGACCATGTGCTGCTCAAAGACCAGACGACGGCGTATGAGAACGGGCTGTGGGTCGTCGATACCGGCCCGTGGCAGCGCCGAGGCGACCTGCCCGCTGCCGCTCGCAGCGGCACGGGGTGGGCGGTGTGCGTGCGCGAGGGAACTGTCAACGCACAGACGGTGTGGGCCATCCTGGCCGGCGGCGATGAGACGCAGCAGCCGGTCATCGGCACGGACGCCCTGACATTCTTCTCGGTGTTCGGCGTGTTCCCCCTCCCGATCACTAAGGGCGGCACCGGCGCATCGACAGCCGCAGGGGCGCGCGCCAATCTGGGCGCGGCAGGCAAGTTCGTCGGCGTTGTGACGGGCGACGGCGTGCAGCAGAGCTTCACCGTCACGCACAACCTCGGCACGCGCAACGTCATCGTCGGCGCACAGGACAGCAACTACATCGCGCAAGAGATGGATTACGAGGCGCTGAGCGTGAACGCTGTCACCGTCACCTTCCAGACGCCGCCCGATGCCGGCGAGGCGGTCACCATCACCGTCATGGGATAAGCCATGTTCGCACGACTCATCCACGACTTGACCAAAGGCCGGTTGCGCCTGCCGCTGCGAAGCGATAGCTCGACGACGCCGGGGGACCTGCGCGTTGATGGCCGCATCCCGCGTCTGGTGTCGAATGAGACGACGCCGCGTGACATGCGACTGCTGACAGATCTGGACCTGGACACGCCCGGCAACCCGCCGGCGCTTCAGGCGAATGGCATGCTGAACCCGGCGGTCATTCCGCCGGCCACGGATGGGAGCGGCGGGGGTGATGGCCTTGTCGGCGAGATCAAGCTGTGGGCGGGGCATCCGCTACGGGTGCCGTCCGGGTGGCTCGTTTGCGATGGCTCCGAGATTCTGATCATCGCGTGCCCCAATCTGTTCAGCGTGATCGGCTATCAGTGGGGGCGGCCAAGTAATCCGGCGCTCTATTTTAAGCTCCCCAATCTTGTCGGCCGCGTGCCGATTGGCGGGCCTGGGCCGAATGCGTCCGCGAACGGGCAGGTGCACAAGATCAACGTCCGCAACCCTGGTGCCGACTACACCCCCGGTGTGTACACCGGGTTGACGCTGATCGCTGACGCCCCTGCGTCGTTCTCGACACCGGCTACAGTGCGCGTGACGGTCGGCGCGTCTGGCACGGTCGAGCGGGTAGATGTGCTGACAGGGGGCGTAGTGAGCAATGTGCAGCCAAGCGCGAACCCGACGACAGGGGAATCCAACTGCTCGATCCGCATCCCCATCACGAGCATCCCCGGAGGCGCTGGGTTCACCTATGACGTGTACCTGGCCCCCTCGACGACCGCTCAGCAGCCGTGGGGTGTGCGGATGACCAACCGGGGGGCGGGCTACACGAGCCAGCCGGAGGTCATCATTAGCGGGCCAAGCCTCGTTGGCGCGACGGCGGTTGCCGTCTTGGACCCATGGGGCGACATCCGCGAGGTCATCGTCACGAATCCCGGCACTGGCGATCCAACCGGAGCGACGGTGACCTTCTCCGGCGGCGGACCGTCAACACCGGCGACAGCCGTTATCACCCTGTGGTCGTCGCCCAGTGTCCCCGGCGACTTTGGCGGCGAGCAGCAGCATCTCACGCTGGAATCGGAAATGCCGCGCCACCGCCATGACCGCACCGACGGCGGAACCCCGGCGGTGTATTACCCCAGCGGCCCAAGCGGTCGCGGTTCGGACTCTGACATCCAGCCCCGTGATATGCCGTATAACGGCAACGACCGACCGATGAACCTGCGGCCGCTCTACGCCGGGATGCTCTACATCATCAAAGCAGTCTGACATGCCCATCAGCGTCCAACCCCTTATCATCGACTACTCGTTCGTCGGCGCACGCGAACAGGCTACCGACAAGGTGGACCTGGCGGCGCTCGACGCTGCCCTTGGGCAGATTGTCGCCAAACTCAACGAGATTATCGCGGCGGTGAATACCATTCAGCGTGACGACGACCACCTGCACGACGGAGCGGTTGCATTCGACATGCTCAACGACGACGTGGTCGAGTTCCTGTCGTCGGAAGTCAAGAAGGTTGTCGCCCCGTGAGTTCTGTTGCGCCGCTTGGGGTTGTAACGATCCCCTCCGGTGATGGCCGGGTGAACGCTGCTGCGTTGGACGCAGCGGTGCGGCGGATCGCTGACGCGGTGAACAGGCTGATCGCAGCGCTCGCCGTTATGCGGCGGGCTGACAACCGCCTTGCTGAACGCGCTGTCCGCTTGCGGGCTTTGTCTGAGGCGTGCAAGGCCGAGATTGCCAGCCACATCGCGTTGCTACGAGACGCGCACGCCGCGTTCGGCAACGGGCGCGGAGCCGCTATTCCGGTCGCTGACACGACCGGGGCAACGTCAGCGGACGACATCATCCCGATGTACCGCCCATCTGGTGACGTGCCGCCCGACTACGCAGCGTCGTTCCCCATCGCGGACGAGCAGCCGATCAAAGCGACGATCCGCACACGGGGCGTCATCCACTCCATCGAGATCGGCGATACGCCGGTTGCGAGCAACATCACCCAACGGCTGTTCTTTGCGTCGGCTCCTCCGACGCTGCCGGCGGGGGAATGCGCTGCGGTGGCGTGGGATGACGGTCAACTTGTCGTAAACTACAAGCCGGCTGCGGCTCCGCCTCCTCCGCCGCCCGACCCCGTTGGCCCCCAGGCTATCGCATACGCGCCAACGGTGTGGCAGCGGAATGACGACCTCGATGAAGTGCTCATCAATCAAGACGGCACGTTGGCTCCTCCGCCATATGACCCGCCAGGGGTCGGAAACCCCGACGTGCTGTACGGGTACTTGTTCGGCTCGCGTCGATGGGTGGCGTTCGTCATGGCGTATGATTACGTTGGCGTTCCGCAGCGTGGCATCTTCATGTCAAATACCGCCGACTTTCCGGGTAGCCCGGCGAGAAACCCGAGCGGGTGGGCGCTTCTGGAAGCCTGGGGTGGGTTTGATAGAACATTCGACGCTGATCTGTATGCGACTTCTTCTATTTGCCAGTATTACGACGGCGGCGTCCTCGCCATCGGAGAGGCGGCGGGGATTCCGCTCCTCATCCGCCACATAGCCCCCGGCGGGCTCGTGACGACGTACATACCGAACAGCCCCCCTTCATTCTTGAACTCGTGCCGGAAGATTTACTGCCCTCGTGGCGGAACTCGCGTTTTCCTGGCTACGGGCGGCGATTCTTATGTCGGTAATATGGCGTACTCTGACGATCTCGTCAACTGGACAGTATGCAGCGGGTACAATACCGGGTATCACGGCACAGCCAGCGGTATCTTCCGGCAGTCCGATTCGGAGCTGATCGCATTCCGGAGTAACGTGCGGTACGGTGCCGGATCGGGGAGTCAAGACGAGGTCTGGTCGAGTTCAGATAACGGCGCGTCGTGGTCGCTGTTGAGCCGCCCGTGGGGGCTGTACACGAGCGGAAACGCGCACTTCCGCGTCGGCAGCGATCCGTTGTTCAGCAATGGCCGCTGGTGGTGGCGCAGTTATGGCGACCCGTTGCAGCTTGCGATGGTGTCGACAAGCGATTGGGTCAACTTCCAACAGACGGTGTTCCCCTACGGGCGCGGCATTACCAACTGGGTGTTTGCGCCATACGGCCAGTCGTATTTGTACGCCTGCGGCATGAATCCGCCGATCAGCATATCGGACGCTCCGTCCCTTGTGCGTATCAACACGCTTGGAGATGCTGGATCGGCGACCTATGACGACTCGTTCCCCATGTATCCGCCGAATATGGGGCAGACGAGCGCCAACTATGGGTATCAGCGCCTCGCTATCCGTGACGACCGTCCGTGGCAGTACGACATTCCGCCGCTGTCGATGGCCCCGCCAGACCCCCCGCCTCCGCCGCCGCCACCACCGCCGCCGAAAGACCCTGGATTGCCCATCCAGGACGTTCGCGTGGACATCGTGCGCCCAACGGGGAGCGGCATGGTGACCGCATCGTGCCAGTTCGGCGGGCTTACGCCCGCCTTCGGCGTCGGGCCGACGCCGGACGACTCAGACCCCCGGTTCCCGTACCGACCGCGCATCTTCACCGGAACGGGCGTCCAGTTCGACATCTACGGCTTGCGCCGTCTGCCGCACAACTATGCTGACGCCATCCTCGACGAGTTCGGCGCACCTGTGCAAGACATGTACGGAGGACGTATTCTGTGAAGATAAGTCAATACCCAAGCGCCAGCACCCCACTGGACGGTAACGAGACATTCATCGCCGTCCAAGACGGCCTGACTGTCAAGCTGACGCTTGCACAGGCCCTGTCGCTTGCGCAGCCGATCAACCAGAACCTCACGGACATCGGTGCGCTTACAGGCGAGGGGTACCCCTACCGTGACGCACTCGGTGCGTGGACGCTGCAACCCGTCGCCGGCGTCGTCGGCCCGCCTGGGCCTGCTGGCCCGGCGGGACCTACCGGCCCACCCGGACCTACCGGTCCGATCGGCCCCGCTGGCCCCACTGGCGGCGCGGTCCTTCCATGCCGTGTCATCACCGCAGCCGACAGTCCCTTCGCGCCGGTCAAGCCGAATGACTGCGCCCTGTTGGTGGATGCGACTGCCGGGGCGGTTGTCATCAATCTGCCGGCCATCACTGCGGGGGAGCACGGATGGGTGCTCTATATCAAGCGCATCGACAACTCAGCAAATACGGTGACTGTGAACGCTAACCCGGCGGACAACATCGACGGTGCGGCCAGCATCACCTTGCCGATACAGTATATGAGCCGCACGCTGATTGCCGTGTTTGACGACACTCTGGGCGGTAACGACTACTGGAGCATCATATGAGCTTCGATCCACTCGCGCCCACCCTTGGCCTGTCTTCGGTCGCTTCGCCATCGACGCCGAGCACGTTTGCGCCTACAGCGGTGCGTGGCGGCGTAGCTGTCCAGCCAGGTGCGCTGCCGTCGTCCCCGACCGTCGGCACGATCGCTATCGACTCCACCGATGGCAACAAAATGAAGATGTGGAACGGGACGGCGTGGCAATCACTCGCAAGTTTTACGACGGTACACGTCGAGGCGACGAGCAACGCCGGGCAGGTAGTCACTGCCTACACCACGGACCTACAATATGAAGATGAACTGATCGACACGCATAACGCCTGGAGCGGCACCGTATTCACAGCGCCGTTGAATGGTGTCTATTCAGTGACGTGCACAGCGCATGCTACCGCAGCGTCACAGGGTAAACTGTACGTCGAGAAAGGGGGTGTGGTGCGTGCATTCGGCTCAGAAATGGCTAATACCGCCACGTCTCTTTTGGCGGCACATATCCGCATGCTTGCCGGGGAATCTTTCATCATTCGCAGCGACGACAGCTTCACGCGGAGCACCGACACCGACCGAAACCGCATAGCCATCACCCGCATTGGAGACTACTAATGCTTCGTTGTACCGTCCACAACCGAGTCACCGATCAGCGGTACGAGTTCACCGCTGTCGATCAGGCCGAGATCGACGCTCGGCTGGAGCGGAAGTCTCATGTTTATGGTAATCCGGAGCGCAGAGAGCCCGCCGAATACCACGATGATCATCAGATAGGATATCGTTTAGAACAGACTAGTGATGGAATAGTCGCCATCGTTTCGACGATAGACCCAGATAATCCAACCAGCGTAGTCGAACGCGCAGTACCGTTGCGTGATTGGAAGCCAGACTGGTTTGCCGGCGGTCGAGATCCGTACCTTGTTGACGGAACAGATGGACTTCAGGTGGTTATACCTAGCGAGCGCGATGTGACGATCACCGAGGTGGACCCGCGCCCTGAGCGCATTGCCGCCGCGTGGAAAGCTGCCGACGCACATGCTTCGTCAGGCATGGACGCCAACAGCCGCGCCAGCTTGCTGTGGCTCGCCGTTGACCCGGCATGCCCGCAGTGGCGGCGTGAGCGCATCCAAGCCGTCCAGGCGTGGTGGGCAGCGGTCTGGAGCCACTACGCTGCCGTCAAGCAGCAGATCACCGCTGGCGTGGACGCGACCTTCGACACGTCGGTCCCTGGTCCGTGCCCGTTTACCATCTGGCAGATCGCTGGAGATGCGCCATGACCGTCGATGACGCGCGCGTCGAGATCGAACGCCTGCGGCAGGAGAACGACAGGCTCCGAGTCGAAAATGCGGCGCTTCGCCCGCTCGTCGCGCAGCTTCGCCACGACATCGCCGCCTTGTTGCGGCGATGCGATGCGTGCGAATACCATTCACATCACCTACCGCCTGGTCAGGAACACGCATGACGCCGCAGAAAGACACGGAGCGCATTGAGCGGATCGTCGCGACGGCAGCACGCGAAGCTGTGCGGGCGTCTGGCGAGCATGCCGCACCGCATGACTGCCCGCATGAGGCCAAGCTGGAGACCATTGAGGCCACGCTGGACGATCACAGCGACCGCATCGAGCGCATCAATGAGATCCTCGCCGATGGGCGCGTGGAGTTCGCCAATCTGCGCAAAGACATCGAGCGCTTGACCGAGTCCATCAACAGCCTGCGATCCATCTTCGCCTGGGTCGGCGGAGCTGTCGGTCTCGGCCTGTTGGGCACGACAGGTTCTGCGCTCATATGGGTTATCGGCAAGATGGGAGGGAGCCATCCATGATCCGCGTCGCCTGCCTCGTCACACTCATCCTGCTGGCCGGTTGCGGCACGAACCGCGACACGCAGACCAAGACGGTCGAACGGCTGACTACCACGACCGGCCCAATCGTGGCCGACACGCCGATTGGTCAGGTTGTCGTCCAACCTGTGCGGCACGAGATGACGCGCAGCGAGGAAGCGGTTGAAACGCAGCAGACTCGCGTCGTCATGCCGGAGGTGGGGCAGATTGTCACCGCTGCGGCAACGGGCGGAACGCCCTGGGGCGGGATTATCGGCGGGGTGGCAACTATTGCTGCCGGATTCTTCGCCCTGCGCGAGCGACGCAAGGCGTCCGTGGCACAGCGCCATCGCGATCAACTCATCGACTCGGTGGAGGCGGCCCGCGAGGAGCTGCCCGACGACGTGGACGACCGCTTCATCGGCGCACTGAGTGCGAAGCAGGACAAAGACCTGCAAGCCTATGTGCGCGAAAGGACCGACTGATGCGCGGGCTTGGCCTGTTCCTCGGCTTGAACCGGAAGAGGGCCGGGGGTGCCGGAGGCGACACGCCGCCTGCCAACATTACCGCCCCCGTCGTGACCGGAACCGGGTACGTCGGATATACGCTGTCCACCACGGACGGCGTCTGGTCCGGCAGCCCAGCTCCGACGTTCACCTACCAGTGGCAGCGGAATACCGGCACGTGGACCGACATTGCTGGTGCGACCGCATCGACCTACGCGGTGACACTTGCCGACGAGGGCGTGCCCGTGCGGTGCGTCGTGACGGCGACCAATATCGCCGGCAGCGCAAGCGCCAATAGCAACGCCATCGAGCAGTGGGTTCCGAGCGACGGCGGCACGGTGCGCCTCTGGTATGACGCCGCTGACGCGTCCACTATCTCCATCGCCACCGGCATCTCGTCGTGGACCAGTAAGGGGACGCTGGCGGAATCTTCGACGCAGGGAACCGGTGCGAATCAGCCCGGATACAACGCTACGGGGTTTGGCGGGCGTCCGTGCGCGACGTTCAACGGATCAACGCAGTTCCTCACGCAGGATGTTGCGGCCGATGTCCTTCGGAATGTAACGGGCGGAACGGTCGCGTCTGCGTGTCGCATCGACGTCGGCTCGACAACGCGAGCGATATATGTTGTGTCCACCTCCTCCAATACATCCACGCGGTATCAGCTGCAAACGCTTTCCCCGCAGACGGCACGCATTGCGCATCGTCGTTTGGATGGGGACGCGTTCGCAGCGCATGAGATTGGCGTGATGACGCTTGGCTCTCCGTCCAGCCTCATTGGCGTCACGAATCATGTCGCCGGATCGGTCTTTGGTATCCTCAACGGCACGTCGAGCACACCTGCGACAGCTTCGACTGGTAGCACGTCAAATACCGCGTCGGCACGTCGCCGCATTGGCTCCGATCCAGCCAATACCCCAGGCGGGTTCTTCAATGGGGCTATCGCTGAGATCCTTCTGTATGAGTCCACGTTGAGCGCCACGAACCTTGAGAAGCTGGCGGGCTACCTTCACTGGCGCTGGCAGATGGTCAGCACGCTTGCCGGCGGTCACCCCTACAAGACCATTCCTCCGACGCCATGAACGCCTACGTCTTCGACGACCAACCCACCTGCGCCACCAAACTGGCTGCCGCCGAGCAGGCCATGCGCAGCATTGCCGCCTCGCGTGGCTTCACGGTGCTGCCGGACGGGCGGGTGCTTGGCCGCAACCTCGCCACAGGGCAACCAGACCCGAATGCCGCAACAGAGCGATGGTCCGAACCCATGCAGACCGCCGATGGGCGCTGGTGTTTCCCGTCCGTCCGCGACGTGCTCCAGACGACCTATCCGACCATCGAAGCGTCCGCCGGGCTGCCTGCCCCGGTAGCGGTCGAACTCCCTTCCCTCCCGTCCGATGCATGCTAGGATCTGCCTATGCCAGACACCGTTCAGCACGCCCAGGCCCGTCACGTCCGCCGTTGCACCGTCACAGCGAGCGGGAATCTGAAGGTGCTCATCCTCGCCGCGCTCAATGCACAGGCATATGGTCGCGGTGACGCCATCGCCCCGTGGATCATGGGCGTCCGCGTCGTCTCGGCGTCCGCGTCGTTCACGGTCGCCAACCCCGATGGCACCGCTGCGCTGACCATCCCGACATCTGCCGTTCCTTACGACATTCCGGCGACCGAAGGGGCGGCTGACACCCAGGTTGGCGGCGGAGCCACACTGGGCGTCGAGGTGTATTACACCGGAAACCCTCTCGTTCCGTAGCGTCGTGTCATGGCCTACGGGGAGAAC
>Ga0101944_10007838_pt1 | contig 10482 bp, 6 predicted proteins | sample DewCreD2012metaG_FD_75245 | JGI IMG/M metagenome (GOLD analysis project Ga0101944, IMG submission 75245) | Hot spring sediment bacterial and archeal communities from British Columbia, Canada, to study Microbial Dark Matter (Phase II) - Dewar... ...
ATTTGTGAAACGTACCGGATCCGACGAATCCCTCCGGTGTTCCTTCTGCCATAAGAGTCAAGATGTTGTCGGGAAGCTGATCTCGTCGCCGAGCGAGTACCCTCGAGCCTACATTTGCGACGAATGCATCGCTGTCTGCAATTCCATCCTGGAAGACGACCGCGCCGAGAGGAGCCAGATAGGCCCCCACCGGCTTCCCAAGCCGCTGGAACTGAAAGAGTACCTGGACCAGTACGTCATCGGCCAAGAAGCCACCAAGAAAAAGCTCGCCGTGGCTGTTTACAACCACTACAAGCGGGTTCAAATGAACCGGCAACGGGCGGGCGAAGTCGAACTCTCCAAGTCCAACATTCTCCTCATCGGTCCCACTGGCACCGGCAAGACGCTTCTCGCCCAGACGCTGGCTCGGATTCTGGACGTTCCCTTCGCCATCGTCGACGCCACCACCCTCACCGAAGCCGGCTATGTGGGAGAGGACGTCGAAAACATCATCCTGCGCCTGCTCCAAAACGCCGATTGGGACGTGCAGCGCTGCCAGCAAGGCATCATTTATATTGACGAGATCGACAAGATCGGCCGGAAAGACGAAAACCCCTCCATCACCCGGGATGTTTCGGGGGAAGGCGTCCAGCAGGCGCTGTTGAAAATTTTGGAAGGGACCGTCGCCAACGTTCCGCCGCAAGGCGGCAGGAAGCATCCGCACCAGGAGTTCACGCCGGTGGACACCTCCAACATCCTGTTCATTTGCGGCGGGGCGTTTGTGGGTTTGGAGAAGACGATCGCCCGGCGGATCGGACACAAATCGATGGGATTTCTTTCCGAAGAGGAGCGCAAGAGCGACGGCGCGCGCCGCCCCGCCACGGTCAACCGCCGGGACACCAACTTGCTTGAGCAGGTTCAGCCCATCGACCTCATCAAGTTCGGCTTCATCCCTGAGTTCATCGGGCGGCTCCCGGTGGTAGGAGTATTGGAAGACCTCAGTAAAGAGGCTTTGGTTCAGATCCTCACCAAGCCTAAGAACTCCATTATCCGCCAGTACCAGCGGCTGTTTGAGTTCGAAAATGTTAAACTGAAGTTTAGCGACGACGCGCTGGATGCTGTCGCGACGCTCGCCATGGAGCGGAAAGTGGGAGCGCGAGGTCTGCGAATGATCCTTGAAGACCTGATGCTGGATCTCATGTACTATCTCCCGTCTTACAAGAAGGTTCGGGAATTCGTCGTGACCAAGGAGATGGTGCTGAACCAGAAGATCAACATGGCGCTGCTTGAGAAGGCTGGTTAGTCCGCCGCCGGTTTCCCCGCCCGGTTCCCGGCTTCCGGGCTGGAAGGCGGCGCAAGGGGGTGGGGAGAGTTGTTCGGGACAGTCGGGCTGTCACGAAGTCCAACCGGGGTTTTAAACAAACCAATACTGAGGCCGGCATGCAGGCCGGTCCAATCAAATCCATGCTGACATCGAAAGAAAAATCCGACACAAAACGCCTGCCGATGATGCCCATCCGCGACGTCGTCATTTTCCCGCACATGATGACGCCCTTCGTGGTCGGGCGGGAATCGAGCGTGCGCGCCCTGGAGGAGGCCCTCTCCGGCGACCGTAAGATTTTCCTTGCGACGCAGCATGACGCAGCAGTCGATGAACCGCGTCCGGACGAGATTTATCAGGTTGGCACGGTGGCCAACATCGTCCAAAGCCTCCGCCTCCCGGACGGCAACATTAAAGTGCTGGTGGAAGGCGTCGAACGCGGCAAGATCGTCTCGGTCACCGACGACGAAGGCTTTTTCCGCGCCGTGGTGCGCACCGTCAGCTACAGGGTGGAGAGCGGACCTCAGCTTGATGCCCTCCTTGCCCGGGTGACTTCGCTGTTCGAGCAGTACGTCAAGCTCAGCCAGAATCTGAATTACGAGAGTATGATTGCCGCCGTCCGCGTGGACGACCCCGGCAAGCTCGCCGACACCATCGGCGCGAACCTCCAGCTTACGATCGAAGAAAAGCAGGAGTTGCTCGAGATCTTCGACCCCATCGACCGCCTCACCCGCGTGGGCGAGATGCTCGATATCGAAATCGAAAAGCTCAACGTCGACCGCAGCATCCAGGGGCGCGTCAAGCGCCAGATGGAGCGCGCCCAGAAAGAGTACTACCTCAACGAAAAAATCAAAGCCATCCAGAAGGAGCTGGGGCGCGGCGAGAAAAGCGAAATCGACGAACTGAAGAAGAAGATCGAAGCCGCCGGCATGACCAAAGACGCCTACGAAAAGGCGATGGCGGAACTGAAGCGGCTGGAAAACATGCCGCCCATGTCGGCGGAATCCACGGTCTCCCGCAACTACCTAGAGTGGATGCTGGCCATGCCGTGGAAGAAGCGCTCCAAGGAAATCCGGGACCTCCGCTTCGCCAAGGAAGTCTTGGAAGCCGACCACTACGGGCTGGAGAAGATCAAGGAGCGCATCCTTGAATTCCTCGCAGTAAGGCGCTTGGTCAAGAACCCGCGCGGCTCCATCCTGTGTTTCGTCGGTCCTCCCGGCGTCGGCAAGACGTCTCTTGGCATGTCGATCGCCAAAGCCACCGGCCGGAAGTTCGTCAGGCTTTCGCTAGGCGGCGTGCGCGACGAAGCCGAGATCCGCGGGCACCGGCGCACCTACATCGGCGCCCTGCCTGGTCAGATCCTTCAAATGATGCGCAAGGCAGGAACACGCAACCCGGTCTTCATGCTGGATGAGGTGGACAAGATGTCCACGGACTTCCGGGGCGACCCCTCGGCGGCGCTTCTTGAAGTGCTCGACCCCGAGCAGAACTTCATGTTCATGGACCACTACCTGGACGTCGAGTACGACCTCAGCCAGGTGTTCTTCATCGCCACGGCCAACGTTCTGCACACCATCCCGCCGGCGTTGCAGGACCGCATGGAAGTCATCCGCCTGTCGGGCTACACCGAGTTGGAAAAACTCGAAATCGCCAAGCGCTTCCTGGTTCCCAAGCAGCGCAAGCAGACCGGCGTGACCGAGGCTCAGCTCGAATTCACCGACGAGGGCATCATCGAGATCATCCGGGGCTATACCCGCGAAGCCGGCGTCCGGAACCTGGAGCGCGAAATCGGCAATGTCTGCCGCAAGGTGGCCCGCATCGTGGTGGAAAGCCAGAGCGGACGCAAGAAGCCGAGCAAAATGACCGTCAAGGCTGAAACTGTGGCCGAATTGCTCGGTCCCCAAAAGTTCCGGGACTTGCAAGCGGAAAAGAAAAACGAGATCGGCGCCACCGTTGGTTTGGCCTGGACCGAAGTGGGGGGCCAGATTCTGGCCACCGAAGTCACCATCATGGAAGGGCGCGGCAAACTGACGCTGACCGGCAAGTTGGGCGACGTCATGCAGGAATCCGCTCAAGCAGCCATGAGCTATATCCGGTCTCGAGCCCAAACTCTTGGTCTGCCGCGGGATTTCTACCGGCATTTGGACATTCACGTGCATGTCCCCGAAGGCGCCATTCCGAAAGATGGACCTTCGGCGGGCATCACCATCGCCACTTCCATATGCAGCGCCCTGACGCAAATACCCGTCCGGGGCGACGTGGCGATGACGGGCGAAATTACCTTGCGCGGCAAGGTGCTGCCGATTGGCGGCTTGAAAGAGAAGCTATTGGCCGCGCACAGGCAGGGCATTTTTGAGGCGATCCTGCCCAAAGACAACGAAAAGGATTTGCCGGACATTCCGGAAGTGATCCGGAAGGACATGAAGCTGCACTTTGTCGAGCATATGGACGATGTACTAAAGTACGCCTTGGAGCGCCCCATCGGGTCGGCGCCCACGGCGCTGCATCCGGCGCTCGAGTCGGCTATGAACCGCACGGCGGAAGAGAAGTTGACCCATTGATTCGGTCCCATGGAGGGCGCCTGCTTCCTTCGTTCGGCCACCCGGCCGGAGGAGTTTCCGCCGGGAAGCGCCGCGGAGGTGGCGTTCCTGGGCCGGAGCAACGTCGGCAAGTCGAGTCTGATTAACGCCCTGGCCGGGCAGCCCCGCTTGGCGTTCACCAGTTCGACTCCCGGCCGCACGCGGAGCGTCAATTTCTACCGCGTCGGCGGGAAAGTGATTTTTGTAGATCTTCCCGGCTATGGTTACGCCAGGGTTTCCAAGGCGGAGGCGGCTGCCTGGAAGCACCTGATCGAGGCGTACCTCCTGAACCGCCGGGAGTTGGCATTGTGCATCCTGCTGCTGGACATCCGGCGCGGATGGATGGAAAAGGATCTGGAGCTCCGGCACTGGCTGGAGTTCCACAACCGGCGGCATGTCGTCGCCGTTACCAAGATAGATAAGGTCAAGAACCAGACCGAGCTTCGCCGCGGGTTGGAGGCGGTCCGGCGCCTGGCGCCGGGCGCCGAACTAGCGCCGTTTTCGGCCCTGACCGGTCAGGGAGTGAGGGAACTTTGGCAAACGATTTGGAAAAACGTGAAAGCACCGTAGACGCCCCCGTGGCGGACGCCCCGGAGACTGCGGCTGCGCAGAAGCCGGCGGACTCAAAAGCCGCGGACGCGAAAGCAGAAGAAAGAGAAAGCAAAAAGCAGGCGGAAGCCGCCGCTCACGCCCGGAAGAAACAACCCGGCGCCAAGGGAGACGGAACGGGCGTCACCAAGAATGGCGTCACTACCGTCGACCTTGTCGAGCTGAAGGAGATGAGCATCCAGAAGCTCAACCAAATCGCCAAAGATTTGGGCGTCGTGGGAGCCGCGGGCATGCGCAAGCAAGAGTTGATCTTTAAGATCCTCCAGGCGCAAGCCGAAAAGAGCGGGCTCATCTTCTCTGAGGGCGTGCTCGAATGTCTTCCGGACGGCTTCGGCTTCCTGCGAGCCCCGGAGTACAACTACCTGCCGGGACCCGATGACGTTTACGTTTCGCCGTCTCAGATCCGCCGCTTCGACCTTCGCACCGGCGACACGATTTCCGGACAGATCCGCCCCCCCAAAGAGGGCGAGCGTTATTTCGCTCTCATTAAGGTGGACGCGATCAACTTCGAACCGCCCGAGGAAGCCCGCAACAAGATCTTCTTCGACAATCTCACGCCGCTTTATCCGCAGGAGCGGTTCAAGCTGGAAACGGCCAAGGACAATTATTCCGGGCGCGTCATGGATCTGCTCACGCCCATCGGCAAGGGGCAGCGCGCCTTGATCGTCTCCCCGCCGCGCACGGGCAAGACCATGCTCCTGCAAAGCATAGCCAATTCCATCACCGCCAACCATCCCGACGTCACCCTCATCGTGCTCCTCATCGACGAGCGCCCCGAGGAAGTCACCGACATGCAGCGCTCGGTTCGCGGCGAGGTGATCAGTTCGACGTTCGATGAGCCGGCGGCGCGCCACGTTCAGGTGGCTGAAATGGTCATCGAAAAAGCGAAGCGGCTGGTGGAGCACAAGCGCGACGTCGTGATTCTGCTCGATTCCATCACCCGGCTGGCTCGCGCTTACAACACCGTGGTTCCGCCCTCCGGCAAGGTGCTTTCCGGCGGCGTGGACTCCAACGCGTTGCAGCGCCCCAAGCGCTTTTTTGGCGCGGCGCGCAATATCGAAGAGGGCGGCTCGCTCACCATCGTCGCCACCGCGCTCATCGACACCGGCAGCCGCATGGACGACGTCATTTTCGAAGAGTTCAAGGGTACCGGCAACTGCGAAATCCACCTCGACCGTAAGCTCGTCGACAAGCGTGTCTTCCCCGCCATCGACATCAACAAGAGCGGCACGCGCAAGGAAGAGCTGCTTATGCCGCGCGAAGAGCTGAATCGCGTGTGGGTGCTCCGGAAGGTGCTCAGCCCGCTGTCTCCTGTCGAGCAGATGGAACTCCTGCTGGACAAGCTTTCAAAGACGCGCAACAACCCGGAATTCCTCGCCGCGATGAGCAGCTAGCCTTCAGGGCTGCCGCTGGATCCATTCCACGTTGAAGCGGGCGTGCTTGATCGCCTTGCGCGCCGAGCCCGCAGGAAGGTGATTGAGGAAGTAGCTGTAGGTGACGTGTATGAAGCCGTCGCTCGACTGAATCGCGGAAGGGTAGTGGAACGAGCCGGCGTCTTTGTCCCTTTTGTCCAGTTCGATATGGCGGCGCCATTTCCAGCTCTTGCCTTCGTCGTCTGAAAGCATGGCCACGAGCGAGTGACGCCCCCGCTCGGTGTCGTTCGTCACCATCAGCCACATGCCGCCGCGCAGCGCGATCACCTCCACGCTGCTGCCGGGATTCGGTATCTCGGTGTCGCGCGGCGGCGCCCATGTCACACCGCCGTCTTTCGACTCCGTGTAGAGGACGCGTTTGGGCGGAGGTCCGTTGTCGCGCATGTACGCCGCGATGACGCCGTCGCGGCGCTGGACGAGAGCAGGCTGCACGCCGCCTTCGCTCACCAGCGGCTCGCTTGTCGTCCACGTCGCTCCTCCGTCGTCCGTGATGGCGACCAGCGAGAAGTTATAGCCATCCGAATAGAGCGGGACCAGAATTCGCCCGGAGGGCAGTTCGAGGGGGTGCGTCCGGGGCATCCAGCCGAGCCGCGAGAAGTACTTGTCGCCCGCCCGTTCATAAGCGTGTTTCATTTCCTCGAACGCCCGCCCCTGTCCTCCGGCTTTCACCAGCGGCTCGAGCGACTGCTTGACCTTGGATTCGAAATCGCGAGGTATAAACAACAGGTTGTCGCTCACCTCCCAACGGGGCGGGTCGGTTTTCAATCCGCCCGTCGAAATGCGCATCTTGAGTAGAGCCGTTTCCCACCGGTTGGCGAGGATGACCGGCCAAATCAGCCATAGACGCTGCCGGGAATCGACGAACATCACCGGGTTCGTATCCGGGAAATTTGGAGTGTCCGCCAAGGTAAAGCGCTGGCTCCACCGCTTCGCGCCTCGCGGAAGCCGCGCCGCTTCGAGCTTCACGTCATCCGCCGTGCGCTCTCCCGACCCGTGATACCAGCACGCAAACAAGTCACCGTTCGGCAGTTCGACGACAGACGACGAGTGATTGTGCCAGTGCTCCAGCGGAAAGATGAGTTGGGAATCGAACACCGGCTGCCCCCCCAACGCCACCCCAACCATGAAGCATGCCATCCACCACTTCGCCATCCCCCCATCCTCGAATTTCGGGGACAGGCAACGCAACCCCCAAATTCCGGGGTTTGGGGGGAATTCCCAGCCCATATCAGAGAAGACCGGGCTCTTCCATCTGAACTGCATGAGTGATCCTGACCCGTCACGGGCGCGCAGTTCGGGGCCGCATCGGAGCTAAAATCCCAATGCCATCATAGGTTTAGAATGCCTTTGGCGCCGCCGGGTCCACTACAAGCGGCTACGCCGGGTGAGCAGTTTCACCCATCCCCCCGCGTCCCCCACGGAGATAGGAGGAGTGATTTGGGGGTTGCGTTGCCTGTCCCCGAAATTCAGAGTTTGAGGAAGATTTTTCTTTGGTAAAGCCAGTAGCAGAGATACCACATCACCAGGAGGACGCAGCAGGATTGGGCTACGGGAGCGAGGGCGCCGAGCCATTCGAACTTGATCGTGAATACTCCGATCGCCCGGTTCAGCCAACCTCGGAGCACCATGTCCACGGAATAAATGAAGATCGAGTTCGCCCCTACCACCACCAATGGGAAAGTCCACTTTCGCCATCCCAAGACCTCGATGGTCCAATAAAAGACCAGGAGCATCAGCAGCACCCAGCCGGCGCTGTACAGGGTAAAAGACACCGTGCAAATGCGCTTGATGATCGGATTCCACGGGTGTATGGCTAAACCGGCGGCCAAACAACCCACCGCCCACAGAGCGAGGATCTTCATCTTCTCCCGGTGCGTCCGACTCGACCGCACCAACTGCCCCGTCCACACGCCGAACAAGGTCGTCACCGTGCTGGTCACGAAATTCAGGGTCGCCCAATGACCGGGGTTCACCGCGCCGAAGACAAATTTGTCGATCACGGCGCCGATGTTCGTGGTCTTGGACATAAAGGGACCCTCCGCTCCGGGGAAGGCGAGGAAAAGTGACCAGTGTCCTGCCAGAAGAAGCGCCGCAACCAGCGCCTGCCACCGAAACCTCAACTGCATGATCAGGTAGCAGAGGAAATACGTGATGCCTATTTGCGCCAGGACGTTGATGAGTTGGAAGTGCATCCTGCCCTTGGATATGGACATCAGGATCTGGCTCATCAGAATCAGCCGCAAGCTACGGGCAGCGACGTGGCGGAACAGTTGGCTCTTCGTCGCGCCTTCCTCCATGCGGCGCGCGAAAGCGAAAGGCATCGCCACTCCAACCATAAACATAAAAGCCGGCTGAATGAGATCCCAAAATGTAATCCACTCCCACGGCATGTGCTCAAACTGCTCCGCGAGCGGGCGGAACTCCGGCCTACGCTCAGCCAACGCGGCCAAGCCAAACCCGCCTGACACCAGAATCAACATGATGAAACCGCGGTACGCGTCGAGAGCCAAATAGCGTTGTGGAACCGGAGCCGTCCCTGAAAGCGGAGAGGATGACATTGGCGCCTATTCTAGCAGGCCGGGTAGGAGCAGCGGAAAGAGTTAGAAAAGCGAGTTAAGAGTTGGCGTCCCCAGGGGGATTCGAACCCCCGTTACCGCCGTGAAAGGGCGATGTCCTAGGCCGGGCTAGACGATGGGGACGCAAAAGTACTGCGTGCTTACTCCTTTCAATGTAGCGAGACCAACGCCTCTCCGTCAACTCGAACAGAGTGCCACAATAATGAGTGCAAAGCGGATATGGGCGGGCGTTACAAGCTATTGACCGAAGTTTGCCGCGCTGCGAACGCCGCTTCCGAACCCGCAGCAATGCTGCGCTACGTGCTCGAGCGGGTGCAGGATGGGGTCGTGGTGGACGAAATCATCCGGCTGAACAGCGAAGATGCGCCGCTCCCCGACCGAATCCGCAGTTGCGTCCGGTGTCCCATCGTCGCCTTGGGCCGGAACATGGGCGTGCTGGTCTTTGGCCGGCGCGACCCCACCCCCTTCTCCGCGGAAGAGGTGGGACTTCTCCAAGACGTGGCAGCCGCTGTCGCGCCCGCGATAGCCTATCACGACATTTACTCGGAACTGAACAACCTTCGGGAACGGTTCCAGACCGAGAGCCTGCTGCTCAAAGCCGAGATCGACCGCAGCGCCATGTTCGAAGAGATCGTTGGCTCCGGACCCGGCATCCGGCGCGTGCTCGAGGCAATCGAAAAAGTGGCGCCCACCGATTCCACGGTGCTGATCACCGGCGAAACAGGCACCGGCAAGGAATTGATCGCCCGAGCCATACACAAACGCTCCCGCCGCTCGTCCCGGGCGATGGTAACAGCGCACTGCGCCGCTCTCCCGGAAACGCTCATCGCCTCCGAACTGTTCGGGCACGAGAAGGGCGCGTTCACCGGCGCTTTCGAAAGGCACATCGGGCGGTTTGAAGCGGCGAACGGCGGAACCATCTTCCTCGACGAAATCGGCGAACTCTCAGCCGACACGCAGGTGGCGCTGCTGCGCGTCCTTCAGGATGGAGAGTTCGAACGCGTAGGCGGCGCACAGACGCTTCGCACCGACGTGCGGGTGATCGCCGCCACGAACCGTGACCTTCCGGCCGCCATCGCCGAGGGCCGCTTCCGCAGTGACCTGTATTACCGCTTGAACGTCTTCCCCCTCCAAATTCCACCGCTGCGCGAACGGCGCGAAGATATTCCACTGCTGGTCGATTATTTCGTCGCCCGCTATTCGGCGCGCGCCGGAAAAAGAATTCGCGGCATTGAGAGAAAAACCGCCAATCTGTTGGCGTCTTATGATTGGCCGGGGAACGTCCGCGAGTTGCAGAACGTCATCGAGCGGGCGGTCATCCTCTCCGAAGACGGCATCCTGCGAGTGGATCCCGCGGCGCTCGGCGCGCATCCAGCGCCCGCGCGCACCCCCAAGCCGCCGGTTAATCCCTTCCGGGAAAAAGAGCGCGAACTCATCGAAGAGGCGCTGGCGAAGAGCAACGGGCGGGTCGCCGGGCCGTCGGGCGCAGCGGCGGCGCTCGGCGTTCCGGCCTCGACCCTCGAGTCGAAGATCAAGCGTCTTAAAATCAACAAGTTCCGTTTCTATCCACAACCATAATTCGCGAATTCGCGAAATATCGTGTCACAGGCCACACCCCGCACGCTGCAAATATTTGATTTCCAAGCCCGTATACCCTGGCTGGGAGCGTGCTTATCAGGATAAGCGGCACTCATGCTCCGAATCGAGAAGGTCGCCGAGAACCCGCGTTCCGTCACCTTCGCGGTGGCGGGGGACATAGACCGCGAGCATCTTCCGGCGCTGAAGAAGGTCGTCGAGGAGGCGGAAAAGATGCGCCGCCGCGTGACGTTAGACCTGCATGACGTGACTCTGGTGGACCGCGAATCCTTACGCTTCCTGGTTGCAGCCCGCGAGGAAGGCCTGCGTCTCAGCCGCTGTCCGGCTTATGTACGGAAGTGGGTGACCCAAGAGTGCCGCGCCGAAATCCCCAAAAAGAGAAAGAAGAA
>Ga0101944_10007840_pt1 | contig 10480 bp, 9 predicted proteins | sample DewCreD2012metaG_FD_75245 | JGI IMG/M metagenome (GOLD analysis project Ga0101944, IMG submission 75245) | Hot spring sediment bacterial and archeal communities from British Columbia, Canada, to study Microbial Dark Matter (Phase II) - Dewar... ...
AAAGTGGAGATGATCTCGCGTTTTCGGTCGGCGCGAGAGCAACGTAAGATCCTCAAGGATTTCGCCGCCGGCCGGGTCGACGTGCTTATAGGCACCCATCGCCTGCTCTCTGATGATGTGAAGCCGAAAGATCTGGGCCTGGTCATAGTCGATGAAGAGCAGCGTTTCGGAGTGGCCCAGAAAGAGGTGCTGCGGCGGCTGAAACTACGAGTCGACGTACTCACTCTCACCGCCACTCCCATCCCGCGCACCCTGCAGATGTCCCTTTCGGGCGTTAGAGACATCAGCGTCATCGAGACCCCGCCTCGCGACCGTCATCCCATCCAGACCTACGTGGGTCTCTACGACGAGGGGATGGTGATCCGAGCTATCCAGCGCGAGATCGACCGCGGCGGGCAGGTCTACTACCTGCATAACCGCGTGGAGACGATCGACAGGGCAGCGGAGCGGCTGCGAGGGCTGATGCCGCATGTGCGGTTCGCGGTGGCCCATGGCCAGATGCCGGAGCAAGACCTGGAACGGGTGATGCTCGACTTTCTGCGGGGTGACATCGATGTCTTGGTCACCACCACCATCATCGAGAGCGGACTGGATATCCCGAACGCCAACACGCTCATAGTAGAGCGTGCGGATCTCCTGGGGCTGGCCCAGCTCTACCAGATCAGGGGACGCATCGGACGCTCGGCCCGGGTGGCGCACGCCTTCTTGTTCCACCCGGATGAAGCCGTGCTCACCGAGGAAGCGGTGGCGCGTCTGTCCACACTGGCCGATTACACGGAGCTTGGCTCCGGCTTCAAGATCGCTCTGCGCGACTTGGAGATCAGGGGAGCGGGAGAACTCCTGGGCGAAGAGCAGTCGGGTCACATCGCGGCCGTGGGCTTCGAGATGTACCTGGCGATGCTGGAGGAGGCCACTGCCGCTCTGCAGGGGAAGCCTCCGGCAGTGGAGAAGGTGGCTCGGGTAGACGTGGGGATCGACGCACACATACCGGCCTCCTTCATCGCTTACGAGGCGGCGCGGGTGGATGTGCACCGGCGGGTGGCTTCCGCCACCACTCTCGAACAACTGGCGGACCTACGTGAAGAACTGGTGGACCGCTTCGGACCGCTTCCGGAGCCGGTAGACAACCTGGTCTTTCTGGGAGAAGTCCGTGTCACCCTTCAGACCCTGGGGGCCGACTCCTTGACCGCCAAACATGACCGGCTGGTGGTCACTGGTCTGGTCTTGCCAGCGGGGGCCCGCGAGTTCCTCCGGACCCGGGACCGTCGCTATGTCTACTCCCCGCTTCAGGGTCAGCTATCAGTGGGGCTGCGCGGCGACACACGGGGTCTCCGGCAGATAGTAGAGGAAGTGCTGGGTGATATACTCGCCGCCTCTGCCCGGGAAGGTGCTCCGACAGAGAAGGAGATGCCCGCTTGATGCGAAGACTCGTCCTGAGGATCGCCGTCCCGTCCCTTCTCAGCCTGGCTTTGGTGTCGCTCTCCGGCTGTGGCGGTAGCTCTCTTCCTGGGGACTCCGTGGCGCGCGTGGGTACGGTCCTCATCTCTCAAGAACAGTTCGAGGCCGTCTGCGATAGCTACGTGAGGGCAGGGAAGGCTCCGGACAAAGATCGCCAGCCCGAGCTGTTCCGCGAATTCGAGCGGACTGTCGCCCAGCACCTGGTAGTCCTGGAGGTGTTGCGGCAAGAAGCGCCAGGCTACGGCATAACGGTCACCGAGGAGAAGGTCCAGGCCGAGATCCAGAAGATGAGGGACATGTTCCAAGGTGACGAGGACCGTTTCCAAGCCGCTCTCGAACGGCAGGGTCTGACGGAGGCTGAGCTGGAGCGTTCTGTGTGGGAGCGGCTGCTGGTCGAACAGATGAAGACGGAGATCACGCGGGGAGTGTCGGTCAGCGAAGAGGAAGTGCGGGCCTATTACGACGCTCACAAGGGCGACTACACCGAAGGTGAAGTGCGGGAGGCGCGGCACATCCTGGTCTCTCCCTTCGTCACGGCGGCGGGCGATGAGGTGATACTGCCCAGCGAGGTGGATTGGCTGACCGCCAAAGCTGAGGCTGAGCGCATCCGCAGTGAGATTCTCAATGGGGCCGACTTCGCCACGGCGGCCGCCAAATACTCCGACGACGAAGTCACGGCTGAGAACGGCGGGGACCTGGGCGAGGTGGCCCGCGGCCAGTTGGTCCCGGAGTTTGAGGAGGCGGTCTTCACCCTACGCAAGGGGGACGTGTCGGAGCCCGTGCGCACCCAATACGGGTATCACATCATCCAGGTGACCGACATCATCCCAGGAAAGCAGCTGGCGTATGATGAAGTGAAAGAGAACATCCGTGCCGCCCTTCTGGCCGACTTGAAAAAGCGGGCCTGGGAAGATTGGTTGATCGAGCGTTTCGCGGCGCTCGGTGTGGTGTATCGCTCCGACCTGGAGCCGCGTGTTTCTGCGGACGCTTCCTGAGACGGGTCGGAGCAACTGGTAGACGGAATGAGAGGGGACGCTGGTCTTGTCGCGGGATGAGATCGTTCATGAGCTGGGGCGTCTCTACGACCTGACACGCAAGTTGCGCCTAGAGTGTCCCTGGGATCGTAAGCAGACCCAGGAGAGCATCATCGCCTACACGCTCGAGGAGACTTACGAGCTATCCGACGCCATTCAGCACCGTGCGGTGAGGGGGGACAGTGTGGTCTGCGGCGAGCTGGGGGACCTTCTGTTCCAGGTCTACTTCCTCGCCGCTGTCGCCGAAGAGAGCGGACTGTACGACTTGGGCGAGGTGGCGGCCGGTATTCATGAGAAGCTGGTGCGTAGGCACCCCCACATCTTCGGCGAAGGCGACGCCGAGACTCCTGACGAAGTGCGCGAGACATGGGAGGTCATCAAGCGGGAGGCAGAAGGCCGGGAAGGCATCTTCCACGAAGTGGCCACCACTTTCCCAGCTACCCTTTTCGCGCAGAAACTCCAGCAAAGGGCAGCTGCTGTGGGCTTCGACTGGGAGCACGCCTCCGAAGTGCTCGACAAGCTGAAGGAGGAACTTTCGGAGCTGGAGCGGGAGGTGGCCACCGGCGGGCAGGATGAACGCGTAGAGGAAGAGGTCGGCGATGTTCTCTTCACGGTGGTCAACCTGGCGCGCAAGCTACGCGTCGATCCCGAACTCGCCCTTCGCCGGTCGGCTCTTCGTTTCAAGGAGCGGGTAGAGGCGGCTGCGGCGGCGGCCGGGGCGGATGGGTTGGTCTTTCAAGAGATGGAGCTGGCAGAACAAGAAGCCTACTATCAACGAGCCAAGAAGGAGCGAGAAAGATGACCGTGATCGTGGGCGTGTACGGGCGGCAGATCCTGGATTCGCGAGGCAACCCCACAGTCGAGGTGGAGGTCGAACTGGCCAGCGGGGCTCTGGGGCGGGCGGCCGTGCCCTCGGGGGCCTCCACGGGTAGCTTCGAGGCCGTCGAACTGCGCGACGGCGGTGAGGCTTACGGGGGGAAAGGGGTCCTCAAAGCCGTCGAGTTCGTTAATGGCGAGATCGGCGACTTGCTAGTGGGGCTGGACGCTCTCGATCAGCGGGAGATCGACAAAGCCATGATCGAGGCCGACGGCACCGAGAACAAGGGACGTCTGGGAGCCAACGCCATCTTGGGCGCCTCCCTGGCCGTGGCCAAAGCGGCTGCTGAGGATGTAGGGATGCCACTCTATCGCTATCTGGGCGGCGTGAACGCGCATGTGATGCCGGTGCCCATGATGAACATCCTGAACGGCGGCAAGCACGCCGACAACAACGTCGACTTGCAGGAGTTCATGTGTGTCCCGGTGGGGGCGCCCAGTTACAGTGAAGCGCTTCGCATGTGCGTGGAAGTCTTCCATTCGCTGAAGAAGGTCCTGGGCGCCCGCAAGCTCTCCACGGCGGTGGGTGACGAGGGAGGTTTCGCCCCCGACCTCGATAGCAACGAGGACGCGATCAAGGTCATCTTGGAGGCGGCGGAGAAGGCCGGCTATACGCCGGGGAAGGATATCGCTCTGGCTCTGGACCCCGCCGCTTCGGAGTTCTTTGACGTGGATAGGGGACTCTACGTCCTATCTAGCGAGGCGAAGCTGCTGCACCCTGACGAGATGGCTGCCTACTACGCGGACCTGTGCAAGCGCTATCCCATCGTCAGCATCGAAGACGGCATGGCGGAAGATGATTGGAAGGGCTGGGCGGAGCTGACCAGGCTGCTAGGCTCGCGCATCCAGCTGGTCGGCGACGACGTGTTCGTCACCAACCCGACCCGCCTGGCCCGGGGGATCGAGCAGGGCGTGGCCAACAGCATCCTTATCAAACTCAACCAGATCGGCACCCTCACCGAGACTCTCGACACCATAGCCATGGCCCAACGGGCGGGGTATACGGCGGTGGTAAGTCACCGCTCGGGGGAGACGGAAGACACCACCATCGCCGACCTGGTGGTGGCCACCAATGCCGGTCAGATAAAGACGGGTGCACCAGCTCGCGGCGAGCGCACGGCCAAGTACAACCAGTTGTTGCGTATCGAGGAAGAGCTGGGTGACGCGGCAGTCTACCTGGGCTGGGCGGCCTTCGGCCGGGCCAGCGGGAAGTGACCCCTGTGAGGCCTCTCCAAGGCGCGGGAAGAAGGCGGTAGGCAGTCAGCGCGAGCTGGTGGAGAAGAGGACAGGACGTCTTGGGGGACGAATAGTATTAGCAGGATGACGCATTCGGCGGTGCACAGCGTGAAAGAGAGGCCAACGGAGAGCCGGGTGGCGCGGCGGCGGGCGGCGCCTGCCGCCCGCCGCCGCCTGCTCCTTCTCTCTTTCCTCTCTCTGCTTGTGGTCATGGCGGGGGTCTTAGCGAACTTGGGGCCGCTTCAGCACCTCTTCGAGGCGAAGACGCGGATGGAGAAGACCACGGCGAACGTCGCCGGACTTCAAGCGAAGAAAGACACCCTTCAGGCCGAGCTTGCCAAGCTGAGCGAGGCAGCCTATTTGGAGACCTTGGCGCGCGGTGAGTTGGCTTACGTGCGCCCCGGAGAGGAGCTATACATAGTGACGGAAGCAGACCCCTCATCCGAAAGGGGCTCGTCCGGGAGCCAGCTAGGCTTAGGTGTCATCTCGTGCAGTGATTCCAGTACGAGTGACGAGCTCGGGGCGTTGACTGCGACGCCATCTCCGACCGCCCGGCCGGGGTTCTTCGAGCGCATACTTCAGGCGATCACCGAAGTGTTCTGAGGCTTGGAGCTTGCTGCGGAATCGGGCACATAGATGACTCAGCGCGTCAGAGATAAGGAACGCAAGAATGACCGAGTATGAATCCAGCCGCCGGCCGTCCGGCGGCTATGCGGCAGAGAGCGCTGTGCGGCGGACCACCCGGCGTCGGGCGGCTGGGCGTCGGGAGGCCCTGCGTCGCCCCCCAGTCCGTCGGTCGCGACGGGGCCGGATCCTCGCGCTCGTGGTGTTGGCCGCTGCGGTCATGATCTTCGCGTTGATAGGCGTGTCGGTAGGAGCGGCTGGAAAGGAATCCGAGCGCTCGGCGTTGACGGTCCCGGTGAGCCTGCTGCCGGCTAGCACCATCCTTCCCAGAGACGGTGGGGGTACGGCGGAAACGCCCATCATTCAAGCCCCGACGACTGAGGTGCCCAGCACTGAAGTGCCTTCTGGCGGAGTGTCGGGCGGGACGGCACCGGCTACCCAGAAAGACTCCGCCACCTCGGTCACCGGCCCATAAGACTGCGTGCTATGAACCAAACGGCCGGGACGAGCGCGGTCACCTCCGTCGACCGGGCTGTCATCACGTGGCAACTGGGGCGGGAGCCCCGTGACGTCACAGCGGTGGCGGTCCGCTGTCCTTTCGGACGCCCCGCGGTCATCGAGACGCCGCCTCGGTTCTCGACGGGCCAGCCCAATCCGACTTTGCTCTATCTGACGTGCCCCGCGCTGGTCTTGGCGGTAAGCCGGCTGGAGTCGCAGGGCGGGGTACGTCGCCTGCGGTCAGCAGCCAGAGACGATGTGAGTCTTGGACGGCGGCTCCAGAGGTTGACCGACCTATACCGCCGGCGCCGGAGAGAGTACGGGGGGGAGTATCGACCCGAGGCCGGCATCGGGGGGCCGGCCGCACCAGAGCTCGCCTCCTGCCTTCACGCCTACGCAGCGGCTGCGCTGGCGGCGAGGACTGGGTGGCTCAGCGGGCCAGAGCTGTCGAGACAAGAGGCCGACGAGCTGTGGGACAGACTCCTTCCCGGGCTACGGTCAGCATGGTGCACGGACGACCGGTGTGACCACAGGCGGGGGGCCCGGCGGGCAGCGATAGACATCGGGACGATCTCGGTCCGGCTGCTCGTGGCTGACCTGGAGACGACGGGGCTGCGGACCGTCGAACGACGGACGGAGATCACCCGGCTGGGTCAAGGATTGAGGCCTGGAGGTCGGCTGGACTCGGCGGCCGCTTTGCGGACGGCTGAAGTGGTACGAGAGTTCGTTCGGATAGCTCAGCAGACAGGAGCTGGGCGCGTGTGGTTGGCGGGCACGAGTGCCCTGCGCGAGGCGACTGACGGTCGCGCTTTCCTCGAGGGGTTGAGCCAAGATACGGGGACAGCGAGCAAGATCTTGACTGGGCTCGAGGAGGCCACCTTTGCCTACGCGGGGGTTTGCGTGGATACCCCTGGGCGACCTTTGGTCTTAGACATAGGCGGAGGAAGCACCGAGCTGATACGGGAACGGTCCAACGACGCCGCCAGCACTCCTGCGGAAACGGCTGCATCTCGGGGATGCCCGGTGGTCGAGGCGGTGAGCCTGGACTTGGGCGCCAGCCGCTCCAAGGAACGGTGGATCCTTTCCGACCCGCCCGCCGGCGAGGAGATCGCAGGCGTACGCCACGAAGCCAGGACCCTCCTTGGTTCGGTGCGGGAGCGTTTCCTCGAGGTGGCTGGACCCTTGGTGGGCGTAGCGGGGACGGTGACCACCTTGGCTTGTCTTGATGCTGGGCTGGACCATTACGAAGGATACCTGATCCATCGGCGGCCACTGACGAAGGAATGTGTGGACGAATGGGCAGAGCGCCTGAGCCGTATGACAGTCCGCGAAGTGGCAGCCCTGCCCTGCGTGCAGGCTGGTCGTGCTTCGGTGCTGCTTACAGGCACCCTGATCTTGCAGACAGCGCTGGAGGTGTTGGGCCGCCACGAACTACTGGTCTCCGAGAGGGACCTCTTGGATGGGCTCGTGCTGTACGGGCTGCCTGCCTGAAACGCGGCTCAGCCTCCGCGACGGCTTGACAGAAGGAACTGCGGCTACCTATCCTCACGGCAGTCTCGAAAGCGGCCGCAATGGGGGAACATGAGCGAGGGCAATCTGAGACCTGGCTGGACCTTTCTCACCAACCACGCGCACGTCCTCATCTGTGTGGCTTCGGAACCAGAGGTGAGGGTCCGAGATGTCGCTGACAGGGTGGGGGTGACTGAGCGTTGCGTGCAGCGCATGCTGGCCGACCTGGAGCAGGCTGGCTACATCAGCCGGGTACACCAGGGCCGGCGTAACCACTACGAGGTGCACGCCGATGTGCCACTCAGGCATCCCCTTGAGCGGCATGTGAAGGTGGACTCGCTGCTCCGAGCTGTACTGGGGACCACCACCACTGACGCCGCTTCATCGACGGATCAGGCTCGACCGGAATCCCCGCTTCCTGACCGCTGAACTTCTCCCAGCCGGCCTGGATGGGCTCCACTGACCGGCGGCTGCCGGTGTCCGTGGTAGCTGAGGGTCAGCTCGCTCCGGTGGCCGAGGGCACTCTTACCATAGCCTCGCGGGCCACTCGAGCGAAGTCGGCCACCTGCTCGGCCATCCACGCCTGGTCCCTACCCTGAAGCTTGGCCATCAATTTCGCGACCTGGGGCGCCACCTCCAAGGCCGCCCCTGCGTCCAGCCGCAGAGCCCGCAACCGGCGCGAGAGGACGTCCTCCAGGGTCAAGGGCAGCTCGTTCTCGATGACGTAGGCCACCATGCCCATTGTGTGCGGCAGAGCGGGGTGTAGCAGACCCGGGTAACACTCCTCATAGTGAGCGGCCACCTCGTCGGTCACGCCGAACTGGGCCCAGCGTCCCCCTGCGGCCTCCGCTCCGTCCAGCTTCATGGTCTCGGTGAGGCAGGGACGGGAGGGCAGTCCAGCCACGCGGGCTGCCCGGTCCACGGCGGCAGCGGCCATGTGCCGGTAAGTGGTCCACTTGCCTCCCGCTATGGTTACCAGCCCGGCCTCGCTCACTGCGACGGTGTGGTCGCGGCTGAGGGCGGATGTGTGCTGGGTGCTCCCTTTGACAAGGGGGCGCAGTCCGGAGAACACGGACAGCACGTCTTTCCTCACCGGGGGAGTGCGTAGGTACTCGGCGGCCGTCTCCAAGAGGAAGTCGATCTCCTCCTCGGAAGGTGACGGTTCTCTAGTGGGCTCCGTGACCGGAGTGTCGGTGGTGCCCACTAACACTCGTCCTTCCCAGGGAAGGACGAAACATACTCGGCCGTCCTTGGTGCGCGGGACCAGGATGCCTGTGGAGCCGCCGAGGAAACGGTGAGGAAGCACCAGGTGGATCCCCCGGCTCGCTACCAGCAGGTCAGCGGCCCCCGGATCGTCCATTCGCCGGATGGTGTCGATGAAGACACCGGCGGCGTTGACTACGGCCTTGGCCCGCACCTGATGTTCGTGACCACTTTCCCGGTCAGTGAAGACCGCCCCGCAGACACGACCCTTCTCCTTGAGCAGGCCGGTGACGGGAGCATGGTTCAGAAGGACGGCACCCAGTCGGTCTGCCGTCTTGGCGAGGCAGAGGGCCAAGCGCGCGTCGTTGAATTGCCCATCGCTGAAGATCACCCCGCCGCGCAATCCCTGGACCCGCAGCTCGGGGACCAGTCTTTGCGCCGTCTTGGCGTCTAGTATCCGGGTGGGGCCGAAACGGCGGGAACCGGCGAATAGGTCGTAGAGAGCGAGGCCGACACCGTAGAACGGCTTCTCCCACCAGACGTAGGCCGGGAGCAGTAAACGGAGTTCACTCACGATGTGAGGTGCGTTCTGCGCCAAGATGCCACGCTCGCGCAGTGCCGAGCGCACCAGGCTGACGTTGCCCTGTTGGAGGTAGCGCACTCCACCATGGATGAGGTTGGTGCTTGCAGAGCTGGTGCCTTGGGCGAAGTCACGCGCTTCAAGCAGGACGGTGGAATAGCCCCGGGCGGCCGCGTCAACAGCCACTCCTAAGCCGGTAGCACCTCCCCCTATCACCAGTACGTCGCATTGAGCGGGTAACCGCTCCAGATTGTCAGCGCGCCGCATATGGGCTCCTTAGGCCAGGCGACGCTCCGCAGGATGTCGCCATCAGGCGGTCTCCTCGAACGGGAAGCGGTAGGGGAGTCCCAGCTCGTCCCGCATCGTCATCATCTCTTTCTGAAGTGCCCGGTCGACGGGCACGCCCTTGTCTTTGCGTTGCTGCCAGGCCAGATACTCCTTCTCACCGCAGGTGTAGATGCGGTCCTTGCCAGGGGCCTTCTTGGAAGCGCGAAGCGCGCGCAAGATATCGCCCGCAGTCTTCTTGAAATCGTCCAGATCGGTGAAGCAAGAGATGTCGATGGCCAGGAAGAAGTGGCCCAAGAGGATGGGAACGTCCTTGCCGTCCGCATCTTTGCCGCTCAGCATCTTCAGGTAGTTGGCCTGGGAGAGAGCAGCGGAGAGAAGCTCCACCACGGTGGCGAAGCCGTAACCTTTGTGGCTGCCCGTCTCCTCGCTGAGTCCTCCAAGGGGAGCTAGGGCACTGGTACCCTGGCTCAGTCCGCGGAGTATCTCCAGGGGATCGGTGGCTGAACGGCCCTCCTGGTCGATGACAAGCCCCTCGGGACATGTCTTGCCTTCGCGGGCCCACTGTTCGATCTTCCCGCGCTGCACGATGGAAGTCGCATAGTCGTTGGTGAAGGGGAACTCTTCATCGGTGGGCATGGCGAAGACCAGCGGGTTGGTGCCCAACATGTTCTCAACGCCGTGGGTGGGGGCGATGGAGGGTCGGGCGTTGGTACCCGTGAGGCCTATCATCCCGGCGTCTACGGCCATGAGGGGATAGTAGGCGGCGAACCCATAGTGGGTGGAGTTGCGGGCCACCACCATTCCCAGTCCATGTTCGCGAGCCTTCTCGATGGCCATCTGCATGCATCTCTTGCCGATGACCATGCCCATGCCGTTGTGACCGTCGACCACGGCTGTCGCCTTGCAATCCTTGACCACTTCGAAGTTCGTGACCGGGTTCTGGATGCCCTTGACGATGCGGTCGTAATAGATGAGCTTGAGACGGCCGACACCATGGGAATCGATGCCCCGCTTGTCGGCCCCGAGTAGCACGTCGGCACAGACACGGGCGTCGTCTTCGGGTACCCCCACTCCCTTGAAAACGTCCACCATGAAGGCTTCCATGAGGTCGAAGGGCACCCAGGCATGATCTTGGCTCATAGTTCCTCCCCGCAGGTCATCCGCCGCGGTCGGC